>ENA-OQDT01001350-OQDT01001350.1-human-gut-metagenome-genome-assembly--contig:-NODE-1350-length-14394-cov-3.685708_pt1 | contig 14394 bp, 11 predicted proteins | sample MGYA00242786_ERZ504617 | MGnify/ENA primary metagenome ERZ504617 (study PRJEB26092, sample SAMD00036337) | human gut metagenome | host: Homo sapiens | study: EMG produced TPA metagenomics assembly of...
GTTAAGTCGTCTGCTTCGAGAAAAACAGGTGGATAAACCTTACAGATCACATTGGATGAATTCTGCCTGTCAGGTGAAAAAGCCAAAACAGTTCCCTGAGAATCTGTCTGATCCGCTGCAGTGGGACTTATATGGGAAGGAGATGCATTTTCAGTCAAGGATGCGGAGGATACGCGGATGCGCATCCGGACCAGACCATTGTCCCAATCCGGGGTAACACGCACATCTCTTATGTATTCGTTCGGTACGATCTCCATCCATACAGTCTGCCATATCCCGCTCTGGGCAGTATAGAACATACCGCCGCGTTTCAGCTGCTGTTTGCCTCTGGCATGATAGGAGGTGTCACTGAAGTCGTGGACACTTATGAGGATAGAGACTATGAGATCTTCTGTGATAAAGTCTGTAATATCTGTGGTAAATGGAAGGTAGCCGCCCTTGTGATAGCTGACGAACTTTCCGTTAATGTACACGCTGCAGATCTGATCTACAGCTCCAAAATGCAGAAGAAGCCGCTGACTTTCTGTATCCAGGCAGTTCTCTGGCAACTGGATGGTACGGGAATACCATAAGGTTTCATCTGGCAAAAAGCTGGCGCTTTACCTGGGAAAGAGGCGCTTCAGGTGAAAAGGGCACCAAAATCTGTCCGTCAAAGGGGAAATATTCGCTTTCGTAAAAATTGCCATGGAAGAATGCGGCTGTCAGTAATCAGATAGTCCCACATGCCGTTCAGATTGATCCAGTGACGGCGTACCATATCCGGACGAGGATATTCTTTCAGAGTCTGTCCCCGGGCAGCCGCTTTGCTCCAAATGGTTTCCAGATTTTTCAAATATATGTCCTCCTTAAAATTTACGAAAAGTATGAAAAAATAATTATAATGATATGTCTTATTATACACGAAATATGGACGTTTGCAATTGGATTTGTGAAAACCCGTTCCGCAACATTACTGTTCACTGGTAATGTTCCGCGAGGTGTTTTTGCGAACAAAGTTCACAGAAAAACGAGAATCTGAGCGTGAAATCTTGCGGATGCATGAGTTTTGTGTAACGCGAAACGTGTTGCTATGAATGGAGCGAAGAGAAACACGCTTGCAGGGGGTGGAGTGGACAGCATATCGCAACTTACGATTGAAAAAGCAGGTGCGGTATGTTAGGATAAAAAGGATTGATGGAGGGGAAAAAGATGAATAATTCACAAAACAAAAATCTGCTGACAGAGGGGTCTATCTGGAAGAAACTGATGGGATTTGCGTTCCCGCTTTTTCTGGGAAACTTGTTCCAGCAGCTGTACAATACAGCAGATTCTCTGATCGTGGGAAACTTTCTGGGAAGTGATGCATTGGCTGCGGTAAGCTCATCCGGCAGTCTTACATTTCTGTTGGTAGGATTTTTTCAGGGTCTTGCTATGGGAGCAGGCGTTATCATAGCGAGATATTTTGGCGCAAGGCAGAAGAAGGAGCTTCACAGGGCGATTCATACCACGGTGGCTTTTGGTATTCTGTGCGGTATACTTCTTACAGCTGGCGGTGTTGTGCTTGCACCGAAGATTCTGATCCTTATGAAAACACCAGCAGATATTTTGCCGAAATCCACCCTGTATTTCCAGGTATATGCCATGGGATCCCTGGGTCTGGTTCTTTATAACAATTTTGTAGGCATTATGCAGGCAGTGGGAGACAGCCGTCATCCATTGTATTACCTGATTTTTTCATCGCTTTTGAATGTAGCTCTGGATATGGTTTTTGTAGGCGGACTTGGAATGGGTGTGGAGGGCGCAGCTCTTGCCACTATCATTTCCCAGTTTATGAGTGCATTTTTGTGTCTGTACCGTCTGATGAAAAAAAGCCCGGAGGAGTATACGGTTTCCCTTAGGGATGTTCGCCTGGACTCCTATATGCTGAAACAGATCGTATCCAACGGTCTTCCTGCTGGCATCCAGAATTCCGTGATCGCCATTGCAAATGTGGTAGTGCAGTCTAATATCAACAGCTTCGGCAAGCTGGCTGTTGCTGGATGCGGGGCATATTCCAAGGTTGAGGGATTTGGTTTTCTGCCTATTACCTGTTTTTCTATGGGACTGACCACATTTATCAGTCAGAATCTGGGCGCAAAGAAATATGACAGGGCAAAAAAGGAGCCCGTATTGGTATCCTCTGCAGTATTTCGATGGCAGAGATCGTGGGAATTATTGTGTATTTTGCAAGCCCGGTATTTATTGCCGCTTTTAACAATGATCCGAAAGTGATTGCTTTCGGAGTGAAAGAAGCACATATCATTACTCTGTTCTATTTTCTGCTTGCCTTTTCCCATTGCATTGCAGGACTTATGCGTGGAGCGGGAAGAGCTACGGTGCCCATGTTTGTTATGCTGGGCTGCTGGTGCGTGATCCGTGTGACTTATATAACCATCGCTGTGAAGCTGCATCCGGTGATCCAGACTGTATTCTGGGCTTATCCACTGACCTGGTCATTAAGCTCCATTCTGTTTTTGATTTTTTATCTGAAATCAGACTGGATCCATGGTTTTGAGAAAAAAAGAAACTGACAGAGGCGGAAAATACTGAAATAAATGCCAGTGGATGGTGAAAAAGGAGTTATGGTTTTTATGAATGTACTGAACATTGAACATGTAAGCAAGATTTTTGGAGATAAAAAGATTTTTGATGATATTTCCTATGGAATCCATGATGGGGATAAAATCGGAATCATTGGAATCAATGGAACTGGAAAAAGTACTCTGCTGAAAATCATTGCAGGGGAAGAGGAGACAGATGAGGGACAGGTGATTTCCCAGAATGGCCTTCGTATCACCTATCTGCCTCAGATGCCAGATTTTCCAAAGGGTGCCATTGTACAGGACTATGTGGCTGATGGGAAATGGCAGAAGGACTGGAGCACGGAAAGTGAGGCCAGAAATATTTTGAATAAGCTGGGGATTACAGAACATGATGTCCCTGTGGAGCAGCTTTCTGGTGGACAGAAGAAGCGTGTAGCTCTGGCCAGAACTCTGGTAAACCCTTCTGATGTGCTGATTCTGGATGAGCCTACCAACCATCTGGATAATGAGATGGTAACCTGGCTGGAGGATTACCTGAACCGGTTTAAAGGCGTTGTGATCATGGTTACGCATGACCGTTATTTCCTTGACAAAGTTACCAATAAAATTCTGGAAATCAGTCATGGAAAAGTATATTCCTATGATGCCAATTATTCAGGATTTCTGGAATTAAAAGCACAAAGAGAAGAGATGGAGCTGGCTTCTGAGAGGAAGAGACAGAGCATTCTCCGTATGGAGCTGGAATGGGCGAAGCGTGGCTGCCGTGCAAGAAGCACCAAGCAGCGCGCCCGTCTGGAGCGTCTGGAAGCGTTAAAAAATGGCAAGGCGCCTGTTCAGGAGACAGATGTGCAGATGGACTCTGTGGAGACCAGAATGGGGAAAAAGACAGTAGAGCTTCATCACATTTCCAAAAGCTATGGCGATAAGGTGATTCTGGATGATTTTGACTATATTGTGCTGAGAAACCAGAGACTTGGAATTATCGGACCAAATGGATGCGGAAAATCTACTTTGATCCGTATTATTGATGGAATGGTGGAACCGGATTCCGGTACCGTGGAGATCGGGGAGACGATCAGGATCGGTTACTTTGCCCAGGAAGTGCCGGACATGGATGGAAACCAGCGGGTGATTGATTATATCCGTGATGTGGCAGAGTTTATTCCTACCCGTGATGGAAAGATCAGCGCATCTATGATGCTGGAGCGTTTTCTTTTTGATTCTGCAATGCAGTATACACCGGTAGCCAAGCTGTCAGGAGGAGAGAAGAGGCGTCTGTATCTCCTGAAGGTACTGATGGAGGCGCCAAATGTACTTCTTCTGGATGAGCCAAGTAATGATCTGGATATTCCTACACTGACCATTCTTGAAGATTATCTTTCTACATTTTCCGGAATTGTGATCACGGTATCCCACGACCGTTATTTCTTGGATGACGTGGTGGACCGCATTTTTGCCTTTGAAGGGAATGGAAAACTGACCCAGTATGAGGGTGGTTATACAGATTATGCGGAGGCGAAAGCGCGGAAATACGGGGCTGGAAGCAGTGAAATTGGTGCCGGGGCCGGCAGCAGTTTGTCAGATAAAGCGGCTTCCGGAAATAACAGTACAGAGGATGAAGGGAAAAAACCTACCAGAAAAGACTGGAAGCAGGGACAGAAGTCTGAAAAACTGAAATTTACTTATAAAGAAGAACGGGAATATGCTGTTATTGATGAGGATATAGCCAGACTTGAAGAGAAAATTGCCAGGCTGGAGAATGATATGATGGCAAATGCCACCAATTCCGTGAAGCTTCGTGAGATCATGGCAGATAAAGAGGCGGCGGAGAAGCAGCTGGAAGAGAAAATGGATCGCTGGGTGTATCTGAATGATCTGGCGGAGCAGATTGAGGCACAGAAAAATAATGGATAAAGGTGACAGGAAGCTGCATGCTTCGAAAGCCCATAAAGAAGAGGAAAGCTTTCTGAACAGGAGAAAGGAATTATTTCGCAGACTACCAAAAATTGACAGGCTTATGGGAAGGGAACTGACGAAAGAACTGACGGAACAGTATGGGTATCGTGCAGTGCTGGAAGCTGCCAGAAAGGTGGAAGAGCAGCTGCGGGATGCCATGCGGCAGCAGATTTTGGTGGAAGAAAAGCCAGCTGTGTTCCTGGATACATCCGGACTATCAGGACAGAAGGATGGCTTACCGGTAAAGCTGTCTGATCTGAAGGCTTTGCCTGAGACAACATTAGATTATACAGAGTATGTTTTGCAGGAAATGAAGAGACTGCTTGCGCACAGAAGCCAGAGGCAGATGCAGCGGGTGATCAATGCTACCGGTGTGATCCTCCACACAAATCTGGGAAGAGCGCCTTTAGGGGACAGACTTGTGTCTGAGCTTGTACCTTTGATGACCGGATATACCAATCTGGAATTGAATCTGGAAGATGGGAAGAGGGGAAGCAGATATGATCATTTTGCTGAAAATCTCTGCAAGCTGACAGGGGCTGAGGCTGCCATTGCAGTGAATAACAACGCGGCAGCAGTGCTGCTCATGCTGACAGCGCTGGCCTCCGGATGGGGAAACCGTAGTTTCCCGAGGAGAGCTTGTGGAGATTGGCGGGAAGTTCCGGATTCCGGATGTATGCAGTCAGAGTGGAACGATGCTTGTGGAAGTGGGGACTACCAACCGGACTTATCTGGAGGATTACGAAAATGCAGTGACAGAGAATACAGCTGTCTTTCTGAAAGTGCACACCAGCAACTATCAGATTACCGGTTTTACCCGTGAAGCAGAGCTTACAGAACTTGCAGAAGCAGCACATAACCGCGGAATTCCCCTTTTGGTGGATTTTGGAAGCGGGAGCCTTGTGGATATTGCTTTTTATGGAATCGAGCCTGAAAAGACCGTACAGGAGCTTTTGAAGAAAGGTGCAGATATTGTATCTTTTAGTGGAGATAAACTTCTGGGCGGACCACAGGCAGGAATACTGGCAGGACGTAAAGATTTGATCGAAAAGATTTCCAGGCATCCTCTCATGCGGGCACTGCGAATCGATAAGTTTACAGCTGCCGCGCTGGATAAGACAGTAAGTATTTATCTGGATGAGGGTCAGCTGGAGAAAGAGATTCCGGTTTATGATATGATGAGTCGAAGTGCAGAAGAACTTAAGCGGAATGCATTATGGCTTATGGGTGAACTGTTGGCCGATGCTTCTGAATATGAATTTGCAGTAACCTCTACACGAAATCCTGTTGGCGGTGGTACTACACCTGGAAAAACACTGCCTGGAGCTGCATTGCAGATAAGAAGCCTGAATGGAAAGGGCCTTTCCGCGCAGGAAATCAGTGACTGCTTACGGAAAATGGATACTCCGGTTATTGGTCATATTGTAGACGACTGGGTCTATCTGGAAATGAGAACCATAAGGACTGGCGAAGAATTGGAGATTCTCAGAAAAGAATTGAAATATGATCTGTACAAGAAAAACCCTCAATGACCTTTGAAAATCATTGAGGGTTTTGGCATATTATGATTTTATTTCCCTATATGCCATGCCAGTCTTACACTTGCAGAGTGGACTGTTCCTGTGAGCCAGTCGCAGTCATTGGTGATCCAGTCCATGATGCCAAGCTGACGGGTTTCCCAGGCAACGGTAGCTTCATGGGCTTCCGGTGTTTCTTCAGTCTCCATAGTGGTGTCGATCTCGTCGTAGCCGAAAATATATCCGCCTGCGCTCCAGATGCTGAAGTTGCTGTCAGGACCCGGGTCAATCCTGCCTTCTCTTGCGGCAACCAGTCCGTCATGTCTTGCCTTATATTCTTCCTCGCAATCAGGTTTCAGTCTGGTTATGAACATTCTGTGGCGGATCAGTTCTTTGTTTTCGCGGACAACACCGAAATTGTGGTACATCAGACGCATGTTTTCGCCAGGGGTGGAGATCCAGGTGAAGGTGTGGTCAATTCTGGAGGTGAGAGCCTGGATGCTGGCTTTTTTCTCTTCTGAAAATTCGTTATTTTCGTCTGTTTCGTAATATCCGAAAATCAGGGAATCACAGTTCCAGATGCTGAAATTATGTACCTTTTCCTGATCCAGAAATGCAGTCAGATCTGGCCAGATCTCTCCTAATATCTGGCGGTATTCATTTTTTTTCCCTTTTTTGATTTCCATAGCAAATGCTGTGTCTTTCCATAAGAAAAATCCTCCGTTTTATAAAAATTAAGATATTGTGTATATCTGGTTTTTCTGTTTTGAACCTTGTAAAAAAATATTAATCTAAGAAAAAGTCAAGTTTACTTCTCACGGAATGTTACCAGTGAACAGTAATAGTTACTGTTCACTGGTAATGTTCCGCGAGGTGTTTTTTGTGAACAAAGTTCACAGAAAACCCGAGAATTGCGGCGCGAAATCATGCTTTGCATGATTTCTGTGCATCGCGAAGCGCGTTACTGTGAACGGAGTGAACAGTAACCAGTAATAAGGATAGCATAATTTCTCAGATAAATCCACCCTTATATTGACATTCAGCATGTACTTATATACAATAAGAGGACTGGCCTGGAGCATGTTTGAAAAATCATTTCCACAATCTGCACGCCCTGCTTTGCAGTATATTTTGCCTGAATTTGGTCTGCGTAGCCCGTTGCGACGTCCCATCTGGACAAAATTTCCTACAAATTGTGATGCATATCTTGCAGAAAATCTTTTTCAAACACGCTCTAAAAAAAGAAGGCGACAGAACAAAAAGGGTTACTGGTCACGGAGTGAACCGTTAAAACGAAAAAGGTTTAAATTACAGAAGAGAGGGGGATTTGTTTTTTGGAAAAAAGAAGTAAAAGTTCAGGAAAATAAAATGGGTGTGATGCCAGTGGCAAAGCTTCTGCTCACCATGTCTGTACCGATGATGATTTCCATGCTTGTCCAGGCACTTTATAATATTGTGGACAGTATGTTTGTGGCGAAATTAAGTGAGAGTGCACTTACTGCAGTTTCACTTGCGTTTCCGGTGCAGAACCTGATGATCGCAGTGGGAACCGGTACTGGTGTTGGTATCAATGCGCTGGTGTCGCGCTCTCTTGGGGAGAAAAAGCAGGAGTATGCCAACAGTGCTGCAAATAACGGTATTTATCTTGCAATTTTCAGCTTTATTGGATTTGCAATTGTTTGTGGATTTTTTGCACCTGCTTTTTTCAGGGTGCAGACTACGGATCCACAGATCATGGAATATGGTGTGGATTATGTCAGAGTGATCGGAATTATGTCCTTCGGCCTGTTTATCCAGCTGACCTGCGAGAAGCTTCTGCAGTCTACAGGGAAGACGGTGTATTCCATGGCAACACAGCTTCTTGGCGCTATTATCAATATTATTCTGGATCCAATCATGATTTTTGGTTTATTCGGCTTTCCAAGAATGGAAGTAACAGGAGCAGCCCTTGCCACTGTTACAGGACAGATCATTGCAGCAATTGCAGGTGTGATCGTGAATATGAAGCTGAATAAAGAGCTTCATATTTCTCTTGTGAAATATAAGATTTCCGGTGATGTGATCCGCAGCATTTACAGCGTAGGCTTTCCATCTATTATTATGGCGTCTGTTGGTTCTGTTATGACATTCGGAATGAATAAGATCCTGATGGGCTTTACTTCTACTGCAACGGCGGTATTTGGCGTGTATTTCAAGCTGCAGAGCTTTATTTTTATGCCAGTGTTTGGACTGAATAATGGAATGGTTCCCATTGTTGCTTACAACTATGGTGCCAGAAAACCGAAACGTATTACGAAAGCAATTAAGCTGAGTATTATTTACGGAGTATGTATTATGCTTGCTGGTTTCGCTGTATTCCAGCTGTTTCCGGGAAGTCTTCTGGGAATTTTCAGTGCCTCTGACGATATGATGGCAATCGGTATCCCGGCACTTCGTACCATCAGCCTCAGCTTTCTGATCGCAGGATTTTCTGTAGTTGCATCTTCTGTGTTTCAGGCGCTTGGACATGGCTTTTTAAGCCTTGCAGTGTCTGTGCTGCGCCAGCTGGTAGTACTGCTCCCGGCTGCATTTATCCTGTCAAAAGCAGGTGGCCTTGGAGCCTGCTGGTGGTCCTTTCCCATTGCAGAGGTGTTCTCAGGAGTGATTTGCTTTGTGTTTATACGATATGCGTATAAGAAAGAAATTCATCCGCTTTACGAGAAATAAAATAGATAGGAAAACAAGAGCTCTCGGAATTTCGGTCCCGGGGGCTCTTGCTAAAATTAGTAATATTTATTTTATTCCATATGCACCGTTACATGATACTCTGTCTTTCCGTCCTCAACAGGTACCACATTTCCATTCACATGCTTGCCATCAACCTCCAGGTAAGCTACACCCTTTTCCACATTATTCGGATTCTTAACGTCGAAGTAATAGGTGGCACCGCGGAAGCGGCGGGTGAGGGTGAAGTCACCGAAGCCCTCCGGAATACACGGATCAATGGAAAGGCCGTCATAGGATGGCTGCACACCCAGGATTGCCTGGGAGAGGTTCACGAAAGTCCATGCGGCTGTTCCGGTAAGCCAGCTGTTCTTTGCCTCACCGTGGCGGGCTGCGTCACGTCCTGCGATCATCTGGGAATAAACATAAGGTTCTGTACGATGGATTTCGCTAATGTTTTCAATATAAGACGGGCAGGTCTTTTTATAAATTTCAAAAGCACGGTTTCCTCTTCCGATAACAGTTTCGGCAATGGAAATCCATGGATTGTTATGGCAGAAGATTCCGGCATTTTCTTTGTATCCTGGCGGGTAGGAAGAAATTTCACCAAGGTTCAGGTAATATCTGGTGTAAGCCGGCTGGTGAAGCATAATACCATATTTGGTATCCAGGCGCTCTTTTACAGAATCAAGAGCTTTTTTTGCCAGACCTTCTTTCACGCCAATGCCAGCAATGATACAGAAGCCCTGCGGTTCAATGAAAATCTGTCCCTCTTCGCATTCGTGGGAACCAACCTTCTGAGAGGTGGCGTCATAAGCACGAAGGAACCATTCTCCATCCCAGCCAGCGTCAAGGACTGCCTGGTACATTTCTTCAACAGCTTTCTGCGCGATAGCAGCGTCCTCCTCTTTTCCAACACGTCTGCAGATCTCTGCAAACTCATTTCCATATTTTACATACATACCTGCAATAAATACAGATTCTGCAACTGGTCCCTCAGATGGTCCTGTGGTCTGGAAGGATTCACCAGGCTCATTGGAAAAGCAGTTCAGGTTCAGACAGTCGTTCCAGTCAGCACGTCCGATGAGAGGAAGCTTGTGTGGTCCAAGATGGGTGCGGCTGTATTCGAAGGAACGGCGGAGATGCTCAAAAAGAGGAGCTGCTTTTTCCATATGGCAGTCAAAAGCAACCATTTCATCCAGAATGGAATAATCTCCAGTTTCCTTTAAGTAAGCGGCCACAGCGGCAATCAGCCACAGCGGATCATCGTTAAATCCGCTTCCGATATCCAGGTTGCCCTGCTTGGTAAGCGGCTGGTACTGATGATAAGCACTTCCATCTTCGAACTGGGTTGCAGCAATGTCAAGGATTCGTTCTCTTGCACGCTCCGGGATCAGATGTACAAATCCAAGAAGATCCTGGCAGGAATCACGGAAGCCCATTCCACGGCCGGTTCCGGATTCATAGTAAGAAGCGGAACGGGACATGTTGAAGGTAACCATACACTGATACTGGTTCCAGATATTTGCCATACGGTTTACGTGAGGATCCTTACTCTCTACATGATAGCGGGAGAGAAGATCATCCCAGTAAGTATTCAGGATGGCGAAAGCTTCATTTACCTGTTCGGAAGTTTCGAATTTCTCCATGATCTTCTTAGCAGGCTCTTTTTTGATCACGTTTAAAGCTTCCCATTTGTCATCTTTTGGGTTTTCGCAATAGCCGAGAAGGAAAACATATTCTTTTTCTTCACCAGGTGCCAGAGAAACATTGATCTGCTGGCTGGCAATGGGATACCATCCGCTGGCAACAGAATTGTGGCTCTTGCCTTCCTCTACAACGATTGGAGCATTGTTGCCGCGGCCAAGTCCTAAGAACTCATCACGGCTGGTGTCAAAACCGTCTACAGGAGTATTTACAGTGAAAAAGCTGTAGTGATTGCGTCGTTCGCGGTATTCGGTCTTATGGTAAATGGTGCTGCCGATGATCTCAACTTCACCGGTGCTTAAGTTTCGCTGGTAGTTGGTCATGTCGTCCACAGCATTCCAGAGGCAGAATTCTACATATGAAAATAACGAAATCTCTTTCACTTTATCTGAATTGTTTCGCAGAGTCAGTTTGTTGATCTCGCAGGCTGTGTCAACAGGGACGAATGCAAGAAGATCAGCTGCCAGGCCGTTTTTCTCACCGTGGAAACGGCTGTAGCCAAGTCCATGGCGGCACTCATAAACATCAAGAGGAGTGCGGGTTGGCATTGCACCTGGATTCCATACGGTATCCCCATCTTTGATATAGTAGTATTTTCCGTTGGAATCTACCGGGATGTTATTGTAGCGGTAACGAGTGATACGGAGCAGCTTTGCATCTTTATAGAAGCTGTAGCCGCCGCAGGTGTTGGAAATCAGTGTGAAGAAATCCTGGGAGCCAAGGTAGTTGATCCATGGCAACGGGGTATCTGGTGTTGTAATGACATATTCTTTATTGGCGTCATCAAAATGTCCGAAATTCATAGTGGATCTCCTTTGATAAATTTTATTCTTGCTGAATTCTTTCTAATTGGTTGATTGCTATTCGTGATTTACATCAGGGGATATTAATTTTCGGAGCTGCACAGTGATCTGCTTCTTATATGCAATAAAGTTTTGCAAATACAATATGTAGTTTCGAAAAGGTCAGCTTGATTGAATTGCGAGATAATTAACGCACGAAAACGAATAAGTTAAGGCAATAAGAAATAAAAGTAAAGAATAATGGTATATATTTGCTCTTAGTATAATAGAAAGACTGATTAAAAGCAACACAAAAATTACAGTAATAATGAAATCTATTATATATTACAAATCAGAGATTTAAAACGCGAAAATTTTCGCGAAAACATTTCGGAAAGAACTCTTATTCACAATTAAATTGTTAAAAACGCAAATATACAAATTGTGCAATAGGTAGAATGACGTGAAAACGCACAAAAATTGCCAGAAACCACTTGATTTTTTGTGCACTAGGGGGTACTATAAGCTCACGAAAACGATTTAGAGATGACAGGAAAGAAAAACAGGAAAGAGTGAGGCAGGCATATGGTTTCCATGAAAGAAATCGCAAAACAATGTAATGTCTCAGTCGCCACTGTCAGTAAAGCATTAAATGGTTACTCCGATATCGGAGAAGAAACAAAAAACTACATATTAAGAACGGCTTCAGAGATGGGATATCTTCCCAACTCATCGGCAAGAGCTTTGAAGACGAAGCGAACCTTTAATCTGGGAGTTTTATTTGTGGACGAGGCCCGAAGCGGTCTCACACATGATTACTTCAACAGAGTACTGGAAAGCTTCAAAAGCACCGCAGAAGCGAAAGGTTATGACATTACTTTTACAAGCGGAAATGTTTCCGGTAAAAGGATGACCTACCTGGAGCACTGCAGATACCGGGGCGTGGACGGAGTGGTAATGGCCTGTGTGGATTTCACCGCAGAAGAGGTTCAGGAGCTTCTCCTTTCAGACATTCCGGTGGTGACCATCGATCATATCTGTGATGGAAGGATATCGGTAGTATCCAACAACATCCAGGGAATGGAAGAACTTGTTACCTATATATATAAGAAGGGACACCGCAAGATCGCTTACATTCATGGAGATGACACATCGGTTACCAAGAATCGTCTTGGAAGCTTTTACCGGACCTTGCAAAGACTGGGGATTGAAGAACCGGATGAATATGTAAAACCGTCTTTTTACAGAGATGCTGATCTGGCAGGTGAGAGAACCGGTGAACTTTTGGATTTGAAAGATCCGCCAACCTGTATTCTCTATCCTGACGATTATGCAGCGATGGGAGGGATAAACGAGATACGGGAAAGAGGACTTCGGATACCGGAAGACATTTCAGTAGCCGGGTACGATGGAATTAATATCGCCCAGGTTCTTGAACCCAAGCTGACAACCCTTTGCCAGGACACAGCGGCAATCGGAAGGATAGCGGCAGAAAGGCTGATTGAGCTGATTGAGCACCCGAAGACAACAGTTATTGAGAAATACACAGTGGATGGAACCCTTTTTAAAGGAGCTTCCGTGAAAACTTTGTATCCATCAAAAAATTTCAAGTAGTTATTAAAAAAATTAAAAGATATAATTAAAGGAGGAAGTAACATGAAGAAAAAAATGGTGAGCGTATTATTAACAGCTTCTATGCTGGCAGGAATGACATTATGTGCAGTCCCGGTTATGGCAGAAGATGCAGAAACACCGGAAAACGAAGTTACCGGTGACGCTTCCGCAGATGATTCCTTTGTAGTATGGGGATGGAACGATGATATCAAGAAGATCCTTGATGGACCATTCAAAGAGGCTTATCCAGATGATTACGAAAGAATCGTTTTCGTAAACACAGGTGGATCTGATTATTATCAGAGCAAACTGGATCCTGTACTTGATGATCCTTCAAATGAGTTATATCCTGATATGATGGGCCTGGAAGTTGACTATGTTCAGAAATATGTAAACAGCGACTGGGTACAGAATGTAGCAGATCTTGGAATCACAGCTGATGACTATGCAAACAGCTATCAGTACAATCTGGATCTTGGATCCGATGTTGATGGAAACGTAAGAGCACTGTTCTGGCAGGCAACTCCTGGATGCTACGCAGTTCGTGCAGATCTGGCTGAGAAATATCTTGGAACAACAGATCCTGCAGCATTAGCTGAGAAATTCAAAGATCTGGATACCATCGTTGCTACAGCTAAAGAGGTTAACGATGCTTCCGGCGGAAAATGCAAACTGTTCTCTGGCTATGATGAGATCAAACGTAGCCTGACCGGTTCCAGAACTCAGGGCTTCTATGATGAGAACGATAAGATTACAATTGATGACAACATCAAGACATATATGGAAACAGCTAAGACTCTTTATGATGAAGACCTTACCTTCAATACCGATCAGTGGAGCGCTGACTGGAGTGCAAACATGAGTGGTGATGGCGTTGATTCTAACGCAGCACTTGCTTATATGGGATGCCCATGGTTCGTATACTGGAGCTTAAGTGATGCTTGGAAAGGCAACACAATCCTTGTTCCTACCCAGACAAAATGCTATTGGGGCGGCACAGGACTTGCAGCTACAACAGATTGTGCAGATACCGAGCTTGCAGCTAAGATCATGAAATTCTTCACATGTGATGAAGATGGAATGGTTGCAATCAACGCTCTGAACTCTGACTATGTAAACAATACAGCAGCTGTCAGCAAGATCATCGAGGCTGGTACATCCGCAGATGGAAACGGCTATCTGTATCCAGACGCTGGACAGAACTTCATGGAGTTCTTCCTTCCATTAGCAGACGGACTTGACGCTTCTATGGTAACAGCAGAAGATCAGCAGATCCTTTCCCTTATGGATACTCAGACCAAGGCTTATGCTACAGGCGAAAAAGACCTTGATACTGCACTTGCAGATCTGACTGCATCTATCCATGATACATTCTCTTACCTGAGCGCAGAATAATGTGGCTTAAGAGTTTGCAGAGTCAATCATAGGTAAGTAGTGAATGTGCTTGCTTCTTCCCAAAAGAAGGAGCAGCACATTCTTATATAAGCGAGCAGCTGCTTTTGCTATAAAAAAGCAGAATGATCTGCCAGTAGGCAGAGGAGGATGGCGCAGAAG
>ENA-OQDT01001352-OQDT01001352.1-human-gut-metagenome-genome-assembly--contig:-NODE-1352-length-14391-cov-5.421060_pt1 | contig 14391 bp, 12 predicted proteins | sample MGYA00242786_ERZ504617 | MGnify/ENA primary metagenome ERZ504617 (study PRJEB26092, sample SAMD00036337) | human gut metagenome | host: Homo sapiens | study: EMG produced TPA metagenomics assembly of...
ATCTGGAACTATAGCTCGATAAACAAGATATAGTGTCCAACAGTACCATACTCCATTATCGGCCAGGCCACTATAGAAATATCTCCTATACCAAATTTATAAACCCGGATTCCAAGCATCACTACTGTGCTTATCACACTTATTATAACTGGATGTGTCTTTTTTACAGCCAAAAAGACACATATAATCCAGAATATAAAACACAAAAATCCATTTACTTCTGCACCGCCTTCTGCCCTCGACACTGCCATAAATGATGCGATCATTGAAATCCATATAATACAGAAAAACATAATAATCCATTTTTAATTTTATTAAATGCATATTTTAACTTTTCCACACCTTTTCACTCCTAACTGTCACCATTAATTCAGTATAACGGCTTTCAAAATGCTGAAAATCTTTTATTCCGTTACTCCAGTCACCACCCCAGGAAAATCCGAGGTTTGTAAATATCTGGTAACAGATATCCTCATGTGTTATTACATGATCCAGCCCACTTGTTCTGTCCAGATATTGCTGTGCATTCTCATGATAACAGCTTCCATTTCCATTTCCATCATATGTCACATACGGATTCTGCTGCGAGTTGATATCAATCGCACAGCCATACGCATGATTTGAAAGTTTACTGCTTCCCGTTGCGGTTCTGTAACAAAACGCGGATGTATTATTCACTTCAATGGATGCATTGTCACTGGTGACGCCATCTCCTGTCCAATAATTGTCAATAAGATACATACTCTGGATTTCATAATGTTCTTCATATAATGATTTGAATGCACTGAGAAAATCTTCGGCAAGCTGTGCGTTGACAATCACTTCTCCTACCTGCACATTTCCATCAAAATTATAATGCAGAACTTTCAAGTATCTGAGATCTGCCAATCCTATATCGTTATTTTCTCTGTATGATTTTCCGATAATTCTGTTATAGACTGCATCTCCCTCTACAATTTCATATGCCTGAAAATAACTGTCCAGGTTTGACCAGCTTATCTTGGAAACATCTACAATGCTTCCCACTTCCAGATCTGTAATTCCACTTTGTCCACTCTGTGTGATCTGTCCGTCAACTGATTCATTTTGTTCCTGATCCTCTACTGTGGTCTTTTCTATACTTTCTCTGTTTTTATCTTCTTCCTGTTTCTTCTCGAATTCTGTGATTCTTTTCTCCAGATTATTATTGGCTTTATTCACTTCTTCGATCTGTGCTGCAATTGTCTCTATCTGCTGCTGTATGATTTCCAGAGAATTTTGGCTTTTCTGATATTCTCTTACTACCACAGTACTCATTACCGCCAGAGCAACAATGCAGATTCCCCACATAAAAATTTCCAGAATCTTTTTTTTCATTTTCACGCGCCTCCCTCTTATATTCCAAAAGCCCTGACATCTGTAATCGGAGTATCGTCCCAACTAGTTCCTGCATGAACCCCCTCGATCGTCAGGCTCAGATATTCTGTCTCATATGGGTAACTCAGTTCCACCCAAAATTCCTGATATTTATCTGGAAAATTAATTTCTGTACTGAAATCTTCCATTTGAATTCTAAGACAAGATGGTCTGTTATTTCCATAAAAATACCTGTCTGTTTTCCAGTTTCCCAGACGGAACATCAAATATTTAACCTTACAGCTTTCAGAAAAGTATCCTACAATAGATTCTCCGATTCCAGATCCTACCACACCTTCCTGCCAACTCGTCTGTATATCATCATCAAATGCATAAATCGGATCATTACTTACTTTCTCCTGTTGAATTACAGACGATGCAAGTGCAGAATTAAAAAATTTCTCATTAAATCCTTCCAGATTCACTTCACTGGCGTCTATAAGCCTGGCTGTTATTTCAGGCATCGGAGTTGGTGTAGCTGTTGGTTCAGGTGTCGGAGTTAGCGTATCCGTTGGTTCAGGTGTTGGAGTAACTACTTCTTCTTTTTCTGGCGGCATAGTTACTTCTGTGTTTGCATTATTATCTTCCTGAACTTTTTCACCGCTTTCTTCCTTCTCTGTATTTGAGACAAGTGCCTTTGCCTGCTGTTTTTCAGTCTTGTTCCCCCCATTTAATGCTATTAGGACAGAGCATACCACTACCGCCACTCCTACACATATTGCGGCAGGAACAAAAATACTGTTTCTTTTTGCCGGTTCAGCAGATTCGTCATCATGTTTACTGTTATTAAACTTTTTGTCTGCATTCCCTGACTCATGTATGTTTACCTTTTTGTAAGGATCCTCATATGTCTGCCAGTTGTTATAAGAAGGCCAGGAAAACGAAGAATCTTCTTCCTCCTGAGGAATATCTGCCGATTGCTCTTCTGCACTATCTTGTTCCTGCGGATTTTCTTCAGTATTCTCTTTTATATTTTCTTCATTTGAATTCACACTGTCATCATTATAAAATCCATCCTGATTATACGGATCTGTTTCCGGAAATTCCGGCCAGACTGCATCTGTATTTTCTTCTTTGAGTTTGTTCCCGCATTGAGGACAATATGCAAATTTATCATTTACCTCGCAGCCACATATACTGCACTTTTTCATTTGAAACTCCTCTGCTGACTATATTTATTTCGCGACTTAGAAATGCCTTATACCGATATCACCAAGTCCGCCCTGACTCATGGTCATTACAGTTTTCTCAATTGTCGTTATCATCAGTCCAAACAGTACTGACATCAAGAGACGGGCAAAAAATTCACTTAGAATCAGATTTAGACCAATTTCCATAACCAGGGCTCCTGCCACAATTCCGATCATTGAGGAAATGCAGATCATTTTTACATTGGTTGTATCATCTGTAGCTGCAAGTTTAATTCCCAGAAATCCTGCACCCAGAATAATCAGAAATATAATTCTCATAAGTGCATACAGCCAGTTATGATCCGTCCTTGCCCTTGATGACAGAAGATTTCTGCTACTGTCAGTCACCCGCACTGCAGATGCCATTGCTTTCTCCAGTTCATCTACATTATCTGTTGTTACACTGATTCCACCAGTTTTTCCGGAAATATTATTCAGTAACTTTTCATCTACATATCCCAGACCTACCGTACTGATACTAATTTTTTTTCCTTATTGAATTTCTTCAACGTTTTATTTAATTCAAAATTTAAAAAGCTGGTATCTGTAGCATATCCGTCCGTGAGAAGGATTACCTGGCATCCCTCATCATATGGCAGAGTTCCAGATTCCATATCTTCCATAATTTTGCTCAAAACACCTACGATCGGAGTTCCTCCTGAAGGTGACGTTGCAAAATCATCTATTCCATTGGAAATCGGATTCAGTTCACGTATACATTGAATCACATCTCCAAATGAATACACTGCAAACTGCGCATTGTCTTCACGATTAGCCAGAAGCTTCTTAATTGCCGCCACTCTTTCCTGATTTGGGTCATTATCCTGCATAGACCCAGAATTATCAATCGCAAAAATATATTTATCTGTCTGAACCATTGTAGAACCAAAGTTCAATTCATAAATAAATTCAAAAAAAATCCCCAATACCAGAAGCATAAGAATGCAGATCCCTGAAACCAGAATTTTCTTTGAGGTGATATCCAAACCAATCACTCTGGATACAATAAAAAATGCAGATGACAAAATCAGTCCGAACACAGCAAAGTAAACTCCCATAAAAAACACAGAGTTCACATCTGTAATAAGTGTTCTGTAAATAACCTCTCCCAGAAGAAAAAAAACTCACTGATGCTATGATAGAAACAATCAAAAAGCTTTTTGAAAAATGCGTTTCTGTTTTTTGCTGGAGCGACGGCCTTCCACCAGTCATATTATAATTAACCGTACCAAATCCATCATTCCCGCCAAAACTTCCAGTTCCGCCAAATGGTGAACCACCAAAGTTATCCGCCCCGTTTCCATAATTATTCCCAAATGGATTTCCATTTGTATTTCCATAATCATTTCCAAAATTTCCCCAGTTCGCATTCTCTGGCTGATTCTGGAAGGAAGAAGCTGTTCCAAATCCGTTTTGTGTATCTGCCTTTTTGTTTTTTTCTAAAAGTGCCATAATATCCCCTCGTTTTGCCGTCCGTTATTCTTTCTATTCTGGTTTTACCTGTTTTTCTAAGTCCTCAACTTCTGCTTTCAAATTGTTGCATCTCTCCTCTGCAGCAGTCAGTTCTGGATTATTTTCAATGCTGTCTGATACTTGCTGCAGATCATTATTTACTTTTTTGTCTGCCACGGCCAGACCTGCTGTACCAACCAGGAGCAGAACACAAAGAACCAGACCCAGGATAATTCTGATTCTGCTTTTTTTCTTTTTGTCATAACAAAGTTACCTTTCCTTTTAACTTTCAGATGTCGTTCCCTTCAGCCACAGGCTATTTCCTGCCTTATTCATCTTCAGAATTTGTTTCGTCTGTGTCCTCAGGATCTGTCGTCTCCCCGGATCCATCTGTGTAAAAATAATTATAGATTTCTGAAGACAGACTCTGAATGACACCCGGCGCAGCTTCCTTATTTATACCCTGAGACATAATACATATAATATAGTGTGGTCCATTTTCATTGAATACAATTGCTACTTCATTCTCAACCCCGTCAAGATCTCCGGTCTTATTTGCAAATCCTCCTGCTTGTCCAAGTCCTTCACAGATTTTGCCTGATTTTTTCTGATTTCTGAGGTCTGCCATCATTTTGTCCGATATATTTTCAGACTCACTATTCCCTGCTTCTTCTTCGCATTTCTTGTAAACGCTTTCCAGAAACTTTCCACAGTCTGACACCGACGTGGTACTTCCATCTCCAAACTGATCCCCCAGTATAGTTTCTTCATAACCATTCTCTTTTATATATTGGTTTACATACTCTATACCACCAATCTGATTCAGTATCTGATTTGCGACTTCATTATCAGAGTTTCCAATCATTGTATGTATCGACTCCACAAATTTCTCATCTGCCTGAATAGTACCATTCTGAATCTGAGTGTAGGCGGCTCCCATAACATAAAGCTTCAAAAGCCCTGCCCCCTTCATCTGTGCATCGTTAAACTTCTCAGATTGTCCATTCTCCAGGTTCTCTACATAAACAGACCAGGTTCCTTGCTGTTCTTTTAATACTGGAGTTATTCTGTCCAGCAGTCCCGGCAATCCCTCCTGAGCTTTCTGCTGCTCTTCCTCAGCTGCTTTTTTCTGTTGTTCTTGTAATTTTGAATTTAACTTTTCTTTTTCCTTTTCCAGTCCAGCTATCTCCTTATTTTTATTTTCAATCTGCTTCTGAATTTCACTTTCTGAATCTTTTTTTGCCGTCAGATCCGTCGACTGTCTTACAAAAACCTGAAGCAGAATTCCGATTCCTGTAAATGCCAGAACCAGAAAAAATATCAGGAGAATTTTTCCTATGGGCTTTCCTTTTGTTTCCGTATTCACTTTACCTTTCCCCCTTTTTCAGATTTGCCAGCACGTAGGCTGCTTCATTTGTCACACATGGAGCTGATGTTTCCTGTTTTCCATCTATTGTCAGTACTGCCATAATGAACACTTCATCTCCATTTTCAACCAGACCGACTTCATTATATCTTGTCTGCGTAACACCATTCAGATTCAGCAGATTGCCTGCATTTGTACATGCCGGATACATTCCCTTGTTGGCAGTATCACTTGCTGATATTCTGAAGTACAGTCTTAAAAAGTTACTGTCAATTTCATCGAAATTATCCTGATAGATGGCATTCAGCATCATTGCAGCATCCCTTGCACTGATATAATTCTCCTGTGATGATGTACCATTCATAATTGCCCGCCGAAGATCTACACTGTCATATCCATATTGATGACATATCGTATTAATCTGCTCACGGGTCAGATAATCCATCAGGGAATTCCAGGCATTATTATCACTGGATGTCAGGCCTACCACCAGCAGTTCTCTTATCGTCAGCATCTGTCCATTTTGCTGTGCTGTATATCCACCCCGTCCATTTTGAAACGTATACGAAAATCTGATGAGCGTATCCATACTGTAGCCCCCTCGGTCTATTCCCTCTGCAATCGTATACATAATTGGAATTCCAATCAATGCAGATGCCGGAAGCGGAGTATCTGCCTCTCCAATCGCATAATTGGTATAATTGGTAAGATCCATCACATAGACACCATATCTTGCTCCACTTGCATCCATCAGGCTGGTCATATAATTTCGATCCAGCCATGTACCTTCTTTCATCTGTGCTTCCTGCTCTTCATCCGTAACTGCTGAATGCCAGTCCGGTGCAGGCGTTGCGGTTGGTTCCGGCGTCGCTGTCGGCTCTGGCGTCGCTGTTGGTTCCGGTGTCGCTGTTGGTTCTGACGCTGCAGTCTGACTCGGTGCCCTAGCCTGTTTTACTGTATTTGCTGTTTTGCCGGTCTGTAACCTTTGGTTTAATAATTCGCTCCCGTTTCCACTGATAAACAGATATCCGCCAACGCCCAGCATAATACCAAGTACTATGCCAAGTATCCATCCGCTTTTTCTGTTTTTTCCGGTTTTTGTTTTCAGCAGGCTGCTTCGTCTTTTTTTTGCTAGAACCGTCCGCCAGATTTTTGTAGGGATCTTTTTCATAGATTTTGTCCAGTCCCACATAAGGGTTTACATAATCTATATCTTTTGGAAATTCTTTCTTTTCTGTGTTGTTTTCTTCCTTCACAGCAGTTTTTCCTCCCTGCTTCATCCGTCTTTCTATCGATTAAGTGAAATCAGCATACAGATAAGAACTACAATTGCTCCTACTATACCTGCTGCACTCAACAGGATGCCTGTCAGAACCGCAATGTTTATGTTTATATGATTATAAAAAATAAAAAACAGAACCTCTGCTGCAATTCCAGCCAAAACAAAAACACCGCTCAAATTCCTGTAAGAAGCCATCCTGATTTATTTCTTTCGCTTCGGACAGCATAGTCCTGCTGCCACTCTTTTGGCAGTTCCTGCAGACACTGCATGATTCCGGACTGTTCCATAAGAATTTTGTTTGTACGATTCAGTTTTCGATATTCATTTACCAGCTGTTTATCCTCAAATACCTCGATTTTGTTCTGAGCTATCGCAAACAATTCCCGTAAAATACTTTCTTTTACATATTCACCATCGTATACACCATAGTCTTTCTGATTTCCATAACACAGAATAATTTCCAGTAACTGAAATGCAGTAAGTATCTTTTCTTTCTCTATTCTGGTTCTCCAGACAGCCATTGTCACACTTTCAAGAACCGACCTCTCTGTGCCTTTCAGATCCTGACGAATCTGCTCCTCCAGAAGAGCAACATTATATGTAATTTCTTTTTTTATGTTATCTCTCAGGAGCATCTCACGCTTTTCTGTCAAAGCCGACAGATATATTTTTTTTATTATATCATTATGTTCAAGAACAATTTTATTTCGAATCTGCAGGAATTCTTCTGACTGATAATTCGGATCAGCATCATATAAAGTGCCAACCACATCCAGAAATCCCCAGTTTGCTCCCAGAGGCAGAATTTTTTTTCTCTTTCAGGAACAAAATATCACCTATACTCAGAGCCTCTGCTGACTCCTGTGATGTCGCTGCCATTCTCTGACGGAACAGCTTGATAACATACGCATTAAAACTTATATTCTTTGAAATAGTTTCTATTTCATGAATTTCATTTCTGCAAACCCAGCACCACGCATCCAGTGCATCTGCATTTTTGTTATTTTCTCTGATATACTTCTCACATAATTCAAAATAAATGTCTGCTGTTTTCTTTAACTGTTCTTTGTCAATCAGTTCCAGTTTTTTCGCAACACTGAAGAATTCTTTTCGCATACCTGCAAATTCTTCTTTTACTTTACTCAACAGTTCATCTTTATTATCGGAAAATTCATTGCTAAAGAGCAGCATCCACTGTTCTTCCCTGTTCAATTCATTGATAAAGAAAGACTTTTTCTGTTCCATTTCTTCCAGAACACTATAACGTCTGTAAAGCAGATTTGTTGCTGACTGATATCTTCCATTATTTTCCAGGAACTTCATTATCGAACGCAGTTTCTGCATAGTTGGACAATATTCCGGATATCCATAAAGCAGATTATTGGCTTCCGTTACCGCAACCGCACTGCATATCAGCGGAAGTTTCTTCTCATCACTGTTAGATATCCATCCTCTAAAATCTTTATAGATTTCCTCAAAAATTTCTCTTTTATATATGTTTCTGTATTTAACAACAAGATCTTTGTGAAGTGGTCTCCAGTGTTCATGTAAATAAACCTCATCTCCGGACACAGCAAGATAAGTCAACTGCCAGATTATTCCGTCGCCTATACTGATTCCGTTTTCACGGACTTTCTTTTCAAAGCACTCACGGAACAGTTTCAGATTTCGCGGATATACAGTAAATTTCCGTTCTTCCTGTTTCAGAATATCCGAAATCTGTTTTTCAATTTCTTTCTCTCCGGAAAGCAGTACATCCAGAAGATTTTCATATATTTCTTTTCTGTTTTCTTCTCTCAGTTCCGGATTTTCCAGCTGTGCCGCAAGAATGCTCATAATTGTGGCACAGTTCTGCCAGTCTCCTTTAATAAATAACTGTATATGCCAGTCTGTCAGAATTGACAAAATCTCACTTTTTACACCTTCATCTGCCCCAAGTTCTGAATTTTTGCAGATTTCCATATACAGCTTCAGGAGTGATTTTTTTTCGTACCATATAATACTGTCTTCATTCTGCAGCACATACTGGTTTGCTTCTCTGAGTTTGCTCACAACCATATCGTTCTGTATTTCCCGGCAGATCCACTGAATGCTTTCTTCCCTGCCATTACCATTCAGAATATTCTGCAGAAGAACGGTTACAATAAACGGTTTTAACTCTGACGGACACGTTTCCTGCTCTGCCAGTTCCAGAAGAGCATTCTCCAGTCTAGTATCATACTGTGGCTCCCGAATTTCCAGTTTCAATATTTCAGCTGCAACATATGTACTTCTCTCCGTCCAGCCTTCTTCGTTATAATCTAACAGATCAAATAACAGGCGGTGTCTCTTGTGGATATCAGCAAATCCATCCGTTTCCTGGCAGTGCAGATCCAGAAGAAAACTGAATTTCTCCGGTGCCTGATCCTGTTCCTCACTTTTCCCTTCATTGAACAGACTTTCATATTCTTTCTCAAACTTCTCTCTGACTTCCGGAGCATTCAGATAATTCCAGAGAAATTCTCCATACGATGTATCCAGATCTTTAGAAATCCAGCTTTCCTGCTGATCCAGATCAATAACAGAATATTCACTCAGTTTCCAGCTCTTTGTATTACATGGCTCCATAAATACAAGCTGATATCCATCCAGTACAGGAGCCGTTGGATCTTCTCTTCCACCGGTTGTTGCATTCAGCTGTTCTTCCACACATGTCGGGAGAAGTTTCATTGTTGCCACCAGTATTTCTTCTGCATAGGCATTTCCACCGCTTCTTTCCCATCCCTGGTTGTATGCCCGCGGCAGAATTATAAGTACCTTATCATTCTCATGTCCTGAATAATGTGAAAGAGAAACCCTCTGAATAATACTGGAAATATATTCTACAAAAAGCTCTTTTGTAAAACCTGCTTTCTGAAAAATATCTGTTGAAATTTCCAAAGCATTGCTTCGAAACAGAGAATATTCTTCGTTTGCCTCAATTTTTCCTCCGTTTCCCTGCATTCTGGATTCCTGAATTCGCTGCATAACTGAAGGATATGCCTCAAAATCCTGAATATTCAGTACATATTCCGGTGATTCCAGGAAATGTTCCTTATCATCTCCTGCAAGGATATAACTGCTTCCATATGTAAAATCTCTGCTTTCACCGCTTCCTGTGGAATGAAGGCGATAAGAACGGCACACCACTGTAATCTGCTGATTTAATCTTCGGATTTTGAGTACTCCCCGATATGCTCCCTGTATTTCCTGTGGAACAGGACGGATATCTTCCAGCGTACTTATTTTTTCGCATTCTTTTGCAACCAGCTTTGCCTGTTCCATTCTCGCAAACATATTCATGCTGATCGTCACAGTTGTACTGTCGGCATTCAGACCAGATTTTGAGAAATATCCTTCCAGGCATCTGGAATATATATGCTGACCTATCATGGCAAGTCCCTCCTATTATTTACCTTTGTTCCAAAAATGTTTTTTTGGCTGATCCATTGCTTCTTTTTCTACCCAGTTTTCTGCAAAATCCTTTCCCCACTCATTCATGACTCCCTGTTGATCTGCATAATATTCATCACTGCAGAACTTTGGAAGGAAATTAAAATCCATCAGTAATTTAAGAATCGGTTCTTCTACACGAACTGGTCGTATCTTTGCAACATTATCCAATTTATTTCCACTTATATTTACAAAGCTTCCCAATGCAGAAAGTGATACAAAATACGGTTCCTTAAAAGTAGTTTCCAGAAATGATGTAAAACTTCCCGAAAGATATGAAATACAGGATCGGGTTGATTTGCTCATCGGCTCATAGTAAGATGCCTTAAGATTTGTACCTTTGACTGGTCTGAAATTTGGTGCAATTACCGGCTGGTTAAGTGGGATTCCAAGCTGCTGGTAATTTCTGCAAAGAATATCCTGCTTTGCAAGTGCCACTACACTTGGTTTTTCAATACATCCCATCTCTGCTGTGATACAGTTTATGATCGTCTGTCTCATTGACCCAAGAGTCTCATCCAGCTGTTCAATGCTTCTTCCTCCAAAATACTGTTCCGGAAGATGGTTATAGACGCCCTCCAGAGTCTCCGGATCAACCATCATGATAAATCCATTCGCTTCTTTAAACTGTGGAAGGTTAAAATCCATCAGATCATCATCATGATCCCCATGAAGCATCTCACCTCGCATATCTATCAGCCCGATAAGACACTGTTTATTCACTTCCTGAGAATTATCATCTGCAATATAATTCACACGCAGAAGATATGGATCTTTACGGTTTTCTGTTGTTGTACTTGGCAGAGTTCCTGTTCTGTTAAGATCAAGAGCAAATTTACGGAACTCATTACTCATCTCTCCAAAATTATCGAATGACAAATGTCCCTGCGGCAGCGGATAATTTTTTCCACCCAGAAGCTTATGAAGTACTGTAAGATATACCGTTTTTCCGGCAGAACTCGGTCCCATAATGCTGATCAGATACATTGGCAGCTTGCCTGCCATTGAAATAATCTCATTATGACAGTATGGACAGTAAAATTTGCGAATCGTACCGCTCATCTTTGTTCCATTAATTTCCAGATCCTTCACATCAATCGACTGAACAAAATCTTTTCTACATTCTTCAATGTTCTGATACTCCCCGGAAATCTTAATTGGATGAATTTCCTCATGTTCGATAACATGACTTTTTCGAAGTTCTCTCAGACTTTTGTACTCAATCTGCTTGTTTTTCTTACTATTATTTAAGACTACTATCGGCTGTGATCCGTCGAGTCTTGAATTGAACGTTTTAACTTCTTCCGGTACCATTTTTACGCATCTTTCATCCATTGCTACAGAACGCATACAATGGACACACTTAATCGGATAATATCCCATCGCTTTCTCTCCTTGTTCCTCTTATTTTCTGAACATATCTGCAAATTTTCTAAAAAATCCCCCGCCTCTGGGTTCTTCTTTCCCAACCGAGAGCATAATATTCGGTTCTCTGGACTTTAATACCGGTGGTTCCTGTAAAGCCGGAAAATAAATACCTTTATAACTGTTTTCACCGTAATTTATTTCTCCCGGTATTTCAAATTGAAATATTTTATTTCCATATCTATATTCATAATACAGAATATTTTCCGGTATTTTTTTGTTGCTGTTCATAAGAAGGGTCATTCCTGTAGGTTCCTGTGACCATCTCCATTTTACCTCCCCGGTCCCGCAGCATACTTCGCAGATATATTCCGAATCCTGATACAGGCTGGCAAGATCTTCTCTTGAAGGAGCTCTCTGATCTTCCGACAGAAAAACCAGAAAACGGATTTTTCGTATCTCCTGCATAGGAATATTATTGTATTGAAATGCCACCTGTATATGATTATCTATACACTGTGCATACGAAAACATCCTTGGATTGTTTAGCTCATCTTCTTTGTATATCCAGATGAAATGAACTCTGGAATCATTTCCGGCAGAATCCCAGGAAAATTGAAATCTTGTAAAATCCGCCTGCATCTGTATTCCTCTTAATCCTTTCAGCGGTTTATAATTCAACTTTCTCACTCTCCTGTTCTTTTGTTATAATCTGTCCTTCTGTCATTCTGTCAGAAACCCTTACAATTTCCAGACGATCATCCAGTGGGCACTCTTTAAATGCGATCTGATAGTGCCCCTCCTGCTCCCGTATTCTTCTGCACAGGTAATTGTCCCTGTTTCCCATAACATACAGTTTCTGTTCTTTGTTCTGATCTACGCTTCCGATCATACGGAGAGGATACCGCCAACTCTGCTCCAGCTTTGTGAGCAGCTGTTCCATATCAGATGCTGCCAGATTCGTCAGATTCTTTTTCATGTAAGCTTCCCGGCTTTCAATACTTCCGGAAACAATCTTGCTGTAATTTTCCAGAAGATTTCCGCTCATAGTTCCGGTATGATTCTCGTTTGACTGGAACATCCTGCACAAGATTGTCTGATAATCTTTGTAAACTTCTTTTACTTTCGTCGGTACAGTGTTCTTATAGTCCTGAAACCAGTGTTCTGCCTCATCCTGTGCATTTGAAATATGACCACCACCGGTATTCAGCAATAATTCTGTCTGTTGCAGACGTTTTATCTCTCGCTGCATCGCATCTTCCATCTTTTGAAAAATATCCTGCAGAAATTCTTTATTCTGACGAAATGCTCTTACATAAATACCTTCTGGTTTCATTGCCTCCTCAACCATCTTTTGTGGAAAGACTCTGAGTTCATTGATCAGCCAGGCCTCACAGCTCTTTCTCATGTCATTTATAAACTTGTTCTGTGGACTATTTATATTCAGCTTCGGTACTTTATCTATAATTTTTTCCCGGTTCTCTTCAATTTTGTCCAGACTCTCCATAGATCCTGCCAAATGCAAAAAAAATTCTTCCAGAAATGATTTCCACCATTTCTTTAATAATTGCTCTCTCTCCTCCGAAAGAGGTTCAAAATAATATTTCTGGCAGAATTTTCTTAACATCTGCTCATACATTCTGTTATCTGCAAGCGGTATATTGCTGTAAATAGACTCTGTCAGAACTGTATAATTCTGATCATGAGCGACTTTATCCAGTTGTTCCTTCCATTCTTTCCCTTCAAAAAAAGAATGTTCCAGATTGTCGAACAGTTTCTGCTGCGGAAACAGACCATTCTGGAAGCATCTGTGGACTGCCAGCAGACGGTTCAGCATCAATGATTTCACTGGTTCGCAGATGGAAACTGCTCTCGCAGAAAAGAAATATTCCTTTTCATATTCCTGAACCGGCATCATAATTGATGCCAGAGTATCTTCATTTTCACAGCTTGTATTTCTGAATACGGTAAGCATCACTATAATTTTGGCTGCCTGCTCTATGGAAATTGCCTGCCCTATTTCATTCACATCAGAAATTACACATGCCGGACAACAGCAGTCCAGAAAAGCCTTTCTGCCTTCTTCCATGATTCTTTCCATAAACTGAACAGAAAACTGAATCTGATTTCTTGTCATATCAATGTCTTCATCGCTTGTCAGAACAAAAGGACTCCATTCAATGTAACGATGTCTCTTTTTCATTTCTTCCTGCACATAAACAGCTGCCTGTGTAAAATGCTCTGCATTTTCTTTCTGTTCAAAACAGCCTTTAAGAAGGATCGGGCAGACCATCAGATGATCCATATCTACCCCAAGATAATTTGTTGATGCACATTCTATTCCTTCATAGATTTTGTGATAAATATCTTTATCTGTTATATCGGATGGATCACTGTGTATGATCCAGATGGAGCGTCTGTCTTCAACAATGCTCTGAATTTCTGATTTTAAATACTGCACTATCTGATTATCGTTGCCAACAATCCACAAAAAAACAAGTTTTCGCATAAAAACATAGTTTTTCTTACTGAATGGATGCTGTGCTTCTGCAGATTCAAGAATCAGATCTAATTTTTCTTTAACTTCTGTTCTGTTTCTTCCTGTCTGTGCATTGTTACTGCCCATGAAAGTTTCCTCCCAAATTGTTTCTGAAAACGAAGCATAACGCTGTGTTCTATGACAGCGTTATGCTTCACCGGTGTTACCTTCCGGTATTTAAAATATATTTTTTTTACTGCTGGTTATTCTCATCGCCGCCTGGCATTCCCGGATAACCTCCCTGCACTGGCTGCTGACTCGGCATTCCCGGATAGCCTCCCTGCACTGGCTGCTGACCCGGCATTCCCGGATAGCCTCCCTGCACTGGCTG
>ENA-OQDT01001354-OQDT01001354.1-human-gut-metagenome-genome-assembly--contig:-NODE-1354-length-14370-cov-5.494840_pt1 | contig 14370 bp, 14 predicted proteins | sample MGYA00242786_ERZ504617 | MGnify/ENA primary metagenome ERZ504617 (study PRJEB26092, sample SAMD00036337) | human gut metagenome | host: Homo sapiens | study: EMG produced TPA metagenomics assembly of...
TATAATCATGCCGGTATTCAGCACAAAACCTCTGCAATTCAATAAAAAATGGCTGGAACACAGCAAACAGTTCCTCATCGTGCTCTTCAAGGTAACGAATAGCCTTGTCTACGGATATATCAATATGTGATATAACTGAAGTTTACGGGCAGGATTCTTATTCAAAATGTGAACTGCGGAGGAAATCATGATGAAGAAAAAAATTATTAAGCTGTTCGCAATACTGGCGGCTGTTTTTCTGGGATCCCTGGAGGTGGGATGGCGCTTTTTTAACATGGTGGTCTGCTGCAAAAGGGGAGAGCAGAAAAAGGAAAGAAAAAAATGGTTTGAACTGTCTCATATCAGGGAAAATCATCCCCAGAACGGTTATGCCAGAGAATATAATGAGAGTAAGGCATGGTGTTTTGAGCAGAAGATGCAGGACTGTTATATCAAAAGTATTGACGGACTAAAGCTGCATGCATTATATCTGCCGGCAGAAGATGCAAAAAGGATCGTCATATTAAGCCATGGTTATCGTGGCAGCCGGTTTGGCACCTTGTCGTTTATGGCAAAATATCTGCATGAGCATCAGTGTGATGTCCTGTTTATAGAACATCGCTGCTGCGGTGACAGCGAGGGAAAGTATATCACCTTTGGAGCAAAGGAACAATGGGATGTGCAGCAATGGGCAGTCTATGTATCTGAACGAAATAAAGAGAAGCTCCCGATTTATCTGTACGGACAGTCTATGGGGGCTGCTGCTGTACTGATGGCATCAGGACATACACTTCCGGCAGAGGTAAAAGGCCTGATTGCGGACTGTGGTTTTCAGTCTATGGAAGGACAGATGCGTGATATGGCAGCTAACTGGTTCCACCTGCATCATATACCACTGCTTCTGATGGAACTGGATTGGTTCTGTTCTCTTGTGGCAGGATTTCATATGAAAGATGCAGACACTACAGAAGCCATGAAAAAAAATACAAGACCGGTTCTGTTTTTCCATGGAGAGAAGGACACCTATGTGTATCCGAATAATTCTTTTCAGAATTACATGCTCTGCAGGGCAGAGAAGGAACTGGTGATCATACCGGGGGCACGGCATTTGTGCAGTGCCTATGCGGATCCGGAACTGTATCAGCACAAGATGATGGAATTTTTTGAGAAATACGATTAAACGGACATAAAGAATCCCGACCGGGATTTATCAGACATGGTATATAACAGGGAATACACCTTGGAACTGTTATGTTAAATGAATGATAAGTCCCGGTCAATTTTTTGTAAAGTGTTCATTAAGTCCCAGGGGTACTGGTATTTCCCGAGAAGGTATGATATTTTTTGACCTGAAGCATACAATAATGTTTTTTCTATCTCGGATAAAGAGGAATACCGGGATAATGGAGGTTATCTATTATATGAGAAATTATTATCCTTTGACGGCAGCTCAGAAAATGCATCACAACTGGATCATGGATTATGGTACACAGCAGGTATCTGGTGTAAGTGTTGTGGCTTCTGTACAGGCAGAACTGGATTTTGGATTACTGAAGAAATGTATTCAGATGGAAATGGAGCGTTCAGACTGTACCAGAGTCCGTTTTACGAAACCGGATAAAGATGGAAATGTAAACAGTACATTGAAAATCAGGATCCGCGTGATATTGAACTGAAGGATCTGTCAGGAATGGAAAGCCTGGCAAAGGCAGATGAGCTGATGCAGCAGTGGGCGTATGAAACATTTGACGGAGATAATATCCCGATGTGCGAATTTACCATGCTGAAGCTTCCAGAAGGATACAATGGTTTCTTTTTACATATGGATCACAGACTGATCGATTCCTGTGGGCTTGTAGTTATGATCGGAGATTTGTTCCAGTTATATACGCATTATAAATATGGAACGGCCTGCCCACAGGAACTGGTTGATTTTGAGACGGTTCTGAAAAAAGATCTTGCAAAATCGGGCAATGAAAAGCGTTTTGCAAAAGATAAAAAATTCTGGGATGACCAGCTGGATGAACTGGGCGAGCCGTTATATTCTGATATTCAGGGACCATCTGTACTGGAGGAAGCAAGAAAGCGTCATGGGGATCCAAAGCTTCGTGCTTCTGATATTGAGATGAACGAGCTGTTTGTTGCAGTAAAGGATTATCATCTGGAACCGTATGCGACACAGAACCTGATGGATTTCTGTATGAATCATCAGCTTTCCATGACAAATCTGCTTCTGCTTGGTATCCGTACTTATCTGTCAAAAGTAAATAACGGACAAGAAGATATTACGATCCAGAATTTTATATCCAGACGTTCTACCCATGATGAATGGACTTCCGGGGGAAGCAGAACTATTATGTTTCCGTGCAGAACAGTGATCTCACCGGAGACAGATTTTCTCTCGGCAGCTTATGAAATCCAGAATATGCAGAATCGAATTTATATGCACAGCAATTACGATCCGGCACTTATCGTGGATGAGATGAGAAAGAGATATCATACACCGGAGCATACCAGCTATGAAAGCTGCTATCTTACCTATCAGCCAATGCCGGTGAAGGTGGAGAATGAAATGCTTGGAACCGTTCGCCAGCATGCCAAATGGTTTGCAAACGGTGCCGCAACCAAAAAAATGTATCTGACTGTATCACACACGGAGGATGGCGGCATGAACTTCTCATATCATTATCAGACTGCTCATCTTGAGGAGCATGACATGGAACTGCTTTATTATTATATGATGCGTATTCTGTTTAAGGGAATTGCAGAGCCGGATATGAGCATCGGCGAGATTATGGAACAGGTGTAAAAATCAAAAATCAGGAGGAAATGGAATGAATCAGGAAATGGAATTTAAAAATATTGTAGCACAGTACAGCAAAGTGAAACCGGAAGAGATGACAGGTGAGATGAGATTCCGTGAGGATCTGGGATTTACTTCTTTGGATTTCATGTCTTTTCTGGGTGAGCTTGAGGATACCTTTGACATTGAACTTGAGGAAACCGAAGTGACAAAAATTACAACTCTTGAGGAGGCACTTAAGCTTCTTGAGGAGCTTCAGTAAGAATTAAGCTGCTGTGAACGGAGTGAACAGAATATCAGTCCACAGGAACAGTGAAGGAGGAGAAAACTATGCTGATCAGGGATATATTAGAAGAAAGTGTACAGAAATTTGGTGAAGTCAAAGCAGTAAAATGGATTAACCGAAAAGAGATTCTGGAGAGAAGTTACAGTGAAATGATGAAAAATGTGATTTCCACCAGAAAAGGACTTCTTGCAGAAGGTTTTGAGGGAAAGCATATTGCATTGATCGGAACCAGCTCTATAGAATGGATCGAAAGCTATCTGGGAATTATTACAGGATGTACTACAGCGGTGCCGCTGGATGCAGCACTCCCGTGTGAAGAACTGATCGATCTGATAAACCGTTCCGATTCCGAAGCACTGTTCTTAAGTCCGAAACACAGACCGTATCTGGAAGCATTTCTTGCAAACTGTCCGAAACTTCAGAAAGTATGGATGCTCCAGGAAGAGGTGGAGGATGTACCAACGGGCACATACAGCATCAGTGAACTCAGAAATTCAGGAACGAATGCCAAAGTAGATGCTTCCTGTCCGGATGCAGAAGATATTGCGACAATTATCTTTACTTCCGGAACGACAGGAAAGAGCAAGGGAGTTATGCTGACACAGAATAATCTGGCTTCCAATGTTGAGGCAGTCAAAATTTCGGCAGAACCCGGAACTGCCATGCTCAGTGTACTTCCAATCCATCATGCATTCTGTCTTGTCATGGACTGGCTGAAAGGTTTTTCTCAGGGAGCGACCCTCTGTATCAATGACTCCCTGCTTCATATGATCAGAAATATGAGCATTTTTAAACCGGATATCATGCTCATGGTTCCAATGATGATCGAGACGATTTATAAGAGACTGGCGGCTGCTGATCCGTCGATTCCGAAAGCTGTTCTTGCAGAAAAAGTATTTGGTGGAAAACTGCACACGATTTTTACCGGTGGGGCACATCTGGATCCTTACTATATTGACTGTTTTGCAGAGTACGGTATACAGATACTGGAAGGCTACGGTATGTCGGAATGCTCTCCGGTCATCAGCAATAATACACCGGAAAACAATAAGCCGGGTTCCATCGGAAGACCACTTGAGAATGTGGAAATCAGATTTGAGGATGGAGAGATCCTGGTAAAAGGTACAAGTGTCATGAAGGGATATTATCAGATGCCTCGTGAGACAGAGGAAACGCTGAAAGATGGCTGGCTGCATACAGGGGATAAGGGATATATTGATAAAGATGGTTATCTTTTCATCAATGGTCGTGTGAAAAATCTGATTATTCTTTCCAATGGAGAAAATGTATCTCCTGAGGAAATTGAGAACAAACTTGCATTGAATCCGCTTGTGGGTGAAGTGATTGTAACAGGCGAGGACAATGGTCTTACAGCCCGAATTTATCCGGAACAGGCAGTTGTGGGGGCAAAGGCACTGGATACTGAGATGATCAGGTCACAGCTTCAGGCATTTCTGGATGAATACAACAAAAACCAGCCGACTTACCGTCGCATTACAGGCCTGGTGATCCGAAAAAATCCGTTTATCCGCAATACGACAAAGAAGATCAGGAGACAGGATGTCCTGATCGACGAGCCGCAGGCATAATAAACACCCGTCTGAGTGAAAGTGCTCAGACGGGTGTTTTGTGCCTGTATGCAGGGCAGTCAGGACAAAAGAGGCAGCATGCCGGAAAGAAAAATCTGAGTCAGAATCTCTGCAATGACTTCCGGTGCGAGATCAAAATCATCCCGGGTCCATTTGTGAAGCACACCGATCGTGCTGCCGATCGCGCAGGTGATTACGTAAGATATTTCCTCTTTTGTGTGTCTGTCGGGTCTGGCACTGGAGGTAGTAGCAGCGACATAGTGATGAAGCATAGTCAGCATTTTTTCAAACAGATCATTCCCGTGAGGTGTACTCAGAAGACCGGAAAGGAAGGGATTTTCCATTGTATAGCGGCAGATCGTCAGAAAATAGGACTGACAGATATCGCGGTCATTTTCAGGATGAAATTTTCCCATTATGGAAAAAACATCATGGATTGTCTTTTCTTCAACGGCAGATACAAGAGAGGGGATGTCCTGATAATGATTATAAAAAGTACTTCTCGCGATACCAGCTGTTTTGGTGATATCGGATACGGTGATCCGGTCAGGAGCTTTTTGCTTTAGGAGTTTAAAAAAAGCTCCCAGGATGGCTTCGTCCGCCACAGAATATCTTTCATCAGGAATTGGATTTTGCATAGTCGATTCCCTCCAATATCTCATAAATATAGTGTAACTGTTCAGTACCCTCACAGTTACGGGTCAAAATGCCTTCTGAATAGTTACAATATAGTACAGTATAACACAGATCCGGAAGTATAAGAACAGGAAAATAGCATGTCAGAATGTCTGGTATTAAAGTTGAAAGTGAAAAAATCTATCTTATTATGACCTTCACAGCTTTTACCGGAGCCGTCTCCCATTTCGCCATCGGCGGTACACCAGACTGGTCGGTATGGATTTTGTGTGTAATCTTTACATTTCTCTGGGCCAGAATCGCAGCGGTATTTGCCAACAAAGCAACTCCAAAGACATTGAACCGTGCGACGGGAGTGATCCTGGTGATATTGGGAGTTGTGGTTATGGCATTTTCGATGATAGGATAGAATTGTAGCCGTGACTTTACATAGCAGTCAATAAGCTTTGAATAACAGATAAAGATTGAAAAAAGGAGGAAAATAGTGGATTTAAGCAAAATATCTATGAAAAAAAATCAGGGAGCTGATTGTGTTTACGGCGTTTCTTGTGGTTGCCCTGTGGAAGTTTGATGTGGTGCTCGGTGTGCTGAAGGCAATATGGGGGATTATATTTCCGTTTATACTTGGTGGTGCAATCGCATTTCTGACGAATGTGCCAATGAGCTTTTTGGAAAAGACAATTTTTAAAAATGAAAAAAAGGAAAATAAGATAGCTGGAAAACTGGCAAGACCAATAAGTCTGCTTCTTACTATTGTATTAATAGTTGGTGTGATCGCATTGGTGATGTTCGGTGTGATTCCGCAGCTTACGCGAACAATGGGAACTTTGATGATGAGCATTTCTGACTTTATTCCGCAGATGCAAAGCTGGATCCGGGAGTTTTCCCATAATAACCAGGAAATCATGAAGCTGGTAGATCAGGTACAGTTTGATCCGGATCAGGCAATCAGGTGGGGAATAAGTCTTCTTGGCAACGGTGCTGGAAATATGATGAATACGACGATGTCAGCTGTGGGTTCCATAGTCAGTGGATTAGCGACCTTTTTTATTGCCTTTTCTTTTGCCTGTTATGTCCTTTTTCAGAAAGAAAAGCTGCACTTACAGATCAGAAAAGTATTTTTCGCATTTCTTCCACAACAAAAAGCAGATGCTTTGCTTAAAGTCTGCGCTCTGACATATCGGACATTTGCAAACTTTCTTACAGGTCAGTGTCTGGAAGCCGTGATTCTCGGATGTATGTTTGTTATCACACTGAGTATTTTGAGGATGCCATATGCACTTTTGATTGGAGTTTTAATTGCATTTACAGCATTGATTCCTATTTTCGGGGCTTTCATCGGGTGTGCAGTAGGAGGCTTTTTTGATCTTTATGGTAAGCCCGAAGCAGGCAATTTTGTTTATAATAGTATTTCTGGTGCTGCAGCAGATCGAGGGAAATCTGATCTATCCTCATGTTGTTGGTGAATCTGTAGGACTTCCATCAATCTGGGTGCTGGCAGCAGTTACAATCGGCGGAAATCTTATGGGGATTGTAGGCATGCTTGTTTTCATTCCACTGCTGTCGGTATTTTATACTATTTTTCGGGAATACGTATATCTGCGTTTGAAAAAACAACATATCAAACGGGTAACAACGACAGAAATAGAGAAATATACGGAAGAGGATCATCCAATCCAAGCAGATAATCAGAGAGAGGACTGATTGCCAGGGCCGCTGAAGTGAACATTAACAATAAAAGAGTTGCATAGAAGGGATAAAGCAGTTTATTATTGATGTAGACAGATGTGAAAGATACATATGGGAAAAATCGAATGACAGGGGGCATTGTATTATGAGAGAATTACTCTATGGGGCAGCGTATTACGATGAGTATATGCCGTATGAACGGCTGGAGAAAGATGTTGCCATGATGAAAAAAGCCGGGATCAATACGGTTCGGATTGCAGAGTCTACATGGAGCACCTGTGAACCGCAGGAAGGTGTTTTTGACTTTTCACATGTGATCCGTGTAATGGATGCGATGGAAGAGGCAGAAATTAACGTTATCATAGGGACTCCGACCTATGCAGTGCCGACCTGGATGGTGAAAGCCTATCCGGATGTGCTGGCGGAGACGGTCAAAGGCAGAGGAATCTATGGTGCGAGACAGATTATGGACATCACACATCCGGTCTATCGGTATTATGCGGAAAGAGTCATCCGCAAGCTGATGGAAGTTTCTGCACACCGAAAATGTGTGATCGGATTCCAGCTTGATAATGAAACGAAATATTATGGAACTGCAGGCAAAAACGTGCAGCTTGGTTTTGTGAAATATCTCCGGGAGAAATTTCATAATGATCTGGATGCCATGAATCATGAATTCGGTCTGGATTACTGGAGCAATCGCATCAATGCCTGGGAAGATTTTCCGGATGTGCGCGGTACGATCAATGGAAGTCTGGGGGCAGAGTTTGAAAAATACCAGAGAAGTCTGGTGGAAGAATTCCTGGGCTGGCAGGCAGCGATTGTTTCTGAATATAAGAGAGAAGACCAGTTTATCACCCACAATCTGGATTTTGAGTGGAGAGGATATTCCTACGGTGTGCAGCCGGATGTAAATCATTTTAAATGTGCAAAACATCTGACTATGGCAGGAACGGATATTTATCATCCGACCCAGGATCACCTGAGTGGTGCAGAGATCGCATTTGGTGGTGATCTGATCCGCTGTCTCAAAAATGACAACTACCTGGTTCTGGAAACAGAAGCACAGGGTTATCCAGGCTGGACACCATATGACGGACAGCTTCGCCTGCAGGCATACAGCCATCTGGCCTCCGGCGCTCTTGGCGTGATGTACTGGCACTGGCATTCAATCCATAACTCTTTTGAGACTTACTGGAAAGGCCTTCTGAGCCATGACATGGAAGAAAATGCCGTATACAAAGAGGCGTGTATCATAGGCAGCGAGTTTAAGAAACTTTCATCTGTCTTATCAGGCTTTAAGAAAGATAACAAAGTTGCGATCATGGTGAGCAATGAGGCTCTGACTGCACTTAAATGGTTTGGAATCGAAGCCAGTGCAGCAGGAGATAATGGAATTGGTTATAATGATGTTGTCCGTTGGATCTACGATGCACTTTACAAAGTAAATATTGAGTGTGACATTATATGGGGAGAGAGCGAAAACATTGAGAAATACCAGGCAATCATCCTTCCGGCCATGTACACAGCAGATGAAAAAATCCTCACACGTCTGAAAAAGTATACTGCTCAGGGCGGCACACTGATTGCGACCTTCAAGACTGCTTTTGCCAACGAAAATGTAAAAGTGTATCCTGACAGACAGCCACATATCTTAAATGAAGTCTTTGGTATGTATTATCAGCAGTTTACGTTCCCGGAGAATGTCACTCTGACAGGGTTTGAGGGCAGTGAACCGGAGGCAGAGACCTTCATGGAACTCCTGATTCCTGATGGCGCAGAAATTATTTCTGCATATCAGCATCCGAACTGGAAAAAGTATGCCGCAGTTACATATCATACATATGAAAGAGGAAATGCCTGGTATATCGGATGTATGTTTGAAGAACGTCATCTACAGCAGCTGTTGATAAAGATTCTGACTCAGTCTGGTATAAATGCTGCAGTGCCGGAGAAATTCCCGGCGATCGTGCGTGAGGGAATCAATGCAAAGGGCGAAAAGCTTCGTTTCTATTTGAATTATTCCTGGGAAGAAAAAAATATCAAAGAAGCGGATGATTTTGGCGTGATACTTGGAAATGCAGATAGCACCAAGCGTGAAATTCATCTGTCGGCATGGGACGTATGTATTATAAAATTCAATAAATAAAAAATGCAATAAGCAAAACCCGAGGCGGCAGGCCCCGGGTTTCTTTTATCATTTATCTTTCTTCAGAATAGAATTGAACAGCGTAAAGAAGGTGATCGTTGTCACCGTAGCAGCTATGATATCGCTTACCGGCTCTGCAAGAAATACCGCGAAAACCTTATTGTCGAAGAAATTCGGCAGAATAAAGATCAGAGGTATCAGCAGGATGATCTTACGGAGGCAGGCAAGAAGCAGACTGACTTTCGCCTGGCCGAGAGCCATAAAGCTCTGCTGGCAGCTTACCTGGAAGCCAATAGAGAAGATTCCGGCCATGTAGATGCGGAGTGCCCAGGAAGCGTATGTTACAAGTTCCTTATCTGAAGTAAAGATTGCTGCAAATGCCTTTGGAAAAATCATCACGACAAGACAGAAGGCAGATGTGTAGATGATGCAGGTACAGAACTGTGTGAAAAATGCTTTCTTTACACGGTCTGGCTTATTGGCACCAAAGTTGTAGCTGATGATTGGCTGTCCGCCCTGGCAGATTCCCTGAAGCGGAAGAGTGACAAGCTGACTGATACTGGTAATGATCGTCATTGCCCCGACAGCCACGTCACCGCCAAATCTGGAAAGACTGCTTGTAAAGCTGATCGACAGAAGACTTTCTGTTGACAGCATGACAAAGGTAGAAATACCAAGTGCAAGGCACGGACCAAACACCTTGAGTTCCAGATGCATATTGCTTCGTTTCAGGCGAAGGAGAGTTTTCTTTCCGGTCAGGAAGCGGAGAATCCACACAGCACCTACGGCCTGACTGAGAACAGTGGCAAGTGCTGCACCCTTTACGCCCATACCAAGAACAAAAATAAAAATCGGATCCAGGATGATATTGATAACAGCACCGATGACCGTAGTCATCATACTGATCCTTGCAAAGCCCTGAGTGGTAATGAAGGTATTCATGCCCAGTACGATCAGGACAAAAAAGCTTCCCAGAATATAGATTCTGGCATAGTCAGATGCGTATGTTAAAGTGACATCGCTGGCACCGAAAAGTCTGAGCAGAATCGGTGTACTTACATAAAACACGATAGTCAGTACAACTGCAAGACCGACTAATAAAGTGAAACAGTTTCCGAGGATTTTTTCTGCCAGATTATTATCTTTCTTTCCCATTGCAATGGCTGCACGCGGGGCACCGCCGGAACCGACGAGCATGGCAAATGCATTCAGAAGCATCAGAATCGGGGCAAAAAGTCCGACACCGGTCAGTGCGGCGGCTCCGATTCCCGGGATGTGGCCGATGTAGATACGGTCTACGATGTTATAAAGCAGGTTGATAACCTGTGCGACAACTGCCGGAACCGCCAGCTGCATGAGGAGTCTGGGAATACTTCCCGTTTCCATATTGGGTGTGTTGGTTTGTGTTTTCATGATGGTTTCCTTTCTAGGGATCGATATTCTGAAGGCGTCATGCCGCAGGATTTCCGAAAGATCTGAGTAAAGTATGAAGCATCATTGTATCCTGTGAATGCTGCTATATCCGTAATATCGAAGTCTGTATTTTCCAAAAATTCTTTTGCTTTTTTCAGACGCACCTCTGTCAGATATTTGGAAATGTTAATCCGGTTTTATTTTTAAAGGTTCTGCTGAGGTGCCCAACGCTTACAAAGTATTTATGTTCTGCAAGATCATTTAATGTAATGTCATCTGCATAATGATTTTCAAGATAAACTAAAATATTTTCTATCAGGAGTTCATTTTCATTTTCCTCATTTTTCTCACAGACTTCCTTTAAGATCATAAGCAAATGTTCTTTCAGTTCATCCGCTGTGTGGAATTGATACAGGTCTATTTTGAAGTCAAACAGGAAATATCCTCCTTCTCCCGCAGATACCTGACATCCATTATAATACTTTTTCCTGAGTACAGAAAAAAGCTGTATGACTGCGTTATAAAGACTGTAAATGCTTGCATTCTCGCTTATACATCTGGAAAATAATTTGTCTATGATTTTTTCCGCCTCATAAATGCGACCAAATTCTACGACTCTGCTGAATATTTCCAGGGTCTCTTGTTCCAGTAGATTTGTGATTTCCAGTTCTTCTTTCCAGAAAAACAAATGTTCATTTACTAAAATACGGTTATTAATTGCATAAATACATTCTCTATAAGCCCGTTCAATGTCTGCTCTTTCTTTGTGGATGCCACTGATCCCAAACCATGAATTATGGTCCATACTGTTTTTTAGCAACAAAAGATCAGCCTCTCCAATGCATGCTCTGAAATCCATTTTCTGCCTGCAAAAAAAGAGTAATATACATTCACCTTTATTTTTAAAATACCAGCTGTGTACAGTGGCAGCAGTTTTTTTATTTTGCAGATATTTTTCTATTTGCTGATATCCGGAAGGGGAAACTTCTCCTTTCACCATGAAGAACCAGGAAGGATCCTTCCAAAGCTCTGCCGGAATCAACTCGTCAAACAGATGCTTATTTTGTATCAATTGTGCAAAATCCAGGTTCTCAACAATTCCTTTTAGTTTATTGATATTTTCCAGATTATCAGCCTTTGTTTTTTCAACAAGAATATCCTTGATAGACTTAATTAATTCTGCTTCATTAATGGGTTTTGTCAAATAGTCCTTTACCTGATATCGCAGTGCATTTCTTGCATACTGAAAATCTTCATATCCCGTTTCTATCACCACCGAGCATTTTGGCATATGCTCCTGCACATATTTTGCCAGCTCCAGGCCGTCTGTATTGGGCATCCGAATATCCGTAATGATAATATCCGCTTCGTTTTCTCGAAGATATTCTATCACTTCCTCCCCATCTTCAAAATCTCCATTCACTGAAATCGGAAAGCTCTGATTTTTCAAGCATCATAACAAGTGCTTTTCTCGCATAATATTCATCATCTGCAACTAAAATTTTAAAATTCATTTTCACACCTCTTCTCGCAGTACCGGAAAACGGACTCTCACACAGGTGTATTCTCCCTGATTACTTTCAACTGAAATTCCAAATTCTTCTCCATAATAGTTTTTAATCCTCTGGTGTACATTTATAAGACCGATTCCGGATGAACTATGGTTCACTCCCTGCTGCAGGTCTTTCTTAAGTTCCTGGTGTAACGTCTGCAGCGTTTCATCGCTTATTCCATTCCCATTGTCACAAATGCTGATCTCAGCTATATGATCGGAATTGATTTTTCCAGTCACTTCTATACGTCCTCTTTTTTTACATGGAATAACGCCATGTTCCATTGCATTTTCCATTAATGGCTGTAAGATAAACTTTAACATTTCACAGGTCAGCATATCCTCTTCCACGTCATAAATCACATCAAATTTTCCTGGAAAACGCATGGACTGTATTTTAACGTAACACTGAAGATTTTCAAGTTCCTTTTTCAGCTGTACAATATTTCCCCCTTTTACATTATAGTGGAAAATATGAGACAGGCATTCTGTAATTTCCGATATCTCATCAATTCCATTTAGCTTTGCCAATGCACTGACAATATTTAATGTATTATATAAAAAATGCGGATTAATCTGATATTGCAGCATTTGAAGTTCCGTTTTTTCTGACTTATTTCGTTTTTGTATGCCAGAATAATATTTTCTTCAATACGGGATACAAGATCGTTATAGCCGCTTACCATTGTAGAAATTTCTTTTGGTACATCTTCTTCCAGCTGAATATGCCGTGGTTTCTGTTTTTTATGTAAAGTTACCTGGTTTAAAGCATCAGAAAATTCAGAGATAGGTTTTGTAATACGACTGATCAGCTGTATTCCTCCAATCAGTAAAAAAACGAAAACCATCAAAGCCCAAAAACAAAAGAGCAGAATGTTTTTTATACTATTGAATATAAAAATTTTTTTGCTGCATACATTGAACCAGATACCAGTCTAAATCATCAATTTTAACAACATATGCATTCCAGACAGAACCATCTACTTTCAATGTTCCCTGATGATTTGGGTTTTCATAAATCTTCTTCACATCCTCAAGAAGAAAATTGTTTTCTTTTTCAGAGGAATAAATGATTCCGTTTTTGTTAAAAAGACAGCATTCAATTTCATCATTTGAAAACACAGAAAAACTTTTTTCGATTTCTTCAAAGTCCAGATCGATATAAATAGTAGCAAGCCTTTCGTCGGATTCCACCGGATACATGGCGTATGCGAACGTTAGCAATTTATAGGGAAGCAGGTTTATTTCGCCCTCGTATACATCCGTAATATATTCTTCATTTTTATGGCTGATCTTTGAATAGACAATATGTTTTTGTGCCTGCTCAATCTGAGTCATCGAATCTTCCACAAAGTTACCATAAACATTTCCATTTTCGGTTAAAATCGTAGCACGTAAGATAAAAGGATTAATTCCACAGATGTCTTTCAGAATATCGTTTACATATTCCTTGGATGAAAGTTGATTTTTTAAAGATTGTTTTTCATAATCATTTCGAAGATCTGTCATGATATCTTTATCTATTAAGGGTAAATATTTCAAATAATCCAGCTTTTTTGTTATCGTCTCAATTTCCAGTTCCCACTGACTGTTCATTTTGTGCAAATAAAACCAGTTATTTTTTTCGGCCTCCTTCACATCAATGAAAAAAGATGCGCAAATTACTATCAGGGAAAATAGAAAGCAGCATGCCAGTCCAATAAAAAGCTGCCACCATACAGGCAATCTTGTAATCCGCTTCACGCTCAGTCTCCTTTCATCAGAATTAAAAAATCATTTAATTCTTTTAAAAATGATGTTTCTGTGTTTCTTTGAGGTGAACTGATAAAGTTCTGAAATAAAGCGTCCCTTGCTTCAGATTTTTCACTCTCATAAGCAAATTCCTCCAGAAAAAACTCACCTTCACGGATACTGTCTGTAAATGCTTTCGCATAACTGTCTGCTACATCTACAGATTTTACGCAGGAATATGCCCCTGCTTTTTCAGCATAATATTCGCTGACATCCTTTGAAAATACATAGTCCAGAAACTGATCAACCGCTTCGGAATGTTTACAGGAAGCGGAAACACCCAATGTCGCATCTATTTTTACGACAACCTTTGCCTGGCTTTCACTATATGCAGGAAACGGCATAAATAACAAATCTATATCCGGATTTATTTTTTTTATCATAGGATACGCCCAGTTTCCCTGAAGAAACATATAGGCATCTCCGTTTGCAAATGTTTTTACAGCTTCGTCATATCCTGTGTTTATTGTCTCGTTTCTGACT
>ENA-OQDT01001357-OQDT01001357.1-human-gut-metagenome-genome-assembly--contig:-NODE-1357-length-14342-cov-4.972916_pt1 | contig 14342 bp, 10 predicted proteins | sample MGYA00242786_ERZ504617 | MGnify/ENA primary metagenome ERZ504617 (study PRJEB26092, sample SAMD00036337) | human gut metagenome | host: Homo sapiens | study: EMG produced TPA metagenomics assembly of...
GGAAAAATAAAATGAATGTTATCGTAGCAGCAGATAAGAACTGGGGAATTGGCAAGGATAATAAACTTCTTGTAAGTATCCCGGCAGATATGAAGATGTTTCGTGAAGAAACCAGTGGAAAAGTAGTCGTTATGGGAAGGAAAACTCTGGAAAGTTTTCCAAATGGACTGCCACTGAAAAACAGAACCAACATCGTGATCACCAAAAAATAAAGATTATGACGCAAAAGGTGCGATCGTAGTACACAGCATTGAAGAAACACTGGAAGAGGTTAAGAAATATCCTTCAGAGGATGTTTACTGCATCGGCGGTGACAGCATATATACACAGATGCTTCCATACTGTGATGTAGCCCATGTGACAAAATTGATTTTGTTTATGAGGCAGACAGTCATTTTCCGGATCTAGATGAAGACGAGGAATGGGAGATCACAGCAGAAAGCGATGAGCAGACTTATTTTGACCTGGAATATCAGTTCGTGAATACGAGAGGAAAAATAGAAGAACAAAGCAGAGCTGGAAAACCGGCAATGTAAAAGAAAAATTCCCGCAGAATGTGTTGAAACTAATTCTGCGGGATATTTTTGTAATAGTTAACTGTTAGGCAGTCAGCAGCTATTTATTCAATAACTTTCAGCCATCCTTCCGGTGCCTGGATGCGGCCCATCTGGATACCTGTTAATGTGTCGTAGAGCTTCTGGATAACCGGACCCATTTTCTCCATTCCGCTTGGGAAGCAGATTTCCTTGCCGTGGTCAATAATCTTTCCGACAGGAGAGATAACTGCAGCAGTACCACAGAGACCACATTCAGCGAAATCCTTTACTTCATCAAAGTATACTTCTCTTTCTTCAGCTTCTAATCCGAGATATTCTTTGGCAACATAGATTAAGGAACGACGTGTGATAGAAGGAAGGATACTGTTGGACTTCGGTGTGACAACTTTGCCGTCTTTTGTAACGAAGATGAAGTTAGCACCGCCTGTTTCTTCTACTTTGGTACGTGTAGCTGCATCAAGATACATGTTCTCATCGAATCCGTTCTTGTGAGCATCTACGATTGCATGTAAGCTCATTGCATAGTTAAGACCTGCTTTGATATGGCCTGTTCCATGAGGTGCAGCGCGGTCGAAATCACTGACACGGATTGTGATCGGTTTAGCACCACCTTTGAAGTATGGTCCTACAGGTGTAGTGAATACACGGAACATATACTCATCAGCAGGTTTTACACCGATAACCGGGTTAGTACCCATCATATATGGACGAACATATAAAGTTGCGCCTGAACCGTATGGCGGAACATATGCTGCGTTAGCTTTTACAGTCTGAACAATTGCATCAACAAAACGGTCTTCCGGGAATACAGGCATCTCAAGTCTCTTTGCTGAGTTTGCCATACGTTCTGCATTTAAGTCAGGACGGAAAGTAACGATATGTCCGTCTTCTGTAGTGTAAGCCTTCATTCCTTCGAAAACTGTCTGCGCATACTGGAAAACACCTGCACATTCGTTCAGTGTTACATTAGGATCTGTTGTCAGTTCTCCGGCATCCCATGCGCCGTCTTTGAATTTAGATACATAACGATAATCGGTCTGTACGTAACCGAAGCCTAAGCTGCTCCAGTCGATATTCTTTTTTTCCATAATGAATCTTTCCTCCGTTCACACATATTTACAGTATTTACAAGTGTGATTACTGTTTATCTCTTTACCATTGTAAAACTTTTGTCTGCTAAGTTCAATGGGAAATTTCCAATTTTAATGAAAAATTGAAAAATCGTGTTACTGTTCACATACAGTAACAAAAAATCCGCCAGTCTTGTTTTTTATAGAGGATTTCGCTATAATATGGAATAGAAAATGGAGGAAAATATGAGCGAGAATTTTGATGAATTAGGAGAACTTGGAGATAAAATAAAAAAGATCATAGACACAGCAGTTTCTACTAAAGATTACCGCCAGATGACTGAGGATATTAAGCAGACGGTGGGACAGACTGTTAACAGCGCAGTAAATTCTGCTGTAGATTCCGGAAGCGAGGCAATCAAAAATGGTCTGAATAATGTATTTGGAACCGGAAACAGTCAGTCCGGTGATTCCGGGGTATACCGCAATAAAACAAAAGAATTTGAAGAAAAGCGCAGGCGGGAACGTGAACAGGAGCAGGAACGTCAGAGAATTGAGAAGGAGAAAGCAAAAGAGAAGATGCTGACTCTTTATGAAAGGAACACCGGGGGAAGAATGAAAGGTATGATGATTGCTGTTTCAGGTGGAATCCTTGCCAGTGGAATGGGACTGGGAACTCTGGTCCTCAGCATCTTTGGAGCGGTGGGACATATGAGTTCTCTTGTGACCGGTGGAACCTGTTTTATGGCAGTCGGAGCTTTGACAGGAGTGGGACTTCTCGCAGGCGGCATTAAAAAACTGGGTAAACTGGAACGTTTTCAGAAGTATATTGACACACTGGGAAATCACACATACTGTAATTTTGAACAATTATCTGCAGCAGTAAATAAGCCGGTGAAATTCGTTAAAAAAGATATTAAAAAGATGATTGATGACAGATGGTTCCGTCAGGGACATATTGATGAACAGGAAACCTGTCTGATCACCAGTAATGAGACTTATCTGCAATATACGCAGACGCAGAAGGCACTTGAGCAGAAGAAACAGGAAGAAGAAAAACATCAGGCTGAACAGGAGAGAAACAGAAAGAACACACCGCCCGAAGTACAGGAAGTGCTGAATAAAGGAAATGAATTTCTGGATAAGATCCACAGGAGCAACGATGCGATTCCGGGAGAGGAGATTTCTGCAAAAATATCCAGAATGGAACTGATCGTGGAGAAGATTTTTGAACGGGCGCAGAAGCATCCGGAGATTATTCCGGATCTGAAGAAACTGATGAATTATTATCTGCCCATGACAGTAAAGCTGCTGGATGCATATGAAGAAATGGATCAGCAGCCTGTGCAGGGAGAGAATATCCAGGCATCCAAAAAGGAGATAGAGGATACACTGGATACACTGAATCAGGCATTTGAAAAACTTCTGGATTCTGTCTTTCAGGATACTGCGTGGGATGTTTCAAGTGATATTTCAGTGCTTCATACGCTGCTTGCACAGGAAGGTCTGACAGATGATGACTTTGCAAAAATGAAAAAGAACTGAAAATAAAAAAGGATAAAAAGGAGCGGCAGAGGACATGGGAAACGAATTTAAAGATTTTGAAATGGAAACACCATCATTAACACTGGAGCCGGATCTTGGAGAGTTTGAAAAGAAAGAAGAAGTGATCCCCAAAAAGCAGACACAGAAGGAAGAAGTGCCTGTACTGACACCGGAAGAACAGAAAATGGTAAATGATTTTGCTGCAAAGATTGATATTGAGAATACTAATCAGATTCTTCAGTATGGTGCAGGAACTCAGAAAAAAATGGCGGACTTTTCTGATACAGCTCTTGAGAATGTAAAGACACAGGATCTCGGTGAGATTGGAGAACTGATCAGTAATGTTGTGGGAGAACTGAAAGATTTCGATGTACAGGAGGAGGGAAAATTCTTTGGATTTTTCAGAAAGCAGACTTCTAAGATTGAAAATCTGAAAAACAAATATGACAAAGCACAAGTCAATGTGGAGAAGATCACAGATTCTCTTCAGCAACATCAGGTGCGCCTTATGAAAGATTCTGCTATGCTGGACAAGATGTATGAACAGAACCTGAATTATTTTAAAGAACTTACCATGTATATCCTTGCCGGAAAAAAGAAACTGGAAGAAACCAGAAACGGAAAGCTTGCAGAAATGAAAAATAAGGCAGCTCTGAGCGGGCTTCCCGAAGACGCGCAGGCAGCCAGAGACCTGGATGAGAAATGTAGCAGATTTGAAAAGAAACTGCATGATCTGGAACTTACCCGTACGATTGCCATGCAGACAGCGCCTCAGATCCGGCTGATCCAGAATAATGATACGGTAATGGTTGAGAAAATACAGACAACGATCGTAAACACAATTCCATTATGGAAAAGTCAGATGGTGCTTGCTCTGGGAATTGCTCACTCTGCAGAAGCGGTACAGGCACAGAGACAGGTAACAGATATTACCAATGAACTTCTCAGAAAGAATGCAGAGACACTTCATATGGCAACGGTTGAGACAGCGAAGGAATCAGAGCGTGGAATAGTTGACCTTGAAACACTCCAGAAGACAAATGCAGATTTGATCCAGACTCTGGATGATGTGATGCGGATCCAGATGGAAGGCCGTCAGAAGAGACAGGCAGCAGAGATGGAAATGCACCGCATGGAAGAAGAACTGAAGAGAAAACTTCTGGAAATCAGATAGCTGTTCAGCAGTACACGTAAATTAATCAAACTGTAAAGCGGATTGTGAATATCTGTTTGATACCAAATGAGAGAAGAGGAAAATTATGTACAGAGATCATACAAAAGTGATTCAGATCGGAGACAGAAAGATTGGCGGCGGCAACCCGATTTTAATCCAGTCCATGACAAATACAAAAACTGAAGATGTAGAACAGACAGTAGCTCAGATCCTGGCACTGGAGCAGGCTGGCTGTGATATTATCCGTTGTGCAGTACCGACTATGGAAGCTGCAAAAGCACTGAAGGAAATCAAAAAACAGATCCATATACCACTTGTGGCAGATATTCATTTTGATTATCGTCTTGCTATTGCAGCCATGGAAAACGGTGCAGATAAGATCCGGATCAATCCCGGAAATATCGGCAGTACAGAGCGAATCAAAGCAGTGGTTGATGTGGCAAAGGAGCGAGGAATACCCATTCGTGTTGGTGTAAACAGCGGTTCTCTTGAGAAAGAACTTGTGGAGAAATATCATGGGGTCACTGCAGAGGGACTGGTGGAGAGTGCGCTGGATAAAGTTCATATCATCGAAGACCTGGGATATGACAATCTGGTGATCAGCATCAAATCTTCGGATGTCCTTATGTGTGCAAAGGCTCATGAACTGATCGCGGAGAAGACGAATTATCCACTTCATGTAGGAATCACAGAAGCCGGAACTCTTTATTCCGGAAACATTAAATCTGCTATCGGACTGGGGATCATCCTGAATCAGGGAATCGGTGATACCATTCGTGTCTCTCTTACAGGAGCACCTTTAGAAGAGATTAAATCCGCAAAACGTATCCTGAAAACTCTGGGGCTTCGCAAAGGTGGCATAGAAGTTGTGTCATGTCCAACCTGTGGACGCACACAGATCGATCTGATTGGTCTTGCAAATAAGGTAGAAACCATGGTGCAGGATATCCCGCTTGATATTAAAGTAGCAGTTATGGGCTGTGTGGTAAACGGACCCGGAGAGGCAAAAGAGGCAGATATCGGAATTGCAGGCGGAGTTGGTGTGGGACTTCTGATCAAACATGGTGAGATCATAAAGAAAGTTCCGGAAGATCAGCTTTTGGATACGTTGCGGGAAGAACTTCTGAACTGGAAGTAACATTTGGAACGAAGACTTCCTGTCAGATCAACGAGGAGATTTTATTTTGGAAAAAGACTTTTTTGACGTATTTCCCAGCTTAAAAGTGAAGAAAGAACTGGAAGAACTGCTGGACATGGTTTTTGTGACCAGAGTGTCCTGCAATCCTTCCAGAACTCATATATGGGTGTATATAAAAAGTGAACGCTGGATTCATAAGAAGCATATCTTTGAACTGGAAGAACAGATAGAGAGACAGATTTTTGCAGGACTGAATGTAACAGTTACAGTTATTGAGAAATTCCGCCTTTCCGGTCAGTACAATCCTCAGAACTTTCTGGAAACTTACAGATCCAGCATGGAACTGGAACTGCGCAGCTACAATATGCTGGAATACAATATGTTCAGACAGGCGCAGATTTCTTTTCCCGGAGAAAATGATCTTCATATGATCCTTCCTGATTCTGTAATAGCCAGAGAAAAGAGCGGGATCCTGATCGAATATCTGCAGAAGGTTTTCTGCGAAAGATGCGGAATGGACTTAAAGGTGGAACTTGAGTTCAGGGGAGACAACAGGAAAAGTAAGTATCGTAAGAATGCAGCAGTGCAGATCGCTCAGGAAGTGGAAAATGTAATCCGTCATGCGAAATTAAACAGTAAGAATGAAGAGCCGGCTCAGTCTGAAGAAGCAGGAACAGCAGAGAAGAAAGCAGAGAAAAAGACTGATAAGGGACAGCAGGAAAAGAAGGACAAAAAAGCTGCATTTGCAGACCGCAAAGACAACAGGAAGGGAGATTTCCGGGGTGGATTCAGAAGGGACAGCAATCCGGATGTTATCTATGGAAGAGATTTCGAAGGAGAGCCTGTTGCACTTGAGACGATTACCGGTGAGATGGGTGAGGTGATCGTCCGCGGACAGGTTATGGAGGTTGAAGCCAGAGAAATCCGTAATGAAAAAACAATTCTTATCTTCCCGATCACAGACTTTACGGACAGTATTGTTGTGAAGATGTTTTTGCGCAATGAACAGGTGCCGGAAGTGACAGAACATGTAAAGAAGGGGGCTTTTCTGAAGTTTCGCGGTGTGACAACAGTAGACCGTTTTGACAGTGAACTGACTATTGCATCCATAGCCGGGATTAAGAAAATTGCCAATTTTACAACTGCCAGAGTAGATACCAGCCCACAGAAAAGAGTAGAGCTTCACTGTCATACAAAGATGAGCGATATGGATGGGGTTACGGATGCCAAATCTCTGGTGAAACGTGCTTATGAGTGGGGACATCCTGCCATTGCCATTACAGACCATGGGGTTGTACAGGCGTTTCCGGAGGCAAATCACTGTTTCGATGCCTGGGGTGGATGTGTGCCGAAGGATTCTGATTTTAAGGTTCTTTATGGAATGGAAGGCTATCTGGTAGATGATTTAAAAGGTATGGTGACCAATGGAAAAGGTCAGAAGCTGAACGGTAGATTTGTGGTCTTTGATATTGAGACAACAGGTTTTTCTTCGCTGACCTGTCAGATCATAGAGATTGGCGCCGTACTGGTAGAAAATGGTGAGATTACGGACCGTTTTTCCACATTTGTAAATCCAAAGGTACCGATTCCTTTTCGCATTGAACAGCTGACCAGTATCAATGACAGTATGGTCATGGATGCCCCGACTATCGAAGAAGTGCTTCCGAAATTCCTTGAATTCAGCAAGGATGCGGTTATGGTTGCACACAATGCGGACTTTGATATGGGATTTATTATGAAAAACTGTGACAGACTGGGAATCGCACATGATTTTACTTATGTAGATACGGTCGGTATGGCCCGTTTCCTGCTTCCTGCATTGAACAGATTTAAGCTGGATACGGTAGCAAAAGCAGTTGGGGTTTCACTGGAAAATCATCACCGGGCAGTAGATGATGCCGCATGTACTGCAGAGATTTTTGTGAAGTTTGTAAAGATGCTGGAAGAGCGTGATATCCGGGATGTGGATATGCTGAATGAGCAGGGAGCTGTTTCTGTAAATACTATCAGGAAACTGCCGACCTACCATGTGATCATTTTTGCCAGAAATGAGACAGGGCGCATTAATCTGTATAAATTAGTGAGTCAGTCGCACCTGAAGTATTATCACAGACGTCCACGTGTTCCCAAAAGTGTGCTGGAGCAGTACAGAGACGGACTTCTGGTGGGAAGTGCCTGTGAAGCAGGGGAACTGTATCAGGCAATTCTGAGAAATGCACCGGATACTGAGATAGCCAGACTGGTAAATTTCTATGATTATCTGGAGATCCAGCCTGTTGGAAATAACAGATTTATGATCGCAGATGATAAGCATGATATGATCAGTTCCGAAGAAGACCTGAAGGAGATAAACAGGAAGATCGTTAAGCTTGGAGAGCAGTTTAAGAAACCGGTAGTTGCAACCTGTGATGTGCATTTCATGGATCCACAGGATGAGATTTACAGAAGGATCATTATGGCCGGAAACGGATTCTCAGATGCAGATGAGCAGGCACCGCTGTATTTACGTACCACAGAGGAAATGCTGGAAGAATTTGCCTATCTGGGAAGCGAGAAAGCAGAAGAAGTTGTCATTACAAATACAAATAAGATCGCAGATATGATTGAGAAGATATCACCTATTCATCCGGACAAATTCCCGCCGGTCATTGAGAATTCCGACCAGGATCTGAAGAATATCTGTTTTACAAAAGCGCATGAAATGTATGGAGATCCATTGCCGGAGATTGTGGAAAGCAGGCTTGACAGGGAACTGAATTCAATCATTTCCAATGGGTATGCCGTAATGTATATCATTGCACAGAAGCTTGTATGGAAGTCAAATGAAGATGGTTACCTGGTAGGTTCGCGAGGTTCTGTAGGATCTTCTCTGGCAGCTACCATGTCCGGTATCACAGAGGTAAATCCTCTGCCGCCGCATTATCTCTGTCCTAATCCGGACTGCAAATACAGTGATTTTGATTCACCGGAAGTAAAGCAGTATGCAGGTATGGCGGGGTGTGATATGCCGGATAAGATCTGTCCGAAATGTGGAACCAGGATGAAAAAAGAAGGGTTTGACATTCCTTTTGAGACATTCCTTGGATTCAAGGGAGATAAGGAACCGGATATTGACCTTAACTTTTCAGGAGAGTATCAGGCTAATGCACACAGATATACAGAGGTTATTTTTGGTAAGGGGCAGACATTCAAGGCAGGGACTATCGGTACGCTTGCGGAGAAAACTGCATTTGGTTATGTGAAGAATTATTTTGAAGAGCGTGGTGTGCATAAACGTTACTGTGAGATCAACCGCATCGTACAGGGATGTACAGGCGTGCGGCGTACAACAGGACAGCATCCGGGAGGCATTATCGTACTTCCTGTAGGTGAGGAGATTGAGAAATTTACTCCTGTCCAGCACCCTGCGAATGATGTGAACAGTGACATTATCACCACACATTTTGATTATCATTCTATTGACGGAAACCTGCTGAAGCTTGATATACTTGGACACGATGATCCCACTATGATCCGAATGCTGGAGGATTTAACGGGAATCAGTGCCAGGGATGTTCCCCTGGATCAGAGGGATGTCATGTCATTGTTTGCAAGTACAAAGGCTTTGAAAATTGAACCGGAAGATATTGGCGGATGTAAGCTCGGATGTCTGGGAATCCCGGAATTTGGTACAGATTTCGCCATGCAGATGCTTATTGACACCAAGCCGAAATACTTCTCTGACCTGATCCGTATTGCAGGGCTTTCTCATGGTACGGATGTATGGCTGGGTAATGCCCAGGTGTTGATCCAGGAGGGTAAGGCGACCATTTCCACAGCTATCTGTACCCGAGACGATATTATGATCTACCTTATCGGAAAAGGAGTGGAAAGTGGCCTTGCGTTTACGATCATGGAGAGCGTCCGTAAGGGAAAAGGTCTTCGTGATGAGTGGATCGAGACCATGAAAGAGCATGGAGTTCCGGACTGGTATATCTGGTCCTGTAAGCTGATCAAGTATATGTTCCCGAAGGCCCACGCAGCAGCATACGTTATGATGGCGTACAGAATTGCGTGGTATAAGGTGTTTCAGCCACTGGCATACTATGCGGCATATTTCAGTATCCGCGCCACAGCGTTCTCCTATGAGATGATGTGTATGGGAAAGGAACGCCTGGAGTATTATATGGCAGAAATTCGCAAAAAGGTGATTCAGCATCTAAAAAAGAACTGGATACCCTGAAGGATATGCGTATTGTACAGGAAATGTACGCACGTGGATTTGAATTTGTACCGATTGATCTTTATACTGCCAAGGCACAGAGATTTCAGATCGTGGATGGGAAACTGATGCCGTCACTTGCAACTATTGACGGACTGGGAGATAAGGCGGCAGATGCGGTGGTTGATGCTGCAAAACAGGGAAAATTCTTGTCAAAAGACGACTTCCGCGACAGAACAAAGGTCAGCAAAACGGTTATTGATCTGATGGATGATCTGAAATTATTCGGAGATATCCCGCAGTCGAACCAGATGTCATTATTTGACTTTACAGGATGAGCATAAATTCTGTGACCGCAAAGTGTGTTGCAGGGCATGGTGCAGACAGCAACATAAAATGCCCTGACATCATAATATATGATAACAGGAGATGGATATGAAGAAAGACGAACTTAGATATTTACAGAGACTTGCAGAAATTTATCCTACAATCGGAAAGGCATCTACGGAGATTATCAATCTTCAGTCAATCCTGAATCTGCCGAAGGGAACGGAACACTTTATGTCAGACCTTCATGGGGAGTATCAGGCGTTTTCACATGTGCTCAGAAATGGTTCCGGTGCAGTGAGGAAGAAGATTGATGATGTGTTTGGACATACATTAAGTAACAATGATAAGCGTTCTCTGGCAACTCTGATCTATTATCCGAAAAGAGAAGATGGATTTTGTCAAAGATACAGAAGAAGATATGGAAAACTGGTATAAGATCACTCTCTACCGTCTTATTGAAATCTGTAAGACAACAGCCTCCAAATATACCAGATCCAAAGTACGAAAAGCTCTTCCCGCAGATTATGCCTATGTGATCGAAGAACTGATCACAGAGAAAGCGGAGGTTCTTGACAAAGAGGCATATTATGATTCCATTGTAAATACGATCATTGAGATCGGCAGTGCGGAGAATTTTATCATTGCGCTTGCAGAACTGATCCAGCGTCTGGTCGTGGATCATTTACATATTCTGGGGGATATTTATGACAGAGGTCCTGCTCCACATTTCATTATGGATCGCCTGATGCAGTATCACTCCCTGGATATTCAGTGGGGAAACCATGATGTTGTCTGGATGGGTGCGGCAGCAGGACAGAAAGCCTGTATTGCAACAGTGGTAAGAAACAGTATCCGTTACGGAAATCTGGATATTCTTGAGGATGGATACGGAATCAATATGCTTCCTCTGGCGACCTTTGTGATGGAGGCGTATAAGGATGATCCCTGCGAGATTTTTGCTATGAAAGGTGCTTCCAATTATAATGTTCTTGAGGAAGAACTGGGCAAAAAAATGCACAAGGCTATTGCTGTGATCCAGTTTAAATTAGAAGGTAAACTGGTGCGCAGACATAAAGAATTCCAGATGGAAGACAGAGCACTTCTTCATCGGATCAATCCGGAAAAAGGGACGATCACACTGCCTGACGGAAAAGAATATCCGCTTCGCGACAATAATTTTCCGACTATTGACTGGAAACATCCATACGAACTTACAGCCGGAGAAAAAGAAGTTATGGACAAACTGTCCTCTGCATTCAGAAACTGTGAAAAACTGCAAAACCACATCCGTCTCCTACTTGACAAAGGCGGGCTTTATACAGTATATAACGGAAATCTTCTGTTTCATGGAAGCATTCCTCTGAATGAAGACGGAACATTCCGGGAAGTACAGATTTATGGAAAAAGCTACAAGGGAAAAGAACTGTACGATGTACTGGAAACCTATGTGCGCAGAGCATTCTATTCTGTAGGAAAAGAAGAACAGAAGAAGGGCAGAGATATTATGTGGTATATCTGGGCAGCTCCGAATTCACCATTGTTTGGCAAGAGCAAGATGAGTACTTTTGAAAGATATTTCATAGAGGATTCTTCTACACATGAAGAGAAGAAGAATGCTTATTACCGCCTCTGGGAGAATGAAGAAGTGGTAGATAATATGCTTCGTGAATTTGGTCTGGATCCGGAAAAAGGGCATATCATCAATGGCCATGTTCCGGTACACCAGAGTGAAGGAGAAAGTCCTGTAAAATGTGATGGAAAGGTTATCGTGATTGACGGTGGTTTTTCCAAGCCATATCAGAAAGTAACGGGAATTGCCGGATATACGCTGATCTATAATTCCTATGGACTGAATCTTACTGCTCATGAACCGTTTACGTCCAAAGCAGATGCTGTGGCAAGAGAGACTGATATTGTATCGAACCGCGTGGCAGTCAGCTACATGTCCAGACGCCAGCTTGTGGGTGATACAGATACAGGTCATGCGCTGAAAGAGAGAATACAGGAATTGATCCAGCTGCTGGATGCATACAGAACAGGTATCATCAAGGAAAAGAAATAAGATTAAAACTCTTTACTTCTAAATTTTCATTCTATATAATGGGAGTGTTGTGTGATATAACTGTTTTTACAGCAATTTGGCAGGATAAGAACTGTTATAGTGAAGGAAAACGTTATGAAACGGGCTATAGTAATCTTTTTAAATGGATTATCGAAGAGGATTATGATAAAAGTTGCCTGAAGATGATGAACAAAAGGAGAATACGATAATGGGTGGAATTTTTGGAGTAGCATCAAAGTCCAGTTGCATTCTGGACCTTTTCTTCGGAATTGATTATCATTCCCATCTGGGAACACGCAGAGGCGGAATGGCAGTGTATGATAAGAAACGTGGTTTTGACCGCGTGATTCATAACATTGAAAATGCGCCGTTCAGGACCAAATTTGATGGTGACATTGGTGAGATGGAGGGAAATCTGGGAATCGGATGTATTTCAGATAATGAACCTCAGCCTCTTCTGGTGCGCTCTCATCTTGGTAACTTTGCAATTACCACAGTTGGAAAGATCAATAACATGGATGAACTGATTGCCAACTGTTTTAAAAACGGATGCACTCATTTTCTGGAAATGAGTGGAGGAAGCGTAAATCCCACAGAAATGGTAGCTGCACTGATCAATCAGAAAGACAACATAATTGAGGGAATCCGTTATGCGCAGGAAGTGATAGAAGGTTCTATGACCATGCTTATCCTGACACCAAAGGGGATTCTGGCAGCACGTGACCGTCTTGGAAGAACTCCGCTGATCGTGGGAAAGAAAGAAGATGCCTGTTGTGTATCTTTTGAGAGCTTTGCATATCTGAATCTTGGATATGAAGATCTGAAAGAACTGGGACCCGGAGAAATTGTTGCAGTGACTCCGGACGGTGTGGAAACCCTGCAGAAACCAGGGGAAGAGATGCGAATCTGTTCTTTCCTCTGGGTATATTATGGATATCCTACTTCGGCATACGAGGGTGTGAATGTAGAAGAAATGCGTTATCATTGCGGTGATATGCTGGCCAAAAGAGACAGGGGAGAAGTAAATCCCGATATTGTAGCCGGTGTTCCGGATTCCGGTATTGCCCATGCAATCGGATATGCGAACCAGTCCGGTGTGCCTTTTGCCCGTCCGTTTATCAAATATACACCAACCTGGCCAAGATCATTTATGCCTACACAGCAGAGCCAGAGAAATCTTATCGCAAGAATGAAGCTGATTCCTGTACATCGCCTGATCAAGGATAAGAGTCTTCTGATGATCGATGATTCTATTGTACGTGGAACACAGTTAAGAGAAACGACGGAATTTCTTTACAGAAATGGTGCGAAAGAAGTACATATCCGTCCTGCGTGTCCGCCTTTACTTTATGGATGCAAATATCTGAATTTCTCACGTTCAAAATCAGAGATGGATCTGATCACAAGACGTGTGATCGCCAAACGTGAGGGAGAGAATGTCAGTGATAAAGTCCTGGCAGACTATGCAGATCCAAATTCAACAAATTATAAAGAAATGCTGGAAGAAATTCGTAAGGAGCTGAATTTCACATCACTGAAATTCCACAGACTTGATGATCTGAAAGCTTCCATTGGAATTTCACCATGTAAACTCTGTACCTATTGCTGGGATGGAAAAGAATAAGTAACGAACAAGAAACAGAAGAGGAGATGCAGATTTGTCGGTAACAAACAACGGGAAACAGAAACGGAATAAAAAGAAAAAAAGACTTATAAAACTTCTGATAATAGTAATTATCCTGTTTATCCTGCTTATGCTGGCAGGCACTCTGCTGCTTCAATACAGAAAGAATGTGGACAGAGAGCAGAGAAAAGCAGAAGCGATCGCGGCACTGGAAAGAGTTCCCACTGTAACACCGACACCTGCAGCTACACCCACACCTACCCCAACGCCGATTCCTACGGTAACACCAACACCTGTACTGGAAAGGGCATATGTTTTTAACCCGGAGGACTATCTGGGAACCTGGCGCAGTGAGAATGGCAGGGTTAAGATCAAAATTAAAAAACTCAGCCAGAAATCGGTTACATTCACTTATTGGCAGACAAATAAGAAAAAGACAGCTTCCTGTAAGGCAAAAGTAAAGAAATCCGTAGCAGGAAACGCGACCAGATTCTCGTTTACAGATTCGCTGGGAAATGTAGCAAAGGGTTATCTTACCTTTGATAATGGTCGCCTTTATGTGAATATTAAGACAAAGACAAAAGCGGAGGGTGCAAAAGTCCATCCTTCTGTGGATACTGTTATGATAAAAGAATAAAGAT
>ENA-OQDT01001358-OQDT01001358.1-human-gut-metagenome-genome-assembly--contig:-NODE-1358-length-14341-cov-3.976783_pt1 | contig 14341 bp, 15 predicted proteins | sample MGYA00242786_ERZ504617 | MGnify/ENA primary metagenome ERZ504617 (study PRJEB26092, sample SAMD00036337) | human gut metagenome | host: Homo sapiens | study: EMG produced TPA metagenomics assembly of...
GGGAAACGAAAATGAATTGTATAACCAGGAACAATCCATCCCTATCTCAGTCCTGACATCCTTCCAGTTTTATGAGGCAAGTGGGCTTGCCCACATGCCACGAAACAGAGGGAGTGGGTAGCCTAATTTCCGATGTCTATAAACCATGAGAATTAAAGAGAAGATATTTTCACTTATTATCCTTATTTGCAGTTGTTTGCATTTTCTGTCACGATTCTCTTCAATTCCGGAAAAAATCTCATTTCAGACGGATTTTTGTTACCCGCTTTTTGTTTCTTTTTCGACTAAAGAGAGTATATTTGCAGTATGATTTCAAGATGCGAACGCACTCATGACGGACAGGAGTAACAAAGATAGCAAAAAATCGCCAGTCAAGATAAGGTTCAAGGCGATGAAAGACGGCCGCAGATCCATTTATCTGGACTGCTACCGTAACGGCCATCGCAGCTACGAATACCTCAAATTGTATCTCGTGCCGGAGACCGATGACACATCATTGCGCCTGAATGAAGCCACGATGCGGAAAGCCGAGACCGCCTGCAGAAAGAAATTGCGGGAATTGAAAAAGTTACCGGTCGAGAACAGACGGATTATGGAGACGCAAGGTTATATCTCTAATAAGGACATATCCATACTGGAGTGGCTTTCCCGTTTTAAGGAGATACAGCGTAGCCGTGGTGTACATGATATCCATGCTATAGACCGGTTGTGCGCCATCCTGTCCGAAATGAACTGCGGTGACACAAAGGTAAATGAAATCGGCAAGGACTTTTGCATTGCCTTTGTGGAATATCTGAAGACCGGATATAAAACAGCCAAAGGAGAAAACCTTAAGCCAAAGACTGCATTTAACCGCCAGTGCACATTCGTGACAGCTCTTAATGTTGCCGTGCGGGAAGGAATCATCCCCACCAATCCCATGAACCTACTCTCACATCACGAAAGGGCAAAAGCGAGCAAAGGGAAAAGAGACTATCTGACCATAGACGAAGTGAAGCGACTGATTGCGACACCTTGTAAAAACAATACGGTCAAGAACGCATATCTCTTTGCCTGCAACTGTGGTTTGCGGCTCGGCGATGTCCGTAAATTGAAATGGGGTGACATAACGCAGGACAACGGCAGATGGATACTTTCCGTCATCATGAACAAGAGCGAAAAGCCAATACATATACCGCTCGGCGTGCAGGCAAGAAGATGGATACCCGGATGTGAAGACAGCGGGAAACACGATACTGGCAGCCTTGTCTTCGAGCATCTGCCCGGAGACTCCCACATCAATGACACCCTGAAAATATGGGCTGCCGATGCCGGAATAACCAAATCGGTGACCTATCACACAAGCCGACACACCTTCGCCACGATGCTGCTCACGCTCGGTGCAGACCTTTATACCGTTTCCAAACTTTTGGGCCATTCCCAGATAAAGAACACGCAGATTTATGCTGAAATCATCAACCGAAGGAAAGACGAGGCAGTCAATCTCATAGACAAAGTGTTTGATTAAGAACAAATCTTTATAAATGACACCACTATGGCAAAAGCAATAAAGACACCCAAACAGCCCAAGGAACCTGTCAGAGTCCGTTATAAAGACACTCAGTGACGGGAGCCAGTCCGTCTATCTCGACATCTACCGTGACGGAAAAAGGCAGTATGAGTTCCTGAAACTGTATCTCATCCCGGAGACGAATGCGGCAGCCAAGGCGCAGAATAAAGCCACACTTGCTGCGGTTAACACCATAAAGTCGCAGCGCATCATCGAGCTGACCAATGGAGTGGCAGGGCTGAAGAATACCTCCCTGCGCTCGAAGATGCTGCTTCTCGACTGGATGCAGGCATACAAGGAGAGTCAGGAGAAAAAAGGAGTGCGAGGAAGTGGCAAACTGATATCCAACACGATGAATGTGCTGCGTGCCTTCAATGCAAAGGCGACCATGCGGGACATAAACCGCGACTTCTGCCTTGCCTTTATAAACTTCCTGCGTAACATCTATGTAAGCCCGAGCGGTAAGAAGCTGTCGCAGTTCACTTGCGTTTCCTACTTCGGATGCTTCCGGGGAGCGTTGAATGCGGCAGTTCGAGAGGAAATCATTGCCGAAAATCCGGTAAACCGGCTTAATACGGACGAGAAAATCAAGATGCCGGAGAGCAAGCGGGAGTTCCTGACCATAGACGAGGTCAAGATTCTCATAGACACTCCTTGCAGACGGGAGGATGTCAAAGGAGCGTTCCTGTTTTCCTGCTACTGCGGCTTGCGAATCAGCGATGTACTGGTCCTGAAATGGAAAAATGTGGATAGTTCCGCTGAGCAGTGGCGCATCAATATCATCATGCAGAAAACCCGTCAGCCTCTTTATCTTCCCCTTTCCATGAATGCAAGGAAATGGATGCCGGAACGGAACGGAGCCGGAGATGAAGACCTTGTATTTCCCACATTGCCATGTGAGGACACCTGTAATATGCAGCTCAAACCGTGGGTTAAGGCGGCGGGCATAACCAAGCATGTAACCTATCATGTCAGCCGCCACACCTTTGCCACAATGTTACTGACACTCGGTGCTGACCTTTATACTGTATGCAAGCTACTCGGCCATTCGGATGTGAAGACCACCCAGATATACGCCAAAATCATCAACAAGAAAAAGGAAGATGCCATCAGCCTTATCGACATGGAGTTTGCCAATACCTGAACGAATATAATAATATAGAGTATGAGAAGATTGCCAGATGATTTCAATGTGAACATCCTGCTGCCGGGAGCAGTGTGGCTACTTATATCTGTCCTTGCCGGACGGGTAGCGGTCGCACGGCTTGAGACGGATGCTATTACCGTCGTCATGTTCGTGGTAATCTCGCTCGTTATCTTCATTGTTCCGATGGCTGTCTATATGGAGTATCGCAAGAAAATCGAGCAATTGTCGGAGCGCAAATCTAAAAAGGCTTCTTCACCGTCCGATAGCGGTTCCTCTGGCAAGTCTCAATCGGCCACAGAACCAGAGACAGCATGTCAGTTTTCCTTTCCACCGGATTTCCCGGATGCCCTGAAAGGAGACAGAACTATGATATTTATGGAAGCCTTGCGTCATGAAGGCTTTCTTGATGCGGAATATCGGCCGCATGATGGATGCAATGCCACACAGATGGCTTTCATCGCGGACAGCATAGCAGCAATCTGCAACATCAGCCGCCAGTGGAAAATTTTTGGCGACTATTGGCATCTGAACAATATGCGCCAGTTGTTGGATGTGAAGAACCGCAGGGGTTCCAAAGCCGACAAAGAGGATGTTATAATCTCCATTTTTAAGAAAGTGGCGGAAGCCGACGATAATATCCGCGACACCGATGCATATCGTAGTTGGGAGAGAAATATCAAAATTTAACCGCCTTATCGTTTCAGGCAACCCATCTCGCTTAACATCTGTTTTTTCTATTCCCTGTTTTCGTCTGTTTGCGGTTGTTTTACAGCCGTGCTTTTAAAAGTTTTCCACTTAGCTTTCCATCTGTTTTACAGTCTGTTAATAGCCTTTGTCGTGTGATTTCCGATGGCTTACTTTGCACCGTCTTCCTTATCGGAACGACGGCTTTCACAGCCTAAGAAATCACATTAAAAACGACAGAAATATGGAACAGACGAACCAACTGATCTCGACAGCCGAGGCCGCGAAATTTCTCGGAATCAAAGTGAGCTATCTTCACAAGCTGATGATGCGACGCGTCATCCCTTACTACAAACCCAACGGCAAATTGTGCTTCTTTGACAAAGCCGAACTGGAGGCATGGATGAAGAATGTACGCGTAGCATCGCAGGTGGAACTCGACCAACAGGCACAAAAGTACATCATCAACCGTTCGAAGCGGTAAGTCATGGCAGGCATATACGACTACATTAACCGGTTTTGGGCAGAAGCGGAGCGCAACCCTTTCAATCCTACGGAGGTAGCACTTTATCATTACCTTCTGTATGAGGCAAACCGCCTACGCTGGAACATGCCGTTTGCCTGCCATACAGCCATCCTTTGTGTACGGCTCTCGACCACCAAACAGAATATCAGCAAGGCACGGCAGCATCTCAAAGAACGTGGGCTGATAGATTGTCAGGTTGGTACAGGAATCCACACCCCTGCGCTATATTCCTTGACCATACAGCCGTTCCGGCAGTTGCCGCATCAGGTTACCCAACAGTTGACCCATGAGTTGACCCATGAGTTGACCCATGAGTTGACCGTACAGTTGCCCCATTCTAATATAAAAGATAAAGACGAAGATATTATCAACTCCCAACATGCGCGGGAAGACGGACATAAACCGCTGGATGAGCTTGAGTCACTCCTGCTTGCCGATACGGCTTGGCAGGACAAGATTATCGAAGTGCTGGCGAAAAGAGAAAACTGGATTATTGACAGAAGCAGGCTACACGGGCATATCCGTGACTTTTTCGACGAGCAAAGAATCGGCGGAAACGCGCAGCGGGACGAGAGCGATTGCCGAAGCCATTTTTACCATTGGATTATCAAACATCTGAATACAACCCGATATGGAACAAAACGGAAATCCCCAACTTATAGAGACTCTGATGTCACGGCTGTGTCAGCCGAGGACTACGAAGGAGCGTTTTAGACTGCCTTTCGATGAAGAAACGGCTGCGAAACTACTCAAATGTGCCATCGCAGGCGAAGTGAGCCGTTTCGGAGGCACATTTCTTTATCCTGACGCAGTAGACTCACAAGTCAGGAGCCTTGCTGCGAGCCTTACCTCCGGCAGACGGTGCGGAGTGATGCTGTGCGGCTTGTGCGGCAACGGCAAGACCACCGTGATGAGGGCGTTCCAGAACCTGCTCAATGTAGTCAGGATACCGGACAGCTACCACAGGAATGTGTACGGTATGCCCATCGTCAATGCGGTTCATATTGCCCATCTGTGTCGGAACAGCTATACCGAGTTCCTGCGGCTGTGTGATATGGAGATGCTCGGCATCGACGACATGGGCATAGAGCCTGTGGAGGTGCAGGAGTTCGGCAACATGCACAGGCCGCTGACTGACCTGCTTGCAAGAAGATACGAGAACCGTGGCTTCTCGTTCATAACCACCAACCTCGTACCGCAGCAGATACGCAAGTTATACGGCGACAGGATTGCTGATAGGCTGAACGAGATGGTGGACAAGATTGTATTCGACAACCCTTCATTCAGAAAATAGAGGGAAGAATAAAAGCTGACAGAAACAGGATGCAAAAAACATTTTCCGTTGTTCAATTATCCGGCACTCCACTGGCACCAGTCTGTTTTGGCTGTGGCAAGCGGACGGATGGATTGACATGGAGCGGTAGCGTTCAGTTGCGAGGTATGCCGAGGTATTACCGTCTTCGGACAGTAATACCACGACGCCCTCGCAACAGTCCGGCAGACTGTTGTCCTTTGCCGCTCGCAGGCTCGCATCATCCCTCTATTTTAGAAACCGTTTCACGACTTTTCAAAGACATCTGTTGTATATGGAATACGAAGATACCTCCAGTCAGGAGCATGAGCAAAAGAAGCTCGTTATAAGGCGCGACAAGGTGGTTGTCACCAAGGTCACGGAACAGGAGCTTTCGCAAATCAAAGAGACCGCTAGCCGGTGCGGCATGACACGCAGTGATTTCATCCGGGCAAGGGTACTCGGCTACAAGCCACGGCAAAGGCTTTCCGACAGGGAACTGGACGGTTTGCGTCAGCTTGCGGCCTGCCGCACGGACATGGTGAACTTCGCCAACGCCCTGCACGGACTGACCGACAACGAGAAGCTACGCCTTTTCCGGCACGAAGAGACCATGCTTGAATGGTACGAGAAAGTGGCCCATGTCACGAACCATGTCGCCGACTTCCTGCAGTCCACGCAGACGGCGAACAGCTATCCGGCAGGGACAACAAACCAAGAAGCTAAGGAGGACGGCGCATGATAGCCAACGCAAAGGCGGTAGCCCACGGCATAAGGGCGATGCTCTATGTATCGGGCGAATCGAAGAACAAGAAACATCCCGAAAAGATAACGCGCATCTGCGACAACTTCATGCCGCAGGGCATGGACGCTACGGGAATATGGACGGAAATGAAGTTCGCTACCATGAACCACGCAAACATCAAGAACAATGTCATCCGCATGGAGATTAGCCCGGCGATGGAACATACCGAAGACTTTACCTTGGATGACTGGCGGCAACTGTGGTACGACTTCGCGGCGGCTTTCGACGAGCAGGAAATCCGGGACAAGGACGGCAATGTTGTTTCCCCACGCACCAACGTATCGGGCAGCAAGTCCAGCGTCTGGTTGCACGAGGAATCCAAGAGCGGCATACCGCACCTCCATGCCATTGTCTGCCGGGTGGACGAGGACGGGAACATCAACAACGACCACGCCATCCACTTACGGGCACAACGGGCAGCTGAAAAGGTCGCACGGCAAAGGGGCTGGACTACCGCTATGCACATACACGAGGCGAACATCCCACAAGTCAGTGCCGACTGCATGGAAGCCCTGCGTGAACTGGACGAATGGTCATGGGACGGTTACAAGGAACTGCTTGCCGCCAAAGGGTACGGACTGCATCTGCGCAAGGACAAGAAGGATGTAATACGCGGCTATGTGCTTTGCAAGGGCAACACAAGGTTTAAGGCTTCCGAACTTGGTAAGGGGCGCAACCTGACCGCATCACGCATCAGGCAGACATGGGAGAAGCTGCATCCGGAACAGGACAAACAGAAAGCCAAACAAGCAAGCCCAACACCCAAACCGACCGCACAGCGACACCGAAGCCATCCGTTCCTAATGAAGCCCGACAAAAGCCACAGCCATTGGTACTGCGAAACAACTCGGTTTACGAGGACTACACGGACTATAAGCCGAACCGCCAGCCCACGGAGTTTGAACATGACGGAAAAACCTACAAACGCTATCTGCCCGACAAGGTGCTTGACTTCTTCAACAACGAGTTCGACTACCAAGAACTTACCAACTGGCAGGACTTGCAGAACTTGGCGATGGCTTACTTCACCCTTATAGCGTCACCCTACGAGATGACATCCGGCGGCGGTGGAGGCGGCTCGCAGTCCGACCTCAAATGGGGACGCGACCCGGAGGAGGACGAGATAGAGTTTGCCCGCCGTTGTGCGCGTGAGGCTTCGCACAGGCTCGGCACACAGAAGAAATCAGGAATGAAACGCAAATGACAAACCCAATAAACAACAGAGGATATGAAACAACCCGATACCGCCGCCCTGCGTGAGCGGCTTGCCAATTATACACCCGAAGAGGAGTTGAAACAGGATATGCAGGAGCTTGACGGACTGTTGCAAGAAGTCAACTATCAAACGGTTGAACTTCGCAATCTGCTGAACGAAATCCAAGCCCTGAAAGAAGAACTACACGGCATACACGGCAGCCTAAAGCACACCGTCCAACGGGAACGGGCGGCTTTCAAGGCTCTGGAAGCAGCCAAGGAAAGTGCCGACAACATAGTGGACGGCATCAGCAATGCCATTGTCAAAGTGGAAAAGAATACCGTCATCCATGCTAAGGTTGATGACCGTGAACTGGCAAAGGTAAACCAATGTTCTGCCGACCACATCAAGACAGAGAAAAAACTTTTGGAGGAACATAGTAAAAAGTTAGCCAAACGCCTTCAAAAGAATGAAGGTATTTGGCTATCAAGTTTTTGGACGAAAATTATGATGTCCTTTTTTATATTTTACACTATTCTACTTCTTATTTATGCTTACATAAAATAAGTCCAAAGTATATTGGATATTGTAAAATCCCTAAAAATAGGTATTGCCGGATAAATTTAAGCCCCGTACATTTGCAGAAACAAAATCAGAAACATTGTTCATTATAAATGCAAGTGCTGAAAGAGGACATACGGGGTCGGATATTGACGATTGCCAGGCAGCAATTCGAGAAGAAAGGCTATTCCAAAACTTCCATGCGCGAAAATAGCGGAGTTAGCTGGGGTTGGTGTCGGGAATATCTATAACTACTTCACAAGCAAAGATGAATTATTCCATGAAGTGGTCCGTCCTGTTTTGTGCGCTTTGGAAGCCATGCAGCAAGAACACCACGGCATACGGGGCGAAGATATTATGATGATGCGGTCGGAAAAATACCTGAAATCCTGCATTGACGAATATGTTTCGCTTATAGACAAACACCGTTCGCTAATGGAAATACTGTTGTTCCGTGCGCAAGGTTCTTCATTGGAACGCTTCCGTGAGAATTATACCGACCGTTCCACGGAATTGGTTAAGGCGTGGTTCGCGTCCATGCAGCGGAAACATCCCGAAATCAATACGGCTGTGTCCGATTTTATCATTCATTTGCATACGGTATGGATGTTCACGATGTTCGAGGAACTATTGATGCATTCCGTACCCCGGCAAGAAATGGAGGCTATTTTGCACGATTATATCCTGTTTGAAATCCAAGGTTGGAGGGCTATTATTAAGATATGAACAGACAACGTACATACGAACATTCAACCGCATCAGAACGGTTGGCAAGGAGGAAATCTTCACGGAGGTTTCCTCCTTTTTTTATGAACAATTCTGAATATCGTTCACTATTAAATATCCCAAAATATGAAACAGAAATACGAGTTTAAGAGCATTGTAGCGGAAACATTGCTTATTCCGCTATACATGAGAGCCAAAGAAAGCAGCCGGAATAATCCCATCCTATATGACAAGACTGCGGAATGGCTGGCGGACAGTTTGGAATACGATTATTCCCAGTTCGACGGGGCAAAGTTGAGCGAAGTGGGATGTGTGGTGCGTGGATGGTATTTTGATTGCGCCGTGCGCCGATTTATTAAGACACATTCGCATCCGGTCGTGGTCAATGTGGGATGTGGACTGGATACCCGTTTCCAGCGTATCGGAAGTCAGAAAGCAGTCTTTTATGATTTGGATTTGCCTGAGGTCATTGCTCTACGCCGGGAATTGATACCCGAACAGCCGGACAATGTCTATATTGAAGCGTCTTTGTTGGAGACCGACTGGATGGATGACTTGCGTCGGAAGCATCCCGATGCAGAATTTATCTTCATCGTGGAGGGGGTACTGATGTACTTCTACGAGAAGCAAGTAAAAGCCTTCCTGCATCACGTGGCAAGCCGTTTCGGGGGAGGTGAATTGTGGTTTGACGTGTGCGGCACGATAATGAGCCGACATGGTGTGAAGCCCGATTCGCTCCGCAAGCACGAGGCTCAAATCCGTTCCGGCATAAGCAACGGGCATGTGGTGGAACAATGGGAACCGTCTTTAAAGCTCATTGAACAGGCTAACTACATGAAGTTCTTCCGTTCACGCTGGGGATTTTTCTTCGGACAGATATTGGGGCGCATCCCTTGGCTTTGCTACAAATTCAGTTCATTGCTCGGATATAAAATCACATCAAAATAGCGTAATAATAATGGAAAAGTCAAAAAAGAAAAAAGGTTTGTCCCGTCTGTTCGAGATAGCGGGACAAAGGAAAGGCCTGCTTATATTGGCAGGTCTGCTGTCGGCTGGCAGCGCGGTGTGTATGCTTGTGCCTTATTGGGCTGTTTATGAAATTTTGAAAGAGTTGCTGTCGAATGGCTCCAATCTTTCCGCTTTGGACGGAACGGACATGATGCGTTGGGGATGGATTGCATTTGGAGGGCTTGTTGGCGGATTGATATTGCTCTATGCCGCCCTGATGTCCTCACATGTGGCTGCATTCCGTATCTTGTATGGGTTGCGTGTCCGTTTGTCCGAGCATATCGGCAAGCTCCCGTTGGGGTATCTGAACAACACCTCTACGGGAGCCATCAAGAAAACAATGGACCAGAATATCGAGAAAATAGAGGGATTCATCGCCCATACCATTCCGGATTTGGTCAATGTAGTGGCTACGGTGGCGGTCATGCTGGTCATCTTTTTCTCATTGGATGTATGGCTGACGGTGGTCTGCCTGGCGGTCGTGGTGCTCAGCCTTTTCCTCCAATTCTCCAACTTCATGGGTAAAAGGGCAAGAGAGTTCATGTCCATCTATTACGATGCGCAGGAAAAGATGAGCGCATCTGCCGTGCAGTATGTACGGGGAATGCCCGTAGTCAAGATTTTCGGGCAGAGCGTCCGTTCGTTCCGTCAGTTCAATGCCGAGATTCAGGCGTACAAGACATTCGCCTTGAAATGCTGTGACACCTACCAGAACGGGATGATTGCCTTTACCGTCTTGCTCAATTCGATGGTGACGTTTATTCTTCCTGTGGGCATCCTGCTGATGCAAGCCAGTCCGCAATCCTTGTCATTGGCGGTAGTATGGCTGTTCTTCATTATCATGGGGCCGGGTATGGCTTCTCCCGTTTATAAACTGACATTCTTGGGAGGCAACACGCGCGACATCAACGAAGGAGTAAACCGCATTGACCGCATACTGGAAAAGAAACCTGTGCCGGAGCCGGGACATCCGCAAGTGCCTGCTGCTTACGATGTAGAGTTCCGTCATGTATCATTCTTCTACGAAAACACGGAACAGGGAACACGGACGGAAGCCTTGCGTGATGTCAGCTTCAAAGCTCCACAAGGAAAGATAACCGCCCTTGTCGGTCCTTCAGGAAGCGGAAAATCAACGGTTGCCAACCTGATACCCCGGTTCTGGGATGTGGAGCAAGGGAAAATATGTATAGGCGGTGCGGATATACGCCAAATAGCTACCGCAAAACTGATGGATATGGTTTCATTCGTCTTTCAAGACACTTTCCTTTTTACGACACTCTTTATGAGAACATCGCCGTAGGCTCTCCTGATGCCACGAAAGAAAAGGTGATAGCCGCTGCGAAAGCTGCCCAATGCCACGATTTCATAGAGCGTTTGCCGCAAGGCTACGAAACAAGGATAGGCGATAAAGGTGTATTCCTGTCCGGCGGTGAAGCCCAACGGATATGTGTGGCTCGTGCCATATTGAAGAATGCTCCGATACTGGTGTTGGACGAAGCGACTGCTTTCGCTGACCCTGAAAACGAGCATAAAATGCAGATGGCTTTGCAGTCGCTGATAAAGGACAAGACGGTCATTGTGATTGCCCATCGCCTTTCTTCCATCATTTCTGCGCATCAGATTGTCGTCATGAAAGAAGGAAGCATTGTGCAATGCGGAAGGCATGAACAATTATCCGTGACAGAGGGTATATATAAAAATATGTGGGATGCCTATACGAGCGCATACCATTGGACATTGAACAAAAACTGACTAAAAGGAGAACTATATATGAACGCAATCAGAAACATTACAATAGGACATACCGAACGGCTTTACAAGCCGGTGGGTTACACCATGCTTGCCAACTTAGTGAATATAGTACCGTTTTGTCTTTCTATAGAAGCGATACGTATCATTTTCAGTGCATTTGACGGGAGCGGACAGCCGCTTGACACGACCCGCCTGTGGTGGATATTCGGCATTATGGCTGCTTATATGCTGGTCATGGCTTTGGCAGAACGGGCATCCTACCGAGCCAATTTTAGAGGAGCATACGAAATGAGTGCTTCCGGGCGTTTGTCGCTGGCGGAGCACTTGCGGAAACTATCGTTGGGTTTTTTGTCGAAACGTGATCCGGGTGATTTGTCATCTATGCTTGTTACGGACTTCATGATGGCAGAAACCGGAATTTCGCACCACCTGCCCCAACTTATGGGTGCCATAGTCATGCCCGTACTGGCTTTTGCTTCGCTTGTATGGATAGATTGGAGGATGGCGGTCAGTATGTTTGCCGCCTTGCCGCTTGCCTTGCTCGTCCTGTGGGCAAGCACAAAGGCACAGCGGAAGTTAAGCGGCAGGCAAATTCAAGCAAAAATAAATGCTGGAAATCGGTTGGAAGAATACTTACAGGGTATTCGTGTAATGAAAGCGTACAATCTGATAGGTGACCGCTTTGTCAGGTTACGCGATGCGTTTGCAGAACTTCGCCGTGCTTGCATCCGTCAGGAAGCCTTGTTAGGCCCGTTTGTTCTGTTGAGCATTACTCTGGTACGTGCCGGGCTGACAATGATGGTGCTATGCGGAACTTATCTTTTATTGGGAGGAAAACTTTCAATCCTTATATTTGTGCTATTCCTTGTGGTCGGTTCTCGTGTGTTTGACCCGTTGACTTCCGCACTGACAAACTTTACCGAGTTCCGATACTTTTCCATTGCCGGAGGGCGTATCCTTACCCTGATGAACGAGCCGGAGATGAAAGGGGAACGGCAATCCCCGGTGGCTGGTGAAATCCGATTTGAACACGTTTCATTCGCTTACCAAAACAAAGAGGTGTTGCACGATATAAACATTACGCTTCCCAAAAACTCTTTGACGGCTCTTGTAGGTCCTTCTGGAAGTGGGAAAAGTACGGTGATGAAACTTTGTGCACGTTTCTATGACCCACAGAAAGGATGTATCTTTTTCAATGGTGTTCCGATGAATGAGATAAATCCAGAAAGTCTGATGAGCCACATCTCTATGGTATTTCAGGATGTTTATCTGTTTCAGGACACCATACGCAATAATATCCGCTTTGGTAAAACTGACGCGACGGAAGAAGAAATTTATAGCCGCAGCTAAAAAAAGCCTGTTGCCATGACTTCATCATGCGGTTGCCCAAAAGGATATGACACCTTGGTAGGCGAAGGAGGGTGTACCCTTTCGGGCGGAGAAAAGCAACGCATATCATAGCCCGTGCCATTCTAAAAGATGCGCCAATCATTCTACTTGACGAAGCAACCGCCTCACTTGACCCCGAAAATGAAGTGGAAGTGCAAAAAGCAATCGATTCGTTAATTAAGGGACGTACCGTTATCGCCATTGCCCACAGGCTTAAAACCATCAAGGATGCCGACCGGATTATTGTCTTGGACAACGGACGGATAAAGGAAGAAGGCACACACGATGAGCTTGTCCGAAATGAAGGGCTGTACGCTCATTTATGGAATATTCAGGAAAGCATTTCCGGCTGGAAACTGTAATTATAAAAATGGACTGAAAATGGAATTAATGTTTTAATACTTCCTTTTCAGTCCATCTTATATGTGAATGATTTACTCTTTTAATTGTTCTAATAAGAATTTTTCCAAACTTGTTTTATCTGGCAACTGAAGCATGTAAGTAGAAACAAACAGTTAGTTACTCATTCCGGCTATGGCAAACATTACCTGTTTATATGAAATAATAGATACATTGTTGACATATTGCGATAGATTTTCTAATTAACAAGATTCTGGTAAAAAATCGTATAGGTAATTAGTTGGAACCATATATTGCCAAGTTGTTACTATTCTGTTATTCAATTAGGTATTTGCCGTATTATATATCTGATAATAAAATATATTAAGTCACATACCTATCTTGAAGGGAAAAGAAAAGGTGGAAACTGGTCTACGACCATACCTTGCCTTTCCATTTTCCCTCATCTTGCTCCGACAGCATCTTGTGGAATGCCATTTTGTACCTATCCATTCCTTTGTTGCACCTTGAGTGGACAGCATTCGTCCGGTAATTTAACAGCGAATAGATTTGGTGCTATTTGTTACCTACAACTCTCAAAAATGCATTTATATATTGATAACTAATGATATATAATTACTAACTGATATAATAGCCTAATACCCCTGCCGACTAACGTCGCAGGGAGGCATGTCCGAACAAGCAGCAAGCTGGGACATGATGGATTGTACAAAACAACACGGAAACAATATGGCAAATGCAAAACAGGTACTTGATGTACATGTATCCAAAGGGATAACGGTGGCACAGAGTAATGAACATATGCGTAATTGGACAGAGAAAGGTTGGAAAAGGGCAACTGACCTTGGTAATTATGACCCGACACGTGAACACCTGAATTTTGAAGTCGTATCAGGAGGTAAGATCCGTCCTATCGACAAAGGCCGGAGCATTCCTGAGCGAATGACTGAACTGTTGCATAAACAAGGCATAAAGGATCCCAATGAAGGTTTGGAAGAACCGAGATTCCGTACAGTCGTAAATATCATTTTTGGGGGCTCTCGCACACGGATGCAGGAACTCGCATTTGGCAAGCAGGAAGTCGATTTTGAAAAAGGTGCGGACAATAGACACATAAAAAGGAAGAGTGATATTGAGCGTTGGGCAAAGGATGTCTATTCATTCGTTTGTGGCAGATATGGTGAACAGAATATTGCGGCGTTCATTGTACATCTGGATGAGTTGAATCCACATGTGCATTGTACTTTGCTGCCAATCAAAGATGGGAAGTTTGCGTACAAGGAGATATTTGCCGGTAAGGACAAATATGAATTCAGCGAGCGCATGAAACAGCTTCATACGGACTTTT
>ENA-OQDT01001359-OQDT01001359.1-human-gut-metagenome-genome-assembly--contig:-NODE-1359-length-14339-cov-2.351252_pt1 | contig 14339 bp, 14 predicted proteins | sample MGYA00242786_ERZ504617 | MGnify/ENA primary metagenome ERZ504617 (study PRJEB26092, sample SAMD00036337) | human gut metagenome | host: Homo sapiens | study: EMG produced TPA metagenomics assembly of...
CTTTTAATTCTTTTTTCATTCGGGCACCAAAAATTTTTTTCAACAAACCTTCGAGCAAAATAATCACTCCTTAAATTTTTACAATAAAAAAACACTATACCTAACTTAAAATTTTAGCAGAAAAGCCTGCAAAAGTCAAAAAGCCGGGCTTCAACCCAGGCTTTTGTGAACTTTCAGTAAATTATTTTCCTATTTAATATTGCCGCTTATTTTAATTCCGGAGCCAACAAACCATAATTACCATCTTTACGACGATAAACCACGTTCACGCCACCAAAATCAGGATCATAAAAAACGAAGAAATCATGATTCAAAAGATTCATTTGTAAAATAGCTTCTTCTGCAGTCATTGGATGCATAGCAAAAGATTTATTCTTAATAATCTTGAATTCACCATCATCTTCTGCAACTGTTTCTACAGAAGCTGGGACCACGGCATCCTGGAAGTTATTGTATTTTCTCTTCATCAGGCGGGTTTTATATTTGTGGATCTGGCGTTCGATTTTTTCTATTACCAAATCAATGGAGGAATACATATCTTTGGTCGTTTCCTGTGCTCTCAACAAGATCCCACTCGCCGGTACAGTAATTTCCACAATATGATTACCTTTTTCCACTTTCAAAACTGCTGAAATATCACCGACAGTTTTAAACTGTTTCGTTACTTTCGTAATCTTTTTTTCGACATAATCTTTTAATGCCGGAGTTACATCAATGTTTTTACCACGTACGTTTACGTTCATAATTCATACCTCCTTGAATTCCCCAAGGTGATGGGATCGCAAGCTCTCTGCTTGCTTTAATATAGTAATTCGCCGCGCTCCGCAAATCTCCTGCTGATAAAGTAACAAAAACTCGCATGTCTCAAAAATTTCACATGCGAGTTTACAATTGATACTAATGTAACACTTCGGGTAATAAAACACCCAATTAACCTTAGTAACACTTATAATATTTTGGATAAAAAGCTGCGCGTGCGTTCTTCTTTCGCATGCAAAAAAACCTCTTCTGGTTCTCCCTGCTCTACGATAACTCCGCCATCTACAAAAATGACCCTGTCACCGACTTCACGGGCAAACCCCATCTCATGAGTTACCACTGCCATTGTCATACCTTCTTTGGCCAGGCTTTTCATGACATCCAATACTTCATTGATCATTTCCGGATCGAGAGCAGAAGTGGGTTCATCAAACAACAATGCTTTAGGTTTCATTGCCAAAGCCCTTGCAATCGCTACACGCTGCTGCTGTCCACCGGAAAGCTGATCAGGATAAGCATTTGCTTTATCATCCAAGCCAACTTTTATCAACAGTTCCTGTGCCGTTTGTTCTGCCTCACTGCGGCTGATACCACGCACCTTCATTGGCGCCAGCACTAAATTTTCAAGAACAGTCATATGCGGGAACAGATTAAAACGCTGGAATACCATCCCGACTTCTTTACGTATTTCATTAATATTTGCTTCCCCTGTCAACGGTATACCGTCAATAACTATACTGCCGCCTGTCGGTTCTTCCAAATAATTTATACAACGCAGTAAAGTACTTTTACCACTGCCAGATGGTCCAATAATTACCACAACTTCGCGTTCAGCAATTGTCAAATCAATACCCTTTAAAACATCTAGATTACCATAACTTTTTCGCAGATCAGTTATTTTAATCATTGCTTCATTCATTTCGTATCATACCTCCGTTCCAACATCCCTACGAGACGGGCAACCGTAAAAGTCATAATCAAATAAATAACAGCTACAGCCATCCAAATTTCGAAGGATGCATATGTACGGGCGATAATCAACTGACCACGACGCGTAAGTTCTTCAAACCCAATAACAGAAACCAATGAAGAATCCTTCAACATTGCAATAAACTCGTTGCCCAAAGGCGGAATAATGCGTTTAAAGGCCTGCGGCATAATAACATAACGCATAGTCTGCGCCCAGCTCATCCCTAAAGAACGGCCAGCTTCCATTTGACCCTTATCAATTGATTGGATACCGGCACGGAAAATTTCCGCAATATAAGCACCACTATTGATAGAACAGGCAGAAATTGCTGCAAAATAGGGATCCACGCGGTGCCCAATAATTCCCGGCAAAGCGAAATAAACCAAAAATATCTGTACCAGAAGCGGCGTTCCACGAATAAAATCCACATAACAATTAGCAAAATAACGCACCGGTTTTATACTGGCAAGACGTGCTATACCGACTGTCATACCTATCAAAAGGCCAAAGCCTACGCTTAAAGCCGTTATTTCGATCGTAATACCGGCACCAGCCAGCAGCAAGGGCAAGGCATCCCAAATCAAGCTGAAATTAATATCCATGCAGTTTGTCTCCCTTTCATTGTCAGCTCTTTAAAATTCACCAAAGAAAATACGGAGCACACCACCGTCACCGTTGATGTACTCCGCATCCAGATATGACCATATTATTTCTTTACTTCACCAAACCAGGTTTGTAATCTTGTCATACTCGCCGTTTTTCTTCAATTCGGCCAGAGCTTTATCGATTTCAGCAGCTAATTTATCATTGCCTTTTTTAACTGCAATGCCGTATTCCTCAGCTTCAAGCACATCGCCTACAGTTTTGGCATCAGCACTACCGCCTTGTGCCAAATAATAGCCAACTACCGGGCTGTCGTTGATAACAGCATCCACGCCGCCATTCTTTAATTCCATAGCAGCTTCTGTATTCGTGTTGAATGCCGTTACTTTGGCATCTTTTACGCTTTCTGCTTTAGCTGCGCCGGTAGTACCGATTTGGACAGCAATTCTTTTACCTACCAAATCCTCGATACCTTTAATGGTATCATTGTTCTTCTGTACCATAACTACCAAACCGGATCTGTAATAAGGGGCGGAGAACAGTACTGCCTCCTGACGCTCAGGAGTAATACTCATACCAGCAATTACGGTATCAATATTACCGGAACTCAATGCAGGGATCAACGCATCAAACCCCATATTCATGATTTCAACCTTGTAACCCATCTGTTTGCCAATGGCCCGGATAAGGTCCATATCAAAACCAGTATATTCTTTAGAGCCTTCTTTTTGGAATTCAAACGGTGCAAAAGTAGGTTCAGTGCCCACACGCAGAACTTTTGCAGGTTCAGCTTTTTTAGCTTCTTCTTTGCCGCCGCAACCGGCTACCATTAAGGACAAAGCTGCTAAAACAGCCATTGCCATAAGTAAATATTTTTTCATTTTACAACCTCCAGAAAAATATCTGGACTGCACTCAACACGCAGCCCTTTATATTTGTTAATTATATAACTAAAAACGGCCTGGCGCAACCTAAAGTTATACGAATATTATTTCTTTTCTTCACCAAACCATGTTTTATATAATTTATCATATTCTCCGTTTTGTTTCATTTCGGCTAAAGCTTTATTAATTTCAGCAGCCAGCTTATCATTGCCCTTTTTTACTGCAATACCATAGTCCTCCGAATTCATGACCGCACCGACAACCTTTGCGTCAGCGCTCCCCCCCTGCTGCAAATAATACTTCAAAACAGGGCTGTCATTAATTACAGCGTCGGCACCGCCGTTTTTCAGTTCCATAGCAGCAGCAGTATTGTCGTTAAACGCGGTTACCTTGGCATTTTTAACTTCGCCTGCTTTATTAGCTCCTGTGGTCCCGATCTGCACAGCAATTCGTTTTCCTTCCAAATCACTGAAGCCTTTGATTGTATCATCATCTTTTTTTACCATTACGATCAGGCCAGAAGTATAGTATGGGTCAGAAAACACCACTACTTTTTTACGTTCATCAGTAATACTCATCCCAGCGATCGCAACATCAATATTTCCTGAATTCAACGCCGGGATCAAAGCATCAAAGCCCATAGAAGAAATCTCTACTTTATAACCAAGCTTCGTGCCAATAGCACGAATAAGATCCATATCAAAGCCAGTAAATTCATCCGAGCCTTCTTTTTGAAACTCAAATGGTGCAAAAGCCGGTTCGGTACCAACCCTTAATACCTTTTCCGTTTCTGCCTTCTTGGGAGCTTCCTGTGAACCGCCACAGCCGGCAGCCAGCAATGCAAGCATTGCCAATAAAGCTATCATTAAAAATCCAATCTTTTTCATTTTTACCCCTCCAAATCAATTCAGCAGCTTTCCAACCGCTTCTATTTATAATATTTTCTTATTATAGTACTAAATATCACGGCAGGCAATAAAAAAATACCGTTATTTTTAATAACGGTACAAATTTCACAGACAACCAGCTGACCTGGTTTTCGCCCCCACACTCGCCTGCTGGAGGGTTCGCTCATAAGCTTTTCAGAGCTCCCCACTACTACCCCTCTCGCCTTTGCGGCAGGACTTACTTCTAAGCTGCGCCGTGCTCACAATACTTTGATTGCTTACGTGGATCGTTTTGCCCGCAACTGGCCTCGACTTGCAACCACAGACCTGAGTTGTATTTATAATTATACATTAAGCAAAAATTTTTGCAAGTGTCTTTGCTAATCAACTTTTTCGTAGTATACTATTATCACCATGTGAATGAGGACGGATTGTTTATGATTGCCATACCCCAATTCTTAGATTTTCCTGACGACGGACAAACTTCGGAAATCTGCGAATTCTTTTTGAAAATGCTACAACATAAAATAAGGCGCTTTATATGCACAGCCAGCAGGTCGCCAACTACGCTGCCAGCATCGCCGCCAAGCTGGGATTACCGCCGGCAGAAGTTTCCTGTATCAAAACCGCAGCATTGCTGCACGATATAGGCAGTCTTTCCGTGCCCAACATGATCCTTATGAAAGCCCCTTACCTGAGCACCCGCGAAATGTCTATCTACAAACGGCATTGCCAGGCTGGCGCAAGCATGCTTGAAAATATCCAAGGTTTCAGCCATATTATCCCCATCATTCATGCCCACCATGAAAAATGGGACGGCACCGGATATCCCAAACGCCTTAAAGGCGTAAACATTCCTCTGGGAGCCAGAATTATTTCTGTAGCAGACCACTATGATAAATTTATTAATCCCTGCACCCAGCAATGGCAGAAAACACACAGCGAAGCAATTATCGAACTGCAAAACAAAGCAGGGCTTGATTTTGACCCTAATGTTGTAAAAGCGTTCATGCAATCAGTTATTCCCAGTAAAATTATCAAACAAAAAAATAATAATATCGACTACTTGTACTTGCTGTCAGACACTGGCAGCAAGTTTTTTATTGTATTTGTCCATAATTTTCGATACTGCCGCAAAATGCAAGTCCATAAACTTCTACAGCTCCAGCATTTTTCAAAGTTTGGGCAGCCTCTTCCATTGTCGCTCCAGTAGTAAAAATATCATCTACAACAATCACAGTTTTACCGGTAACATTTTGTGTAACAGCAAAACAATCTTCTAAATTCATTTTTCGTTCCTGCGGGCTTAAATCATACTGGGGAACAGTTTCACGCCTTCTCGTCAGAGCCGGAGTCAAACAATATTCGGCATCAGTATTTTTAAATAAAACCAGCGGGATCTCGAATCCCCTCGCTCTTGTCCTTTGCCTTGACGTTGGTATTGGTACAATCATTACATCACGCTTACTTAAAATATTCCGCAGAAATTCCGGCCAGCCGTCAACACTAATCCGGCAGCATTCTTCTGCCAACAGCTCCAAAATATCCCTGCGGTTCTTAAACTTTACATTTTGTAATGCCGTTTTTAAAGCGCCGTTATACCGGAACAACATCCCCACACCATCTAAAGCTTCACGACCCGACAGCCACAAAGGCTGCAATAACACTTCTCTGCAAACACTGCAAAACAAACCGTCTTCAGAGATCTGACCGCAGCCGGCGCACTTTCGTGCCCAAAATACCGATAGTAACAGCGCATACCATTTTTTTATCAACCGTATAAACATGGGTGATTATGCATCACCTTTCCCTAAATTTATAACGTCCTTAAAAAATATCTCCCTGCTCCTGCAGTCGTTCCGCCAACAGCGAATAACGTTTTCTCGTTCTGTCATTATCCACCGCAGTCTGTACCGCCGCTTTCGTTCCTACTAAAATAACCTTCTGCCGTGCACGCGTTACTGCTGTATACAACAAATTCCGCTGCAGCATGATATAGTGCCCTGGAACCATCAGCAAAATAACCGTCGGATACTCGCTCCCCTGCGATTTATGTACGCTCATCGCGTATGCAAGCTGCAATTCATCAATTTCATTAGGTGTATAAGTTACATACTCACCATCAGCACGCTCAGGATAATCAACAGTAACATTGCGGCCATTTATATACACGATCCTGCCAATATCACCATTGAAAACCTCTTTCTCATAGTTATTGCGAATCTGCATCACCTTATCACCGGCCCGCAGAACATTTCCAGGCGTATTGACCTCACTTTTATTCAGCTCCGGAGGATTGATCCGCTGCTGAAGCAAATGGTTAAGGTTCTGAACGCCACAGGGATTCTTATGCATAGGCGATAAGACCTGTACGGACTGCCAGTCACTTTGCTGCGTCAATCTGGCATAAATATTAGCCACATATTCCGCCGCATCAAATTCATTCTCGATCTCTACAAAAGTAAAATCGCTGCTCGGCTCCCACTCAGGCATCTGCCCGCGGTTTATCCTATGTGCATTACGCACAATGGGGCTTATCTCAGCCTGACGAAAAACATTTTCTAATCTTACAACAGGCATTTTCTGCGAACGGATAATATCCTTTAAAACAGATCCGGCACCAACAGACGGAAGCTGGTCGACATCGCCGACAAAAATCAGCCGACAGCCGCCCTGAACCGCTTTCAGCAAATGATAAGTAAGCGTAATATCCAGCATCGAAGCTTCGTCGATTATAATTGCATCGGCATCCAGAGGATCACCGTCATTCTTGCCAAAGTTAAAGCCGCCGCCATTCGGCGTATATTCCAGTAACCTATGTACTGTCACCGCAGGATGCCCGGATGAATCGGCCAACCTTCTGGCAGCGCGTCCCGTAGGCGCTGCCAGGAGTATCCGACAGCCAGCTTTTTCCAGCACTGCCAAAATCCCCTTGATTACAGTCGTTTTACCTGTACCAGGCCCGCCTGTAAGAACAAACACACCATATTTTAAAGAAGCATGAATAGCTTCTTTCTGTGCCTCAGCCAATACAATACCGGCTTCAGACTCCCATTGCCCAATAATCTTATCAACATTGACTTTTTCCAACGCATCAGCCAGATCGCGTAATTTAAGCAGCCTTTTAGAAGTCTGAACTTCCGCCTGATACAAATACTCAGGATAGATCAGCCGTAAACCGCCAACTTCTTCCGTACGCAGCATGTCCTCTGCCAAAAGCTTTGAAAAACATCATTGACAACGCTGCTGCTGACCTGCAGTAGCCTCACTGTTTCGCGCAGCAGCAACTCCTCAGGTACACAGGTATGCCCTGCTGAAGCAGCCTGATTTAGCGCATATTCCAACCCGGCTTTAATCCGTTCCTCACAGGCGCCGTCCATCCCGGTCGCCAAGGCAATCTTATCTGCAGTTCTAAAACCGATACCGGTAATATCACTAGCCAGGCTATATGGATTCTCCTGAATCCTTTTCATCGCCGTAGCTCCATATTGCGCCTGAAGCTTCGGTGCATAATTAGCACTGACGCCGTGCGATTCCAAATACACCATCAATTCCCGCATATCCGACAACTCTGCATAAGACATCCCAATAGCTTCGGCCTTCTTTCTGCCGATACCTGAAATCTCGGTCAGGCGATGCGGTGATAAAGATAAAACATCCAGCGTATCTGAGCCAAAATGCTCAACGATACGGGCGGCCATAGTTTTACCAATGCCCCTGACCGCACCTGAAGCCAAAAAACGCTCCACACCATCGGTAGTTGAAGGTTTTATAGCCTGGCAGGCCTCAGCACGAAACTGTCTGCCGAACTTGGCGTGTTCGCCCCAGCTGCCGCTGAGCTCCACCGACTCTCCCAAAAAAGGAGCCGGTCCCCGGTAAACGACACTTACCTTACCTTCATGGTCAGTTTTCACCCTGAAAACACTGAACTGGTTATCTTCACTTTGAAAAACTATATTATCAATAACGCCCTGCAATTCTTGCATTATTCCACCACCGTACAAAACAAATGTTCTCGTTTATTATAACACGTTTTCAAATAAAACAAAACTTTTCGCCATATTCTTTTCACACCTGTAACCCTGAATAAACTTTGACAGCAAGCTATTTTTTAGCTATAATATATTAAGTTGTTTATACTCCAACCAACATTTTATTTTAAAAATTAAAGCTCGCCTCTTTGAAAGGAGAACTACCTTGAAATCAATTGGAACACAAATAGCTATAGATATGTATAACTGCAGCGATCTGCTTTTAAGCGACGCTTCCGGCGTTCAGGCAACCATTCAAAGCGCAGCCGCAGATTTCGCCATGCAGCCGCGGGAAACCTATATCAACTGCGAAGAAGGCATCAACGAATATTCTGCTTTTTTCACATTGCAAGCAAGGTCATGTGACCCTGCATCTATATCCGGATCTTGGCTTTGTCACTATTGATGTTTTCACCTGTTTCAAAGATGCCGACCCAGACGGATTAGCGCGTTTCCTGCGTAATTATTTTGATCCTGACAAATCGAAGATCACTTACCTTGACCGCGGTGATTTCGGCAGTGAAAGCGATATGAAACCACGCCGTAAATCCAACATCAAAACTATACGCCGTGCCCGTACTATCGGTAATAAACTTTCTAAACTTATGATGAAACCACGTTCAATGTAAAAGCTGCCTTCAGGCAGCATTTTTTCATTTTTTTCTGTTCCTAGAGCAAAATTCTCTGTTAAAATAATAGGTAAATATATAATTAAACTATTTTGGAGTAAACTATGAAATATATTTTTTGGGGACATAGACGGTACGCTTTTGAAAACAGGATTAGCTGGTGTCGACGCTTTGCGCGATGCAATCAAATGCCGCTTTGGCATCGAAAATTTTCAATTCTCTCATCCGCTGGCCGGAATGACAGACTCCTTTATCTTTAAACAAACAATAAAGGATATCAAGGGCAGCTGCAATGCCGCCGACGCCGCAGGCCTTTTGATCCATTATCATCAGCTGCTGGAAAAATATTTGCCCTCGCATCACGGCAGCCTGATGCCTAACGTCAAAGAAACTCTGCAGTATTTTTCCAAGCAGCAGACGAACTATAAAACATGTCTGCTCACTGGTAATACTAGGGCCGGTGCCTTTTGCCAAATCTGCGTCATACGGGATCGCACAATACTTCGACAGCCGTTACAGCGCCTGCGGTGAGTTGAGTGAAGACCGCTGTGAGCTTGCAAAAACAGCCTATCAAAGACTTTATTTGCTCGAACCTGACCTTACACCAGACAACGTTATCATTGTAGGTGATACTCCTAACGATATTCTTTGTGCTCAAGCCATAAAAGCACGCAGTTTAATAATCCTTGCCGGTTCTACGTATAACACAGAGGAGCTGAAAAGTTACAACCCTTGGCAAATCATCCCAGAATTGCCTGATGACCCCAGGGATTTTGCAGCTTTACTTGACAAAAACTAACATGTATTTTAAGGAGATAACTATGAAAAATCTTTTCTACGGACTGCTGCTGACTTTACTATTTACTACAACGCCGGCAGCTGCCTATAACAGTTCTGACCTTAACCAGCTCATGAGCAGCGGCAGCTGCGCCTACGGTGATTTATCGGGTGCTGATCTAAGCAGCCTGGATCTTACCGGAGCAAATCTCACCGGCAGTAATTTGACAGGTGCCAGGCTGATTAAAACAAAATTAGCAGGAGCTGTTTTCGATAAAGCAGTACTGACCAAAACTGTGCTGACCGATGCTGAACTTGCCAATACCAGTTTCAAAGCAGCACAGCTGAACTATACAAATTTCAGCGGCAGTGACTTAAAAACAGCAGATTTTACACAAGCCAATGCTTTCAGAGCTAAATTCGCCAACTGCGATTTACAATTTGCCGTCTTTTATCTGACAAATCTTCAGGAAGCAACACTTGACAGCAGTAATTGTCTGGAAGCCGATCTTACACAGGCTAATTTATCTTATGCCTGGCTTTACAACACCAATCTGCACGAAGCCGTTTTGGTCTACGCCAATCTTTTCAACGCCAAAATGAACAATGCTAATCTGAGCAATGCCAATCTTACCGGTGCTACATTGAGTCAGGCTTTGCTACAGAACGCCAATCTTAATAATGCTATGCTGGACAAAGCAGTGCTTAATCAAACCGATTTTAAAGGCGCCAGCATGAACTTTACTGACTTTGGCACAGCCTTTAAAACAGAAGCAATATTTGAATAAATACATAAAATCACCTTAAAATAATTCTTATAAAACTAAAAGATGCAGACCAATATGGTCTGCACTTTTAGTTTAAACAAATTTCATGAATATAATTTCTCCATATTCCCCCGCAATACATTTACTTTTTCGTGTAAATAAACCCATTTGTGTCTTGCTGGTAAAACAGATAATATTAGCCTTTTATCCTTGCAAAATTACTTTATATATTAAAATGTAGTACTTAAAGCCCCCGGTTTCCGCTGCAAACGGAAACCGGAGCCAACACTTATTCCACAGTCAGTCTAACCACCTGACTGTTTTATATAGTTGTCAGACACTGATGTCTTTATTATGAGTAAGCTTAAAGAAGATTAACAGTGAAATAATTGACGTTAAAGTAAGTACTGTTGAGTAAGCTGCCGCATTACCAAAGTTACTGCGAATAACCTCGGTATAGATTGCTACCGTCAGCGTACTGGTTTTACTTGTATAGAGAATGATCGAAGAACTGAGTTCACTGATCAGGGTGATCCAGCTCATAATCGCTCCGGCTAAAACTCCCGGAAGCATCATCGGCACGGTTACTTTCCAGAAGGATTTAAATTCTGTCGCGCCCAGACTGATTGCCGCTTCCTCGATACTGGGACTGATCTGTGTAATGATAGCCGTACTGGAACGAATCGTATACGGCATCCGGCGTATAGCCAGGGAAATAATAATGATCAGCGCCGTACCGCTTAAAATAAGCGGCTGCTTGTTAAAGGCATACAGGAACGAGATACCTAAAACCGATCCGGGAATAATATACGGGAACATCGTTACCGTATCCAACACTTCCGTAACGTAGGAACGCTTCCGCACTGTAAGATAAGAAATAAAAATACCCATGAAAAACAACGATAAAGATCGCGCAGATACCAAAAAGATAAGTATTGGTAATCGAATTATTGTCTTTAGCAAATAAGGTATTCATATAATTCTGCAGAGAAAAATTACCTGTGTACACAGCACCGCCGCTGACCTCAAGGAAAGATGTAAAAATAACCGTCAGTTGAGGCAGCATTGCCAAAAAAGTAACGCCATAAACAAAAAGATAGGCAAAAATTTTTTGCGCCTTTGGCCTCTACAGCTTCCATTGGCTTCAACGCTGTCATCGAATAGGAATAGTGCCCGGCGATATAACGCTGGAGGAAAAACAGCAGTAAAGTGATAACAATAACTATCACACACAAGGATGCAGCAAAATGGTCATCGGTGCTGACTTCGCCCATAAACTGAGTATAAATCAATACCGGAAAGGTTTTAAACCCTTCCCCAATCAGCATCGGCGTACCAAAGTCAGAAAAAACACGCATAAATACCAGTAACGAACCTGCTAAAAGCGACGGCATAACTAACGGCAGAATAATCTGACGCACACGCTGAAAAGCGGTCAGACCAAGGCTTTCAGCCGCCTCATTCAGCGAATTATCCAGATTCTTCAAAGCCCCAGATACATACATATAAATCAGAGGGAACGACTGCAGAGCAAAAACAAGAACGATCCCTGCAAACCCATAGATACCGTCAAGTTTAACGCCAAAAATCGAATTAATAATCTGTGTTACAAAACCGTTACGTCCTAAAAGCTGAATCCATGCATAGGCTCCAATAAAAGGCGGTGACAAATACGAAATAACGATCAGTATATTAAGGTATTTACTGCCGGGGATTTTGACGCTGCGCAGCACATAAGCCATCGGTAAGCCGATAACAGAAGCAATAATCGTAGAGCATACGGTTACATAAAAACTGTTGACTAATGTACTCCAGTAATATTTCCGTGCAAAAAATTTAGTAAAATAGTCCAGCGTCAGTTTTGATGATTCCGGATCTATCACGCTTTTATATAATATTAAAATCAGCGGATAAACAACAAAGATAATAAAGAAACACAGAATAAGCAGGGCGATGCCCATCCAAAGATTAAATTTTTTGGCAGTATTCATCAGCGGTTCCCCCTAACTATCAGGGGAGTATTCCCATCCTCCGTAAAAACATTGATCTTAGCCGGCTGTACCAGCAAACGTACCGTGGTCTTGTTGGGGATAGTATCTTCAACGCCTGAATTTTGAATTACTTCTATTTCCTGCCCATTTTCCAAACGCATAAAATAATGCGTGGTAACACCTAAAAAAGACGCTGTGCTCGACTACGGCAGTCAGCCCATCAGACCTGTTAAGACAGATCTCAAACTCCTCCGGGCGCACAGAAACCAGCACTTTGCTGCCTGCGGATATTTCCGGAATTAAATTATCCATCGGCACTTCATAAGCACCAAAATCAAGTATTTTAGCAGCGCCTGTAATTTTGACTTTCGCTTCCAGAATATTAGAAAGACCTATAAATGTAGCCACAAATACACAGTTCGGACGTTGATAAATTTCTTTTGGCGTACCTATCTGCTGAATGATACCGTTATTCATAATCGCGATCCGATCAGAAACGGCCAGCGCCTCTTCCTGATCATGCGTTACATAAACTGTAGTAATACCTATTTTCTGCTGAATAATCTTGATGGCATTACGCATCTCGACTCTGAGCTTGGCGTCAAGATTGGACAGCGGTTCGTCCATCAGCAATACCTGCGGGTGAATAACAATAGCCCGAGCCAAAGCAACCCGCTGCTGCTGACCACCGGAAAGCTGCGTCGGCATCCGGTCTTTCAGATGGGCAATCTTTACTGTTCCAGGATTTCATCGACTAATGCATTCATTTTTCTTTGGCTACCTTACGGTTTTTCAGCCCGAAAGCAACATTATCTTTAACTGACATATGCGGAAAAATAGCATAGTTCTGAAAGACCATGCCCATATTACGCAAATGCGTGGGTATATCATTAATGATCTGGTCATCTATTTTGATCGTACCGCCTTCGATAGAGTTAAAGCCGATAATCATTCTCAGCAACGTAGTTTTGCCACAGCCGGAAGGTCCCAACAACGTAAAAAATTCTCCGGGCCGGACATCTACTGACAAACCGTTGATAATAGTATCCTTGCCAAACCGCTTAACGACATTATCGATAGTAATCGCTACACTCATAAAATAACCGCCTTTTTATTTTAGTCAGACAAAAGGGGACTCTGCGAGTCCCCTTTGCCATTTATAACATTTACACTTGCTTACATAGATTTTTCCATATGCTCGCTGAACATTTTAGTAATCTTGGCTTTATTTTCGGAAACCCATTTTTCATCATAGTTAGGAGCTAATTTGATTTTATCATTAGGAGTCATATAATCAGCCAAGGTGGCGCCTTTACGCAGTGGACGTACTGTCAGATTCATACCGACAGCATTCTGCACTTTTTCGGAAAGCATATAATCGACAAATTTCTTAGCATTTTCCGGATGCTTACAGTTTTTCAGGATCTGTACGGATTCTCCGGGGAAAATAGCGCCCTCTACCGGAAATACTACTTTTACCTTAGCGCCATTTTTCACAAGATTGGCTGCCGGGTCTTCCCAGGTAAGACCAACGACATATTCGCCGCCGGCAACGCCTTTGTAGACCTGACTGGAGCTATTGCACATTTTACCGCCCAGATTAGCGATAAATTTATCAACATAATCCCACGCTTCCGGAGACATCGGGTCGCCGTTTTTTCCCATCCCATACAGCATTGCCATCAAGCTTTGGAAGGCCGAGCTGGAGTTGACAGGATCGCCGAAAGCGATTTTTCCTTTTAAAGCCGGATTGAGTAAATCTTCGAAACCGTCAATTTTCATGCCGTTAGCAAGCTCAGTATTAACGATCATAACTGTTGGATCAGCAAAGGCCGGTGTAAAAACACCTGCTTTATTTTTAAAGCCATCCATCATTTTATCGTTTTCAGTGGAAGTATATTCCATAAACAGATCTTTAGAAGAGGACAGCATCGTTTCATCGGCCGCCCACAAAATATCACCCAGCGGATTATCTTTTTTCAGATTTAGCACGTTTAAGGACTTCACCGGTACCTGCTACAACAAGATTCACCTTTATACC
>ENA-OQDT01001360-OQDT01001360.1-human-gut-metagenome-genome-assembly--contig:-NODE-1360-length-14338-cov-3.635564_pt1 | contig 14338 bp, 15 predicted proteins | sample MGYA00242786_ERZ504617 | MGnify/ENA primary metagenome ERZ504617 (study PRJEB26092, sample SAMD00036337) | human gut metagenome | host: Homo sapiens | study: EMG produced TPA metagenomics assembly of...
GGTAGGTCTTACTACCATCAATAGAGCGGATTGAGAACTCTTTAATTAGTATCTCCTAGTTTGTCAACTGAAAAAGCTACCGCTTCATGTGCGCCATTAATCAACATATTAAACATATCCGTGCTATCAAATCCCAGCTTTTAAATTGCACAGAATACTCATTTATGGTATCCAAAAGGTCGCCATTCTTATCAAGCCCAGCCTGTGCTCCCTGGACAATTAAGTCAAATGCCTGTGCACCAGACACGCCAAACTGCTTTTCCATCATCTCAGCAGTCCTCATGCTCTCAGTAACTTCGTATCCAAATGTATCCCTCAGCAGTATCCCGGCCCTGGTCATCTGTTCCAAGCCGGTGCCAGTACGGCCTGTTATTTGGTAGACAGTTGACATGCTTCGTGCCACATCATCCAGGCTTTCACCCATGTTATCAATATACAGATTTTCCATACTCTGCTTTGCCGCTTCCAAGGTATCTCCCTGCATACCAGTCTGGGTCTGCAACGTATTGCCTGCCGCCCTCTTATCATTTGCACCAGACAGAATTTCCTTTGCGCCAACAGCAATTCCAGCCATACCCAAAGTACCAGAAATTTTTTCCCAGGTTTCTCTTAATCCGCCCGCTTCTTTCCTTCCCTGTGCCATACTCTGGTTAAGTTTTTCTTCCCCCTTTCTGGCCCGCTCCATTGCTTCATCTATCTGATTGATTTCTGCCTCTGCCTCATTCAGTTGCTTTCTTGCGTCATGCAGACGAGCAGTGTCAAAAGGCTGACTGGATGCCTTAGACATGTCTTCAAATGATGATATGGCAATATTCATAGCATTGGTTATCTTCCTCAATACAGGGGACATACCATCATATAACTGCAGGGATGATTGTATCGTAGCCATAAAAACCTCCTTTCATTGAAAAATGTGTATAAAAAGAACGCCCCGAAGGACGTTCTGATTATTCTAGCTTATTTGCTTCTTATATTCTTCTAACTGCTCCCGCAAGGCCATCAGTTCCTTGACTACGTCATCATAAGTCTGCAGCATCTTCTCGTACTGCTTTACGGGAATGGTGCTGCTTCGAAACGGTAAAAAATGTGATTTTTCAGAAAGATCCGCTGCAAAATGCGAGGCATTTTGCAGCGGATCTTGTTTTACCGCATCATTCGAGCGTTTTTATACCAACACGGGCTGGAGTTGCTCGCCGTTCAATGCAGCCATGGCGGCATCATAAGTTTTTGTGAAATCCGCAACAATGGAATTCGGCTTTTTTACACAATCATCTTGGCGCATGGGAATCATATAGAGATTCTTATAATTGAGTAGCTGGCCAATATTTTTCGCGGCCGCTCCCAATGCATCGTTGGTTGAAACGCCGATAAGCACAGGGCGGTTGTTGCGCAGATGCGCCTTCGCCGCCAACGTAACCGGCGTATCCGTGATGCCGGTTGCAAGCTTCCCGATGGTGTTGCCTGTACACGGCTCAATAATCAGGATATCCAGCAGCTTTTTGGGGCCAATAGGCTCCGCATCAAACAGGGTGTGGATAATTTTCTCCCCACAACATTTCTTCAATTTCCATCGCGAAAGTCAGCCGCTTTCCCAAAGCGGGTATCTATGCTATAAGCCGCTTGCGACATGATCGGCACAATATGCATGCCCTTCTCCAAAAGCACTCTCATCTGAGGGAGCACCTTGGAAAAGGTGCAAAAGGAGCCGCACATCGCAAAGCCGGCGGTAATCTCACTCATGTATAACTCTCCTTTTCATGAAGGTCAACAGATGCGGGCGCTGATGCGGCGTGTTTTGCGTCAATCCATATCCCCCCGCGTAAACCTGCGGCTGTGGTGTGTTTTTGGCTCAGCCGTTGCCCTCTCTGATGACATTCCGTATCGTATCGCTGATGATTCTCCCCGCCGTTTTCGGCGCTACCTTACCCGGCAGGGAGCTGGCTTTGATCACTTTGAGCCCACGCGCTTGGGCTGCCTCCAGATCGATTCCCCCCGGCGCGGACGCAATTTCAACAAGCAGGCAATCCGCCTGCAACTTCTCCAAAACCTGGCCGCCCAATACAAGGGCGGGCACGGTATTGACCACATAATCGAATCCGCCTGCATAGGCGGGCAATTCTTCATAAAACACGCCGTGCATCCCTTCCACCTGCGCCCAGGCGAGATCCGCCTGCTTGCGCGCCGCAACGGTAACTTGTGCGCCAAGCGAGCGCAAAAGGGCGCAAATGGTCTTGGAAGTTCTCCCAAAACCCGTTACAAGGGCATGGGAGCCGTGCACTGTGATAGGAAGCTCTTCTATGACGATTTGCAGCACGCCCTCCGCCGTAGCCACGGCGTTGCGCACCGTTAGCTCTTCCCGCGCAAAATAATCAAACGCCTCGATCCCCCTGTGCTTTAAGTACTGCTTTTCCCGCTCGCCCAGCATGCCGCCAAACACAATCTGGCCGCTTTCCACCGCGTGCAGGATATCCGCCAAAAGAATCTCTTCCCCGGCAAAGGGCGCATTGAGAGACACGTTGTCCCGGCTCAGCGGCAGAGGAAAGATCACAGCATCCTTGCCCTTGAGCGCTTCATAATAATCCCGACAGCTGCCGCTTCCCACATGATTGGTTTCTTCCAGGTGTTCAAACCCATACAGGCTAACTGTAAAGCCAGCCTGCCCCAGCGCCTCCGCCATATAAATCTGACGCATATCCCCACCGATCACCAGACAATTGTGTATCTCTTTCATCAAATAAAACCCCCATAGAATGCTTCGTTACCATTCTATGGGGGGCAGGCCCGCTGTGTTCCTGTTTCTTTTGATGCGCTTTTGCCATGCAGAGGCCGCCTTGGGCTGGAAGCCCAAACCAATCAAACTGTAAAACAAAGCGTGAGCCTTAGAAGAAGCAGGCGTATCCCATCATTCCAATGATCGGGAAATTATATCGCCTTATGGATGTACATTCTGGTTAAATCTGCTTCACCATCGCCTTGAACCATACATAAAAATTTCCAACCATAACGCTCATAAAATGAGGTGTGGTCTGTAATGAGATAAAGCGTATCAATCCCTTTTTGCTTCATATCTTCACAGACATAACGCAGCAATTTTCCAGCGATCCCTTGACAGCGATCAGTTTGCTCTACGTAGAGGGCACAAACATTGGGCGTTAAATCGTTTCTGTTATGAAAGTCATTTTCTATGACGCCAATTCCCCCTACCATTCTACCCTCCGATAGGACTACATACCATTGTGGAACCGCATTTGCATTTTGTATACAGGCCTCCATACTTTCCAAATATGCTTCAAGTGGAATATTCCATTTTTCATGAAACCAGTTTGCCGCACGATTTTTTAATTCCGGATGTTCCTGTATTGTTGCAATCTTATAAATATTCATTCTTTCGTCCAACCTGTATCTGTCGCGATGCGCCTAATCCGCTCCACGTGCTCTCTTCCTATTCGGATACGCCGCCAGCTCGAACCGTTGGGATTTTGCTATTACAGCCGCCATGCCCGATTCTGCTCATACGGCATGCGAGTCATAAATGGGGGAAGCGAATGCTATCTTCCTTTTTTTTAAAATTCTTTTTAGGGCCTCCAGATCCAATAAATTAACTGTCTCAAATTTCCCCTGATAAAACACAGCCCAGTTATTGAACACACAGGGCAACTCCTTTGCTTTTTGCAAAGTATCCACTTGCATGAAGGAGACGGGGACATCATTCGTCTCACAATACTGTTTGACCGCCCGAATCGTTTGATCCACATAGGGGCATTGCATATCATAATAGATTGTTAACTCTTTGCTCTCAATTCCTTGGCTTTTCGCATTTTTTGCAAACTTTGGCACTGTCTTGTCAAAAGAAACGGCTAACAATTCATATCCATACTCGGTTGTATCCACCACCTCAAACCCAAACTTCTTCGCAAATGCCTGGTCAGAAAGCCAGGCCTTCTGTTTTTTCGATCCAAGCATACAAACGCCGGATTTCCCCTGTTTCCTGGCCTCGTCCAAGCAATACTCCATCAGCGCTCTGCCATATCCTTTTCCTTTTTCGCGGCCCAAAACCCATAAGCAGTACACATAGTAAAAATTGTCGCCAATGATAGGAACCCAAGCGGTTTCCAGAGGGGCGTACTCGATAAAAACTGTGGCCTTTGCTGCGTTTAACTTGCGAAAGACATGGCCTTCCTTGAGCCGGTCCGAAAGCCACTGCCGCTTTGCGTCGATACCGGGATGGGGCTTTTTGCTGCGGATAATGCAGCATAAATGCTCCTGAGCCAGGTTTTCTGTTGTTATGTTGATAAATTCAGCATCCATATGGATCCTCCCGCTTACCATTCCAATTCCGTTCGCCACCGCTTTTCTGTTTGACTGCCCAAATCCCGAACCCATATTTTTGATATCGCATCCACTGGAAGTTAAGCCGCTTCTGCACATCTGAAGAGGTAAACGAGAGTTTAAGCACTGCCTGTTACAGCACCACACCATATTGCTGCGCAATATTTTTCAGCCCATCCTCAATCTCAGCGCGTGTGAAATTATGCGCCTCCAAATAGGCGTCGTCCCGCTCATTGAGCTGCAAATAGAAATCAATTGCCACGCGCAGGCCGGGGAGACCCAACTGGCCGACCTCCTCATAGAGCCAGTTTTCCGCCTCGTTGATCTTTCCCTCTGCCAACAGGCGGCACAGCGCTTGATGCAATTCATCCGCCTTTGAATACGGCGCTTTCAAAGGCAACTCATATTTCACACCATCGGAGCGCAGCAGCAACCGGGCGAGTAGTTGGCCGAGCATTTTGATCTGCCGCATGATATAGTCCTTCTCATAGTTTTCAAACATATCGTATCACCCTCCCAGCCATTGCGACGCCATTGTGCACAACCGCTCTCTTGTATTCCAATCCGGATGCTCCAAAACAGCCTGCAAAAGCATTTGTAATGCCTTGCCCGTTTCCCGGCCGGCGGGAATGCCGAGCGCTCTCAAATCGTGTCCATTCACGGCGAGCTGGCCGGTGCGCCATGGCTCGCGCTTCGCTAGAATATCCTGCAACAGATCGCGCAGGGATGCATTATCCTCCCCGAATAAACATGCTCTTGCCGCGAGCAAATCCCCCCAGCACTCCGGCGACAGGCTTGGAAAACGCGATTTCAGCTCCGCTCTGCTTTGGGGAAGCGGCTGAGCGAACTGCCGCTCATACGCGCCGGCAGATTGATTCATTGCGTTACTCAGCTTCAGCGCGGCGCAGACGGCATGCACCTGCGCGCCGCAGATCCGGCACAGGGCGGCCAGACGCAAAGCGCCGTCCGGCGGAAGCGTGTCCAGCAATGGAAAAACGCCATGCTCTGTAGAGGTAAGCCCACAAAAGGAAAGCGCTCCGTTGCATAGCAACGGCGCCAGCGCGGAGGGCCTCTGCCCCGCCAGCGATTTCATCAGCTCCGCCGCCACACGCTCTGCGCTGATCTTTGCAAGATTTTCCCCATACAGAAGCGCTGCGCAGAGCGTGTGCTCTTCCAGTGCAAAATCAAGCTGCGAAGCGAACCGGAAGGCGCGCAAAACACGTAGGGCATCCTCTTTAAAACGGTCGGATGGATCTCCCACCGCCCGGATCACATGCGTCTCCAGGTCATGCTGCCCGCCAAACAGATCGGTGAGACCTCTGGACGGAGCATAGGCCATTGCGTTCACTGTAAAATCCCGGCGTGCCAGGTCTTGCTCAAGCCGCGACGCAAATAGAACGCCTGAAGGCCTTCGAAAATCATGGTAAGCTTCTTCCGTGCGAAAGGTCGTCACCTCCAGAGGCTCCCGCTGGGCGATGACCGTGACCGTACCATATGTAATGCCGGTTGGAACCGTATGCGGAAACAGGCGCAGCGTCTCCTCCGGGAGGGCGCTCGTCGTCAAGTCATAATCGTGCGGCTGGACGCCACGCAGCAAATCACGCACGCACCCGCCAACCGCCCAAGCCTCAAAGCCCGCCTGCTCCAATTGATCGATGCAGGCGCAAACATGGGGAGGGAGAGTCAAAACCATTGCTCTCTCCCTCCCCTTTGATGAATTCATCTATTGCGCAGGCTCTGCCTGCTGATCCTGTTGTGGAGGCTGAAGCTGTTCCTCCTGCAAGGCCGCCTCATAAGCTGCGAATACGGCACGCTCAATCTCCTCGCGCGCAGCCCGATTGAGCGGGTGCACAAGGTCGCGGTAAGTGCCGTCTTTTTCCTTACGGCTGGGCATTGCGATAAATTTGCGATTCGGCCCATTGATGATTTTCACCTCATGCACTGCCACCGCATTGTCAATCACGATGGAGGCCATCGCGCACAACCGTTCCTCCTGGTGATAAATGCGCCTGATTTTTACTTCGCTGATTTCCATCTATTTCATCCCCGCCCGTCAAAACGATTCGGGAATAGTATTTTCCCTTTTCTCCGTTTTATCCGGGCTGGGAAGGGATTACAGGAGGTATACGCCAGAAGCTAAAACGGCAATTTCCTCCTTTTGCCAACGAAAAAATTTATAAACAGGCTCCTGAAAGTGCTGATAATCCCGCACCGCATACCGGTCGAGGCTAAGTGTGCTAATTTGGTGTGAACGCTCATTACATACAATACAGCACCCGTCCATACCGCACAAGCGAACACGGCCCGTCAAACGCGCGCTGCGTGCCGCCGCTGATGCGTAGAGCAATCCGTTTCGTCGCCGTGGAAAAAGCAGATCACAGCATTTTGCTCCGGCACAGCCGACCAAAAAAAATCCCCATCTACTGCCAAGTCGGAAACCCCTGCTCCGCGATAGGTCAATTCCCCGCGCCAGACCGGCCGGCCCTCTTTTGAAAAAAATCCGAGCTCTCCTCCGGGATAAAGCACGGCCAAATTCCCATCCGGAAGCCGGGCCGTATCGCAGGAAACATAGTCGCCAAGGCTCCGCACAAGCGTTTCATAACCTGCGCCGAACTTACGGCGCAGATATACGCTCCGCCGCACAGGAACCTCTTCCCGCGTGTGCAACAAAAATTCGTGAAAGGAGAGGCGGATTTGCGTTTCATCGAGAATCTCCCTCCGTACAAAGAGAAAACCGGAGCGGGTTGGAAGAATATCTAAAAATTGCAGCTCTAGCAATTTCTCCATAGAAACCGTCAACCTTTTGCGGTAAAGAGAAAACGCCGCCAGCCCAACATGCCTTTTGAGCCCATGGACATTTGCCCCTTTTACCGCGTTATTTTACAGGCGGTAAATCAAGGCGTGTCACCTTCACCGCCGAATGGAATAGGACATTCCCTGTTTGGTATCCAACACAATCGTATCCGCATCGAGCACTGCAAAAGCGGCGGGCGTGCCGTTCTGATCCAAAATATGCACGGTGTGGATGCCGGGATAGGAGAGCTTGCACGCACCGCCTGCGCGGGCATGAATACTGCCCTCCACGAGCTTTTTCTCCTGCCAGGCTAGATCAATCACAAAATTCCCACGCGCCACAAGGCCCCTGAAGCTGCCGGTTGCCCATGCGTCGGGCAGGGCGGGCAAAAGCTGTATCACACCCGCATGGCTTTGCAAAAGCATTTCCGCAATGCCCGCAGCCGCACCAAAATTCCCGTCGATCTGGAAGGGCGGATGGGTGTCCCAGAGGTTATCGAGCGTGCTGTGCCTTAAAAGCTCTCCAAGCATTTTATAGCTGTGATTGCCATCAAGCAGGCGCGCCCAAGCGCAGATTTTCATCGCTTTTGACCAGCCGGTCCCGCCGTCGCCCCGATCCTCAATAGAAACACGGGCGGCATGCCGATATTCCGGCGTTTGCGCAGTGATATGGCTGCCAGGATAGAGGCCAAGCAGATGCGACATATGACGATGATGGTTCTGCACTTTTTTGGTTTTAAAGCCGCGGTCAGGCCACTGATCCTCAAAAAACCATTCCTTAATTTGTCCCCATTTGCCCACCTGAAGCGGTTTTAAAAGGGGCAGCTGCTTGCGAATTGTTTCAAGCAGCGCCTGATCCGGCAAGCCCTCCCAACCGTTTTCTGCCAATACACGCGCAGCATCCAGCACATCGGTATAGAGCTGCCACACAAGCTCCTGATCATAAGTATCCCCTGCGGTAACCGGCCCATTTTCCGGGGAAAAGCTCGGAGAGGATACCATGCGGCCGCTCTTTGCATCAAAAAATCAGCAGCTGTGTCCACAGGCGCGCGCATTCCTCCATCATTGGATAAATTTCCTTGGCAAGCAGCGTCACATCGCCGCTGAAGGTATAGCAATCATAAGCATTTTGCAGCATCCAGGCGCCGTTTGCGGGCGCCCAGCCCCAGCGCCAGTCGCTGCCGGGGCCAACCATTCCCATCGGGCTGGTCTGCGTATGCGCCATCCATCCAGTCGGCTTGGACGGATCCGGCTCACCGTTTGCGAGCCGTTCGCCAACGCCTGCATATTTCGCCGCCACAATACGGCCAGGCTTACGCATGGCCTGGAGATAGCGCAAGAGGGGCAAAGTGGTTTCGCTCAAATTCGTGGTGTGAGCTGGCCAATAATTCATTTGCAGGTTTACATTCAGATGATAATCGCTCTGCCAGGCCGGGTTGTTTTTGGCATTCCATACGCCTTGCAGGTTCGCCGGCAGGCTCCCCACACGGGAAGAGGCGATCAAGAGATAGCGCCCATATTGAAAATAGAGCATCTCCAACAACCTGCTCTGCCGCCCCTTTTTATATTTTTTTAACAGCTTATCGGTCGGTAGGGAGGTCTCCTCCTCCTGCCCCACCTGGATTTCCACTCGGTCAAAAAGCGCCTGATAATCCGCCAGATGCGCCTGATAAAGCGCCTCATAACCCTTTTCCGCCGCAACCTGCACACGCTGCAACGCCTGCGGGACCGGGTCAATCCCGCTGCGGTAATGCGGAAATTGATCTTCATAATCCGTCTGCGCGCAGAGGTAGAGCACAGCGCTATCCGCCTCGCTGACCACTAGGGAATCCTCCCCGTGCGGCTTTACCGTTCCACCATTGACAACGATTTGGAAGGCCGCAGCATAGCGCAAGTTGTTTGCATCCGGGCTATCCTTTCCGCCCACACAGCCGCGTGGGGAACCGGAAAGGAGAAGCGTATCCGCCCCTTTGACACGGCATTTCCCTTTTTGCGCAGACTCCACCCAAAAGCGAAAGCTGATCTTTTCACTGCCGTCCGCATCAAACTTTGCAACGAACACATGATCCGGATAGCTCATAAAGCAGGTGCGCGTGTGGCGCAGCCCCTTGTGCGCAAAGCTAACGCAGGAAACAGCCGTGCGCAGATCAAGCGTGCGGCGATATTGCCTACAGGAGCGCTCACGCAGGCCGGGAAAATCAAAAAAAATCGTTCCAAAATTCTGGTAGGCGCCAAGGCCCGCTTCAGAGCCCTGAAGGCCGCGCATCGCTTTCTCAGCCGCTTCATTTTCCCCTGCTGCGAGCATATTTTGAATTTCATGCATCGCCTGGCCGTTATCATCCCTTGCGCAGCCGAGCGCATAGCCCGGCGTGCCGGGGCCGCCTGTCCACAACGTTTTTCATTAAATTGGATTTGTTCGCGGCGAATGCCGCCGAACACCTTTGCTCCCATATATCCATTGCCGATGGGCAGCGCCTGCTGCTCCCAGCCTTTATAATCCGTATGTGCGGGTTTTTCATACCAAAGCGTCAGCTCACCTGCACCCGGGTAATCTTCCAAGCGATGCTTCATCTCGCCCTATTCTCCTCTCCGATAGTATCTCTTTTTAGTATAGCATATCTGAGAAGCAGAGGTAAATACGTTTTACGCTGTTATTCCCGATTTTCTCCAATTACGTTGTAAATCAACGCTTCTTCGACCGGCTGGATTTGTGAAAAATGGATCGCCGTAAGAAACAGCGCCGCCGCCTGCGCAATTTGCTCCTCCGCTTCGAGATTGGTAAACAGCTGCGCGACCGGTTCCCCCTGGCGGATGAAATCGCCCGTTTTCTTTCGCAGAACGATTCCCGCCGCAGGGTCTATCACGCCCTCCTTCTCGACGCGCCCCGCGCCGAGCAGCATGGCGGCGCGGCCGATGCGCTCTGCGTCCATATGGCTGATATAGCCGGATTGGGGCGATACCACGGGTATTTTCACCTTCGCCTGTGGAAAACGCTCCGGATGCTCCAAAACAGAATCATCCCCGCCCTGCGCGCGCACTAGCTCCCGCAGCTTCTGAAAGGCAGAGCCATCCTGGAGCGCCGCCTCCGCCTTTTTCTCGTAAAAGGCTATGCTCCCCTGCGCGCTTAGAGCCATCATCTGCGCGCTTAGAGCCACGCACAGCCGGGTCAATGCTTGATCCCCCCTGCCGCGCAGGATCTCTGCCGCCTCAATCACCTCCAGCGCATTCCCGATGGCATAGCCCAGCGGAATATCCATGTTGGTAATCAGAGCGGAAACCCGCCGCCCCGCGCCCCTGCCGATGCGCACCATCTCTTGCGCAAGCTGACGCGCCTGCTCTTCTGTTTTCATAAAGGCGCCGCTGCCGCATTTAACGTCAAGAACGATGCACTGCGCGCCAGCCGCTAACTTTTTGCTCATAATACTGGAGGCAATCAGAGGGATGCTCTCCACCGTGGAAGTTGCATCCCGCAGGGAATATAGCGCTTTGTCCGCCGGGGCGAGTTCACCCGTCTGCCCGGCAACACACAGGCCGATCTCTTCCACCTGCCGCAAAAATCGCTTGCGGGAAAGCGACGTTTGAAAGCCGGGGATCGCTTCCAGTTTATCAATGGTGCCGCCCGTATGGCCGAGCCCCCGCCCGGACATTTTTGCCACACGGCCACCCATTGCAGCGACTAGCGGCGCCACGATCAGCGTCGTTTTATCCCCCACGCCGCCTGTGCTGTGTTTATCGGCCGCTACGCCCGAAAGAGAGGACAGATCAAGCTGTTCGCCGGAACGAGCCATCTCAAGCGTCAGCGTGAGGGTTTCCCGCTCATCCATCCCCTGAAAACAGATCGCCATCAGCAGCGCGGAAGCTTCAAAATCTCTGATTTTTCCGTTCAGATACCCGCGGATAAAAAATGCAATTTCCGCATCTGTCAGCGCTTCTCCATCCCCTTTTTTTCCGGATAATCTCCCGCATCAGCATCAACACAACGCATCCTTTCCGTTTGATAAAAAAACCGCCTTTTTTAAAAACGGCTGCAAAAATACAAAATGTGAGCCCCGCGGTGGGACTCACAAAAGCTTATGAAGGATAGGGAGCTTTTGTTACGTAATCCACAACGCGAACGGCCGCACCGCCATCCGGCCGACCAAAGTGGAACGCGCGGAATCGCTCCAGCCGCGCAAGGTCAAGGACGCCATGCTCAATCTCATCGAGCAATTCGGGCATCGTCCGGACGATTTTGCCCGGCACGAAGGATTCATAGTCAAAATAAAACGGCCGGTCCTTCTCATATTCCTCCAAATCGAACGCATAAAAGATGCAGCGTTTGCGCAGCAACGCAAAATCCATCACAATGGAGGAATAGTCCGTCACCAACACATCACATAGGAGCACCAATTCGCTCACATCCGGATATGCGGTTAAATCGACTGCTCCCTCCAGCGTGCGTGTATCCGCATGAATCTGTGGGTGCAGCCGCACCAACAGCGCATACTCCTCGCCCAGATATCGGTTGAAAAGCCCCGTATCCAACCGGGAAAGCAGCTCCCGATCCTTTTCCGGGTCATCCCGGAAGGTTGGCGCATAGAGCACCAGCTTTTTTCCCCTGCACTGCGGGTATTGCTCATTAAAACGGGCGCGCAGAGCCGTGATATCCTGCGGACGGAAGAAAAAATCGGTCCGCGGTGAGCCAAGCGGAAGCACCTGCTCCGGGCGCACATGAAAGGCGCTTGCATAATGCGGCGCAACACTTTCAGAAGAGCAAATGACAAAGGTCAGCTTGGCGTTGCCCGCTGCTTCGCGCGCACGGATTTCCGGCGGTTGGCTGATATCCTGCCCAAAGCGTTTAAAGGCGCCCTCTGCATGCCAAAGCTGCGTTACAACCACCTTTTTACCCAAATGCAGGCTTGCCAGCGGCATAAAATTATCATTGAGAAAAATATAACGAGAACGGGCTAGCCCATAGGCTTTCCGGGTAAAAAAACCGATCGCACGACAAACAGAGCGCAAAAAGGCGGCCGGGCCCGCATTTGTTTGCAGGCAAAGATCCCGGCGCGTGATTTTGGTCAAAAAAATAGCCTTCCTTTTGCCCTGAAACGCCCGTTCCACCTCACCCAGGCCATCGTGAAAATCCGCGTTATGCATTGAGATCAATGCAACGCGCCTTTTTCTGCACCGGAAAAACCCGAAACAGATGAAACATTGCGGCATACAGAGTAAAAAACAGCCGCTTCACAGATAACGCCCCTTTCCTTACGCTTCGTTTCGTGCGCTTCTAGCTCTATGGCTTCAAGCGGCATTCTGCCTTTTAAAATAAACGATCAGCATCTGTACAAGCACACTGAAGGCCGTTTGCTTCAGCCCTGCCGGGATCGGGAAGCGGTATAAAAAGCGCAGCAGGCGCGGATCAAGCGCATTACAGGTGCGCAGACGGGCATGCAGGCGTGCACGCGCCTGCTTTTTGGCCGTGGAAAGGAAGCTGTGATCCGGCAGCACATGCAGGTTGGCGCAGGCCGCCCATTGTGCCGGAATCAGCCCCGCATCTGCTGTGGATTGCGGCACAAACACCTCGAAGCACGGCATTGTTTGCATGTAGAGCGATTCAAAAAGAGCCTCCATCTGATCCCGCGACCCTTTCGCCGTTACAAAAAATGACACACGGGCATGCTTCGCCATCATTTCCCGATCCTCAATCAGCTCGCGCACCTCGATATCGCTGTTGAAATCACAGAGCTGTGTAAAACGGTCGGCCGACATTTGCTCCCGCAATTTGCGCAGGGATTGCGCGATATAGGTGATACATGCCTCATCCGCCCGCCAAAAAAGCCTGTAAAACTGCGCGATTAGCACATAGGCCGTTTTATACAGCACCTCGTCCAGATAGGCCTCCCGGTCAACCCCCTGCGTAGGCAGCTTGAGGGCTTCCGCCGCCGCATCATAAATCATTCCGTTGGCAGCCATATAATCCCGTAGTAGCGGCAGGCTAATCGTCTGGCTGACGGAAAAACCCTCCGACGCCACCCGGCGGCGATAGCGCAAAAAAGTGTTTGGGCAGCCGCTGATGCGGGTGCAGCAGTAAGCATAGCGCATATTGAACGCGCCATCCTCCGAGTAGCGCAGCGGCGGAAAAAGCACACCGCTCTCCCGCAGGTGCCGCGTCAGATATAGCTTATTGCCGACCAGATAATTCCATAGGAGATCATAATCATAGGGATTGATCGTATCCCGCTGCGACAACAGGCCGGCATGCTCCTGCCAGCTTGTCCCCGTGCGGCTGAAATTTTGAATTTTGCAGATCACCAGCTCCGCCTCGTGCTGCCTGGCGGTTTGGTAAAGCTGCTCCAACGCATCCGGCTCGATCAGGTCATCGGAATCCAAAAAGTAGAGATATTCTCCTGCTGCCTCCTGAATCCCCCGATTGCGCGCGGCGGCAACCCCAGCGTTTTCTTGACGAATCGCCCGGATAAAGGGGTATTTTTCGCTATATTCCCGCAGGATCTCCGGCGTGCTGTCGGCGGAGCCGTCATCCACCACAAGCACCTCAATCTCCCGCAGTGTTTGAACGGCCAAGCAGTCGAGGGTTTCTCCCAAATATTGCTGCGCATTATAGGCAGGAATCACAACGGATACTTTTGGCGTCAAGCTGCCATCCTCTCCTTTCCATCCTCAGACAAAAGCGTCAAGCCCGCGTATAACAGGAAGGGGCGCTGCAAAATGTAGCCATGCACATTTTCGCAATACGCCCTTTCTATATCAAAATTGTTGTGTTATTTCTCCCATTTCAAAACCGTTTTTCCGAAATTACGATTAAAATCCAAATTAAAGGCGTTGTGGATATCTGAAATCTCACGAACGTCTACCTGTGCGCCCACCAGGTTTTCAAAATAATGACCAAGCTCCTCATAGCGGTCGAGCAGCTCAACCGTCTGCAAAAAGTCCTTGCGGCCGCTGCGGCTGCTGCCAAACATGCGCAGCCCCTTTTCAAGCATCATGCGGGCTGTTAATCTCCACAAAATTTTCGGAGACGCCCATGATTGCAATTGTGCCCTCTGGATTGATATGGTCAATGATTTGATTGATTGCGCTGCGGGAGCCGGAGCCCCCAACACATTCAAACGCATGATCGACCATAACGCTATCTTCCAGCTTGTCTACCAAAAAGGTTTCCTGAGCAAACGTGAAATAGGCGAGCTTTTCCGCCACCGTACCGAACACATACAGCTCC
>ENA-OQDT01001361-OQDT01001361.1-human-gut-metagenome-genome-assembly--contig:-NODE-1361-length-14334-cov-3.468924_pt1 | contig 14334 bp, 19 predicted proteins | sample MGYA00242786_ERZ504617 | MGnify/ENA primary metagenome ERZ504617 (study PRJEB26092, sample SAMD00036337) | human gut metagenome | host: Homo sapiens | study: EMG produced TPA metagenomics assembly of...
CGCCATGTGCATGCCCGCATTGATGCTCTGGCCGAGAAGCTGCCGAGATGGAAAGCGCCGGGGCGAGAGCCGCAAGGCCCGCGCCAAGACCGGGCATGCCTGGTGGTAAGCCTTGTGGGCTACACCAACGTGGGCAAATCCCGGCCTGATGAACGCCCTGTGCGGCCCCAGCGTAGCCGAAGCCGATATGCTGTTTGCCACACTAGACCCCACCAGCCGGAAGCTGGTGCTGCCCAGCGGCATGGCCGTTCTGCTGGTGGACACGGTCGGTTTTGTGTCCCGCCTGCCCCACAATCTGGTGGAAGCTTTCAAGTCCACCTTGGAGGAAGCCGCATGGTCGGATGTGATCATCCGGGTTGCAGACGCCGGGGATGAACAACGTGAGGAACAGCTTTCCGTCACCGACGAGGTTCTGGATGGGCTGGACTGTACCGACATTCCCCGCCTGACCGTGTACAACAAGTGTGATAAACCCAATACCCTGAGCTTTGACCCCGACATCCTGCTGACCAGCGCAAAAACCGGCTACGGGCTGGACAAGCTGCTGCAAAAGCTGGACGAGGTGCTCAGTGACCGGGTGCACACCATCCGGGTGCTGCTGCCCTACGACAAGCTTGGGCTTGCCGCCCCATGCGGGAGCGCGGCAGCGTACAGGTGGAGGAATACCGGGAGGACGGGCTGTATCTGGAGGGCATCGTCAAGACCGAGGACCTGCACTGCTTTGAGGGCTATCTGGTCTGATAGGCGCATACGACTTAAATAGCCTCCGCTGTGCTCTGGCTATCATCAGCGGAATAATATTTTGATATAGAGCAAACCCGGAAAGTCTGCGGACTTTCCGGGTTTGCATTTTCGCGGGTGGGGTCGTGACCGGAAACAGCTGCTCCACGGTTCAAGTCCGTGGTTTACCGCCACTCCCTTTTGTGAAAAGAAAAAAGCCCCAACAAACACAAAAACCCGCCTGGCAGCGGGTTTTTGTGTATAGAGGGGTGGGAAAGTATATAAAGTGGTGAATCTCAATATCATTGGCAGACTTTTATTCATTGCGCTGCCTTGCATGATGTATTATACCCGTTTTTCTTTTCTTGTCAAACAGGATTTTCGGATTTTGCTTTAAAATAATACTTTACTTTTTGCAAAAACTTTATATAATTAACATAGAATTTCAGAAACGAAATTTTATTCCATTTCCGTGGGTTTGCACAACATAAAAACTTTACTTTCAGAAAATTTTATACAATCCAACATATTTTGAAGGAGGCTCTTCTCATGGACGATCTTGACCGCAAAATCCTCACCCTTCTGGCAAAAAACGCACGGATGCCCGTCAAAGAAATTGCGGAGCAGGTGTCGCTTACCAGCCCGGCAGTCTCCAGCCGTATCCATAAGCTGGAGACGGACGGCATCATCAGCGGCTACACTGTCACGCTGAACCGTCCGGCAGACCGGATGTATGTGGATGCGCTCATCAGCCTTTCGGTGGCCCCCTCCAAGCAGGATGCCTTTCTGGAGCTGCTGCAAAACAGCCGCGAGGTGCTGCAATGCTACCACGTCACCGGTGCGTACACCTTTCTGGTCAAGGTCAGCTGCGGCAGCATGGCACAGCTGGAGCACCTGATTTTGCAGTTCCAGAAGCTGGGCACCACCAGCACCCAGATCATCCTGTCCACCCCGGTGAACCATGGCGATCTGGACGCCTTGATGCTGTAAGCAGGCGCTGTTCATAAAACTGTTACTTTTTCCCTGCAATTTTGCGGTGCGGTGGTTCGTATCCAGAATAGCAGCCCAAAACCGGCACACACTACCTGTAACGTGTGCGCCCGGCTGCGCCTTCCACACACAGCACTATGAAAGGAAATGCAATACTATGAAAAAATTCATCGCCGCCCTGCTGGCAGGGCTGACTCTGTTTACTTTGGTGGGCTGCTCCGGCGGCAGCAAGGCCGACAGCTCCACCCCCAAGGACTACTCCCAGATCATCCACGACGCCCGCAGCGACGAGGACAACGAGTACGATATGATCTTTACCAAGGGCGAGGACGGCAAGTTTACCGCCATTGACGGTTACAGTGCCGAGTACGAGGCCGACCAGCTGAACGAGGAGATCCGGGACATCCTGATGCCCCCGCTGAACCTGGAGGATGACCAGTACACCGCCTTTGCTGCCAGCATTTCCAGCATGATGGTGCGCAGCTACGCCGTTGCCATCGTGAAGCCCGCCGAGGGCAAGACCAATGAGGTGAAGGCCGCACTGGAGGCCTATGTTGCCAGCGAACAGCAGTCCATGGAGCATTATCTGGAGGATCAGTACCTCGTGGCTAAGGCCGCTACCGTCACCGTAGCCCCCACCGGCGAGGTGGTTCTGGTCTGCGCCGAGGATCACGACACTATTCTGGCCAACATCGAAGCCGCTCTCGCAAAATAATTTTCCCGCATAAACCCCGGCCTTTGCAGTATGTTTCATCTGCAACGGCCGGGGTTTGGTTTTTATGCTTATTCCAGATCCAGCTTATTTTTCATCAGCCAGCTGGTAAGGACAAAATAGACTGCGCCGATCAGAATCGTTACAAGAAGGACGAGCCAGAGATTGCCGCTGGCGGAATAAGCCATCGGCATCGCTGCCACAGAGCCAACGATCACCCGGATCCCGCCGCCTGCATCCAGTTTGCCCTGAATCAGCTGCAACAGGAAGAAGGCCAGAATGCTGGCAATCGTGGAATGGTTCCTGAACTGATGCCCGATCATGCAGGCGGCGTAGATACAGAGGATGAGGACTGCAACGCCCGCCAGACCAAGGACGATGATCCACGCCAGCTCGCTCCAGAATTCACCGCCGATACTCTGGATCGCCTTCCAGCTGAATTTCAGGACATCGCCCCAGCCCGTCGTGATCGTCTCCCCATTGATGACCGTTTTGGGATCCTCGAAGGCGCCCAGGCCGACCAGCATCAGAAGGACGGACAGGATCCCGACCACTCCGCTGCAGATCACCCAGACCATGCTGGAAATGAGTTTGGACGCAACCAGCTGCTCTGGATGGACCGGAAGGGTGTGCATGAGATAGCCCTCCCGCCCCAACAGATTTTTGGTGAACCGCTGGATAATCGTCACAATACAGACCACTCCGATGGCAACCCCGATGGCAAAGTAGGCAAACATCAGGTATGCCCAGATCTGGCTGCTGCCATTGTCCCAGACTTCGTCCCGCATCGAGATCCCCATTGCCAGCGCAACCAGCAGCCAGACCAGATACAGGCCGCCATAGGTCCGTCCGGTCGCCCGGAATTCATACTTCAACAGATTTTTCAGCATTTGAATACCTCCCGGAAATATGCGTCCACGCTCATTCCCTCATTCTCACGGATCTCATCCACACTGCGGTGAGCAAAGACCGTTCCCTCTTTCAGGAAGATGGCCTCATCCAGCACCGGCTCGATATCCTCGATCAGGTGGGTCGAGATGAGGACGGTCGCGTCCTTGCTGTAATTGGACAGGATGGTGTGCAGGATATAATCCCGTGCCGCCGGGTCCACGCCGCCGATGGGTTCATCCAGCAGATAGAGCCGGGCATTCCGGCTCATGGCAAGGATGAGCTGCACCTTTTCCCGGTTGCCCTTGGAAAGGGTCTTGAGGACGTCTTTGGGGGAAAGTTCCAGATTTGCCAGCATCTCATTCGCCCGGGCCGGATCGAAGTCCTTATAGAAGTCCCCAAACATCTTCACCAGCTGCTCCACCCGCATCCAGCCGGGAAGCCAGTCGGCATCGGGCAGGTAGGATACGATTGCCTTGCTCTCCACGCCGGGCTTCATCCCGGCGATCCGGATGCTGCCGCTGTCAGGCTGCAGCAGACCGTTTGCCAGTTTGATCAGGGTGGTCTTGCCGCTGCCGTTCGGCCCCAGCAGGCCAACGATCTTCCCAAAGCCGATGTGCAGATCCACACCGTCCAGCGCGGTTTTTGCGCCGTAGTGTTTTGTCAGCCCTTCACAGGTCAGAAGTTCACTCATGATTCGGTTCTCCTTTCGTCTGACGGGCCAGCAATTCGGCGACCTGCGCCGGGCTGTACCCGATGCCCCGCATCTTTTCCAGAAATTCTTCCGCGAACTTTTCCGCGGTCGCGGCACGCAATTGTTCGATCAACATGGTATCCTCCGTCACATAGCGGCCCGCCGTCCGTTCGGTCCGGACAAGCCCCTCCGTTTCCAGCTGTGCCAGCGCACGCTGCATGGTATTCGGGTTCACCCCTGCGGCTGCGGCCATATCCCGCACCGAGTCAAGATGTCCTCCGGGCGGGTATGTTCCCGCAAGGATCTTCGCCTTCAACCGCTCTACCAGCTGCGCATAGATCGGACGGCTGGAATCAAATTGTTCACTCATCGTAGCCCTCCCTGCATTTTGTGTTTCTGTGTTAAGTGCCTAATACAATAATACTCATTTTTCAGATTGTGTCAAGGGGTTCATACAATTTTTTTAGCCAATTCTGTCACAGCTCCCCGGGCATTGCCTTGCAAACGAGGACAGGCGTTATCCGAGAGGTTTGCATTTTTGCGATAATATGATATACTCTCTCTGTAATTGACGAAAACAGGAGTAACTTTTATGATAAAAGCGACCATCATTATCCCAAACATCAACGGCAAGGGCTGGCTGAAGGATTCCATCGAGTCCATCTACGCCCAGACCGAACAGGACTTTGACCTGATCGTAGTGGACAACGGCTCCACCGACGAAAGTCTGGAACAAGCCCGCAGCTACTGCACCCGCCCCAACTTCACCCTGATCGAAAACGGACGCAACACCGGCTTTTCCTACGCAGTGAATCAGGGCATTGCCCGGGCACAGAGCAAGTATGTGGTGCTGTTCAACAACGACGCCTTTGCCGAGCCGCAGTGGCTGGCCGAGCTTTTGCGCACCGCCGATGCGGACCCCAAGATCTTTGCGGTGCAGAGTTTGATGATCCGGCACTTTGAGCGGGAACTGGCCGATGATGCTGGGGACTATGTAACATGGATGGGCTTTGCCTGCAAGACCGGCGATGGCCGCCGCGCCAGCCGCTACACAAAGCAAAAGCGCATCTTCTCGGCCTGCGGCGGCGCAGCACTGTACCGCAAAAGCATTCTGGATGAGATCGGCGGCTTTGACGAGCACTTTTTTAGCCTACTTTGAGGACGTAGACCTGAGCTGGCGCGCCAACAATGCCGGCTACAAAAACGTGCTCTGCCCCACTGCCAAGTGCTACCACATCTGCGGTGCCAGCACCGGCGCTGTGCGCTACAACGCCTTTAAAAGCCAGCAGAGTGGCCGCAACAGCATTCTGCTGCCGCTCAAAAACGAGCCGCTGCTAATGCTGGTGCTCAACTTTATCCCGCTGGCGCTGGGCTATCTGCTCAAGTGCTACAAGTTCCACAAGCAGGGCTTTGGCGAGGCTTGGGACAAGGGCATGCACGAGGCCTTTGCTCTGCTCAAAGCGGGCAAGCTGGGCAAGCGTCCCTTCCGCCTGAAAGACCTGCCCAACTACATCCTGATGGAGCTGTGGATGATCTGGAACATGGTGCCCTACCTGTGGTATCGGCTGGTGGTGGTCAGGTTTGATTTAAAATAAAACGCACAAAAAACACCCGACTGTGAAAGCAAACGCACAGTCGGGTGTTTTCATTTACATTTTACGCTGCGGCGCTGGCGGCATCCTCAGCGGCGGGGGCTTCTGCCACGGCGCTGTCAGCGCCCGTTTCTGCCTGCGCTTCCGGCTGCACAGCCGAGGCAGCAGCCGAATCTGCCGCAGCAGAGTCTCCGGCAGTGGCCAGAATGGCGTCCTGCACATCGCTTTCCGCCATGGGCTCCGGCTGCGCGGCCGCAGAGCTTGCGGCGCTTTCGGGCTTGGTCTCACTCTCGGTCAGGCCGGTCAGATACCAGCTGCCGCTCTGGCGCTCGAACAGGTAATCCATATACTTGGTGGGGGTGTCCGAGGAGGGATTGATGATGCTGTCATCTGCGCTGGCGGTGGGGATATAACCAACGGTAACATGCAGCTTGCCGCTGCGCTTGAACAGCTTGACCACGGTGGCGCGGTAGTAGCCCACCGTGCCGGTGATGGGGATTTTGTAGCACTGGGTGGTCTCGTCAAACTCGACGGTCATATCCTCCATATCAAAGCTGCGGTGGGTCAGCTTGAAGCCGGGGCCCAGCAGCTTTGCTAGATAGGCGTCCACCTCCACCGAGGGCAGCAGCAGCTGCTCGGTCTCGGGGTCAGTATTGTAATTCTCAAAGCCGCCCTGCGTCTCCTGAATACTGTACACACAGCCCCACACGGCTGCTTCCCGCAGGGTCAGGTCGTCGATGTTCTCAATGCCGTCAAAGGGCATGGGGTCGAACAATACCAGACCCTCCAGCTTGTCCTCGTATTCCTGCTTTTGTGCGGTATCGTCAAACAGGTTTGCCACAAGGCCCACACCGGCCCGCAGCACCGTAATAAACCCGATAAGCACCAGCACCGTGATCAGCAGACCCAAGGTCTGCCGCCAGCGGCGGCGCTTGATCCGGGCGTGTTCTTCCGGGGTGATCGTATTTTTCATTGGTCTGAGTCTCCCAAAGTTTTTTGTCTACCCAACAGTATACCACATCCGGCCGCAGAGTGCAAAACCTGTACCGGTGGTTTTTTGTGAAAGCAGGTTTTTTATTCCCAGTCCTTCCATATTTCGGGCTGATAGCCCACAGTGGCCTTGCGGCCGTTACGCACGATGGGGGTCTTGAACAGCTGCTGATTTTCAAACAGCTTATCTTCTTTCTGCCAGTCCACCAGTGCATCCAGCAGCGCAAGGGTCTGCTTGTCCTTTGCTGCCGGATTTACCAGCGCTTCCCAGCCGCCCAAGGCGCGCGCCACGTTATCAAACTCGCCCCGGCTCATACCCTTTTCCTTCAGGTCGATCATCTGGAATTTTATGCCGCGCTCCTTGAAATAGCGCTGCGCCTTTTTGGTATCAAAGCACTTGCTCGTGCCAAAGATCTGGATATTCATCTTCTCTCCTCCTGCCGGTTTCCGGCGGTCTTATTGTACCACACCGCAAACCGCTTGCATAGGCATAATTTGCGGCAAAACGGGCAATGCTTTCCGCAAGGAGGTGTTTGCATGAACGCATTCGTAGACCCTGAACTGTGCATCGGCTGTACCCAGTGTGCCGGGCTGTGCCCCGCAGTGTTCCGCATGGAGGGAGTTCTGGCTGTGGCAGAGCCCGGCCCCATCCCGCCGGAGGAGGTGCCGCAGGCCGTCACCGCAGCCCAGAGCTGCCCGGTAAGCGCCATCCGCATTGAGGAATAAGCCCGGCATCGGTAAGGCTGCTGCACAGCTTGTGCGGCAGCTTTTTTGCGGCAGGACGATTTGAAATGCCCTCCGCTTTGCTCTGGGCATGAGCAGCGGAAGAACATTATAAATTATGCGATTGTCACGGCTTACGAGCCGTGACAATCGCATTTTTACGAGAGACGGCATCACGAAAAGCAGCCACTTCTCTTTTTTGCGCAAAAAGCTCCCGCGCGGTACAGTTTTGTGCTATACTATAAGATGTGAGATTACGCAACGGAGGAACTGCATTATGCGTTTACTGGTCATTGACGGCAACAGCATTGCCAACCGCGCTTTTTACGGCATCAAGCTGCTGACCACCAAGGACGGACGTTATACCAACGCCATCTATGGCTTTTTGAACATTCTGCTCTCCCTGCTCAAGGAGTGCCAGCCGGACGAGGTGGCCGTGGCTTTTGATTTGAAAGCTCCCACCTTCCGGCATAAAATGTACGATGGCTACAAAGCCACCCGCCACGCCATGCCCGAGGAACTGGCGCAGCAGATGCCGGTGCTCAAACAGCTGCTGGCAGACCTTGGCTACCGCACCGTTACCGCCGAAGGCTGGGAAGCGGACGATATTCTGGGTACACTGGCTGCTGCCTGCGCCGCCCGGAAGGACGACTGTTTCCTTGCCACCGGAGACCGGGACAGCCTGCAGCTGGTAAGCGAGAGCACCACCGTGCTGCTGGCTGCCACCGTGATGGGGCGCAGCAAGACCGTGGTGATGGACGAGGACGCCATTCAGGAAAAATACGGCCTTGCGCCTAAGCAGCTTATCGAGGTGAAGAGCCTGATGGGCGATACCTCGGATAACATCCCCGGCGTGAAGGGCATCGGCGAAAAGACCGCCCTCTCGCTGGTGCAGACCTTCGGCTCGCTGGAGGGCGTGTACCAGAACATTGACGACAAGCGCATCAAACCCAAGCAGCGGGAGCACTTGTTGGAAGACAAGCCCATGGCCGAGTTGAGCCACACGCTGGGCACCATCCGCACCGATGCCCCCATCGACACCACCGAGGGTTCCTACACCGTGGGCGAGGGCAACAAACCCGCCGCCGTGCGGCTTTTGCAGGAGCTGGAGATCCACTCCCTGATCCCCCGGTTCGGGCTGGACGGCGTAGCGCCGGAAGCCGCTGCTGAGGAAGAGGCTGTGGAGCTGCCGGAAGCAGAGCTCACTCCCCTGCCCCTGACCCCCGCCGGGCATTATCTGGTGGCTGCCCGCCCCGCCGTTACCGGCAAGCAGGGCACCCGCAACGTGGTATTGCAGCCGGAAAGCTGGTACGCCGTGCAGGATACTACCGTCTACCCGCTGGAGGACGCCGACCTAGTGCGGCTGCTGGACAACGCCGATGTGACGCTGGATGTGTTCAACTCCGCGCCCCTGTACGCCAAAGCCATGGCCGCCGGCGGCTGGGGCAGCAGCATCGTCTGGGACGGCAAGCTGGCTGCCTATCTGCTGGACGCCTCCGCCTCCAAGTACCAGATCAGCGAACTGATTCCCGCCTACAAGGCCGCTGCCGCCTTTACCTGCACCGATTACCCGGACGCCGGGCGGCTGGCCGACCTGTTTGCCCGGATGAAGGCCGAGATCACCGCCTGCGGCGAGGATGCACTGTACAACGAGATCGAGTTCCCCGCTGGCACAGGTGCTGGCCGATATGACCCGCACCGGCGTGCTGGTGGACAAGGACGGCATTGAGCAGTTCGGCGTAAAGCTGCGGGAGGAACTGGAGCAGGTGCTGACCCGCATCCACATGGAGACCGGCAGCGCTACCTTCAACCCCAACAGCCCCAAACAACTGGGCGAGATGCTGTTCGACACCATGGGTCTGCCTCATGGCAAAAAAGACCCAGCGCGGCTGGTCCACCGATGCCGAAACGCTGGAAAGCCTGCGTGAGTACCCGCTGGTGGAGGATGTTTTACAGTACCGCGCCTACCAGAAGCTGAACTCCACCTATGTGGAGGGTCTGCTCAAGGTCATCGGCGAGGACGGGCGCATCCACTCCACCTTCAACCAGACCGAAGCCCGCACCGGACGGCTCTCGTCCGATAACCCCAACCTGCAGAACATCCCCATCCGCACCGAGCTGGGCAGCCAGCTGCGCGCCTACTTTATTGCAAAGCCGGGCTGTGTGCTGGTAGATGCGGATTACAGCCAGATCGAGCTGCGCATCTTGGCGCACATCACCGGGGACGAGCACATGCAACAGGCCTTTTTGAACGGTGAGGACATCCACCGCAGCACCGCCGCCAAGATCTACGGCATTCCGCAGAGCGAGGTGACGCCCCGGCTGCGCTCCTCTGCCAAGGCCATCAACTTCGGCATCATGTATGGCAAGGGCGCGTACAGCCTTTCCAAGGATATCGGCGTGACCGTGAAGGAGGCAGACGCCTTCCTCAAGAATTATCTGGCGGCTTTTCCCAACGTGAGCGGCTATATGGACAAGACCATCGCGGACGCCAAGGCAACGCGGTACGTGTCACCTGTTCGCCGCCGCCGCACCTGCCGGAACTGTCCAGCACCAACTTCAATGTGCGCGCCAGCGGCGAGCGCATGGCCCGCAACACCCCCATTCAGGGCACCGCTGCGGACGTGATCAAGCTGGCCATGGTGCGGGTGTGGAAGCGCCTGCGGGACGAAAAAATGGCCAGCCGCCTGATTCTGACCGTCCACGATGAACTGATCGTGGAGGCCCCGGAGGCGGAGGCCGAGCAGGCTGCCCGCATCCTGCGGGAGGAAATGGAAGGCTGCGTGCAGTACGCGGTGCCCCTGAGCACCGATGTGCACGCAGGCAAAAACTGGCTGGAGGCACACTAAAATGATCATTCTCGGAATCGAGTCTACCTGTGACGAAACTGCCGCTGCACTGGTGGAGGACGGACGGCACCTGCTGAGCAACGTCATCTCCACCAGCGTCAAGGAGCAGGCGCTGTACGGCGGCGTTGTGCCGGAGATCGCCAGCCGCCGCCACTGCGAGTTTATCAGTGCTACGGTCAAAAAAGCCCTGCTGGACGCAGGCAAGACCATGGAGGACGTGGACGCCGTGGCTGTCACCTTTGCGCCGGGGCTCATCGGCGCAGTGCTGGTGGGCGTGAATTTTGCCAAGGGTCTGGCCTACTCGGCAGGCAAGCCGCTGGTGCCGGTGCACCATCTGCGGGGACACATCGCCGCGCTCTACCTGACCCACCCGGAGCTCAAGCCGCCCTTTTTGTGTCTGGTGGCCTCCGGCGGGCACAGCCACATCGTGGAGGTGCAGGACTACACCCACTACCACATTCTGGGTCATACCGTAGACGATGCTGCGGGCGAAGCCTTTGACAAGGTGGCCCGTACACTGGGTCTGCCCTACCCCGGCGGCCCCAGCGTAGCCGCTGCCGCTAAGACCGGCGACCCCAAGGCCTACCGCCTGCCGGTGCCCCATGTGGAGGGCAAGTACAACGTGAGCTTTTCCGGTTTAAAGACCGCTGTGCTCAACGAGGTGAACAAGGCGCAGATGAAGGGCGAGGAAGTGAACGTACCCGACCTTGCTGCCAGCTTTCAGGAGCGCATCGCGGGCATTCTGGCCGAAAAGCTGCTGCTGGCTGCTGCCGATACCGGGGCAAAGCAGGTGTGCCTTGCCGGCGGCGTAGCCGCCAACGGCCGTCTGCGCCAGCTGGTAAATGACGGTGCCCAGAAGCTGGGTGCCAAGGTTTATCTGCCGGAACTGAAGTTCTGCGGCGACAACGGCGCGATGATCGCCGCGCAGGGCTACTACCAGTACATTGCCGGGCACACCGCCGGGCTGGAGCTGAACGGCCTGCCCACCCTGCCCATCGACTACGAATAAACACAACACCGGAGGTGTTCCCATGACTGAGCGTAATCCTATTCTGCAAAGCCTGTTCGACCGCAAGTCGGTGCGGGTGTATGAAGAAAAGCCCATCCCTGCCGAGATGAAGCAGGCCATTTTGGAAGCTGCCGCACAGGCGCCCTCTGCGGGCTGTCAGCAGCTGTATACCATTTTAGACATCACCGACCCGGCGCTGAAGGAAGCGCTGGCCGAAAGCTGCGACCACCAGCCCTTTATTGCCAAAGCACCGCTGGTACTGGTGTTCTGCGCCGACTGCAAAAAGTGGTACGACGCTTACTTAGAGGCCGGCTGCACGCCCCGCACTCCGGGTGTGGGCGATTTGATGCTGGCAGTCACCGATGCTGCCATTGCCGCCCAGAACGCCGTGGTCGCCGCCGAAAGCTTTGGCATCGGCTCGTGCTACATCGGGGACATCATGGAAAACTGCGACACCCAGCGCAGTCTGCTGCATCTGCCGGACTATGTGTTCCCGGCGGTGATGCTGGTGTTCGGCTGGCCCACCCAGCAGCAGAAGGACCGCGTAAAGCCCCAGCGCTGCGCCATGGAGCATATCGTGCACGAAAACGGCTACCGCACCATGGACGGCGCAGAGCTGCGGGACACCTTCGGCTACAAAGCCGGAAACGCCCCCTTTGACCAGTGGTGCACCGCCTTCTGCAACCGCAAGTATAACTCCAATTTCTCCAAGGAGATGACCCGCTCGGTGGAGGAGTACCTGAACCAGTTCCGCTAAATCCGGCGAGCATTCTGCACCCCATTTTCACCGGGTTGAATCCGCGCAGTTTTATTACAGCGCAACTGTTTCCGCAGGAAACGAGCGCCGTAACTGCCGTTTCCCATCACGATTCCTATCATGAAAAAGTGGTTCAGAAACGTCCGCAGACGTTTCTGAACCACAAGTTGTAATAATCATTCCTCTGACTATGCCCAGAGCAACGCGGAGGGCATTCCAATCGTTTCACACAAAAAAGCGGCAGCTGCACGGTGTTTTGTGCAGCTGCCGCTTTTCTCGTTTATCTTTGGTTTTCCGCAAACAGTGCGCCCAGCTCTGGCAGGATATCATGCGGCAGCATCCCGTACTCGCCGCGCTTTGCAGCGGCGCGGTCGGCGGCGGCACCGTGCAGGTATACCGCGCAGGCGGCGGCTTCGTAAGCGGGCAAACCGCAGGCCAGCAGCGCCGCAAGCATCCCAGCCAGCACGTCCCCGCTGCCGCCCCGGGCAAGCCCCGGATTGCCGGTAGGGTTCACACACGCACGCCCATCCGGGCTTGCCACCACGGTGCGTGCACCCTTCAGCACTACCACGGCGTTCCACGCCTTGGCATACCGCAGGGCAATGCCCTCCCGGTCGGCGGCAAGCGCTGCTGCCGAAAGGCCGGTCAGGCGCGCCATCTCGCCGGGGTGCGGGGTAACTACCAGTTCTCCCGCCGGGTGCGGAAAGGGCTTGCCCTCGGCCAGCAGCTGGGCGGCGGCGTTCAGACCGTCTGCGTCCAACACCGCAGCCCCCGCAAAGCCGGGCAGAAGCTGCTGCACCAGCGTGCGGGTCTCGGTGGCCCGGGCGGCGCTTTGCGCTGTGCCGCCAAGGCCAGGGCCCAGCAGCAGCACGGTAGCCTTCTGCCGCCGGAGCAGCGACACATTTTCCGGCGCAATGCCGCCCTGTGCGCCTTCCTTACAGGGGCACAGGCAGCACTCCGGCAGGCGGGTGACGGCGGCGCCGACCACCGGCTCTACGCTTGCAAGGGTAACGATACCCGCCCCGGTGCGCAGTGCACCCTCGGCTGCCAGCAGCGCAGCGCCCCGGTAAAAGGCACTGCCCGCCACCGCCAGCACGCTGCCAAAGGTACCCTTATGGCTATCCCGGGCGCGGCGCGGGATGCTCTGCCAGACAAGTTCTTCGGTAATTTCCACAGCCATGGGCGCACCTCCAGAGAACGGTTTTAAATGCCCTCCGCGTTGCTGTGGGCATTTCTAGCGGAATCATTATTTTAAGATTGTCGGTTTGGAAAATCTGCGGATTTTCCAAACCGACTTTTTCACAAGAGAGGAAATTGGGAGGGATAGCATTTACGCCTGTCCCTGCACAAGGGCGCGGATCTGTTTTTCCACGTTCTGCACTTCCTCGTGGAACATCCGGGCAGAAACGCGCAGTGCACCGTGACCAAGGATAATGACCTGCTCCATACCGTCTGAGGTCGCCACGCGGACACGGCGGCTCTTGCCGATTTCATGGGTGACCCGCTCGATAAACATATCGGCGGTCTCGGCCTCCTTGGTGTAGACCACATGAATATTGTGGTACTGCTCGATGGCACCGGGGCTGCCGGGCACGCGGTAGGCATCGAACACCAGAATGAGCTCGCATTTCTGGTAGCCCTGATAGTTGCACAGGATATCCATCAGCTTGCGGCGGGCGGCGTCCAAGCTTTCCTTTGCCAGCGCGTTCAACTCGTCCCACGCAAAGATGATGTTGTAGCCGTCCACCAGCAGATACTCCGGGGCAATTTCCCACTGTTCGGCAGAAAAATCCGGGCGTTCGGTCTTTTGCACCGGACGGAACGCCGCCAGCGGGTCCCGCTTGATGGGGCCGTAGGTGCGCTCAAAAATTTTGAGCAGTTCGGCATCCTCTTCCAGCGTAGCACGGTAGGCCATGGCGCGGCGCTGGGGCACAGCCTGCACCTCTGGGCGGGCGGGCTTTGCCTTGCCCCAGCCGCTTTCAACGTGCATGTGGCTGCGCACCTCACTCCATGGCACTACAAAGCCCGCACCATGGGCGCAGAATACAGAATCTGCGGGGTTTTCCAGATCATGCTCCGGCTGGTAGCCGCTTTCTGCAATGACCTCCTGTGCATTGTGACAGGGGCGGTAACCGTCCAGCGTCAGACTCAGGTGTCCCCTGCCCCGGGTGTAGCTGACCACCTCCATGGGGTAGCTGCGCATGGTGGATACCGGCGCAAAGCCGGTCAGGGTGGCGGTCTCCGCGCCACTTTCCGGCGGGTCAAAGCTGCCCTCCATGCGCTGGATATCGCTCATGGCGCGGCCGTATATTCTCCACCGGCACCTCCAGCCGGAAGGCATACCACGGCTCTAGCAGCTGGCTTTGGCCAGCATCAGCCCTGCCGCACGGCGCGGTAGGTGGCCTGCCGG
>ENA-OQDT01001363-OQDT01001363.1-human-gut-metagenome-genome-assembly--contig:-NODE-1363-length-14311-cov-2.910745_pt1 | contig 14311 bp, 12 predicted proteins | sample MGYA00242786_ERZ504617 | MGnify/ENA primary metagenome ERZ504617 (study PRJEB26092, sample SAMD00036337) | human gut metagenome | host: Homo sapiens | study: EMG produced TPA metagenomics assembly of...
CCCGGACCGTAAATGTAGCCGGAGTCACGGTTGCCCCTTGTCGAAGTCATTCTGATAGGAATCGAACAGGTTCTGGATACCCAGATTAAGTTGCAAGGTCATGGCTACCGTCAACCTGAAATCATAGCTCAACTTGACTCCCAATTCAAAGAAATCCGGACTCTTCACCAAAACATCCGCCGTCCCATTCACTTCAGACATCAGATGAGGTACATACATTCGCCCGGTATAATTACCGTTAAACGCTATTGTAAACGGTTTTTACCGGTGTATAGGATGCAGTGAAATAACCGTACAGATTCGGAGTACGCAAAATTTTATCGCTATACCGCTCCGCATCCGTCAAATGTTCCTTATCCGCGCTCCATTCCTCTGGTTCGTCATATAAACTCCGTTGTACCGTTATACCTGCCTGTATCTGTACTTTATTCCTCCAGACAATCTTTCCCTCCAGCGTAGAACCGTACACCTTTGCCCCCGAACCGTTGCTGCGAGTCTGCACCAGCGAACCATTTTCCGATTCTACAGGGGCTGACAAGACAAACGGGTCACTCAATTTCGTATAGAATCCTTCCAGTAACATATTCACCTGGAAATCTCCAAAATAATGATACCAGTCGACAGACCCGTTCACGCTCCGCGAACGCTCTTCCTTCAGATTCGGATCCCGCACGATCGAGACGCGCGCACCTCCGACATTACTGATATGCAAATCTTCGTCAAAGGCCTGCGGGGCACGGAAACCTTCGGCATAGCTCAACCGGAGATTGACGTCGGCTGTCGGATTATAGCGCACATTGGCACGTGGACTGAAAACAGCCTTATCCATAATGCTGTTTTTATCGACACGCTCACCGATAAGGAAGCTCCATTTATCATTTTTCCACTCGTTCTGTGCATAGGCGCTCCATACGTTTATGATCTGATGCAAGGATGCCGGCGTATATTTTTCGATCAGTTCCTGCAAATACTGTCCGGTAGCCGTCGGATCTTCCGCCAGGGCCGCTTCCCGGTACTTCTGCTTGTCGGTGGCACGATCGTCCAGATCGTCGTGACTGAACTCGATACCTCCCGTCAGATCGGCAGGCATGAAGAGGCATTTGTCAAAACTGTAGATATACTGCGCTCCCGTCACTCCTGTGAAATCCGTCGTCCGGCCATATGCGCTGTAATAACTATCACGGTGGATATGCTGTCCGGACGCATAGAAGCTGAGGTTATGTTTCTGGTTCGGAGTGAAAACATTAAACTTCAGGCTTCCCGTATTAATCGAATGTTGTAACTGTTCGACAAGCCCGGCCTCACCCGTTCCGTTGAGCTCGGGGTCTTCGGCGATATGCGGCGGAAGTTTCATTCCACTACCGCCTCTACGATATTCTTCCATATGATGGTATTCCAATATTCAATTTGGAGTAGGCACTGGTCTTATAGAAGCCGTTTGAAATCCAATCGTCTGATTTTTCAGCTTTGGAAGCTCTGAAAAGCCGTCTCCATTCGAATCCCAGGCCGAACGATAGCGGTTTTGCCCATAGATAAAGCTCCCATCTTATTGTCAGAAGATACCCACGAGAGGTTGAGGGTCGTATTGTTATCATACGCTCCAGATCCGTCCAGATTAGAGATCGTATGTCCAAAGGAACCGGAATTGCGAATGGGCTCTTTCGTTATGATATTGATTGTTCCGGCGATAGCCGACGAACCGAACAAAGCAGATCCTCCGCCCCGTATCACTTCGACCCGTTCGATCATATTGGCCGGAATTTGTTCCAATCCGTACACGCCAGCCAATGCGGAGAAGATAGGACGGGAATCAATCAATATCTGTGTATATTTTCCTTCCATACCGTTGATGCGGACTTGCGAGTAACCACAGTTCTGGCAATCGTTTTCGACCCGGACGCCCGGTTGGAAAACCAGCCCTTGTGCCAATGTCGTGGAGTTGGTCTTTTCGAACACGGTCGGGCTGAGTACCTTCACCAGGGTAGGCGCCAGACGGCGTTTCGTCTCGTTGCGGTTGGCAGAGACGACCACTCCTTCGAGCGATATCAAATCTTCTTCAAGCTCGAAATTCAGTTCCTGCGTCTTCCCTTTTCCGGTCGTTACTTTTTTCGTAACTGTCTTGAAGCCGACAAAAGAGACTTCGATCGTAAACTCTCCTTCGGGGAGATTTTTTAACATATAATGCCCGGAGTCATCGGTCACGGAACCGATCGTCGTTCCTTTCAGGATGATTGTTATTCCCGGCAAATGTTCACCGGTCGCCTTATCCACGACATGCCCAAAAATATTGGCATCCGTAGGGCTCGTCACTTCTTTATCATTTTTATAGGTGTTTGCCATTATTGCCGAAACGGCATAGCAAAGGCATAGGAAAAGTATATAAATTTTGTTCATTGAGATGTCTTTTTAAAAAATTTAATAATATAGGAAGTGGTAGGTATACAGAACTGCCTTGTTCCCACGTTAGACACGAGATCACATAAAAGCCGGCCATAAAAAACATCTGGTTGATAAGGCATGTTCTTTTACGGTCTCGCCGCAAGATGCAGGGGCAAGTAGATTTTTGACATATCGTCATTAATTATAAAAAAAGACAAATGGTGGCGCACGAAGCGAAACCTTCCCCAGGACGGGGCGAAGGTGATCCGGATAAACCGGACAGGTGGATAAAACACAAAATGTTGCAAGAAACGCAGCAATTAGCACTTGTGCAAAAGCAGCACCGCTGATTTGAATAGTCGAAAGTTGGTGCAGCAACTGGAACTCGGCGTAGTTATGTTCTTTCTTGGGAGTCCCGTCGTCATTTTTCTGATAGGGATGGGAATGGACGATCGTCACCCCGTTCACTATATGAACGTGGGTAAAAGCTATCAGGCATCCCAAATACGATATGAAAAGTAATGGGAGCGCAATCCTTAAATATTTCCTTAATCCATCCATTTATCGGGAAGTATAGACACAACAGCCACCTAGGTGACAAAGTTCACAAATTTAACGATAATATCCAATCCCTATTTACAGGTAAAACAGACCTCCATACTACCTACATATAGTCATTTTCAGGATCGAGTTATCGGTAGAATACATTCAAATAAAAAAGGCCTCTCTCACGAGAAGCCTTCTTCGATTTTAGTTTCGTTGTCTATGCAAATTAGCAATTATGATTATATCTGATTATTTTATTCTTTTATAACCGTAAACAGCCAAATCACCCAGTTCCTCTTCAATACGAAGTAACTGATTGTACTTAGCCATACGATCGGAACGGCTCAAAGAACCGGTCTTGATCTGTCCACTGTTGGTGGCAACGGCAATATCGGCTATCGTAGCATCTTCCGTTTCGCCGGAACGGTGGGAAGTCACGGTCGTATAGCCGTGGCGATGCGCCATTTCGATCGCATCGAGTGTTTCCGTCAGCGAACCGATCTGGTTCACCTTGATCAGAATGGAGTTTGCACAACCCTCCTGGATTCCTTTGGAGAGGAAGTCCACATTTGTGACAAACAGGTCGTCGCCCACCAATTGGCAACGGTTTCCGATCCGCTCTGTCAGTTTCTTCCAACCTTCCCAGTCGTTTTCGCTCATACCGTCTTCGATAGAATCGATCGGATATTCATCGATCAGCTTCTCCAGATATGCGATCTGTTCGTCTGCCGTACGTTTAACACCTTTCACTCCTTCAAACTTGGTATAGTCGTAAACACCGTTTATATAAAATTCAGAAGAAGCACAGTCCATACCGATCTTCACATCCTGTCCGGGCACATAGCCGGCAGCTTTGATAGCAGCGATAATTGAGTTCAAAGCGTCTTCCGTTCCTTCCAGGTTCGGTGCAAAGCCTCCTTCATCACCGACAGCCGTGCTCAAACCACGGTCTTTCAATACCTTTTTCAACGCATGGAACACTTCCGCTCCCATCCGCAAACCCTCCTTGAAACAAGAAGCACCAACCGGACGAATCATAAATTCCTGGAAAGCGATCGGAGCATCGCTGTGAGAACCGCCATTGATGATATTCATCATCGGCACAGGCATTACATAGGTGTTCGTGCCCCCAATATACCGATACAGTGGAATATCGAGATAGTTGGCTGCCGCCTTTGCCACAGCAAGAGAAACCCCCAAAATCGCATTGGCCCCCAAGTTAGATTTGGTTTTCGTCCCATCAAGTTTCAACATCGCATAGTCAATGGCACGCTGGTTCAAAACCGGCATTCCCACCAAGGCCGGGGCAATCATCTTATTGATGTTTTCAACCGCTTTCTGTACGCCTTTACCTCCATAGCGGTTCTTATCGCCGTCACGCAGCTCCAACGCCTCATGTTCTCCGGTCGAAGCACCCGACGGAACAGAAGCACGCCCCATTACACCAGATTCCAACCATACATCTACCTCAACAGTAGGGTTTCCTCTCGAATCGAGGATTTCACGTCCTGTAATCTTTTCTATTCTCATTTGTTTGTTATTTTAAAGTGAGGCAAAGATAGAAGGTAGAAAAGAAATATAAAATCACCATAAATGACTATTTAGCAAGCTGTAAATACCTACAAATAGGTAACTTCATATTCCTTTTCTCGCAGCAATCGAAGTGATGGTTAGCCTTTCAGTTTCAACAAAAATTTCGCTCTGTCGACAATATAGCGGATATGCGTGCCTTCGCCGATCACATCTGCCGAATCCCTGGCAACCAACGAGAAGGTCAACTTCCGCCCTTCCACCTCAACCAGTGTCGCTTCCGCATGCACTTCCTCACCTTCACCAGAAGGACGAACATGTGTCATGTCCATTTTAGCACCGACAGTAGTCGCCCCTTCGGGGAGTTCAGCCGCTACGGCCAACATTGCCGCATTTTCCATCAATGCTACCAAAGCCGGCGTTGCCAATACAGGCAAATCTCCCGATCCCATCGTCAATGCGAAATTATCCGGCTGCACGACAGTCCGGCTGATATGTTTCAATCCTTTTTCCAACATAGTCACTTCATTTTTAATCGTTCCACATTCTGTTATTCTTTCACGGAGTCTAACGAATCCGGCGCCAAAAATAATGAATTTGTTTTTTAATCCGTTTTTTGTACAGACAGACTTTTTTCATACCTTTGCCACAGTTTTGGTTTCACGGCTCCCAACCGCTACGGGAGGCGTGATGAAAAGGGAATCAGGTGCGAATCCTGAACAGACCCGCTGCTGTAAGTTCCTCTCCAAATCTTTGAATACGCTACAAGCCACTGTCCGTCACCGGATGGGAAGGCATTCAAAGACGGAACAAGTCAGAAGACCTGCCAAAACAAACATAGTTTTAAAGCTTTCGGGAAATAAAGCTACAAAACATCGAGTCAAGTCATTCTTTATCCCCTTACATAAAGATATCATTTCTCCTTGTGTGTATTCCCTTAAGCAAGTCATGAACACTATATCAAGGATTAAAATGAAAGTCTTTGTACATGTATTCCTTTTGCTTGTCTGCCTGTCGCAACTAAGTCTGACGGCACAAAACAAAATTACGCTCTCCGGGAAAGTCACCGATCAGCAAGGTACGCCCCTGTCGTTGGTAACGATCGCCGTCGAAAACACGGTCTCCGGCACTTATACGGATGACAGTGGGCTTTATTCCCTACAAGTATCCCCTGGCAAACACACATTCGTCGTATCCTCCTTAGGATACCAAACGATCAAAACCTCACTCGACCTTCATCACAACAAAACCCTCGACTTCAAACTGGAAGAAAGTTCCGTAAACATAAGTCCAGTGGAGGTGTATGGGAAAACACAATCACAACAGTTAAGAGAAAGCGCACTTTCGGTTAATACTCTTGACGTTAAGCCTGTCATTAATTCGCTTAATAGCCTGAATGAATTAGTGAATCGTACAAGCGGTGTCAAAATACGCGAAGAGGGAGGCGTAGGTTCCGATTTCGACCTCTCGATCAACGGGCTGTCAGGTAATTCCGTCCGCTATTTCATAGACGGTGTTCCCTTGGATAGCAAAGGAAGCTATGTGACGCTCGCCAATCTGCCCGTCAACCTGATTGACCGAGTGGAAATCTATAAAGGCGTAGTACCAGCCTCATTGGGGACGGATGCATTAGGCGGAGCTGTCAACATTATCACCCAGGCAGAAAAGAAAAGCTTCATGGACGCTTCTTATAGCATCGGTTCCTTCCATACACATCGTGCCAACCTGAACGCACAGTTTATGGAACAACATACCGGATTGGTCGTGCGTCCTGCCATCGGTATCAGCTATTCGAAAAACGACTACCGGATGAAAGACGTGCAGATGCGCAATGAGACAGGTGATCAATTCATCTACGGCAACCCAAAACGTTTCCATGACGGCTATTTTTCGCTATTGGCACAGATAGAAGCTGGAATCACAGGTAAGTTTTGGGCTGACGAATTTTTCGTTTCCGCTTCCTACTCCAAAACAGACAAGGAACTGCAGACCGGATCCATACAAACCAAAGTTTATGGTATGGCTGAACGTAATTCGGATGCATGGAACGTATCGGTTCGTTATAACAAATATAATTTCATGACCGAAGGCATGACATTGAAAGCAACTTTGTCACATACATGGGATCATTCCATTACTATCGATACTGCTTATCGGAAATATTATTGGGATGGAGGCTATATCGTGAGCCAACGCAACGAAATCAGAGGTAATGAACCTTCTATACGTCATTACAAACGCCCTCTGACTATCGTGCGTGTCAATTTGGATTACCAACTGGACGGACATCACAGTCTTAACCTGAATTATCATATGAACCGGACCGGAAATGATCGCTATGATGATTTGGACCAAAGTTTCGAACCATCAAACGATGCAGTTACCAAACATATCATCGGACTGACCTACAGCCAGTCGTTTTTTGATGGGAAAATGCAGAATGTATTCTTTGCCAAAGATTATGTGAATCACCCGAATATCCGGCAGACCGACCAGTCCACCGTGACGGGATCGGACAAAGTGCAAGGCTCTACTACCAAAAATTACTTTGGATATGGTACCGGACTGCGCTATATGTTCTTCGACCCATTAGCGGTAAAGGTTTCTTATGAACACAGCATACGCTTGCCCATCGCCCGTGAATTGTTAGGCAACGGAACCACCATTTATGCAAATGTAGCGCTGAAACCAGAAAAAAGCAACAACGTCAATCTCGCCTTGTTCGGCACATGGCATCCTGCCAGCAGACATACTATCTATTACGAGGCAAACGGATTCCTACGTTATGTGGACAATTATATTCAAACCTCCGTCATTGAAAAAGAGGGTATGATGCAGTTTGTCAATGATCCTGCCGTCCATATCAAAGGCGTAGAAGGGGAAATTCGTTATGATTGGGACGGTCGATTACAACTCATGGCCAACGTCAGCTATCAGGACGCCCGTGACCAACAAAAATACAAAGAAGACGGCAAACCATCCGCCACATACGACAACCACGTACCCAACCGTCCCTGGCTATTCGGCAGCGCGGAGGCGAGTTATACGTTCCACAACCTCCTACTACATGACAACAAGCTACGTTTAGGCTGTACATTCCAGTGGGTACATTGGTATTTCCTGACGTGGGAAGCCTATGGCAACCGCGATACCAAAGCCCGTATACCTTCACAGCATATCTGCAATGCCAATATCACCTATTCATGGAAACACGACAGCTACAACATCTCACTGGAATGTTCTAATTTTCTCGACGAAACAGCTTATGACAACTATAAACTGCAAAAACCCGGACGCGCATTCTTTGCAAAATTCAGAGTATTTATCAATTAACATTCATATTTAAAAACAAGAAAAATGAAGAAGTTCAAATTTGCATTACTCACCTTCATGACAGCCCTGATCTCACTTGGTTTCACGGCTTGTTCTGATGACGATGATTTGAAAAACGTGTCTGTAACCGGTGTCACGATCACTCCTACCACACTAACACTAAAAGCAGGAACTACAGGAACACTGACTGCGACTGTCGTTCCTGAAAATGCAGCTGTTACAACTGTCGCTTGGAGCAGTTCGGACACGAATATCGCTACAATAGAAAATGGCATTGTAACTGCAATTTCCGAAGGTTCGACTACAATCAAGGTAAAAACGGACGACGGTGGATTCACTGCCACTTGTGAAGTGACTGTAACCAATGATGCACCTGCCTTCGACGAAAGCAAGTATCATTTCGACCTGTTTCTGACCGTAGGAAAACATGGCGGCATGAGCAGCAAGAACACGACGGTTGTCAACAGCGTCAATGAAACTGACAGCCGATATGGGGACTATCACTGTTAAAGGTGAAGGAACCGAATTGGGAGACTACTCGATGGAAAGCATCTCGAAAGGGAAATATTACTATCAGATCCCTTCAAGCAACGACCGTTTCGTAAAATATCAGATCAAAGATAACAAAGTAATAGAATGTGCATCATCTCCCTTTAAGACAAATACATACAAAGTACGCTCCTACACCCATGCCTGGATAGATGACAACACGCTTGTTGTCATGGCTGCCAACGGCGATGCAAGCAAGGTCATCTGGAGTAAGCTGAACACCGATAATATGTCGATTCTGGCAGAAGGCACACTGGACATCCTACTACCGGAATCAGAGGTTACAGGAGAAGAAACAAAGAAATTCACCACATCGGGCATCCTTACCTATAATGAAAAAACGGGAAAACTGTTCTATTTCTATTACGGGAAGAACGGTCTTTCAGGAAAGAGCGGCAAAACCACTACTGCTTTTTATACAGCAGTGCTCGATCCTGTCACTCTGGCGGTAGAAAGCAACAAACGCAACTCGCTTGCCCGAGAAATGGCGGGAAGTGCCTACGGCGAATTGATGCAAGACTGCGTAATGTATGATGAAAGCGGTAACCTCTACCTCGCCGCAATCACCGAAAAGGGCGATTTGGAACAAGGACACCTGTTGCGTATCAACAATGGTGAAATCGATTTCGACGCCACTTACGAAGGATATCCGGATGCAGACGGTAAATTGCTCACCATCCAGTATTTGGGAAACGGCAAAGCTCTAGCTTATGCACGTAACGATGCTGCTGGTACAGCAATTGACAGTTACAGCCATTATTATTCTATCATCGATCTTGCTACAGGCGAAAGGACACGTTTAAGCTATGAAGGAAAAGAACTCGCTTACAGTGGCGGCCGTTTCTCACAGCGTTCTGTCGTCTTCAACGAGAAAGCCTATTTCGGTGTGAACACTGAAGCCGACACTAATGCCATCATCTACATCTACGATACAAAGACAGGAGTTGTAGAAAAGGGAGCAGAAGTGGCCGGCGAATTCTACTTCGACATGATCCGTGTGATAGAAAACGATTGATCCATTCCTAATCTGCCTGTATCTATTTAAATAAAAAGGTTGTGCGGGAACAAGACTGTTTTGGCACAACCTCTTTCACCAGAATTGATTAGTTTCGGGGCTTGTTAGCAGGGATATCGCTCCTCATCACGATTCTTTCCGACAAATAAATCATTCTGCCCTTTACATTCATACCTAAAATAGGTAGACTTTTTCATTATACCTACTGATCGGTATTTACAAGACTTCCCATATATTGGAACTTTGCATTCCGAATTCTAAATTTGAATTAGTAAATAATACCGATTGTAAAATGAATCTATCCGCCCAAAATGATACATTCCGAAACAATACCCGATAACAGGCCGACAAAGCATTGATGCCGGAGAACCTTTCATCTCTAACTCTTATGTTGATCAGCCTCTTTTGGATAGCTATCATATTTATCCCAATCATCCTAATCCGAAAGAAAGCCCTCAAAAAGGACTGGAAAGGAAATAACGGCATTGATAAAACAATACTACAACAAGCGGAGGATCTTATCATGTATCACCCCGTTACTCGCCATCACCTGCTCGGCAGAAGGCCAAGTGTCGCCACCGGCAAAGTCTGACAGCCTGCCACCCGCCTGCATCAGGATCAAGCCGCCTGCCGCAACATCCCACGGGCCGAGATGTCCTTCTATCCGAGCATCGAATCGCCCACAAGCGACGTAACAGAGCTCGGCCGCAGCAGATCCCAACAGCCTCGTCCCCCCGGCATAACCATACAAACGATCCACCAGCTTTTGGGCGATCGGACGATAGTGGTCGGAATCATAGGGGAAACCAAGCGCAACAAAAGCCTTATCCAAAACAGCTACATCCGTTACCCGTATTTCTTTACCGTCCAGATAAGCCTTACTTCCTTTCCAAGCATAAAAACATTCATTGCGACAGACCTCATATACAACTCCCAACAACAGTTCTTCCCTATCCCGCAAGGCAATACTGACACTGTAAGGAGCCATATCATGGATATAGTTGGAGGTCCCGTCGAGCGGATCGATCACCCAACAATACTCCTCGTCCGTCAGGCTTCCCGAACCCTCTTCGGCAATAAACCCAGCTTCGGGAAGCAATGTCGAAAGTTGTTCGACCAGACGCCGTTCGGATTCTTTATCTACATACGAGACATAATTGTGTGCACTCTTTTCCTCCACCCGCTCCCGGTCGAACTTTTGCCGTTCATCACGCAGAAATGCACCGGCTTTACGGGCTATTTGCCGTACTTCCGCACAAAGGTATTCCAGATCCGATATTCCAATCATCGTTTAATCTTTTTATGTTCAGCCTTAATATAACGGCTCCAAGCAGTTATTATTACCGTTTTATCGATATTACTTTCTTTATTTTTAATTTATTCCCTATTTTTGTTAATGGAATGTCAAACAAAACAGGTCCTTTAACCGTTATGATTATAACGAAAACACACAATAAGAACAAATGAGACGTTGGATGAAGCGAATAGGGATCATATGCCTGATACCGGTGGTATTGGTCATCTTGATTTCAATTCTTTTATATATACCCCCCCTCCAGAATTTCGCTGTGCGGCTAGCCACCGAATATGCCAGTGAAACAACCGGTATGAATATCGGGATCGGGCAGATACGTCTTTCCTTCCCACTGAATCTGACGGTCCGGGACGTGAAAGTCATAACTCCTCCCGAACACGTTATTGTCACTCGAAAGTTTCCAAGTTAACATCCGTCCGCTGCCACTGCTGAAAAAAAGAAGTCTTGGTGGATGCGATCGACCTGCGCGGCGTGAAAGCTAATACAGGCAACCTGATCGAGGGAATGGAGATCAAAGGTACTTTAGGAAAGCTCTATGCTAAAGCAGACCGTATAGACCTCGGAAAAGAGATCGCCCGGCTGAACAAAATCGACCTTTCGGACACAGCCATCACTCTCCTGATGAACGACACGACAACAAACAAGGATACGACATCGACGGCGGTCAACTGGAAATTGATGCTGGATCAAATCGACCTGGATCGGGTAGCGTTTGCCATACAGATACCGGGCAACTCGCTGCGTCTTTCGACTTATATCGACAAGGCTGGATTAACCGACGGGATAGTCGACCTCGGATCGGCACGCTACAGTGCTTCCCAGTTTCTGCTGTCCGGCTCTTCCCTGAGCTACGACGGTAGCTATAGTGACCCGGCGCCGGGTTTCGATCCGGCACATATAGCCTTGAACGATGTGAATATCCGGATCGATTCGCTTTTGTACGGAGGCAGGGACATCAGTGCACGGATCAAAAAATTTTCTGCTAATGACCGCTCGGGGTTGACGCTCAGTTCACTGACCGGAGACATCAGCAGTGACAGCACGACGATACAGGTTCCGGGGCTTCTGTTGAAAACACCTTATTCAGAGATCCGCCTGCTGGCAACCGTTCCCTGGAATACGTTCGACAATACACCGAGCGGTACGCTCCATAGCCTGCTGACAGCCTCGGTAGGAAAAGAAGATGTATTTATCTTTGCCGGTCCTCTCCCCAAGGAGTTCAAACAAGCCTATCCCCAAAAAGAAATCAGCCTGACAGCCGGAATAGAAGGGAATCTAGCTGCTTTACGGCTGCGCCAGCTGAAAGGCGAACTGCCTGGCATCTTCAATCTGAATATCACAGGAGAAATGAGGGCCGTGGCAGACAGTATCCGCCGTTCGGGTAAGTTTCAGCTGGATGCCCAAACCGGGAATCTTGACTTTGTTCTCAGCATGCTACCGGAATCCGAACGGTCACGCTATAACCTTCCGGTAATGAAACTGAAAGGGGAAGCGACTTTGCAAAACCAAGAGTACCGCGCCGACCTTTTGCTCACGCAAGGCGAAGGCAAGGTAGGACTGACTGCACGTTATAACCCCGTACAAGCGTCTTACTTGGCTAACCTGAAGATTGACAGCCTGAAACCAACCGATTTCTTACCCAAAGATTCCCTTTACCACCTGGCCGCCTCGTTCCGTGCCGAGGGGAAAAGGGTATGATCCGTTCCACGTTTCCACTTGGGCTAAATTAGAGGGGAAGATTACGAATATCGAGTATGGGACATACACCGTATCCGACGTAAGGTTAGACGGTTCGCTGGAAAAGAACTTGTTGAAATTCGACCTGCTCAGCCATTATCCGCTTGCGAAGATGGATATGTCGCTCAATGCAACCCTCCACAAGAAGAAAGTGAATGCGATGCTAATCGCCGACGTGCAAAACCTGGACCTATACGGCATGCACTTTATGAACGATTCGCTGGCGACCTCCTTCCAGCTTTTCGCAGAGGCGGAAACAGACATGGGAAAGAATAACCAAGTGGACGTTACCCTCGGTAACTGGGAACTGATAAATCCGACCGGTAAGTTCCACCCGAAAACATTGACTCTACACGCTCACAGCGATAAAGACACTACCCGCGTCTCTTTCCACGCCGGAGACTTTGGAATCGTCCTGACCGGAAATGCGGATATCGAGACGATGACCGATAAGTTCACGAAAATAAACGAAGGTCTCACCCAACAGCTAGAACGCGATTCGATGATCGACATTCCATCTTTCCGTCCGCTCCTCCCGGATATGGACCTGAAAATCACAGCTGGTAAGGATAATCCGATCTACAACATCCTGCAACAATATTATATTACCTTCGACAACCTGAATATCGAAGCCAACACTTCACCGGAAAAGGGTTTCTTCCTCGATGCCGATCTCTTCAACCTAATGCAGGACACAACACGGATCGACACGATCTGCCTCATTGTCCGGCAGGATTCGCTCGGCTTGTTGTACGACACGAAAGTCATCAAGACAAAATACAGGAAACAACAACCTTTCACCGCCAGCTTGCTGGGAAAGCTCCGCAATACTTTTGTCGATGCCAAACTGGAATATACCGACGGCCAAGGTAAAACCGGTATCCGGTTAGGGGCTCGTGTCGACAAGGAAAAAGAGGGATTGCGCCTGCATCTTTTCCCGGAAGACCCGATACTGGCTTTCCGTACATTTAAATTGAATACCGATAATTATATCCTGTACCGCAACATAAAGGATATTGCCGCCGATGTCCGGCTGACCGGCGAAAACAATGCTTCGCTCTGGATCCATTCGCTTGCCGGAGAAGAAGGAATGGAAGAAATCCATGCCGAGCTAAGCCAGATAGACCTAGATGCGATCACGAAGGGATTCCCGGACCTCCCTTCCATGCGAGGGATGCTTAGCGCCGACTTGCAGTATGCCCCTTCGGACAGCAGCTTCATGGTTGTGGCGGACGCTCATATCGACAGCCTGTTCTATGAAGGGGGACGGGTAGGTGAACTGATGTTCAACACTGTTTTACCTGCCACTTAGCGACAAGGAGCATCAGGTCGACATGCACCTTTTCCGCGACCGTAAACGAGGTTGCGGCGATCAATGCCTATTACAAATGGGAAAAACGGATTATCTGGACGGAAATATGAACATCACCGCCTTGCCATTGGAGATGGTAAACCCGTTCATTCCGGACAAGATGGCCAAACTGACGGGAGCCTTGCAAGGGGAACTGGCGATAACCGGGACCACCTCGGCTCCTGCCGTCAACGGGTATGTGCGGATGGACAGCTCGGCGGTATATGTCACGGCAGTCGGTTCTTCCTTCCGTTTCGACAAGCAGGATATCAAGATCAAGAATAATCTGATCAGTTTCGACAAATACAACATCTATGCATCGGGGACCAATCCGTTCGTAGTCGACGGAACGATCGACATTCACAATCTTTCCCGAATGACGGCAAACTTGAAACTGACAGCCCACGACATGCAACTGCTGAATGTGAAACGCAATAAGGAAAGCATGGTGTACGGCAAGCTGCTTGTCAACCTCAACTCGACTGTCAAGGGACCGCTCGACGCCTTGATCATGAGAGGAGATTTACAACTGTTGGGCGGGACAAATGTCACTTAC
>ENA-OQDT01001364-OQDT01001364.1-human-gut-metagenome-genome-assembly--contig:-NODE-1364-length-14310-cov-3.791793_pt1 | contig 14310 bp, 12 predicted proteins | sample MGYA00242786_ERZ504617 | MGnify/ENA primary metagenome ERZ504617 (study PRJEB26092, sample SAMD00036337) | human gut metagenome | host: Homo sapiens | study: EMG produced TPA metagenomics assembly of...
CACTCACTTGTCTGCGAATCCGATTGCACAGGTCTAAAAGCCTCAGCGTAGCCCGCTACGCCTGCGTTTTTATACCAGCACACTCGAATCCGCATCCTACGCGATTGGTATAGTTATTTACGAAACGCTGTACTAGAATGAATTTTGGCTATGTTACTGAGAACAGAGTGAACAGTAACAATTTTAATTGACGCCCAGTTTCTCCAGTTCTGCTGCTGCCTGTTTAAAAGATTTAAACTGAATTGCATGGATTCCCTGTTTTCTGGCTGCCTCACAGTTCTCCGCTCTGTCATCCAGAAATACGGATTTCTCCGGGTCAAGATGGTAGCGTCCGAGCAGGGTTTTGTAAATTTCCGGTTCCGGTTTGATCTGCTTCACCTGACAGGAGAACACTGCTCCGTCTACATATTTAAGAAACGTAAGTTTATCCTCCGTTCTCTCCAGTGTGTCAGTTGCATAATTGGAAAGAATATAAACATGATATCCTTTATCTTTCAGATATCTCACCCAGGTTTCCGCATAATCTGTTTTCTCAATTGTCTCGTCAGAACGGCGCATTACCTCTCGGATATCCTTTTCGTACTCCGGTGCAGCTTTTACCATCTGATCTACATAATATTGCTCAGTCTCGCTGCTTCTGTCTCTCTCATTCCAGGTATTGCTCTGAAATACCACTTCCGCAATTTTATCACGCTCTTCCTTCGGAAAACCAAAACTGTCCAGATAGGTCTCCCAGTCATATTTTACAAGAACCTGTCCAACGTCAAAAATAATATTCTCCATATCCGAATCCACCACCTTTTTATTCCTGTTCAGTAATTTATAAACCATCCATATTGCATAAGCCATGATGGGAACCATGATCGCCACTGCAAGCGAGGCTTTAAAATAGACCTGCGAATCTTCTCCATTCCCGAATGCAAAAATCATCGGCATACAACATGCAAGAAGCAGGATTATGATTGCGATCCATGCCCCGATTTTTTTTATCTTATTATTATCTTTTTTCATAAGCCTCCAGTTATATAAAAGACACGCCGGAGAAATTCCCCGGCGTATAGTCTTATTTACCGTCTGCCGATCAGACAGGTAAATTTATCTTTATTATTTATTTCTGTAGATGATATCGTCACGTCCCGGGCCATTGGAGATCATAGTAATCGGGAATCCGATATGTTTCTCAACGAACTCAACATACTTTCTGCAGTTCTCCGGCAGATCTTCATATTTTTTGATTCCGCGGATGTCGCATTTCCATCCCGGCAGAGTCTCCAGAACCGGTTTTGCTTTCTCAAGCAGTGTAGTTGTCGGAAATTCTGTTGTTACTTTTCCATCAATCTCATATCCTGTGCAGACCGGAATTTCATCCAGATATCCAAGAACATCAAGAACTGTGAAAGCAACATCTGTAGCTCCCTGAAGACGGCATCCGTATTTGGAAGCAACACAGTCAAACCATCCCATACGTCTTGGACGGCCTGTAGTAGCACCAAATTCACCGCCGTCACCGCCACGTCTTCTCAGTTCATCTGCTTCATCGCCAAAGATTTCAGAAACAAATGCACCTGCTCCTACTGCACTGGAGTATGCCTTGCATACAGTAACAATCTGTTTGATCTCATATGGTGGAAGACCTGCTCCTACTGCACCATATCCTGCCAGGGTAGAGGAAGATGTAACCATCGGATAAATTCCATGATCCGGGTCTTTCAGAGAACCAAGCTGTCCCTCAAGAAGAACTTCTTTACCTTCTTTTAACGCGTTCCACAGATACAGGGATACGTCACATACATATGGTTCAACCATTTTCTTATATTCCATAAGTTCAGCAAATAATTCATCCACATTAAGAAGCGGTTTGTGATATAAATGTTCAAGAAGAACATTCTTTGTCGCACATACACTTGCAAGTTTTTCTTTCAGATGTTCTTCATCAAAAAGTTCACTTACCTGGAAACCAATCTTTGCATATTTGTCTGAGTAGAACGGAGCAATACCTGACTTGGTAGATCCGAAAGATTTGCCGCCCAGACGTTCTTCCTCATACTGGTCAAAAAGAATATGGTATGGCATAACCATCTGTGCTCTCTCGGAGATAAGGATCTTCGGAGCCGGAACACCTCTGCTTACCACTTCATTGTACTCTTTGAAAAATACCGGGATATTCAGTGCAACACCGTTGCCGATCACACTTGTAGTATGATCATAAAACACACCTGACGGCAGAGTATGAAGGGCAAATTTACCATAGTTATTTACGATTGTATGACCTGCATTTGCACCACCCTGAAATCTTACGATAATATCAGCCTTCTCAGCGAGCATATCGGTAATCTTACCTTTACCTTCATCTCCCCAGTTAGCACCAACAACTGCTTTTACCATTATATAATTCCTCCTGTATTTACCGCTTACTGTTTACCCGACCTTGCAGAATGACCTGCCAGATATCATCAGGAAACAGCAACGCTTATTATCTTTATATCAGATTCTGTAATATTCCAAACCGTTATGTTAAGTATTTACTGATCAGACATTGATCTCAGCTTTCACTCCCAGAAGTTCCTTATGGGAATCGAGGATCGGCTGAACTACTGTATTTACAAATCTCTCTGTCTGCTCTTTGGCACGTCCGATATATTTCTTCGGATCCATGGATCTCTGCAGATCTTCCAGAGAAAGGTTGAATGCAGGATCTGCTGCGATCAGTTCCAGCAGATTATTATCTTTGCCTTCTACCTTGACAGTCTTTCCGGCTTCCATGGAAAGCTCACGGATACGCTCATGAAGTTCCTGACGGTCACCGCCTGCTTTTACAGCATCCATCATGATATTCTCTGTAGCCATGAACGGAAGCTCTGCCATCATATGTTTCTCGATAACCTTCGGATAAACAACCAATCCATCTACAACATTAAGACAGAGGTCAAGGATTCCGTCAATAGCAAGGAAACCTTCCGGAATACTCAGACGCTTATTTGCAGAGTCATCCAGAGTTCTCTCAAACCACTGAGTTGCAGATGTGATCGCCGGGTTAAGGGCATCTACCATTACATATCTGGAAAGGGAAGCAATACGCTCACTTCTCATAGGATTTCTCTTATACGCCATTGCGGAGGAGCCGATCTGAGATTTCTCAAATGGTTCTTCTACTTCCTTCAGATGCTGAAGAAGGCGGATATCATTGGACATCTTGTGTGCACTTGCTGCAATTCCTGCAAGAATATTGGCAACACGTGTATCTACCTTGCGGGAATAGGTCTGTCCGGATACCGGATAGCATTCCTTAAATCCCATCTTCTCTGCGATCATCGGATCAATCTTGTCAATAGTCTCCTGATCTCCGTCAAACAGTTCCAGAAAGCTTGCCTGTGTTCCGGTTGTACCTTTGGATCCCAGAAGCTTCATTGTTCCCAGAACATACTCCAGATCCTCCAGATCAAGCAGGAATTCCTGTGTCCAGAGTGTTGCACGCTTACCTACTGTAGTAGGCTGTGCAGGCTGAAAATGTGTAAATGCCAGAGTAGGCTGATCTTTATATTTATCTGCGAAAGCAGAAAGCTCGGCAATAACATTGACCAGTTTCTTCTTCACAAGCTTTAATGCTTCTGTCATTACAATAATGTCTGTATTATCACCTACATAACAGGAGGTTGCTCCCAGATGGATGATTCCTTTTGCTTTCGGGCACTGTACGCCATACGCATATACGTGAGACATAACATCATGACGCACCTGACGTTCACGTTCCTTTGCAACGTCATAATTGATATCCTCTGCATGTGCCTTCAGTTCATCAATCTGCTCCTGTGTAATGTTAAGGCCAAGCTCTTTCTCTGTTTCAGCAAGTGCGATCCAGAGTCTTCTCCATGTGCGGAATTTCATATCCGGGGAAAAAATATACTGCATTTCTTTGCTGGCATAACGTTCTGATAAAGGACTTACATATCTGTCTGTACTCATCTTCACTCTCCTGTTTTTTATAGGATATTATTTTTAATCCTTTTATTTCACTTCTGTACGTACGTTTTTCTCAACCACGTACGTTGAAATTATATAACATCATTCCTCTAAAAGCAACCACAAAAACCTTATCCCTGATGGAATTTACCAAGAAATTCTTTCATTCTCGCATGTTCTGATTCAAATACCTCTTTTGGACTCCCCTCAACTGCGATCAGTCCCTTATCCATAAAAATAATATGATCAGAGATATCTCTTGCAAATGTCATCTCATGAGTAACGATCACCATAGTGATGTGTTCTGCTGCCAGATCTTTGATTACCTTAAGAATTTCACTCGTAAGCTCCGGATCAAGGGCAGAAGTAGGCTCATCAAAAACAGGATCTTCGGATTCATACATAATGCTCTGGCAATAGAGACACGCTGCTGTTGGCCGCCGGAAAGCTGAAACGGATATGCATTCTCTCTGTCTGCAAGCCCCATCTGCTTTAACAGAGTTCTTGCCTGTGCATAAACCTCTTCTTTCTTTCTCTTCTGCACTCTGATCGGAGCATCTGTGATATTTTTCAGTACGGAAAAATGGGGGAAAAGATTAAAGTTCTGAAATACCAGTCCCACATCCCCCTGCTTGATGATCTCACCGCTGTCCGGTGTCTCAAGACCGGTGGCACAGCGGAGAAGTGTGGATTTACCGGAACCGGAAGGTCCGATAATACTAAGAACCTCACCCTCCTCTACCTGAAGTGAAATGTCTTTTAATACTTCAAGGCTGCCGAAGCTCTTCTTTATGTTTTTCATTTCAAATAATACCATAGCAAATATTCCTCTTAAATTAAATAATGTCAGAGTCAAAAAATATTTTATAACCCCAGCCGCCTGTCAGCGATAATAATTCAGTTTTTTCTCAATCTTATCCATTACAATCGCAACAAGAAGATTGAACACAAAATAGAAAACAGCAGCGATCACAAAAGGCATCATAGTCGTCTGTGCACTTGCAATCTGTTTTGCAATTGTAAACATCTCCGAAACAGCAACAACAAATGCCAGTGACGTATCCTTTACCAGTGTGATAACCTCATTTGTCACAGATGGAAGGATTCTCTTGATCACCTGCGGCAGGATGATCCTGAAAAATGTCTGGGCTTTGCTGTATCCCAAGATCTTTGCAGCCTCATACTGTCCCGCTGAAATAGATTCGATTCCTCCTCTGTAAATCTCCGCAAAATATGCAGCATAGTTAATACTGAATGCAATAAACACAGCGATCAGGCTATATCCCATGGAAATACGGATTCCAAAAATAAAGTATGGTCCGAAATACACAACCATCAATTGCAGCATTAACGGGGTTCCACGCATAACTGATATGTAGGCAGACACAATTCCACGTATCGCCGGATTCTTGGACATTCTGCCAAAGCAGATCAGAAGTCCCAGCGGAAGTGAAAAAAGTAATGTCACTACAAAAATCTCTACAGAAACTACCATACCACTGGCAAGCTGCTGCAGCATTACACTTAAAGACATAAGCTTTCCTCCTGAAAAATTTATCCTGTACAGTAAGAAAAGAGGGTGCACAAAATGTACCCTCCATTCCTTTATAATCCGGACAGCCTGCACATAGCTGCCCTCTTGTATCATAACTGTTTTTGTTCCGGCTGACTATTCAGCATCTTTCGCTGTATCAGCTGTATCTTCTTTTGCTGTGTCTGCATCGGAAGCATCATCCTCTGCTGCATCATCTTTTTTATCATCAGATTTCTCATCATCTCCAATGCAGAGCATATCTGCTACTTCATACTTCTCAGCAAGTTTATCAACTTCACCTGCATCATAAAGTTTCAGAACTTCTTCCCATACAGTATCTTTCAGCTCATCGTTACCCTTCTTAAAGCCGATTCCATACTGTTCGCTCTGGATTGGCTCGTCGAGGATCACATATTTTCCTTCTTCTCTCTGAGAAAGCTGATATTTGGCAACACCGATATCTACTGCGATAGCATCTGCAGCGCCTGAATCCAGATTCATGAATGCTGTATTGTAATCAGGATTCTCTGTCAATGATGCAAAGCTTGCTGTAAGATCCTTATTATCATCACTGTTTAATGCATCCAGTGCTGCGGAAGCGGCCTGAACTACTACATTCTTGCCTGCCAGATCATCCAGCTTCTCAATCCCTGAATCGGCTGCAACAACCATCACCTGCTCATTGTTCAGATATGGATCTGACCATGTATAGTCATCCTCACGTCCGTTAATTGTAAATCCGTTCCAGATGCAGTCAATAGAACCGGAATTCAGTTCCATATCCTTGGAATCCCAGTTGATCGGTTTCTTTACAAGTTCCCATCCGAGATTGTCGCATACTTCCTGTGCAAGGTCAAGGTCAAACCCAACATACTCTCCATTATCGTCTTTATATCCGAAAGGAGGATACTGTGCATCAAATCCTACAGTTAATGTCTTACTGTCAGCATCTGCATATACAGAAACAACACCCGTCATCATAGAAGCTGCCATAACTCCTGCCATGAGTACTGCTAAAGATCTCTTTTTCATGATAAATATCTCCTCTTTATCTGTTTTGTTATTTATCACACAGCCACTCTACCATGTGAAAGTATGTGTTAATCCTATCACACACCTCCGCCTCTGTCAAGAGTAAGTTATGAACCTGTACTTCTGTGATAATCTTTCATAAGTCTCTCCAGAAGGGCATCCAGATTTTTTTCATCTGTTTTCTCTTCCGGTACAGACTCGAAAGCTTTCAGAGACTGCCTGATTTCTTCTTTTATATCTTTCTTCAGTTCTTCATCTACTTCAAGTTCTTCCATAACCTTATCATAATCTGTCTTATCATGAACACTGCTGTATGCTATGATATAAGCTTTTAAGGCATCTTTTGAATGTGCTTCTCTGTATGCTTCCAGAAAACATTCCTGTGCTTTTTCCATCTGAAAAAGATAACTGTATGCACAGCCAAGATTATAGCGCACTGAAGCTGCGAATCCTTTTCTCTGCTCAGACAGATCCTCTCTTTCCAGGAGTTTCTGGTATACCCGGATGGCGTTCACATACATTCCGTTTTCTGTCAGTGCATCTCCCTTTCTCTTCTGACGGACTGCCGCTTTTTCTTTTCCATAAGTCACAATCCTGCTGTTAAAGCCTTTCATCTCCTCATAGGTAAGGTAATTGATCTCCTTGAAAACAGGATAGATCATATCTTCCACACTTACATTTCTCTCCAGATTCTGTTTCAGCTTTGCAGCCAGATGCACAAGTTCAAGCTCATCTCTGAGCCAGTTGCATAATTCTTCATTAAAAACAGTATGATCAGCAAGGTAAAGATTGTGGTACAGATAATAACAGAGTTCTTCTATAGAATAAATATTCATACTGATATTCTCTATAAAATAAGGACGCTGTGCTTTTTTTGTCTGACATAAAATATATCCGCTCATTGCTCCATCTCCTTTACCATTCTACTGTCTCTGTCCAGGTTTTCCCACTGGAAGGGAACATTTTCTCCGAATCCCAGATCTGTAACCGTCACTTTACATTCTGTAGATGAGATATACTGTAATTCCAGCCGTAATCTGGTAGTCTTGTCCGGACGCAACGGAATACCGGGCAGCATCATTCCTACCCTTCTTTTCTCCGGTCTGTGGTACGTGCTTACAATAAACACAAGCTCCTCTGTATCATCAAGAATAAATTCACAGGATGCCTTACTGTCATACCAGTTATTTCCTGCCTCGATCAGCGGATAATAGGTAGGAGAACCCATCACTCTCATTTCCATCCCCACATCAGCCATAACCAGAGAATCGCTTAAAAAGCGATATCCCTTTAATGCCTTGTTTTCTGTTTTCTCTTTTCCTGCAGCGCAGGCACCCTTTGCAAAAAGATTATTTCCATAAAAAACCTTTCTTTTCTGATAACAGAGTAACCTTACAGACTGCTCTGCCCAGTCCTGTGAAATCCATCTCCTGTGATCTGAATGCTGGAAACAGATCTCTGCCAAGTGTTTTCTGGACAAACTTACCGAATTCTGAATCTCTCTCCTGTCCCTCAGCAGGAAGTTCTGTCTCCACAGCTTCTTCCAGTTTTACAGTGACAGGCTTTGTTGCACCGTTCATTGTCATCTTGCGAAAAGACACGTTCTCCGGTGTAAAGGCATACCATCCCACACTGCGGTTCCAGGTTTCTCTTTTCTGTGAGAGCACATAATAATAGAAGCTTTCCCCATAATCCAGCAGCATATATTTCTCATGTGGAAATCCAATTATCTCAAATGCTTTCTGGAAATTCTCAACCTGAATTTCCGTCAGCCCGGGCAGTGTCACCGCTACACATTTAGTATTTTTGACCAGTTCTGCCACTCCCAGAAATTTAAGCATTCCCTGCAAAAACTGAGCCAGGATCTCCCATGGTGCAAGTTCCTGTCCTTCCACCAGCACAGAATCACTTTTTTCACAGATTCCATAGACATCATCGATCATGACTCCGCCCTTTTCCCGGACAAAGTAATCTGCTTCCAGTCCTACGCAATAGTCTTTCTGCTCCGGTCTCCAGCACAGAATACAGGGAGCCTCATACTGATTTCCACCCGCTTTCATAGAAAGAGAACGTGCCTCGTCTCCTTTTCTGTCATAATAGCATATCTGAGAATACTCTTTGCCAAAATCAATTCCCACGATCAAATCACGAATTTCGTTCATTTGTTCCTCCCGGTTTCAGGACAATCTGTTCCTGCTCTTCTTTCTCGATCACAAACATCTTCTTCACATATTGTTCCTGGCGAAGATACTTCTTCACCTGTGAAAACACTTCTTTCTTTTTATCCAGTCTGCGTGCAGAGAGCATCTGATTGATCATATGATATTTGCTTACAGGTGTACCCTCAATCTTATTCATTGTAAGTACCCTCTCCTGTGTCCGATTTACCCGCTCTCCTGTTACTGATTCAAAATAGTACCGCAATGTCTCCCCGTAGAACAATGTAAATGATTTTGCAAAAATACCTTCATATAAATCACGCAGAGGCTCTGTCTGATATTTCACCTGATTTCCGAGGCCTGCATCCAGTGCATAATAGAGTGTCACCTTTGCAGACGGATCTGCATGGTATTCCACAAAGGTTTTATCATCCAACTGATAAGGACTTAAGACAGATACCGGAAGTTTCCCGAAGAACGCAAAGTACATTCCCTGTTTCACACATTTCTGAAGAATCTCCTCTGCATTGCAAAGCTGTTTTTTCTCCAGTTTTTTTTCTTTGGAATACGCTTCCAGAAGAGCAAGACTGCATACAAAATCAACCGGCCATTTCTCATCATAAGCCCGCTCCAGCAGACTTCTTACAAAAACACTCATCGGATATTCTTTTACAAATGCACCATATGCAGTCTGCGTAAGATATGCTCCTGTAATACGTTCCTTTCCGCTGTGATGAACATAATCCTCCAGGATCTTCTCTCCTTCTTTCCTGTAATCAGAAGTAAACATCAGAAGGCCAAGAAGCTTCTCTTCCAGTTCATAAGTATCCATCTCAAAGCCCTGCGCACTTTTCCATACAGATATCAGTTCATCTACAGGACCAAATCTGTATTCCATAAGATACTTCAGGATCACTTCATCATATTTTCCGCGTCTGTATACATCCGATGCAAGGGCAAGCAATTCGTCATCCTCCTCCATCTCACATCTTGTCAGCATTCTGCTGGTCAGCTTCAGCTGGCTCTCTATGCGGATTCCTTCATATCCGAATTGGGAAACAATGGACATTGCCTGCTGATACATTCCTCTGGAGATCAGTACTTCCAGAAGAGCTGTTCTGTCTACAGCCGCATATTTCTTATAATCCATCTGTCTCAGATAATTATCTGCTTCTTCTGCTCTGGTGTGTTCGGAATAATAAGAAAGCAGCTTCTCTCTGATACATTTCTGATATTCATCTGAAAATTCCTCTGACTCCGGGATCCTCTGGAATGCCTGAAGATTCTCCGGTTTCAGTTCCGTATGCTCACTGCAGTGAAGTACCAGTCCCGGCTCTTCAATATGAAAACCAAGAACCTTATCTGTCAGTTCACGCTCATCGAATAATTTCTTGATATTATAATCTACTGTTGATACATATCTTCTCTGCTTCCCATCCTGAAACAGGATCACCGCATCATCTGTATAAATTCTTGGATAAGCTACGCCCTGGATACATGGGTAAATTTCTTCTTCCCTGAGCTGTTCATGGCGCACGATCACATAGCGTATCTTCTTATCATCACAGTACAGTCTGTGTGTAAACAGCTTCTGCGCGAGCAGTTTTGCCTGTCCTTCTGTTTTGGGATTGCTTAAAAATTCCTGATAAAGGACCGCATAATTCTCATTCATCCGTCCTTCTTTCGCCTTGCGCATGGCAAAAATCTTCATATGATCCCTGTAATCCGCATATGTCTGTGGCTGACGGCCTCTGTTTCCCACAATACTTGCATAAATAAATGCCTTTTTATCATCTGCAAGAGAAGTATTATTATAGGTAAAATACATCAGAAGGGGCTTTGGAAGTTCTCTCTGATAAGATGTATCCATTGTTTCCACATAATATTCATATATCCTTGTCAGACGGATTCCTTTCTCCACTGCCAGGGAAAACCATCTGAAATATTCCGGTTTTCTCGGATTTCCAAGCATGATATATCTGCAGATTGCTTCCAGCGTATCATCGGATTCAAAAGCATCGTATCCCATTGCCAGTGCTCTGTACATACTGGTACAAAATTCTCTCTCATACCCTGTAAGATAGGCAAATCTCATCACCAGCTCTTCTGTCAGAAGACCTTTCTCTCCCGCAAATAAAAATACCTGTGTCCAGAAACTGCTCATTCTGTGAAGAAGTGTTGTATCACTGCTTATATAATTCCATGCTTCCAGATACAGAAACGGACTCCTGCAGCCTTTCTCAAAAAGTTCCTCCATCATAAATACCAGCCTTGAAGGGGAACCCTTATCCTCCGGATTCATCTCCAGCCAGAGTTTGAACAACAGGAAACTGTCTTCCTTCTGCAGAAAGAAATTGTACAGACGTCTTATCGCCTGTTCTCTGTCTTTGTGCAATCCTGTAAGAACGCAGAGATAAAGGTAAGCACCTGCCAGTTCCAGATTCTCTCTGACAAAGTTCTGATGTTTAAATTTCTTCAGAATTTCTCTTGCCTGCTCATCCTTTTCTTCCATATGAAGAATGTATGCTTCATACATCTGATATTCCGGATAATCACAGCCTTCTTCCCTTAACTGATTAAGGACAAATCTGCTGCTGCCGATCCATGTCTTACTGTCCATTCTTTTGCAGGAGTATTCTGCAAGGTCACGTAACAGTTCCAGCTTATGCCGTTTCACATGAATTTCTGTTTTGAGCTGCACTTTCGATTCCATGGATGCAGTGATCTGATAAGTCAGCTGCTGATAGGGACTCTTCACAGTGATCTCACCAAACTGACGTCCTTTTTTCAGCTTTTCTTTACGGATTACATATTCCACCTGATAATAGCTTCCTATAAAATCCTCATCTGTGACCACATGCCTGGAAACTTCCAGAAAATCGCCTTTCGCCTCTACCTCCAGCCTGAGATGTCCCCATCCGCTCCTCTGAACTGCAAAAGTTTCGCGGACAGATTCACTGATATCATAAAAGCTGTTCTGATCTGCCTTCAGTTCAATTTTTACAGGATCCTTTTTTCCCGTTCCGATCAGAAACTCTTCTACATGCTGAAATGTCACGGGCTGTTTTGAGAGTCCCTTATAAAGAGCTTTCTCTTTCTGTCCGGCATTTCTTAACAGAAGTTCAAATCTGCGGTCTGTAAAAACACGATATGCTTCTTTAAAATCGTCCTTTGCAATATTCACAAAGGTATCCATATCCGGCACATCTCCGGCTGCACTTTTCAGTTCTGCTTTCTCTGTCTGAATGAGAAATGGCAGCTTATATTCTCCAATGTCTGTGGTGAAACAAAGCCATCCCTCATGTCTCTCACCCGGGTGCATCCCCGCACCGTCAATTCCATACTGCAGTCTCACCGTAGTTCCCGAAAATTTCTCGGTTCCCGGTACCACGCGCCTGTTGGAAGATGTAATATATCCACGTATTTTCTGATTATCCTCTGTTCCAAAATACAGTTCCCCTTTGTACACATCACCTGCTTTCAGAGTCACTTCTATTTTGTCCTGCGAAAAAAGGAGCTGCGGATGTTCATGTCTGAAATTTCCACTTAATAGTTCTTCTATCGTCTTTTTCAAAATTGTTCACCTTATATCCTTGCTTAAATTACAGAGCTACTGTTCACAAGCCTATTGCGTTTAATTATACACCACAAAACGCATCCGCGCAACAATCCGCTCTTCAGCTTTTTCGTTACTGTTCACTCCGTTCTCAGTAACGTAACCAAAATTCATTCCAGATTGCCTGCGGCAATGGAATTTTGGCTTGTATGTCTCGGGATTTTGGCATATTCATGCCAAAACACCTCGCGGGATAGTGGTGTGTGAACAGTAACGCTTTTTCTCCTTAATTGAATATTGCGCACAGTTAAATTGTCTTATATAATAAAATATATCTTATGATTAGAGCAGATAATTTCTTCATTGTACATTATTTATCAGAAATAAATATCTGCTCATAAAGAACGGAGGTGCTCTATGAAAAAATTAAAAGTATTTTCTATCTCAGCAATTCTTATTGCTATCTGTTGCTCTTTTTTATTTTCAGCTTCAGTATCCGCAGCATCAAAAAAACGTAACAAATTTGACCACAAACCCAGCGGAAACATTTATTACTATGATGAAAACGGACATACTGTAAAGGGACTTGTCACGATCCGCGGAAAGAAATATTATTTTAATGAAAAGGGAATCCAGCAGAACGGCTGGCAGAAGATCAAGGGAGATTATTATTTCTTCCAGATCCGCAACGGCTGTTATGCCTCCATGGTAACTTCCCGGCGTGTAAATGGTATTTATCTTACCAAAAGTGGAGAAGCACGCTATAACAGTGAAGAAAAAAGAAAACTGAACCTTATGGTCACAGCTAACCAGGTCATGCGGCGTGTGACCAAAAGAAATATGTCCAAACCAGAGAAATTATGGAGATGTTATCTGAAGGCAGTCAGCTACGGATACGGTGGCACCGGCAATGACTACGATTTCCGTTACTATTACTCAAACTGGGATGTCAGCTATGCGGAGGATATGTTCTACCGGGGGCATGGCGACTGTTTCGCTTTTGCATCTGCATTTGCTTACCTGGCTAACGCAGTCGGATTTGAAGCCAAGGTTATCTCATCAGGCGGTCATGGATGGGCTGAGATCAAAGGAGAAGTCTGCGATCCGAACTGGGCAAAAGGCACAGGACATATCGAAAGATATTACCGTATGAGTTATGACCTCAGCGGTGTAGACGGACGTCCCTATTATAGAGGAAACAGGGCGTATGTAATTACAATCTGATCTCATCCGGACATTTTCTGACATATCAGGCAGATAAAACTATACGCTTCGCTGCCTGATTTATAGTAATCCTCTAAAATAACGCATCTTAATCCAAAAAGTTCCGGGTATCTGTATCTGCCAGATGTCCCGGAACTGTTACTGTTCACTCCGTTCGTTACTGTTCACTCCGTTCACAGTAACGTTGCCCAAATTCTCTATCCTGAGTTGACTTTCCTTTCTTTATATCGTATCATTAAATATTATTCATTCAAAAACATTTTTAAGAAAGGGGTTATCATCCATGCAGGATAACAAAAATTTTCTGGGCACAGAACCTGTTGGAAAGCTTCTTTTAAAGCTATCCATTCCAACAGTGATCGCCCAGCTCATCAACATGCTTTATAACATTGTAGACCGTATTTACATCGGCCACATCCCGGGGGAAGGCAGCCTGGCACTTACAGGTGTGGGAGTCTGTATGCCCATCATCATGATCGTCTCCGCATTTGCGGCACTGGTCAGTTCCGGCGGCGCACCAAGGGCTTCTATTTACATGGGAAAACAGGATAATAAATCTGCTGAGAATATATTAGGCAACTGTTTTATTCTTCAGATTATTATCTCTGTTATCCTCACTGCCATTTTACTGATCTGGGGCAGAGATTTATTACTGGCTTTTGGCGCCAGTGAAACACCATCAGTTATGCAACAGATTATATGCATATTTACGCTTTCGGTACCTTGTTCGTACAATTAACCCTTGGTATGAATGCATTCATCACTGCACAGGGATTTACCACATTTTCCATGGTTTCCGTCCTGATCGGTGCTGTCTGCAATATTGTTTTAGACCCTGTATTTAT
>ENA-OQDT01001365-OQDT01001365.1-human-gut-metagenome-genome-assembly--contig:-NODE-1365-length-14300-cov-4.643124_pt1 | contig 14300 bp, 9 predicted proteins | sample MGYA00242786_ERZ504617 | MGnify/ENA primary metagenome ERZ504617 (study PRJEB26092, sample SAMD00036337) | human gut metagenome | host: Homo sapiens | study: EMG produced TPA metagenomics assembly of...
CATATTCAAATCTGAAGGAGTGACAACTACACATGGCCGTGTCTTTGCCATTTCACCCCCACGGGTAGGGTCTAACTCTACCCAATACACTTCATACTGTTCTACCATGTCCAATCCTCAAACTTTTTCCGGTTTCCAGAAAGAATGAGATGATGAACAACTTCCTTCTTCCGGGACTTCAGGATCTGTGCGTATCCCGTACTTCCTTTAAATGGGGCATTCCGGTAGATTTCGATCCGAAACATGTCGTTTATGTATGGCTGGATGCACTGACCAACTACATCACCGGCATCGGTTATGACTGTGACGGCAACAGCAGCGAGCAGTTCAAAAAAGACTGGCCTGCAGATCTGCATCTGATCGGTAAGGATATCATCCGTTTCCATACGATTTACTGGCCGATTTTCCTGATGGCACTGGACCTGCCACTTCCGAAACAGGTATTCGGACATCCGTGGCTGCTGCAGGGTGACGGCAAGATGAGCAAATCCAAAGGAAATGTACTGTATGCCGATGAACTGGTTGATTTCTTTGGCGTGGATGCAGTGCGTTACTTCGTTCTGCATGAGATGCCGTTTGAAAACGACGGTGTGATCTCCTGGGAGCTGATGGTAGAGCGTATGAATTCTGACCTGGCAAATACTCTTGGAAACCTGGTCAACCGTACCGTTTCCATGTCCAACAAATATTTTGGCGGAGTGGTAGAAAATAAGAATGTAAACGAGCCGGTCGATGAAGAACTCAAGAAAGTTGTTCTGGAGACACCGGACAAAGTCACTGCAAAAATGGAAGAGCTGCGTGTGGCAGATGCGATCACCGAGATCTTTACACTGTTCAAACGCTGCAACAAATACATCGACGAGACGATGCCGTGGGCACTGGCAAAAGACGAGGCAAAAAAAGATCGTCTGGCAACGGTTCTCTACAATCTGGTAGAGTCCATCAGCGTCGGAGCAACACTTCTGGAATCCTTCATGCCGGAGACTTCTGATAAAGTACTGGCACAGCTCGGAGCACAGAAACGCAAGCTTTCCCAGATGGATACCTTTGGTCTGTATCCGTCAGGCAATAAAGTAACCGAGAAACCGGAAATCCTCTTTGCACGTATGGATATCAATGAAGTGATGGCAAAAGTTGCAGAGCTTCATCCGGCAAAAGAAGAAGGAAAAGAAGAGGAAAAAGGCATTGATATCGAGCCAAAAGAAGAGATCACATTTGAAGAATTCGGCAAAATGCAGTTCCAGGTAGGCGAGATCATTTCCTGTGAGGCAGTAAAAAAATCCAAAAAACTGCTCTGCTCCCAGGTTAAGATCGGCAGCCAGGTAAAACAGATCGTATCCGGAATCAAGGCACATTACACGCCGGAAGAGATGGTCGGCAAAAAAGTCATGGTACTGGTAAACTTAAAACCTGCAAAACTTGCCGGAGTTCTTTCGGAAGGTATGTTGCTGTGTGCAGAGGATGAGAAGGGTGAACTTTCTTTAATGGTGCCGGAAAAGAAAATGCCGTCCGGAGCAGAGATCTGCTAAGAGGAAAAGAATGTATGATTTTTGACAGTCACGCCCATTATGACGATGAGGCATTTGACAAAGACAGAGACCGCCTGCTCTCCATGATGGAAGAACAGGGTGTCGGCTGTATTGTAAACGTGGGTGCAAGTTTTCAGGGGGCAAAGGACAGTGCAGAGCTTTCGATGCGTTATCCGCATGTCTATGCGGCAGTCGGTGTGCATCCGGATCACGTCGGTGAACTGGACGAGGGGAAGATGCAGCAGCTCAAAGAGATGTGTACCATGGAAAAAACAGTCGCAGTCGGCGAGATCGGTCTTGATTATTACTGGGATAAAGAGTCCCACGAGCTCCAGAAGGAATGGTTTAAAAAACAGATGGAGCTTGCAAAGAGGTAAATCTTCCGGTCATTGTACACAGTCGTGAGGCCGCGCAGGATACGTTTGATCTGATCAAAAGTGAGCATGCCGGAACGACCGGAGGTGTGATCCACTGCTTTTCCGGTTCGAAAGAGATGGCGAAAGAGTATATCAAGATGGGGTATTATATCGGAGTCGGTGGTGTTGTTACGTTTAAAAATGCAAGAGTTTTAAAAGAAGTGGTGGAGAGCATTCCACTTGAGCGGATTTTGACGGAAACCGACTGCCCGTATCTGGCACCGGTGCCATTTCGCGGCAAACGAAACTGTTCGTCCTATATTTCCTATGTGCTCGACATGATCGCAGAGTTAAAGGGCATTTCCAGAGAAGAAGCAGAAAAGGTTACTTATGAGAACGCGAGAAATATGTACCGTATCACAGACTGAAAGGCAGGAAACAATGGAGAAATTATCAAATCCGCAGAAAACCATAGAAGTAATTAAAAAATATGATTTTGCCTTTCAGAAGAAGTTCGGGCAGAATTTTCTGATCGATGCCCATGTGCTGAACAAGATCATCGCGTCTGCAGAGATCACAAAAGATGACTGTGTGCTGGAGATCGGTCCTGGTATCGGAACGATGACACAGTATCTGGCGGAGGCGGCAGGAAAAGTTGTGGCAGTGGAGATCGACCGCAATCTGATCCCGATCCTCTCCGAGACGCTGGCAGAGTATGACAACATAACGGTGATCAATGAAGATGTGCTGAAACTGGATATCGCAAAACTTGCGGATGAATACAATCAGGGCAGACCGATCAAAGTGGTGGCAAATCTTCCGTATTATATTACGACACCGATCATCATGGGACTTTTCGAGAGCCATGTGCCGGTAAAGAGCATTACCGTTATGGTTCAGAAAGAAGTTGCCCTGCGTATGCAGGCGGGACCTGGCACCAAAGATTACGGGGCATTATCCCTGGCTGTGCAGTTTTATGCAGAGCCATACATCGTGGCAAATGTACCGCCAAACTGCTTTATGCCGCGTCCGAATGTCGGAAGTGCGGTAATCCGGCTGACACTGCATGAAAATCCGCCTATCACGGTAAAGGATGAGAATCTGATGTTTCGGATCATCCGTGCTTCTTTTAACCAGAGAAGAAAAACGCTGCTCAACGGTCTGAATAATTCACCGGAGATTGCAGCAACGAAAGAACAGATCCAGGCGGCTTTTGAAAAGCTTGGTTTCCCGGTCAATGTACGCGGGGAGACATTGACATTAAAAGAATTTGCGGCACTTGCAGATGAGTTTTCCAAACTAAGATAATGTTGCACTGCCGCAGAAGAAAAATTCCTGTGGGATAAGAGAGCGGACGTCTCAGAACGTTCGCTTTTCTGGATTATTCAGAAAGGAGAATACATGAAAAAGAAATTTACAGCAGTATTTCTGACAGCGACGATACTGTTTACTTCCGGTATTACCGTATTTGCAGACCGTGTGGATGCAGTGATCGACAAGCCGTATCTTGCACTTGGTGCAGATCTGAGTGCACAGGAACAGATGACAGTCTTATCGTTGCTCGGACTGGATGATATCAATGTGGATGACTATGATATCATCAGCATTACCAATGCAGATGAGCATGAATACCTGGATAAGTATCTGGATGCATCGATCATCGGCACCAGGGCACTTTCTTCTGTTCTGGTCGTTGGGAAAGAAGCCGGAAACGGTATCAGGGTAACGACAAAAAATATTTCCTACTGTACGGAAGGTATGTATCGCAACGCTCTTCTGACGGCGGGCATTGAAGATGCAGATATCACGGTGGCAGGTCCGTTTTCCATTTCCGGGACGGCAGCACTGGTCGGTGCGATCAAAGCGTATGAGACGATGACAGGTGAGGAAGTTTCTGATGCAAACCTCGATGCGGCAAACGATGAACTTGTGCTGACCGGTAAACTGGTAGAAGAGATCGGAGATTCTGAAAAAGCAGAAGATCTGATCGCACTGGTGAAAAAGGAAGTGGCAGAAAACAACCTGACCAGTGCGGAAGATATCCAGAACGTGATCGAGCAGGCATGTGAAGAACTGGATATTCATCTTTCTGCTGACAACAAGCAGCAGATTGCCGGTTTGATGAAAAAAATAGAAGGACTGGATCTGGATGTGGACAAACTGAAAGACCAGGCAAAGGATCTGTATCAGAAACTGGAAGATCTTGATTTCCATGTGGATAAAGAAAGTGTTGGGAATTTTTTTACACGGATCATTCAGGCAATCGTGGAGTTCTTCCGGGGACTGTTCAAATAGATGGTAATTGGTGACAAAGAATAAGATGGAGGAACTTATGAAAGGAAAAAGAATACGCGGAAAAAAAACGCTGAGTGTTCTGCTTGCTTCCCTGATGGTATTTACGGCAGTTCCGCTTTATGCTTCTGGGACGGTAAAGGCAGCACCGCAGCAGGCTGCAAAAGTGCAGGTACAGGAAGTACAGACACAGGCAGAAAGTGGCCTTTCCAATATTGCAGCAGACTGTGAGATCACTGTTCCGAGTGCGGAAGCAGGAAAAGGTAAGGAAAATCTGGTGGATGGCAACACTTCTACGCTGTGGGTAAACAATGGGGCAGACTGGCCGTGTACGTTAACCTTTGCACTGCCGAAGGCAAACACGAAATGTGTGAAAAAGGTTGTGCTGAAATTCGAATCTGGATTTACTGCGAGGAGCGTCGATGTGTCTTTGAAATATGCACTGAATAACGTAACCAGCGATCTGGTCAGTGTACCGGGATCTGCAAAAACAGCAAGTTTTGACGATGGCTATACGTTTGAATTTGAAAATGCACAGGCGATGACACATCTGTATGTGGAACTTTCCGCTCCGAAAAATGACGGCTCAGCCGGCACATTCTGGCCGGCGATCGCAGAAGCGGAAATCTACATTGACAATGGTGCGGAAGAAGTCGTAGAACTGGAAAATATCGCTGCAACCAGAAAGCAGGGACTGACGCTGAAAAGTGAAGTCAATACCTCTGCAGACAAGGCAAAGATTACCGACAATGATGAGACAACCGCAGCAGCCATCCAGGAGAAAACGTTCGCAGCAGGAAGCAGCGAAACCTTCGCAGAAGTCAGTTTTGGCGTAGAACAGAAGATGCGTCAGATTGTCCTGGCACTGCCAAAGGACAATAAAAATGCATCCTATACCTATAAGCTTTATGGCAAAGCAGTGAAAAACGGATCTTATGCAGAGCAGCCGTTTGCGGCAGGAACGATAAACACAGGCGCTGCAAACAAAGTGCAGATCAATGCCGCAGAGGTTGATCCCAGCGTCAAAGATCTGGAATATGAATCCATAAAGGCAGTTTTTGAGGCAGAAAACGATGCCGGAAGAAATAACGTACTTTCTCTGGCAGAGTTCCAGATTCTTGCAAACAAAGCAGCGATTGCAGAAGCCGATACCGAAAATATCGTATGGAGAAGCACTGCACTGCACAGCAATTACAGCCAGGATACGCTGGATCGTATTGTCGATGGAAACAAGAACAATACCTGGAGTGCAGACCAGTATCCGGCTTATGTGGATTTTGATCTTGGTGCAGAGTACGATCTGTCACAGATCGAGGTGTATACACCACAGGAAGGTTATTCCCAGTATTCCCTGTATTATAGCAATGACGGACAGAATTACAGCAAACTTGCCGAAAAAACCAGTACCGACAGTTGTCCGGCAGGCGGTGAAGTTTATCAGGCGGAAGGAAAGAAAGCAAGTAATGTGCGTATCCTGCTCTCTTACAATTCCGCAAGCTCCAAAGCGGTACTGAACGAAGTGCGTATCCTTGGAACAAAGAGAGGGGAAGCAAAGAAAGCTGTATTTACCGCGCCGGTTTCCTATGAAGAATCAGCATATAATACGCAGATCACCACACAGGATACGATCGATGAAGTCTATGGCATTGTCAGCCGTAACCTCGGTAAACAGTACAAAGACTGGTTTACCTTTGAAGTGAAAGATAAGGCAGAAGGCGCAGCCGATTATTATGAGATCGAAGATGCGGCCGGTAAAGTGAAGATCACCGGCAACAGCGGTGTGACGATCGCAAACGGTCTGAATTATTATCTGAAATATTACTGCAACGTGAGCATCAGCCAGGTCGGTGATCAGGTAACGATGCCGGATCGCATAGTAAAAGTCGGAAACAAAGTACATAAAGAGTGCAAAGTGGCACTGCGTTATGCATACAATTACTGCACCATGTCTTACTCCATGGCTTTCTGGGGCGAGGACGAGTGGAGAAAAGAGCTTGACTGGCTGGCACTCAATGGTGTCAATGTCGTGCTGGATATCACAGGACAGGAGGAAGTCTGGAGAGAGTTCTTAAGTACACTTGGCTATACACACGAAGAGATCAAAGATTATATCGCAGGTCCTGCTTACTATGCATGGGCATATATGGCAAACCTTTCCGGATACGGTGGACCGGTCCATGATTCCTGGTTTACCAGGAGAACGAATCTTGCAAGAAAGAACCAGCTCATTATGCGTAAACTTGGTATGCAGCCGATCCTTCAGGGATACAGCGGCATGGTTCCGGTTGATGTACAGAGCAAGGCAAAAGGAGATTATGCACTGACGGATAACGATGTGATCCCGCAGGGAACCTGGTGCTCCTTCCAGCGTCCGTACATGCTGCGCACCACGACAGCGGCATACGACAAATATGCGAAATTATTTTATGAGTGTCAGAAAAACGTCTACGGAGATGTAACACATTATTATGCAACAGATCCATTCCACGAAGGTGGAAATACCGGCGATATGTCCACAAGTGATGTAAGTTCAGAAGTGTTGAATTCCATGCTGGAACATGATAAAAATGCCGTCTGGGTGATCCAGGCATGGCAGGGCAATCCGAGCGCCGGACTGATAAGCGGTCTGAATGGAAGAAAAGAGCATGCACTTGTTCTGGATCTCTATGCGGAGAAGGATACGCACTGGAATGACAGCAGTTATTCCGGCGGTAAAGAATTCCAGAAGACACCGTGGGTTTACTGTATGCTGAATAACTTCGGCGGACGTATGGGACTGCACGGACATATGGACAATATTGTCAGCGGCGTGGTCGATGCGGCAAACAACAGTGAAATGCTGACCGGTATCGGCATCACCCCGGAGGGTTCCCAGAATAACCCGGTACTTTATGATTTATTATTTGAAACCGTATGGTGTGACGATGCGAAAAAACCTCTGACTGAGATCAACACCGATCAGTGGCTCAAAGATTATGTGACAAGACGTTATGGAGCCGAGAGCGAACCTGCCTGTGAAGCGATGAAGATTCTCGAAGATACCGTTTACAAAGCAGATCTGAACATGCGTGGTCAGGGTGCACCGGAATCTTATGTCAATGCCCGTCCGGCAGAGAGCATCGGTGCAGCTTCCACCTGGGGAAATGCAGTGGTCGGTTATAATATGGAAGAGCTGGAAAATGCAGCAGAACTGCTGATGGAGGATTATGATACCTTAAAAAACAGTGACGCTTATCTCTATGATCTGGCAGATGTGCTCAAGCAGGTACTTTCCAATTCTTCCCAGAAGTACCATGCAGCGATGGTAAGTGCATACCGTGCCGGTAATCTGGAAGAATTTACAGAGGCTTCCGATCAGTTCTTAAGTCTGATCGACAAAGTGGAAGAAGTACTTGGAACAAGAACCGAATTTCTGTTTGGTACCTGGGTAGAGCAGGCGAAAGCACTGGCAGACGGTGACGATGATTTTACAGAAGATCTCTACGAACTGAATGCAAAATCCCTGGTAACGACCTGGGCATCTTATCCGCAGGCAGAAAGCGGCGGTCTGAAAGACTACTCCAACCGTCAGTGGGCAGGACTTACCAAAGATTTCTATAAACAGCGCTGGGTGATGTGGATCAACCAGAAAAAGGCAAAACTGAAAGGCGAGAGCACGCAGAACATCAACTGGTTTGCATTTGAGTGGGCATTTGTAAGAAACCATAAAGAATATACTACAACGGCATCCGGCAAAGATTTAAAAGAGCTTGGAGAAGATATCCTGGAAAATTATGGTATGAGAACAGCAGCATCGATCTCCACAAACGATTACACCGGAAAGGTGACTGTAACCGCAGGCTCAGAAGAAACCGTTTCTGAAAAAGCAGCAGCGGCAAACGTTCTGGATGGGGACAGCAGTACCATTTGGCATACAAATTATAACAATGCAGAAGACATGGCTTCCTATGAGAAACATTATCTGATATTCGAACTGGAAGATGTGGCAAAATTAACCGGTCTGCGTTATCAGCCAAGACAGGGCGGCGGTGTCAATGGTATCGTCAAGGCTTATGAGATTTCTGTCAGCATGGATGGTGAGGATTATACTAAAGTGGCAGAGGGAACCTGGACATCCGACACTTCCTGGAAGCTTGCAGATTTTGGAGAGATCGTAAGAGCAAAATACGTAAAATTTGCAGTCAAAGATGCGGACAGTGATCAGGCTGGAAAATGTTTCAGTACCGCAGCCGAGATACGTCTGACCGTTTCCGACCTTGCGGAGGAAGAAGAAAAAACCGACTTAAATAATGAGGCAGCTTTGGCAAAAGCGGAATACAAAGAAGCAGATTATCCGGCGGAAGATTATAAGGAGATCAAAGAGCTGATCCGAAAAGCAGAAGAACTGGCAGCAAATCCAAAGGCAAAGAAAAAGGACGTTGCCAGGGCACAGGCAGGTCTGAAGCAGGCAATCGAAAATCTGAAAGCAGTACCTCAGAAATATCGTTCTCAGATTACTGAACTGGATGCGCAGGCAGCAGAAAAAGCAAAAGAAAAAGATACGTACACAGCAGAGAGCTGGAGCAAACTGGAGGAGGCAAAGAAAGCAGCGGAAATCGTAAAAGCATCCGAAAACGCAACGGCAAAGCAGCTCAAAGAAGCGTTTGACCAGTATCAGGCAGCAATGGTAGGACTGACGGCGAAGAAGCCGGATGACAACAAGCCTGTTCAGAATAATAACAGTCAGAATAATAGCAATAATGCCTCTCAGAACAATAGCAGTTCTGCCGCAAAGATCGGCGATGTGATCACAGATGCATCCGGAATTTTCAACTATACAATCACCGGAAACGATACGGTTGAAGTGAAAAATATGACTGCAAAAGGTAAGACAAAGAAGGCAGTGAAGATTTCCGCAGCGATCAGGGCAAATGGCAGGATTTACAAAGTAACCAGTATTGCCGCAAATGCCTGCAAAGGAAATAAGAAGATGACTTCTCTGACCATCGGAAACAATGTGACAAAGATCGGAAAAAATGCATTTGCAAACTGTACGAAGCTGACGAAAGTGACCGTAAACGGCAGCAAACTGAAAAGCATCGGCAAGAATGCTTTTAAAGGCGACAAGAAGTTAAAGAAGATCAGCCTGAAAAAGGTAAGATCACTGAAGAAAGTAGAAAAAGCGGCATTTTGGGGAATCTCGAAAAAAGTAACCGTAAAAGTGCCAAAGAACAAGAAGAAAGCTTACAGCAGATTGCTGAAAAAAGGCGGTATTGCAGCAGGCAGGGTAAAGTAAAAAAGGTCATAGAAAGATTCCGTCAGGCATAGGATAGCATGAAGAAATGGAAAGGGCGAAATTCCGGTGAGAGGATTTTTATATAAAAACTGGAAAAACCTGCTTTTTCAAATCTATCTGTTTGTGCTGTTTGCCGGAATCGGTATTGGCAGTGTGGAATATATCCGCTGGTGTGGGAAAATACTTCCGGCATCCGCGGATATTCCGCCTAAAATCGCCCTGACATTTGATGATGGCCCGCATCCGGTCTATACGAAAAAGCTGCTTGACGGTTTGTGGAAACGGGGAGTAAAGGCAACGTTTTTTCTGATCGGAGAAAATATCGAAGGAAATGAGGAACTGATCCGGCAGATGGCAGAAGATGGTCATCTGATCGGAAATCATACCTGGTCACATGCAGATATCACAAAAATGTCAGATGAACAGGCATGTGCAGAGATTACAAAAACAAGCGAACTGGTGAAAAGTATCGTTGGATATGATACGGAATATATCAGACCGCCGTTTGGAGCGTGGAATAAAAATCTGGAGTGTGGTTTTGAGATGTTCCCAGTGCTGTGGACGATCGATCCGCTGGACTGGAAAACCGAAAATGCAGACCGGATCGTAGAAAAAGTGATGTCGGAGGCAAAAGAAAATGCCGTTATTCTGCTGCATGACCGCTATGAAACTTCGGTGGAGGCAGCATTTCGGATCGTGGATCTGTTAAAAGAGCAGGGGTATGAATTTGTGACAGTAGATAAACTTGTACTTGATTGAGAGGATGCGGAACTGTTTGGTAACAGAATGATTCGTATGGCATCTTTTAGATGGAAAAGAAGACACAGGAGAGGAGGAAGAACTTTGGATTTATTTGATTATATGAGAGAAACAAAAATGGAAAGCGAAGCACCGCTTGCTTCCAGGATCCGCCCAAGGACACTGGATGAGATTGTCGGGCAGCAGCATATTCTGGCAAAGGATAAACTGCTTTACCGTGCGATCAAAGCAGATAAACTCAGTTCCGTTATTTTTTACGGACCGCCGGGAAGCGGAAAGACCACGATCGCAAAAGTGATCGCAGGTACTACAAGTGCTGACTTTATACAGATCAATGCCACGGCAGCAGGCAAAAAAGATATGGAAGAGGTAGTCGCCGGGGCAAAACAGCGTATGGGGATGTACGGCAAACGGACGATTCTGTTTGTGGATGAGATCCATCGCTTTAATAAAGGGCAGCAGGATTATCTGCTTCCGTTTGTTGAGGACGGGACGCTGGTGCTGATCGGGGCAACGACGGAGAATCCTTATTTTGAAGTAAACGGTGCTTTGCTTTCCAGATCCAAAGTTTTTGAACTGAAACCGCTTGAGAAAGAGGATATCAGGAAGCTGATCCTGCGTGCTGTCACAGATAGTGAACGCGGCATGGGAGCATATGATGTCTGCATGGATGAGGAAGCAGCAGATTTTCTGGCAGAAGCGGCAGACGGTGATGCAAGGTCAGCACTCAATGCGGTAGAACTTGGTGTACTGACAACGGAGCGCCTGGCAGATGGGAAAATCCATTTTACGATCGATGTGGCATCAGAATGTATCCAGAAACGTGTGATCCGCTATGATAAGGCGGGAGATAACCACTACGACACGATCTCAGCCTTTATCAAGAGCATGCGGGGATCCGATCCGGATGCGGCAGTCTACTATCTGGCAAGAATGCTCTATGCCGGAGAAAGTGTGACTTTTATTGCCAGGAGGATCATGATCTGTGCATCTGAAGATGTCGGGAATGCTGATCCGCAGGCACTTCAGGTGGCAGTTGCAGCAGCACAGGCAGTCGAGCGTGTCGGCATGCCGGAGTCACAGCTGATCCTTTCTCAGGCAGCGATTTATGTGGCATGTGCACCGAAAAGCAATGCCGCGACCAATGCGATCTTTTCCGCAATGGAATCGGTGAAAAATAAAAAAGCCTCCGTGCCGCCGTATCTGCAGGATGCACATTACGGTGGGGCAGGGAAGCTTGGAAGGGGCATTGGCTATGAGTATGCACATGATTTCCCGAAACATTTCTCGAAGCAGCGTTATCTGCCGTATGAACTTGGCGATGTGAAATTCTATGAACCAAGTGACAGTGGTTATGAACAGCAGATCAGACGTCATCTGGATTGGCTGCATGAGGAATGACTTTAATGAAAAACATAGTAAAATCAGGACAGAAGCTGAGTCATCAGAAACTGGTAGACAACTTCACATTTGTTCTTCCAGGCTTTGCACATGGCTTCTGCCTGTTTTTTGTCCGGAACTGTAAGAGTCAGGTCGATCAGATCGGACTCTTTTTCTTTTATGACACAGTGTACGGCGTATTCTTTTGCTGTGGTACGGTAATAATCTGCGGTAACGGAAACTTCATTTCGCAGTTCAATTTTGTGTTCCTGAAGATACTGGTCGGCTTCTTCCTGGATTGCGTTTGGGATGCGGTCACAGAAATACCCCAGTGTCTCACGCCCGCTTTTTGTCAACTGGAACTGTGTAGTGTTGCGGATGGGCTGTGAATGGATCAGACTGGCCTCCTCCAGCTCAGAAAAAGCCTGCTGCAGCGTGAAATAGTTCGTATAGCCGCGGTCAAGCAGAAAACTGGAAATCTGACTGTTGGTAAGCGGAAAATCTACACGGTCGAGCATATATAAGATGATTAATTTGTAAAGCGTAAATGGTTCAGCCATAAAATACCTCCCTGTGTTTTGGAATTGTGTGTTTATGGTTCAGAGAAAAGCCGTCCCTGCCAGGTACCTTGAACCTTCAGTTCGTGGTGAATGTGATTGAGAACACTGCGCTTTTTCAGACTCCAGAGCGGTGCGATCAGCAGGTCACTTGGTCCGTCCCCGGTCAGGCGGTGGATCGTGATATCCGGTGAAAGCACTTCCAGACAGCGGATCACAAGGGAAACATATTCGTCCTCAGAGAAAATATGAAATCCGGTCTGCCCATAATAATCTGCCAGATCGGTATGTTTCAGTACGTGAAGCAGCTGAAGCTTGATGCCGTCAATATGATATACATTCAAATACCGCATGGTTTCAAGAATATCCTCCATGTTTTCACCCGGAAGACCGAGAATGGTGTGTACGACGGTCTCTATTCTCCGTGCCTGAAGTTTTGAAAGTGCGTCCTCAAAGCAGGAAAGTGGATAACCTCTGCGAATAAAAGCAGCCGTGCGTTCGTGGATCGTCTGCAGGCCAAGTTCTACCGTGACAGGTTTCTTTCTGTTCAGATCGGAGAGCAGATCAAGCGTATCGTCCGGCAGACAGTCGGGCCTTGTGCCAATAGACAGTCCGACAATATCTTTATGTTCAATTGCCTCTGTAAAAATACGCTCAAGATACGAAAGCGGAGCGTAAGTATTGGTATATGCCTGAAAATAGGCGATAAAATGTGTTGCCGGGAATTTCGAGGAAAGGCGGACTTTCTGCTCTTCAATCTGCTGCGTGACCGGATGCGTCCGGTCGCCGGCAAAATCACCGCTGCCGCCCTCACTGCAGAAAATACAGCCATGGGTTCCGAGTGTGCCGTCACGGTTTGGACAGGTCATGCCGCCATCCAGAGAGACTTTGTAAATTTTTTCGCCGTAGCGGCTTCGCAGGTGGTAATCCAGCGAACGGTACGGCTTTCCACCGAAATCAGGCAGTGTAATATGCATAAAAGATACCTCCAACTGAAATCTACCTTATCATAGCATCAGAGTCTGCAAAAATCAAGGTTGTGCTTTTTTGCATCTCCTGGAAAGGTTCCTGAAAAAGGTTTGCGGCATTTCTTATGGTATGGTAGAATAAATAGAAGTGAAGTAACGGTTCTGCAGTGTGTAAGATGCAGAATCATTGCAGACAGGTGTGCATGGCATGCCTTGGGATATTTTACAGAAAGGAATCCGAAAGATGAGTATACTGATTAAAAACGGCAGAGTGATTGATCCGGACACCAGAAAAGATGGCCGGTATGATATCCTGATCGAGGAGGATAAGATTGTAAAAGTAGAACAGGAAATAAAAGAAAAGGCAGACGAAGTAATCGATGCAGCCGGCTGTTATGTCATGCCGGGACTGATCGACCTGCATGTACACCTGAGAGATCCAGGTCAGACTTATAAGGAGACTGTTGAGACGGGAGCGATGGCAGCAGCACACGGTGGATTTACAACGGTACTGGCGATGCCAAATACAAAGCCGGTGACGGATGACAGACTGAATATCCGCTATGTACACAACAAAGCAAAGATGAACGCACCGATCCATGTACTGCAGGCAGGAGCGATTACAAAAGGACAGAAAGGAAAGGAACTTTCTGATATTGAGTCCATGGTGGCAGAAGGCTGCCCGGCAATCAGTGAGGACGGCAAATCGGTTATGGATTCCCTGCTCTGCAAAGAAGCAATGAAGGTTGCGGCAGAGTGCGGGATTCCGATTATGGCACACTGCGAGGACATCGACCTGATGGACGGAGGTGTGGCAAATGACGATGAATACATCCGCAAGCAGGGACTTCGCGGTATCAGCAATGCAGTAGAGGATATTATCGCAGTGCGTGATGTGATGCTGGCAGGAGAGACAGGAGCACATCTGCATCTGTGCCACTGCTCCACTTACGGAAGTGTGGAGATTGTCAAACAGGCAAAGAAACACGGGATAAGTGTGACTGCTGAAGTATGCCCGCATCACTTTACGCTGACATCCCAGGATGTCGATGCCGGCGATGCAAACTATAAAATGAATCCGCCGCTAGCGTAACCAAAAAGGCATGTTGATGCATTAAAACGACGGATCTGCGTGATGACATCATGGATGTAATCGCGACCGACCATGCACCGCACAGTGATGA
>ENA-OQDT01001368-OQDT01001368.1-human-gut-metagenome-genome-assembly--contig:-NODE-1368-length-14289-cov-6.804971_pt1 | contig 14289 bp, 20 predicted proteins | sample MGYA00242786_ERZ504617 | MGnify/ENA primary metagenome ERZ504617 (study PRJEB26092, sample SAMD00036337) | human gut metagenome | host: Homo sapiens | study: EMG produced TPA metagenomics assembly of...
AGCTCTATCCCGCCAGTCTCACCAGATCATGACCGCTCTGCTGACGCTGGAGGCAGTGGACAGCGGGCAGCTGTCCATGGACCAGCCAATCACTGTTACGGACGAGCGCCTGGAGGGGCTGGCGGCGGAGGCAGCACCGCCGGCATCCGGGCCGGGGAGGTGCTGACGGTGGAGCAGCTGCTGGAGTGTATGCTGATCGTCTCCGCCAACGAGGCGTGCAACATTCTGGCGGAGCAGGTCAGCGGCAGCGTGGACGCCTTCGTGGGCGCCATGAATGAAAAGGCTGCGGCTCTGGGGTGTGAGAACACCCACTTCGTCAACACCACCGGCCTGCATGACAGCCAGCACTACACCTCCGCCTGGGACTTGTACCTCATCACAGCGGAGGCCCTGAAGCATGACGACTTCCTGCGGATCTGCGATATGAAGAGCGCCACCATCCCCGCCACCAATCTCAGCAAGGAGCGGACGCTGTACACCACCAACCATCTGCTGTCCACCTGGCGTGTCATCGGTTACCGGGATAAGCGGGCTCACGGCATCAAGACCGGCTCCACGCCGGAGGCGGGGCTCTGCCTGGCCTCCTCGGCCAGCCGGGACGGCCGGGATCTGATTGCCGTGGTCCTGGGCTGCGTGCGGGAGCCCAACACCACCGGCAGCCGGGGTATGACCCAGTTTTCCGAGAGCCGCCGCCTGCTGGAGTGGGGCTTCAAAAATTTCTCGCGGCAGACCGTGCTGGACTCCACCTCGCTGCGGGACGAGCCGATGGGCGAATGGATGGCCGTCACCTTGGCCGGGCACGGCGTGATGAAAATGCAGCCAATGTCCTCCTTCGGCAGGCCGGTTCTGCGCACGGCCTCTTTTTTGGCCAGGCGCGCGGCCAGCTCGATGGGCGCGACCAGCGGCAGCACATGGTCGATGAGCTGTGGAAAGCGCACGCGGATGAGCCGCGTCACCGCCGGACAGGCCGAACTGATCACAGGCCGTTCGATGCTGCCTGTCTGCAGAATGCGCCGTGTGGCGTCGCTGACAAGCTCCGCGGCCTTTGCCACCTCGTACACATCGTCGAAGCCCATATCCAAAAGTGCTGCCAGCACCACGTCCTGCTCCTCCAAATTGTTATACTGTCCGTATAAACTCGGCGGAGGTAAAGCAATTGTATATTTGAAATCATCCAAAATCGTCAACGGGTCATACAGCGGCTTCTTTGCATGATGCGGACAGATGCGGATGCACTCGCCGCAGTCGATGCAGCGCTCGGCCAGGATATGCGCCTTGCCGTCGCGCACGCGGATGGCCTCGGTGGGGCAGCGCTTGATGCAGTTGATGCAGCCCTTGCAAAGCTCTTTGTCCAGCATGACAGAATGGGTAAATTGCTCCAACGGGGCCGCCTCCTTTCCTGGCGCCGGGCGCGGCGGTGTCAATCGATGCGCACGGCCATTTTCACCGTCGTGCCCACGCCGACGGCAGATTGAATGTCGAATTCATCGGAATATTTCTTCATATTGGGCAGCCCCATGCCCGCGCCAAAGCCAAGGCTGCGCACTTCGTCCGGCGCGGTGGAATAGCCCTCGCTCATGGCCAGGGCAATGTCTGCAATGCCGGGGCCCGTGTCGGAAAGTGTCATGCGCACCGCGTCATCGTCCACCTCTACGTCAATGTCCCCGCCATGCGCGTGGATGGCCAGGTTGATCTCTCCCTCATACAGTGCGATGGCAACCTTACGCACAGCGTCTGCAGGGATCCCCAGCTTCTTCAGCCGTGCCTTCAAATCGGCGCTGGCCTCCCCCGCACGGGTGAAATCGTCCCCGGGCACGGTATAATGCAGGCGGATCGCGTCCATCACGCCATCCCCCCGCGCAGCCCTTTTTCGTACAGCAGGCCGCACGCCGCGAACATGGGCAGCTTTGTAGCCAACACGGCGATGCCCCGGTCCACCGCCAGCTGCAGGATGGCGCCGCATATCTGGCTGATGAAGGAGATCTCGCCGATCAGGAGGTTCGTCCCCATGTTCATCACGATGGCCACGCCGATCACCGTCAGGAAGATGACGGGCTCGAACCACGAATGCGACGTCAGCGACAGGATCACGATGATGATGAGTACCGCCAGCACCATGATGTAGGCGATCTCCACCGACGTGGAGCTTTGCGCGCTGGCGGTGTTCACGGCATCGCCCGACAGCGACACCTGCGACGCGCCCGTATCCTGGGCGGCCGCGCGCGCCTCCTCGGTGGCCCGTCACCCCTTTCGCCTCGTCGATGACCAGCTGGAACAGATACCCGTCGTCGGTCGCCACGACGCCGTCACGTCCTCGTCCTGCACGGCGAGCGGCTTCTTCGTGTCCGCCACGCTGCCCAGCCACATCACCTCGTCCACGCCGTCGACGGCGGCCAGGTCGCGGGAAAAGCTGCTCGGCCGTGGCCTGGTCGATGCCCTCGGCGAACAGACGCGCGTTCGGGATGCCCCCGTCGAACGACTGCTCCATGTCGTCGAGCGCCTGTATCGACGGCGCGTCGGCCGGCAGGTAATCGGTCATGCTGTAGTTCACCTTCACCGCCGGGATGCACAGCGCGCACGCCACTGCCGCCACCGCGAACAGCGCAACCACCGCCTTGCGGTGGCGCAGGAACGCTTCGCAAAAACTTGAGCATCATGCTCCCTTCGAACAGATGTTTCACGTGAAACACTCATACCACAGGTGATGCATACTCAACATTAGTACCGTTATACATCATGTGTTGAATAATGAACGAATATGCGATATGCTTTCGACCAGGGCAATACGCAATCAAGCGCCCGATCGTCGACTATTCGACACCGCGGGGGCTGTTCGTCGAAGAAGGTGAATCGTGTCGGAAGAAATCTTGACACCCGGATGGCGTCGCGACATCAAAATGGATCGCCGTTCTCGGCGCACGCGCAACGCGCTGACGACGGCGCTCATGGCGCTTTTGAAGGAGCGCCCGCTCAAAAAGCATCACCGTCACTGAGCTGGCCGAGCTGGCCGACGTGAACCGCGCCACGTTCTACGTGCACTTCCAGGACGTGTACGACATGTTCGACCAGGTGAAAGAGGAGTTCTGCAACATCTGCCGCGAGCTGGTGGACGCGCATGGCGAAGAGCTGGCGCGCAACGAGAACCGTCCGTTCCTCGAGGACATTTTCAGCTACTTCGAAACGAACGAAGACGCGTTCGCCATCGTGTTCGGCGACAACGCCGACGGGGCCTTCCTGGGAGACGTCATCGACGTGGTGCGCGACAGCTGCCTCACGGCCGTCGCGCCCCTCGAGGCCGTGGAGCGCCGGGAGCGCGACCAGGGCCTGACGCCGAACCGCGACCGCGCCCTCGGCATGGCGCTGTGCAACTACCAGTTCGACTTCATCGCCGGCGGCATCGTCAGCATGCTGAAAAGCTGGCTGGCCAGCGACCGCCGCGAGTCCATCGACACCATGGTCGCCCTCGCCGACAGCTACCTCAACGTGCTGGGCGAAGGCGTCCTCCAGCGCAACCTCGCGCTGGCCGAGCGCCCGTCGTAGCAAGCGCGGCGCCCCGATGCCCCAAAGGGAGCCGAACCCCTTCTAGGACATCCTCCAGAAGTCCCGGATAAGCTCCTGACGGTTCGCCTGACCGGATTTTTGCAGGATGTTGTGCACGTGCACCTTCACGGTGGACGGGGAGAGCGACATCGCCGAGGCGATGTTCTGGTTGTCCTGATCGCGCAGGATGTAGTCGAGCACCTCCTGCTCGCGGGCCGTCAGCTGGTGGCGCTTGGCGTAGACGAGCAGATCCTCGGCTGTCTGACGATAGCGGAGGGTGTCGTCCACCACGGGCGCCTTGTTGGAGTGAATATCCAGCTGACGAAGGGCGAACCAGCAGGTCATGGCCGCACAGACCATCATGAGTACGTTCTCGGCGTAGTTTCGCTCCGCCGAGAACGTGAACGGTCCTATTGTGAGCGTGTCGGTGGAAAGCACGAGGAAGAACAGCGCGTCCTCGGCCACCATGACCATTCCGAGCAGGGCGAGAGCGATGCAGTGGTTCTTGTAGCGCCCAAGCCGTTGCCGCTCGACCGGGTCTTTCGTACGCAGGTAGTGAACGGCGCCATAGGCCAGGATCCAGAACATGAAGGCGGCTCGGCAGCTGTAATAGCAGAACCTCAGCACCTTGCTCTCGCCGGAGATGGCGAGCAGGATCAGCGAGAGGATGGCATAAACGACGATGGGCGTGATGCGGATGCTGCGACGGCACTCACCGATGTACTCGCAGACCATGAACCAGAAGGCGCCGAGAAAGCCGGCTCCGGTGACCATCGTGTAGAGCGAGCGGATGAAATAGTACTCCTGGGTCAGCCCCGAGGCCAGCTCGCGCGCTGCATAGTCGTCCTGCAGGATGGAGGCCACGTCGAAGAAGTAGAACAGAAACGCGAGGAACGCGAACAGCAGCACGCGCTTGCGCGACACGAGGTACGCCGACAGGCACGCAGCCGAGGTGAGGACGGAAGCCAGCAGCACGATCAGGGTGAAATGGAAGAGCACGAACCCCACCAACAGACACTCCTTCGTCCGACGATGCAGGAAATCAATCGTTTCCCATCATATACGAAACGGTACGCCCCTGCGGTGCATGCATCCGATCACCTGCGGTTTAACTAGGTTGTAGTTCTCAGTCGCCGCATTTCGGACGCGCGCGGGCCGCTCGATAGACCCTGTTTAGACCTTTCTTTCGCCGTCGCCTCCCGGCAAGGTGTGATCGACGCGTCGTCATGCAGCACCTCTTCGCAAAGGAGTTCGTCAATGGACAAAAGAAAAGGGATCGGCCTGTTCGGGCTGATCGGCATGGTGATCAGCTCGTGCATCGGGTCGGGCGTGTTCGCCATCACGGGCCAGTTGGCGCAGGTCGCGTCTCCCGGCAGCGCGCTCATAGCCTGGGGCGTCGTGGGCGTGGGCTTCATGATGCTGGCGCTGTCGCTTGCCAACCTGGGCGCGAAGCGCCCCGACCTGCACGGCATCTTCCAGTACGCCGAGGAGGGCTTCGGCCCGTTCGCGGGCTTCATCTCGGGCTGGGGGTACTGGCTGAGCGCGTGGCTGGGCAACGTCGCCTTCGCCACGATGATGATGTCGACGCTGGGGTACTTCTTCCCCGCGTTCCTGCCGGGCAACACCGTTCCCTGCATCCTCATCGCGTCGGTCATCATGTGGCTGCTCACCCTGCTCGTCATCCGCGGCGTCGAGAGCGCATCGTTCCTCAACGCCATCGTCATGGTGTGCAAGGTGGCGTCCATCGCCGTGTTCATCCTGTTCACCCTGTTCCTGTTCAACGCCAACGTGTTCACGGCCGACTTCTGGGGCACGCTCCAGAACAACATGGCCTCCATGGGCGAGCTGGGCGCAGACGCGGTGGCCATCGGAAGCGTCGGCGACCAGGTGAAGAACTGCCTCATCATCCTCATGTGGACCTTCGTGGGCATCGAGGGAGCCACCGTCATGTCTTCGCGCGCCCGCAAGAAGAGCGACGTGGGCAAGGCGACCGTCATCGGCCTGATCTGCCTGCTGCTCATCTACATCAGCGCCTCGGTGCTGCCGTACGGCTACCTGCCCTACACCGAGATCGCCGCCATGAACTACCCGGCCATGCTCTACGTGTTCGACTCGATGGCCCCCGGCTGGGGCGGCGCGTTCATCTCCATCGCCATCATCATCTCCGTCATGGGGTCGTGGCTGTCGTTCACCATCCTGCCCGCCGAAACCACGTCGGACATGGCGAAACGCCAGCTGCTGCCCGCCGCGTGGGGCAAGATGAACGCCAAGAACGCTCCCCGGTTCAGCCTGCTGATCGTGGGCGCGTGCACCCAGGTGTTCATGCTCACGCTCATCTTCTCCGAAGACGCGTACAACTTCGCGTTCTCCCTCTGCACGGTGGCCATCGTCATCACCTGGACCCTGGCAGCGGCCTATCAAGCGAAGTACTCCGCCCAGAACAGGCAGATGGGTACAGCTGGTCATCGGCGCGATCGCGGTGCTGTTCCAGGTTGTCGGCGTGCTGCTGAACGGCTGGACGTTCCTGCTGCTCACCTGCGTCGGCTACATCCCGGGCTTCTTCGTGTACGCCAAGGCGCGCAAGGATCAAGGACGCGGCCTGACGACGGCCGAGAAGGCGGGGATGGGCATCATCTCGGCGCTCGGCGTGCTGTCGCTCGTGCTGCTGTTCACGGGATTCATCAGCTTCTAGCACCGCATATCGCAACCTGTCACAACCGGGAAGGAACACTCCTATGCATATCGCAACCATTGGCGTTAAAGACTGGCTGAACGTCTGGGAGAAAAGCGCCACCTACGACATCGCGCAATCCACCATCTCGTCGATGACGATGGGCGAGATCCTCGCCCTGGACGACGAGCAAGGGGCCACGTTCTACGAGCGGCTGAACAAGGAGAAGATGAACTACGGCTGGATCGAGGGCTCGCCCGCGTTCAAAGAGGAGGTGGCCAAGCTCTACCGCTCGGCGGATCCCGACAACGTGCTGCAAACCAACGGCGCGACCGGCGCCAACTTGCTGGCGCTGCTGGCCCTCGTGGAGCCGGGCGACCACGTGATTGCGGAGTACCCCACCTACCAGCCGCTTTACGAGATTCCCCGCACCCTGGGCGCCGAGGTGGAGTACTGGCACCTGCGCGAGGAGAACGGCTGGAACCCCTCTATCGACGAGCTGAAGGAACTGCACACGCAGGGCGGCTGTCCCTGCAGCGTCACCGCACCGGACGGCAAGCCGGTGGAGTATACCTTCTTCCGTCCGCAGCAGTATGGCGAGCAGTACACCATCCGGGAGTGGCCGTCCTTCAACGCGATGCTGGAGGGCTACTATGCCGAGAAGGACCGCGCTGAGCGGCTGCGCACCAAGAGCAAGGAGCTGCACAAGGCGGTGCACAATATGTATGACCGCGCCCTGCGCAAGCAGGCAGCACGGCAGGAAGAGCTTGCTGCCAGCGGCAAAAGCGAAAAGCTGCGCCTGTACGGTGAGCTGCTGTCTGCAAACCTCTATCTGGCGCAAAAGGGCATGAAGAGCCTGACCGTGCCCAACTGGTACGACGAGGGCAAAGAGGTGACCATCCCGCTGGATCTGCGATTCAGCCCCAGCCAGAACGCCCAGAACTTCTTTAAGAACTACAAAAAGAAGCAGACTGCCGCCCGGATGCTGGTAGATCTGCTGGCAGAGGGCGAAAAGGAGATCGCCTATCTGGAAACGGTGCTCTACGAGGTGGAAAGCGCCTCCGGCGAAGCTGCCCTGAACGAGATCCGCATGGAACTGAAAAATCAGGGCTACCTGAAGTACTACAAGCAGCGGGACAAAAAGCAGAAGCCTGCGGACTTCCTGCGCTATACCTCCAGCGACGGCTTTGAGATCCTGATAGGCCGCAACAACGCCCAGAACGACAAGCTCACCCTGCACACCGCCCGGGGCAAGGACCTGTGGTTCCATGTACAGAAAGCCCCCGGCAGCCACGTTGTGGTCATGAGCCGGGGCGAGGACATCCCGGACACCACCAAGCAGGAAGCGGCGGAGCTGGCGGTCATCCATTCCAGCGCCTACAAGGCGGGCACCGGCGCCAAGGTGGCAGTGGACACCACTGAGGTGAAGAACATCTGGAAAGCAAACGGAGCCAAGCCCGGCATGGTGCTGTACGAGGTGTACACCACCGTCTACATCACCCCGCGGGAAGGGCTGGAGGAGCAGCTGAAGAAGAAATGATCTGAACTGCGCGCCGCGCTGCTCTGCGCATCTTCAGCGGAAGAAAACTTTATAATTTCGGACTGCCGGAGCGTCTGCGGACGCTCCGGCAGTCCATTTTCACGGGAGGGAGTTCTCCTATATAATAGGTATAACCCCTGCCTTTCCCGCCCATACTGATGCTGCAAGGGGACGCGGGGGAGTTTTCCACCGGCAAAAAGCGCTGAGATTGTGCATCTTGCACAGAAAATGCGGCCATTGGCAAAACAGAGAAAATAAAAAAGAAAAATCGTAATTTTCTGCAAAAAACACTTGCCAAATAGACGAAGATGTGATAAAATATCTCTCGGCTGCAAAAGGCTTGTGCGATACAAGTCGTGCAGGCCAGCGATATGCGTTGATGCGGGAGGTTGTCATCCGGCGATAGCTGCGATGGGTTATTTCCGCGGAGTATGTCCGATCTTAGAACCGGGCGAAAAAATTACTGACAGCGATGGAATACGTTCCCTCGGCAGAGAAGTTACTCCTCTGCGAAACGGGCGGAACCAATGTTCGGATTTGATTTGCTAATATGTTTCCGGGAGAACTGCCATGCGGTTCACCGGTTTTTATAGTGCCAAATCGAGGAACACCCGGAACTGTGTAGAGCAATTTATCGGCTCGCCTAGGGCAAAAACAATTTTTCAGGAGGCGTAAGCAATGGCAGTCAAAGAAAAAATCAGAATCCGTCTGCAGAGCTATGATGCTCAGCTGATCGATGCCGCAGCAGAGAAGATCGTGGAGACCGCAAAGCGCACCGGCGCCCGCGTGTCTGGCCCTATCCCCCTGCCCACCGATCGTGAGGTCGTTACCGTTCTGCGCGCTACCCACAAGTACAAGGATAGCCGCGAGCAGTTCGAGAGCCGCACTCATAAGCGTCTGATCGACATTCTGAAGCCGTCCAACAAGACGGTCGAGGCTCTGATGAGCCTCCAGCTCCCCGCTGGCGTGGACATCGAGATCAAGCTGTAACAGCTGATCCAAGCGATGCTCCTCGTTTCCCGAGGGGTCATGTTGGCGGTGACGTGCGCCGCCAACCAATAACCTTTACAGGAGGAAAAGAAAATGGTTAAAGGCATTATCGGCAAGAAAGTCGGTATGACCCAGCTGTTCGATGAGAACGGCAAGGTTATTCCCGTAACTGTCATCGAGGCTGGTCCCTGCACCGTGGTGCAGAAGAAGACCGTCGAGAGCGATGGTTACCAGGCTGTCCAGCTGGGCTTCGGCGAGGTTTCCGCCAAGAAGGTCAACAAGGCAGCTGCAGGTCACTTCAAGAAGGCAAACGTTGCCCCCAAGAAGACCCTGCGCGAGTTCCGTCTGGAAGATGTTTCCGCAATGAACGTTGGCGACGTGCTGAAGGCTGATGTCTTCGCAGCAGGCGACAAGGTTGACGTTGCAGGCGTTTCCAAGGGCAAGGGCTACCAGGGCGTTATCAAGCGCTTTGGCCAGCACCGTCTGCGTGAGAGCCACGGCACCGGCCCTGTTGCTCGTCATGCAGGTTCTATGGGCGCTATTTCCAACCCCTCTCGTGTGTTCCCCGGCAAGCGCCTGCCCGGCCACATGGGCTTTGTGCGGGTCACCGTGCAGAACCTGACCGTTGTCAAGGTTGACACCGAGAACAATCTGATCGCTGTCAAGGGTGCGGTTCCCGGCTCCAAGGGCACCATCGTCACTCTGGCCAACAGCGTGAAGGCGTAAGGAGGAAAGCTACAATGGCAAAGTTTAATGTAGTCGATATGAACGGTCAGCACGTTAGCGAGATCGAGCTTTCCGACGCCGTGTTCGGTATCACCCCGAACGAGAAGGCTGTCCACATTGCTGTGGTGAACTTCCTGGCCAACCAGCGTCAGGGCACCCAGAACACCAAGATCCGCATGGAAGTTTCCGGCGGCGGCAAGAAGCCCTGGCGTCAGAAGGGCACCGGCCACGCTCGTCAGGGCTCCATCCGTGCGCCCCAGTGGACTCACGGCGGCGTTGCTCTGGGCCCCAAGCCCCGCAGCTACAACTACCACATCAACAACAAGGTCAAGCGCCTGGCTCTGCTGAGCGTTCTGTCTGACAAGGCTGCCAATGGCAACATGGTCGTTGTTGATAAGTTCACCTGCGACGAGTACAAGACCAAGGCTGTGGTTGCAATGCTGAACGCTGTTGGCGCTGGCAAGAAGAACCTGCTGGTCAACGAGACCGTCGATGCAAAGTTCGTCAAGAGCGCTGGCAACATTGCCGGTGTCAAGACCACCTTTGCAGGCAGCGTGAACACCTACGATGTGCTGAACGCCGACAAGCTGATCATCAGCGTCGACGCAGCGAAGAAGCTCGAGGAGGTGCTTGGCTAATGAAAACCGCACATGATATCATCCTGAAGCCGGTCATTACCGAGAACTCCATGGCTGGCATCGCTGATAAGAAGTACACCTTCAAGGTTGCTACTGATGCCACCAAGGTCGAGATCGCTCAGGCTGTCGAGACCCTGTTCCCCGGCGCTAAGGTCGCTAAGGTCAACACCATTTCCGTGCGTGGCCGCTTCCGCCGCCAGGGCATGCATGCTGGTTACACTGCCGCTTCCAAGAAGGCAATCGTGACCCTGACCAAGGACTCCAAGGAAATCGAGTTCTTCAACAGCATGGTCTAAACCGAACCCGCCGAGGGTTCCTCTATGGGGATATGACCCCGATAATAATTCATAAGATAAACAAAGGAGAATAGCACAATGGCTATCAAGAAGTATGGCCCCACTACTCCGGGCCGCCGCGGCATGACCGTCACGGATTACAGCGTCCTGAGCAAGGTCGCTCCCGAGCGCAGCCTGCTGGAGCCCATGAAGAAGCACAGCGGCCGCAACAACACCGGTCGTATCACCGTCCGCCACCAGGGCGGCGGCAACCGCACCAAGTATCGTGTCATCGACTTCAAGCGTCAGAAGACCGATATCCCCGCTACCGTCAAGACTCTCGAGTATGATCCGAACCGCAGCGCATTCATCGCTCTGGTCGAGTACACCGATGGCGTTAAGAGCTACATCATTGCTCCCGATGGCCTGAAGGTGGGCGATGTGGTCATCAGCAGCAAGTCTGCCGACATCAAGCCCGGCAACTGCCTGCCCTTCGAGAACATCCCCGTTGGTACCATCATCCACAACATCGAGCTGTATCCCGGCCGCGGCGCTCAGCTGGTTCGTTCCGCTGGCAACATGGCTCAGCTGATGGCTAAGGAGAATGGCTACGCTCTGGTTCGTCTGCCCTCCGGTGAGATGCGCAACGTGCCCGTGAACTGCACCGCAGTTGTGGGCCAGGTTTCCAACATCGACCACGAGAACGTCAACCTGGGCAAGGCCGGCCGTAAGCGCCACATGGGCGTTCGTCCCGGCAGCCGTGGTACCGTTATGAACCCCTGCGACCACCCCCACGGCGGTGGCGAGGGCCGCGCACCTGTTGGTCACTCCGGTCCTATGACTCCCTGGGGCAAGCCCGCTCTGGGTCTCAAGACTCGCAAGCATCATAAGCGCTCCGATAAGCTCATCGTGAAGCGTGCAGGTAAGTAAGAGAGGAGTTTAAGACAATGGGTAGAAGCATTAAAAAAGGACCTTTCGTCCAGGCTGCTCTTCTGAAGCACGTTGAAGCAATGAACGCTTCCGGCAAGAAGCAGGTCATCAAGACCTGGAGCCGCGCCTCCACGATCTTCCCCGAATTCGTTGGTCACACCTTTGCCGTTCACGACGGCCGCAAGCATGTGCCTGTGTATGTGACTGAGGACATGGTTGGCCACAAGCTGGGTGAGTTCGTTCCCACCCGTACCTTCAAGGGCCACACCGGTAATTCTAAATAATAGAGGGAGGAACACAACATGGAAGCTCGGGCAATTCTTCGTTATGCCCGCATTAGTCCCCGTAAGGTGTCTATCGTTATGGACCTGATCCGTAACAAGCCCCTGGACGAAGCGCTGGCAATCCTGCAGTACACCCCGAAGGCCGCTTGTGAGCCCCTTCTGAAGCTGGTGAAGTCTGCAGCCGCTAATGCGGAAAACAACTTCAATATGGACAAGAACAACCTCTACGTCGCCGAGTGCTTCGTTTGCCCCGGCCCGACGCTGAAGCGCATGATGCCTCGTGCACAGGGCCGCGGCTACCGCATCCTGAAGCGCACCAGCCACATGACCGTTGTTCTGAAAGAGAAAGAGTAAGGAGGGAAAACAATGGGCCAGAAAGTAAATCCGCACGGCATTCGTGTCGGCGTTATTAAAGACTGGGACAGCCGCTGGTTTGCCTCCAAGAAGGATTTCAGCGATAACCTCGTCGAGGATCACAAGATCCGCACTGAGCTGAAGGCTCAGCTGAAGGACGCTGGTGTCCCCAAGATCGAGATCGAGCGTACTGTGGATCCTTCCACTTCCGCTCCTCGCGTGACTGTCAACATCTACTGCGCTAAGCCGGGCATGGTCATCGGCAAGGGCGGTGAGGAGCGCGTTGCTCTGCAGAACAAGCTGACCAAGGAGTATGGCAAGACTGTGATCGTCAATGTCATCGAGGTCAAGAGCGCTTCCACCAACGCACAGCTGGTTGCTGAGGACATCGCTCGTCAGCTGGAGAACCGTGTGACCTTCCGCCGTGCCATGAAGCAGTGCATGCGCAATGCTATGAGCCCCCGCGATCGTTCCACCGTTCCCGCTAAGGGCATCAAGGCTATGTGCTCCGGCCGTCTGGGCGGCGCTGATATCGCTCGTACTGAGAGCTATCACGAGGGCACCATCCCCCTGCAGACCCTGCGTGCCGACATCGACTACGGCTTTGCTGAGGCTGCTACCACCTACGGCCGCATCGGCGTTAAGGTGTGGGTCTACAAGGGCGAGGTCCTGAAGAGCGCTAAGACCGCTCAGAAGAAGGAAGGAGGCAACAAGTAATGTTACTGCCTAAGCGTGTTAAGTACCGCCGCGTTCAGCGCGGCCGCATGACCGGCAAGGCTACCCGCGGCAACGTGGTGTGCCAGGGCCAGTACGGCCTTGTTGCTCTGGAGCCGGCATGGATCTCTTCCACCCAGATCGAGGCTGCTCGTGTTGCCATGACTCGTTACATCAAGCGTGGCGGCAAGGTGTGGATCAAGATCTTCCCCGATAAGCCCGTTACTGAGAAGCCCGCTGAGACCCGCATGGGTTCCGGTAAAGGCTCTCCCGAGTACTGGGTCGCTGTCGTTAAGCCCGGCCGCGTTCTGTTCGAGCTGGCAGATGTCGATGAGGCAACTGCCCGCGAGGCTCTGCGCCTGGCTATGCACAAGCTGCCCATCAAGTGCAAATTTGCAGTCCGTGAGGACTCCGTGAAGGAGGATGGCACCAATGAAGGCTAATGAACTCCGCGAAATGCAGACCGCAGAGCTGACCAGCAAGCTGGTCGACCTGAAGGCTGAGCTGTTTAACCTGCGCTTCCAGCATGCCATCAACCAGCTGGAGAACCCCGGCCGCATCGAAGCAGTCAAGAAGGACATCGCCCGCGTGATGACCGTTCTGGCTGAGAAGCAGTAAGGAGGTTAAACGATGGAAGAACGTAATCTGAGAAAGACCCGCGTCGGCGTTGTCGTGTCCGACAAGATGGATAAGACCATCGTGGTTGCCGTTAAGGATAGCGTGCAGCACCCCCTGTACAAGAAGATCCTGAAGCGTACCGTGAAGTTCAAGGCTCGTGACGAGCAGAACGAGTGCGGTATCGGTGACCGTGTTGAGATCATGGAGTGCCGCCCCCTGAGCAAGGATGTGCGCTGGCGCCTGGTCCGTATCGTTGAGAAGGCAAAGTAATCTTTGCCCGCTGCTTTGAACAGTTTGAAAGGAGATATCTGAAATGGTTCAGATGCAAACTTATCTCAAAGTTGCCGACAACACCGGTGCCAAGGAGCTGATGTGCTTCCGTGTGCTGGGCGGCACCCGCAAGAGATACGCAAACATTGGTGACGTCGTGGTCTGCTCTGTCAAGAAGGCAGCCCCCGGCGGCTCCGTTAAGAAGGGCGACGTCGTCAAGGCTGTCATCGTGCGCAGCAAGCATGGCGTGCGCCGCGACGACGGTTCCTACATCCGTTTTGATGAGAACGCCGCCGTTATCGTTATGGCCGACAAGAACCCCAAGGGTACCCGTATCTTTGGACCTGTTGCTCGCGAGCTGCGTGATGCCGGCTACACCAAGATCCTGAGCCTGGCTCCGGAATCGCTGTAAGGAGGTTTTAAAAATGAATAATCTTCATGTTAAAACCGGCGACAACGTTATGATCATCAGCGGCAAGGACAAGGGCCACACTGGTAAGGTCCTGCAGGTCAGCCCCTCTGAGAACAAGGTCATCGTTGAGGGCCAGAACATGGTTACCAAGCACGTCAAGCCTCGTCGTCAGGGCGAGCAGGGCGGCATCGTCAAGGCTGAGGGTGCTATGTACGCATCCAAGGTCATGCCCATCTGCCCCAAGTGCGGCAAGGCCGTGCGTGTGGGCCACGTCGAAAAGGACGGCAAGATGGTTCGCGTCTGCAAGAAGTGCGGCGCTGAGCTGTA
>ENA-OQDT01001370-OQDT01001370.1-human-gut-metagenome-genome-assembly--contig:-NODE-1370-length-14283-cov-4.205708_pt1 | contig 14283 bp, 15 predicted proteins | sample MGYA00242786_ERZ504617 | MGnify/ENA primary metagenome ERZ504617 (study PRJEB26092, sample SAMD00036337) | human gut metagenome | host: Homo sapiens | study: EMG produced TPA metagenomics assembly of...
AACCTCCTTGCTCTTTCCTGATGCGGTTGCCAAACCATCTTGATTGTAGCATGGAGGTTTTATTTGCCAAGGCTTTTTTATCTACCCCTGGTTCAACCAGGGGTTTTGTTAAGCCTAAAGGCAGCAAGAAAGGGATTGCTGCAAAGCTTCTTGCAGCAATCCCTCTGAAATCAGATTCCACCCTATTCGATTCAGAACGTTTCAAAAAAGCTTTTGCCCCGTTCTATTCCGACTTTTCCCTTTTCAGCTTCATCAACTCTTCTCGGAATGTTTCAATATCCTTAAACTGGCGGTATACGGAAGCAAAACGGACATATGCCACCTCATCGATCTCTTTGAGCTTTTCCATCGCAAGCTCACCGATGTGCTCAGAGGTCACCTCTCTATCCAACGAATTCTGTAGAGACGTCTCAATATCATCCACAGCGGCCGTCAACGCCGCCGCACTGACAGGGCGTTTCTCACAAGCACGCAGCATGCCGTTATAAAGCTTATCACGGTCGAAAACCTCGCGCGACTTATCTTTTTTTACAACGACCACCGGAACGCTTTCGATCACCTCATAGGTGGTGAAGCGCTTTGCACAACGCATACATTCCCGGCGGCGGCGGATGCGCTCGCCCTCATCCGTCGGGCGGGAATCAATCACTTTGCTTTCCTCATAGCCACAGAATGGACATCTCACACTCATCACTTCCAGCGCTTTTAATCATAGGAATTACCGCCTTGCGGCAGGAGGCGTTTCGCGCCGACAACCATTTTTCCAATGCTTCAAAGCTATCCGCTTTGAAGCTATTATACCATTGCAAAAACCATCTACGAAAAATGACGTTGCCGCATCGCGGCAGGAGGCGTTTCGCGCCGACAACCATTTTTCCAATGCTTCAAAGCTATCCGCTTTGAAGCTATTATACCATACCCATCCGAATATCCGCAAGCCCCAATCTCTCAGCCTTGTTGCTTCTCTAAATAGGCCTTAGCACGCATCAACTGCTTGTCATCCGTAAAATTCCCCGCATATAGTTCAATCATAAAGCTTCCCTGGTATCCCGCATCCTCCAACAGTGCGGCAAGCGCGTTAAAACGAAACGCGCCTTCCCCAGGCGGCAGGCAATCCCTGCCGGGCAGGTGATCGCTGACATGGACATGGACGATTTCGCCGGCAAATTGCCGCGCAAGCTCGAGCGGGTCAAGGCCGGAACGCACCGCTTGCTTGAGATCCAGCACCATATGAAAATCATTCCCCAGTGCCTTTCGCATCCGGGCAAGAAAAACGGGGGATTGTGAGGAAAACTGTACCACATTCTCCTGCGCAACCATAATCCCCTGTGCCCGGCCCAGTTGAACAAGCGCTCCGAAGCGCTCAAAATATTCCGGCTCTTCAATCGAGGCCCCCGGCTTCAGCCCATGCATCACCAGCAGATGCGCCCCAAGCGCATTTGCCGCGTCAAAATACCGCTTATAATATTCCAACGTGTCATAAAATCGCCGTTCATATGCGCTGAAAAGAAAAAAAGGCTCAGTCCCAGAGCTGAAGGGGTGCACTGACACCACCTGAATCTTACAAGCCTCCTGTTCCCGGCAAATCGCCTTCAAGAGCGGGCCGCGCAGCTCGGAAAAAGAGTTGAAAAATACCTCCGCTGTGGAAAAGCCCAATTCCCCTACCCGCTTGAGCGCTCGCTCAGTTTCAAGCGGATAAAAGCAGGCGGTAGATGCTCCAATTTGGATCAAGAATACCATCCTCCTAAAAGTTTGCAGATTTATCTTTCAAACTGCGTGTTAGGCCTGGGTTGTATCAGCATTCCAACATTTATACATTGCGAAACAGCGCCGCAGACCGCTATAATGGATTAAAATCGCAACGCAATATTATTTTAAAAACGAGTCGTTTATAGAAGGGATGGCCATGCATCCAATGCAGAAACTATTAACAGAGCTCCACGATACCGTACATACCATGCACCGCCTGCCAAAGCTGCTGCTGAAATATGGCGGTATGCTAGTGATCTTTCTTTTTACCGCATCGGCCGCCGCATACCTTTGCGCTGGACGGTTGAGCGATTATCACGCCCTGATGATTTTGAGCGGCGATCTTTTTGTTTGCGGGAAGGATACGCTTGCCGCCGCTATCGTGCCGGCGTTGCTGATTGAAATCATCCTGCGCGCAGGTAAAGCAGATGACAGCCGATAAGCGGATTGCGCCTATTTTTCTTCTATTACGCCATAGGGCCAATCCGTAATCGCGCCGAAATCATAAACATCCGTATACCCCATCTGGATTAATGTTTCTGCCGCCGCCTTGCTACGCACGCCGCTGGCGCAATAAACCAGGACCGTCTTGTTTTTATCCGGTAGCAGCTCGGGCGCCTTCTCTGCAATCTCCCGGTGAGGGATTAAAATATCTCCCTCAATATATTTCAAATTGTGCTCAACCTGGCTGCGCACATCCAGAAGAACATAGGGCTTTCCACTCTCCATGATCTCCTTTGCCTTCTGCGCGGTGATCCGGTGGTAACCTTCCACAGTCGTTTCTTCTGAAACAAGGCCGGTCGTTTGGCTATCCAGCTCCGTCAAATGGCCGCAGCCGGAGAGAACTGATGCGAACGCGCAAAGCAACGCCAGGATCAAAGCGGCCGTTACATATTGTTTCTTTACAAGCATATTCCTGCCTCCTCTCGTCAAGCTATTCATCGGCAGTCTTTTTTCTATTATTTTCCATATTCACTTTCAACGGCATCGGCTCTACCGCGGCCGTTTTCTTTTTTGCCACGCCCGGGCGGCGTTCCAATTTTCTTTTGTTCCCCTTTTCATCCACAATCCAGGTATTGTCAAGCTGGCCCGTCAGGCTCCGGCGAAACGCGGCGATGTATTCCTGCCGAAGTGCCAACTGCTCCTCCTTCTCCGCATCCGTCAGCCCATCTGTGCGTGATTTGCGCGCGAGAAAATTAATTCGGTCTATTTTTCCTGATTCATGCAACATTCCCCCTTGCCTGATATGTCAACAAGCCTTTGCTTCCGCTATGCTTATCATTCTACCTTTTTATCAATAAATTCCGGTTTGAGTTTTGAATAGACGATCTTTTGTTCGCTATAAAGCCCATAATAGCCAGAAAGCATAAAACTCACCGCGACCACCACGGCAAAAAAGCCAAAGCCCTTCGCACCAAATAGCTCTACGCTCAGAATTAAAGAGCTGACCGGACAGTTGGTCACGCCGCAAAAAAGCGCCACCAGCCCCAGCCCAGCCCCGAAGGAGGGCGAAAGGCCCAGCAGCTTCCCGATCACATTTCCAAACGTCGCCCCTGTAAAAAAAGCGGGCACGATCTCGCCGCCCTTAAAGCCCGCGCCCAGCGTCAGCGCTGTAAACAGGATCTTTAGGGCAAATGCCTCCGGGCGCGCCTGCCCTGCAACGGCACGGGCGATCACATCCATACCGGCGCCGTTATAATCACGCGTGCCGACCAGCAGGGTCAGCAAGGCAACCAGTAAACCGCCCACAGCGGCACAGAGATATTTATTGGGGATTAACTTTTTATAGAGCGCAGCCGACTGATGCATGCACACGCAAAACAAGATGCTCAGCACGGCGCACAGTACGCCGAGCAGCGCCACCTTTGCCACGCCGAGCGCGAGCCCTCCGGCACACCCGTAAGCAAAAATTCCGTGGGGGCAATCCCGAAAAGGGAAGAAATTCGGTCTCCTACCACAGCAGCGATCACGCAGGGCACAATTGCTGAATAATACATTACGCCCACGCTGATGACCTCCATGGAAAAAATCGCAGAGGTGACCGGCGTGCCAAACAGGGCGGAAAAAGCCGCGCTCATGCCGCACATGGTCAAAATGCGTGCATCCTTCTCATCCAGATGCAAAATCCTTCCAAACTTTGCAGCGAGACTACCGCCGAGCTGCAACGCCGCCCCTTCCCTGCCGGCCGATCCGCCAAAGAGATGGGTTAAAAGCGTGGTTGCAAAAATCAGCGGAGCCGTTTTAAACGAAAGCTTTTCATTCGTGCGCACCGCAATTAACACGAAATTCGTGCCGCGATCATTATTGATCCCGCCCCATTTATACAGCGCCGTAATCAAGACGCCGCCCACCGGCAAGAGCCAAACGAGCCACGGGTGCGCCTGCCGCAATGCAAGCGCACCGCTCAAGGCCATGTGAAAAGCAGTTCCGATTAAACCGATGACAATCCCGGCAAACAGCGCGAGCGCCGACCATTTTAAAAAGGCAAGGAGGTTTTTAATCGCCTCCTTACCAGGAAAATGCCCGTTTTGAAGATCCATACTGGCGTCTGCCCCTTTCTCGGCCAAGGGAGGTTTTCCTGCGGGTATAACACCGCCGAACAAGAAAAAACCGCTTGTGATCAACTAGATTTTTCATGCCTATGGCCATTTTTCTCCCCCTCTACTCCCAGCCACAGAATTGTACGGTTTTGGAAAAGCTCGAAATTTACACTGCGTCTCATCCGCCAGAACAAAAAACGCGGTTTGCAAGCTTCATCTTTCAAGCTTTGCCTTTCACGATGCCGCCAAACAGGCGGTAACGCCGACGATATATTATGATTTAGTATAGCATATCTGTGCGCTTTTGCGCAAATGATATCCGCTCATGTATGCCCAAAAGCGGCGGAGCAAAATAACTCCGCCGCTCAAGGATTTAGAATGGGATTATTGATAGGAAACCTTCGTATTTTCAAACGTGCTGTTTTTCCACTCGGCGATAAACTCGTCATTGTAAAAATTGCTGCGCTCGTTCAACTCCTGATTGACCTTATCCAGGCCATCCCGCTCGACCAAAGTCGGCGCGCCGGAGAAGAGGTTTGTGCCCAGACCAAGCCGGTCGCCCTCGATCTGAACGCCCAAGCTTGCTAAAATCGTCGGGTAGAAATCAAACGGGGCAAATTCGCGCCCATATGCCTTTTCCGCTTTTACCGGCGCATTTAGAATCAAATTAAAGATCGCACGGCGGTATTTTTTATCGACCTTTGCAAAAAATTTCTGATCCATGCTCCAATGGTCGCCTGTCAATACAATTGTCGTATTGGGGTAAAAATCTTGCTGCTGAATCCAGCGGATAAACCGAACCGTTTCAGCGGTCGAATAAGAGATAACGTTTGCATACTGGTTGCCGTGTTTATCCTTTACACCAGGGCTTAAGTAACCATCCGGGAAGTGGGTATCAGCCGTTTCCATATTCAGATGGAAGGGCTTGCCCGTTTTTGAAAGACGGATTAGCTCCTCCTTGGCAAATTCGTAGAGCTTATCATCCTCATAGCCCCACCAAACCTTATAGTCCTTGGGAATCAGCCCCTTCTCCTTCACCGCCTTATAATCCATGAAGTTAAAATCGCCATGGTTTTGGAAAAATGACGTAAGCCCACCAAAATCAGAATCCGCGCCAAACATAATCGTCTGCTCATAACCCTGCGCTTTTAAAATATCACCTATTCCAACAGCGCCTGGTAGAAATTTCCCAGATTTTCCATAAGAATTACCATTCATCGGAATCTTCAGAGGGAGCCCCAATTCCATATTGACCATTGCGGCTACCGACCAGCTGGAGCCCACCGTCTGGCGCGGGCCGCCAAACGTATCCGGCGTATGAGAAAAGCTGACGCCCTCCCCGGCAAGCTGCGTTAATTCCGGCATCAGGTTTGTTTTCATATAGCCGCCCAATTCTTTGGACAGGTAGGTGGTTTCAATCGATTCTAGATAAATATGGATCAAATTGCGCTTCTCTTTCGGGAATATCAGCTTCACATCGCGGGGGCTCACATAATGATCTTGGATATAGCTGGAATCGGAAACATAAGCATGATAAACATCGACCAGCTGGAATTTCTTCACACCATAAACCAACCCGCCGGCCAAAACGGCAACCGCTAACACAAGGCTTAACACGAGCCGGGGAATCCGGCCAAACACAACGCGAAGCTTTTCCCCACGATGCAGCACAAGGCGGTATACAGAGCATACAAAAATGCTGAACAGCATTGTCAATACAGCCGTTTCAAACACAGGGCCCTCAAATGCAGTCACCATCACATCGGAGCTGGTGCCGACAATCGGGGATTTGAGGTTGACCAAAAATTGATCGGGCGTAATATCACCAAACGTTCTTTTTCCCCAGTTTGTGGCGGTAAAAGCCGCCGCACCGACTGCAAAAAGCAGAATGGAGATCACCTTCCCAACAAGAAAACCTGCTTTCTGCTTGCGCTCTTCCCGCTCGTAGGTCAGAACACCCTCAAAAATACCCTTCAGAAACAGAACGGCTGCCCCTACGCAAAGCGCAAAGCACAGGTATTTCAAAAAGTAAAGCGGGCCATGGCGGCTAATATAAAACACATCCGGAATCTTTAGGAAATATTTCATCACAGCAATCGCCAAAAGGTTAACAATGATCGTATCCTTTATGATCCGATAGGGCAAATCCGGGAACCATTTTTTCCTTTGCAGCAGCCAATATTCCGCTGCACCGATGGCGATCCCGACGACCAGACAACATAAAATTAGCATCCCTTTGACCATCCCTTTCTTTTTCCCAGTCATCAAATTGGGCAGTTTTGGCTGCGCCAAAACCCCCGCATTGCATTTCATGTGCAAAAGCATAAAATGCAATGTGAGGGAAGAGCTTGCAAACGCCTTTCCTCTTTCGACATTTTGCATACTTTTTTGATAAATGCAGGTGTATTCTACCATGCTTTTGTAAGAAACTCAATACATTGTTCAATATAATATTTGAATGAAAAATACAGGGGTGGGAAATATGGGCGTTTATTTTATCGATCCAAAAACATTGGTGGATACAAAATTTTTGTTTCTGATGGAACATGGCGCTGTTCAGGCTACGCAAGCCGCCGTTTGAAAAAAACTGCGGTGCGCAAATTGCACACCGCAGTTATGTCTGTTGGGTACGAAAAAGATGTTTTTCCGTTTTTACAGGAGAGAGTTGAACTCTCGAGCGACTTGCATTTACAAATGATATTTTCAGTTATGATCTAAAGCACATTTTATACAAAATCCATTACCGCCATCATTTTCAATATCAAGTGGAGTTCCACACGCTGGGCAGTAACCTAGCTCCCCAGGCGGTTCTGGTCTATCATTAAAATAGGTTTGCTCTAACTTTCCTTCACTTATAACTGCGGTTTCATAACTATTATCATCTTCGAAATCATAAAAAAACTTCTGCTCCTCGCTCTACTTGCACAATAATCTGTCCTTCAAACACATGGTCTCTTCCATCAGAACGAATAATTTCTCTTGTGTCTTCATCTCTTCCCCAGTATTCATAAGATGTTCCTTCTACAGTTACTTTATAGACAAACTCATAGATGGCCGTACTATCATCACGAGCAATTCTTTCTGCTCTAACAAACTCACTCTCAGTAATTTCAAACTCGTCAATTCCTTCGGAACCGATATTTGCTGATTCTTCATCAATATACTCAGTAGCGTTATATATTAGTTCTTCTTCAACTGATTCAAAAACACTATTTGCAATCTTTACGCAATAATCATTATCTGTCATTCGAAGAGCAATTTCAACTGCATCATTTTTTTCAATATCATAAGCCTCAGAAACATCTGAAAAAAAGTCTTTCGATGTCATAGGAACAATCTGTTGACCGGTTTTTTCAAATTCCTCGATAAGTTTTGTATGGAATTGTCTGTTTCCATCTATAACCTCCCACCAATCCGCCTTGACATCATCAGTAATAAAAATCAAATTGGTTGATTCTTTTTTTGCATACCTTAAAGTTTCCTGCCAAAGTATCAAATCGCTATACATTCGAACGCCATCTTTATTCTTAGCATCTTTGAAGCCAGGCGGAATTTCGTTTTTATATCTTTTTTGACCTTCTTCACACCAACGATATATATCCTCTTGTGATGGTGCAATCATAACTTGTCCGTTAGTATCTATTGCTTCAATGAACTTTTCAAGAAAATCATTTCCAGCCCACGAATGTTGAATAAGTCCAAGAGCTGCATGGTCTTCGAAATAATTATCAAGTACAGATTTAACTGCATCTATTTTTTCTGATAGGTTAATCTTCAAGTCGTCAACATCTTGATACTGTAATCTTTCAAGGCTATGGCACGAATTAATTATCTTCGATTTTGCGGTTTCTATTTGCTTGGCCGTTTCTTTGCTCGCCTCTTCAATGCGTTTTTCCATTTTGGAAAACTCTCCGCGTTTGTGTTTTTCATACTCCAATCTCACGGTTGCAGGTAGAATTATATAATTTTTTACAGCTTTTAAGCATTCAAGTGCAAACTCAGAGAATTCAGGAGAATACCTATAAATATTTAAAAGTACATTGGTATCTAAAATCACACGATATCCATTTTCAATCAACTCTTTTATAGTCATTGTTTTCTTTCCTTTATATGTTCATTTACTTTTTTGTAAAATGCATAAAACAACTGAATTTTATTTTTTATATAAAATATATGTTGATATAATATCACAAAATTCTATTTTTTTCAATTAGTTCAGCATCTGCTCAACTTTCAACCCGCCTACAAATACTACCTTTATTTTTTCTTTGGATTCCACCACTACGCATTCGAGAATTTGGCGAATGATTTGATCGTCATAGGTTAGCGGATGATTTTTGAGTCCGTCAAGTATTGTGTATATTTCATCAAGACGGGATTTTGCGTTTTCTCTTTTCTGCTGTACCTCCGCATACTGAGCAAGCTGCTGTTCCAATCGGCTTTTTTCATTCATCAGTTCCGTTGCCTTGGTTTCGTCAAAGCTTTCTACCGTATCGGCGGATATGGCTTTGAGCATTTTATGAAATTCCGCGTCTATTTCTGCTATGCGAATCTGTATATCAAGGCTTTTATCCTCTGTATCGTTTTGGTCTAGTCCCATACCGATGTGAAGTTTCAGCGTTTTAAGAATATCGGCATTGAGTTTTGCTGTATCTATAACGGCTGACATAATCGCATTTTGCAGTATGCTTTCTTCAATACTCGGCGAATGGTGGCAGTACTTTTTTCCGTAATCAAGACGGTTGATGCATCGCCATACGATTTTCTTTTTGCCTTTAGCAGTCCATGTACATCTGCGATACGGTGTTCCGCATTCTCCGCAGACAAGCAGTTCGGTTAAAGCGTATTTACCTGAATATTTGCCTTGCTCGGTTTTAGTACCAACTTGTTTGACTTTACGCTTGCCAGAACGCCGTGCCATTTCTTCCTGAACTCTGCCGAAAGTAGCGGAGTCTATAATCGCAGGATGATTGTTTTCTACATAATATTTCGGTCGCTCACCGTTATTGATTTTTACTTTTTTAGTAAGACAGTCCGATATATATGTTTTGTTAAGCACGGCATCGCCTTTATATTTTTCATTGGTGAGGATAGATTGTATTGTACCTCGAAGCCATGAGCCTTTGCCGGACGGTGTCGGCACACCGTCCGTATTTAAATCCTCTGCGATTTTTGCAAGGCTGTCGCCTGCGAGAAATCTTTCATATATTCGTTTAACGGTTTCAGCCTGTTCGGGATCAATTTCAGGTTTGCCGTCTGCACCTTTTCTATAGCCTAAAAACCGTTTGTATTGGAACGGTACATTGCCTTCTTTGGCGCTTTGTGCCTTACCCCATTTAACATTGGCGCTGATATTTTCCGATTCGCTCTGTGCGATACTGCCGTAGATGGTGATATAAAACTCTGCACCGGGATCGGTACTGTGGATGCCCTGTTCCTCGAAAAATACATCTATACCTAATTCTTTCAGCAGTCTTGTATTTTCAAGACAGTCAACAGTGTTTCTGGCAAACCGTGATATGGATTTCGTAATAATCATATCAATTTTACCGCATTTGCACATTTTAATCATGCGTTTAAATTCATCGCGCTTTTTAAGACTTGTACCTGAGATACCTTTATCTGCAAATATTTCTACCAAAGACCATTTCGGCTCACTGTTAATTTTTTCGGTGTAGTATTTTGTCTGCACTTCGTAACTATTCAGCTGTTCTTCCTCTTTGGTAGATACACGGCAGTAAGCAGCCACCCGAAGCTGTCTGTATGCGGATTTAATTTCATCCTGAATATTAACCTGTGCAGGAATCACATGTACTGATTTCTGTGGTATTACTGCTGTTTGCATTGCTGCTCTGCTCCTTTCCGATCTGCTGATCATTTATCAAAATTATACTTACCATACCGTCAGTGCTGAATTTAATTGTTTTAACGGTACGGTTAAATAAATCCATAGAAAAATTGATAAGCGGACTCGCATTTGCAAAGTCCGCTTTTAATCTTTTTGATGTATATTTTTGCGAATCAATATCCCTGTATTTTAGAGATACACATTCGAGCATCTTTTTCCGCAGGATATTTTTATCGAAGCTGTGACTGTCAAGCACTCGGCTGATTTCATTTTCCAATCTGTAAACATCTAAACTTGGTTCTTTATCAACATCGGTAACAGTTTTAATTATATCGGGTTTGTTGATGACTGTATTTAAACATTCGGTAATACCGTATATCAAATCATTGTCTGATATGCTGATAATATTTTTGCAGTTATTATTTTGACACAGCCACCAATCCTGACATTTTACGGCTGCTGTCATGCCGTCTGTACATCTTACTACCGCATTTTGGACATAGTATCGGCACACCGAGATTGAATATATCTGCTTTTCGGTCTGTGCTTTTTTGCGTGTTCTTTTCTGATTTTATCCGTATTAAGGTTTTATGCGTATCTTCGTCTATAATCGGCGGATAGCCATTCGTACCGAGATAACGCTCATCCTCAATGATCCTTTTAATTCTTGATTTATTCCAACCACATACGCCGGGCATATATTCAATCTGTTCATTGTTCAGATTTTCTGCAATTTTCAGCAGTGATAATCCATTGAGGTATTCCGTAAAAATACGTTTGACGGTTTCAGTTTCTTTCTCTTGGATTGCTATACTGCCGTTTTTGTATTGATAGCCGTATGGAATATTACGAATTTTCACGCCTACGACACCGTCCTTTCATTGGAATTCCTTCTGTGAGCTCAATATCACCGATAAGTTTAAATGTGAGATCCGCGTTGCTGTTCACAGTAATGCAGATTACAATTTTTTCAAACAGTTCTTCATCAAAATTGTTGCTCGGCTCATAAGTTTCGAAGATTTCATTAAGACTTTTCAGCGTATCAAGCCACGCATCATTTTCATCTTCCGATAACGTTTGCCGTCTTTTTGTTCTGAGCGTGCTGATTTTATTATTTATCTCAGACGACTGTGCAGAGAATTCCGCAGGATTTAACACACCGTTGGTATGAAGCCTTGCGATTATAAGATTCTGTGCGGCAAGGTCGGCAATTTCTTTATCAATTCTGCGTATTACATCTATATTGTCTGATGTTCTGTTTTGCATTGCTTCAGCTTGCCTGATTAAATCGCCGAATAAGTTTTTTCGATTATCCGCTAACTTTTGAATCAGCATTATAAACGTTTCATATACGGCTGTTTCTCTAAGCCTGAGCGGTCTGCAGTCCGTCATGCTTGCAGCTTTATTGCTGCATAACCAATATGCTGTACCTTTTACAATCTGCCGTCTGAAGGTCATTCCACAGTCGGGACATCGCATAACTTTTGACAGCAAGTATTTGCCTTTGCTGTTACTGCAAACAACTTTCCTTGAATTTTGCAACATCTGAACCGCTTGGTATATTTCGCGGCTTACAATCGGAGGATTGCTGTTTTCTACATAATATTTTGGAAGTTCGCCTTTGTTCATCTTTCTTTTGAACGGTAAAGTTTCGGTTGTATAGCTCTTTTGGAGTAGAGCGTCACCCATATACCGTTCGTTATTTAAGATATAGTGTACTGTGGACTCATACCATTTGTCTTTACCATATCTTCTGCTCACGCCTTCGTCATTGAGAATATTCGCAATACTTTGCTTTCCGACTCCACTGAGATATAAATCGAATATGCGTCGGATGATGGCAGCTTGCGGTTCGTTAATCATCAATTGTCCGTCTTTTAAAATATATCCGTATGCAGGATTGCAACAATTGAATTCACCTGATTCCATCCGCTTTTTGTAGCTCCAACGCATATTCCCCGATATGGACTCGCTCTCTTGCTGAGCCGCCATACCGGGGAATGTTACAATCATTTCAGAATTCAATTTATCAGTATCAATACCTTGTTCCTCAAAGTATACACTTACGCCGATTTCTTTCAGTAGTCTGATACACACCAATAGCTCCTGCGTGTTTCTTGCAAATCGTGATACTGATTTTACAACGATACGATCGATTTTGCCTTTTTTGCAATCATGAATTAACCGATTAAGTTCATCGCGCTTTTCCATTGAAGTGCCTGTCAGACCTTCATCTGCATATATATCCACCAATTTGTATTCGGGATGCTTTCGCTCATAATCCTTGTAGTATCTGATTTGTGCGGCGAAGGAGTGCAACTGATCCGCAGAATCGCTTGACACACGGCAATAGGCTGCCAGACGAATGATTATATTTTCTTCTTTGCTTTTAGCCGTTATTTCTGTTACATTCATAAGCATTTTCCTTTCCGCAGATTCTATCTGCTGTTGTCACCATATCTTCGGTGCAACACCAACAATACCACAAGAGTTCACATACTTCCAGCGAAATTGAGCAGATTTAAAAGTTTAGACACAATAAATTTCTGTGTCATAATACTCTGAACTGATACCAACAATTTTCTCATATTCGCTTTCGTTAATCAGTTTCATATTAAGCAGTATCCGCAGCATATTTACACTGTAATAAAATGCCGAATTATTTATATCTTCTTTATTTTTCATTTTGTAACTTCCCTAAATAATCAAGACCTAAGCTGATTAAAACTGCTTTGTCAACTCGCTTCATTGTTTTATCGTCCATAATACCGACAAATCTGCCGAGGCGGGATTTGTCTATCGTTCTTATCTGTTCAAGTAGAACCATGGATTCTTTTTTCATGCAGTCTGACTTGAAGATAACATGCGTCGGAAGGTACGGTTTATCCAGTTCCCCTGTGATCGGTGCTACAATCGTAGTTGTGCTATGAAAATTGCCTTTATCGTTTTGCAAGATAACGACAGGGCGGATACCGCCTTGCTCCGAACCCACAACCGGGCATAAATTGGCGTAATAGATTTCGCCTCGTTTTATTTGTCCCATTTTCTTTGCCTCCATAAGTAAAAGGCGGTCGCTTATCAAAATTGGTAAACGACCGCCTGTAATTTTTATATCAATCGTTTTTGTTATCCGATATTTGAACCACGCCACCCCTCGAATACACGGGAACGCACTTTCCGACCATGCTTTTGGCCTCATTGGAATCTCACCACTCCGAGGATCTCTCCGAGCCGCTCTCCTTTGTTGCGACGGTCTTATCACGCTCGACTTTAGGACTGAACGGAAGTATCATTATTGCCTCTGCCTGTCATCGCCTTCGTGCAGATTGCCTGCGTCGTCTGAGTCCTGAAGGCACTGAAAATCAATGCGTTCGCTCATGTAGCTCGCCGGTTTTAGCCGACAGCAGAGGGAATGTAAAAAATGCGCTGTGCTATTTACTTTTCAAGGAACAACAGAGGCAAAAGAAATGCCCCTCACTTTCCATGCCGAAAAGTAAGGGGGTTGATAACCAAAAATTTTTAATTTTCTAAAAGTTTTTTAAGTTTTTCAAGAATTTTGACTTTTTTCTTATGTATCGCAACCTGCGAAATGCCGTATTTTTCTGCAAGTGTGCGTTCGGATAATTCCTCATAAAAGATTTCACGGATAAGTTTCTGCTCATCTACCACAAGCAGAGGCAAAGTATCTTTGATCTTGTCCGTCATTATTTTTCGAATAACTTGTTCGTCAAGAGGTTCACTCTCATCCGCAAGAATATCCTCACCATTGAAATCATCGGTTGTGAGCATATCATAAGAGAAATCGTTGTTTTCTGCTGAACGTTCATCTATGTATTTTTGACGGCGTTTGGATTTATAGAAATCTCTATAAGTTTCTTCTGTTACTTCCATAAGCATACCGTGCAAAGGAAGAAATAGCTTGTCCGCATAAGAAATATCTTTTTCTTTGAGCAAGCAGAAATCCTCATAACTTAATTCTTTGTAATTACCGTTTTCTAAAACAAATACTTTTTTCGGCGTTTATTGAAAATGAAGAGATTGCATGCCTGAGGGCCGATGGCGTTACTTTCTATAATACGGATGAAGAAGAGATCGCAAAAGAGCAGACAACGATCGAATGGGATATCAGTGCCGCAGAAAAAGGCG
>ENA-OQDT01001371-OQDT01001371.1-human-gut-metagenome-genome-assembly--contig:-NODE-1371-length-14274-cov-3.351170_pt1 | contig 14274 bp, 16 predicted proteins | sample MGYA00242786_ERZ504617 | MGnify/ENA primary metagenome ERZ504617 (study PRJEB26092, sample SAMD00036337) | human gut metagenome | host: Homo sapiens | study: EMG produced TPA metagenomics assembly of...
CTGATTTTTTACTCAGTTTACCTGCTAGTGCAGCAACTGCATTTCGAATATTTTCTTCATCTCCACTGACATAAAAACCTATACTTGGTTTCTTCATTAAACTAAGATCATATTTCTCCAGCCATTTTGAGATCTCCTGAAGATCTTTTTCAATTGTTGACTTGCTTACATAAAGATTATTCTGTAATTTATATGGATATATTTTATTTTTTGACAGCAATATCTGTACTAAAATGCAGCCTCTTCGGTATTCTTTCGAATAAGACTCTACTAAGTCATGTTCTCCTTTTACATCAAGAAACAATGCATCTTTTTCGTCTTGTGTACCTTCAATCCAAATACCAACTCTTGGTTTCTTTTCAAGTTTCATGGAATGAACCAGGATTTCTGATTCTATTTTTTCAAGATCAGATCGAATCGTCCGGCTGCTGACATTTAACTGCTCTGCTAATTCTTGTGTTGTAAGTGGTTTTTCTGCTTTTAAAAGAATCTGAATTAAATTTTCTTGTCTGTTCATATATTTCTCACCTGCGGAATTGTTACGATCAATGGATCTTTAAATGAATATTGGCTACCTGTATATTCTAATCCCTTTTTTTGTTCATGGCTATGAAGTATTCGAACTAGATTTCCATATCGATATAAATAATATGTCAGTGCCACAGCTAAAATCGTTAAGCATATTGCTGCAAGCCATACAAGATTAAACAAACATGCTCCTACACCGACAACTCCTAGAATACTTTTGATGTATGTCATTGTCGTATTCCATGTGATATTGATATTTTTATTTTTTTCATCTCTTTCAATCTTGTAAAACCACATATAATTTCTCCTTTATTTTGACTGAGCTTTGTGTCCTCCAACCTCATCTCTTAAAGATGCGATCACTTTCGCTGAAAATGAATCATCCTGTTTTGATCTTAAACGCATCATCAGTGAAGTAGAAATAATTGGGATTGGAACTCCAAGTTCACAAGCAGACTCGATTGTCCATCCTGTTGTTTTACTTGCTCCAACAACTCCTTTGATCTTTTCTAGATCTGGATCTTTTCTAAATGCATTTGCTGCAAGTTCTAACAGCCATCCTCTGATAACACTTGATTTACTAAGTGAATCTGCAACGTGTTCCAGATCGTAATCAAATTCACTTTTTTCAAGAAGTTCAAATCCTTCTCCTAATGTCTGCATGTATCCATATAACATTGCATTGTGAATCATTTTAAGATAATGACCACTTCCTGTTTTTCCTGTGTAAAGACATCCGTTTGTTGTTGCAATGCTTTCTAACATTTCCTGAAGATCATTTTTAAATACTTCCGGATCTCCTCCACACATAAAACTTGCCCCGTGTCTTGCTCCGTAAACCCCTCCGCTTGTTCCGATATCAAAGAAATAAATTCCTTTCTCTTCCATCTTCTTTGCTGTCTTTAAGCTGTCTCGATGATCTGAATTTCCACCATCGATCACGATGTCTCCTTTTTTACATAAACCACTTAATTCATCTAATACTGAATTTGTGATCTTTCCAGCTGGTAACATAACCCAGATCACATCTTTCTGATCCGCAGATACCAAACCTTTTAGAGTTTCATATGATTTAATTCCAGATTCTTCAGCCTTCTTTCTGGCTTCTTCATTTACATCGAATCCTTCTACATCAACCTCGTGGTCTTTCATATTCAGGGCTAAATTAAATCCCATTTTTCCAAGACCTACCATTTTTAATTTCATGACTTGGCTCCTTTCTTTTGTCACTTTTGTCTTTCGATAGGCTTATTATATGAATTTTTTTGTGACATTTCTATAGTTTTTAGTCTATTCCAAACCAAAGGTACTTCCGCTTTTATATTTCCACATTTTCCTCCATTTCCGCATTTGAATTTCCACATTTCCACTTTTTGAAAGATATCAAATTGACACACTTTATAATTCGTGTTAACTTTCTTAGTATCAGAAAGGAGCTGTCCATGCAAATTATAAAAACGTCAGTCATCGAAAATATTAAACATAACTTTGAAGAACTCTTTCCTGCAGAGAAAAAAACTGCACAATATATCCTTGATCATCTTGAAGAAGTAACCCTTCTTAATATCTCACAGCTTGCTAAAAAAGCTCATGCAAGTGAAGCTTCCATTGTCAGAATGGCAAAACATCTAGGGTATAATGGTTTCTTCCAAATGCGGCTTCTTCTTTCAAATGATGTCGCACAAAAAGACAGTGATATGTTAAACAATGCCCCCTTACTTACAAGTGAAAAAATATTTTCTGCTTGTGCAAACCGCATTCGTTCACTCTCAAGTTTCATCTCTACAAATGATCTGCTCTGTGCTGCAAAATTGATCTGTGAAGCCAGAATATGTCATATTATAGGGGCTGGAAATACAATCCCGATTGCTTCTGATCTTGGATTCCGCCTTCAGAGGAACGGGCAATCCTGTATGTATTCTTCATTGCCAGAACAGTATTTTAATAACATTGCACTTGGTGATTCTTCTGATCTTGTAATTGCGATCAGTCGTTCTGGTGCTTCAACACAAGTTTTAAAAGCGCTTTCCCTTGCTAAGAAAAAAGAAATGAAGATTCTTGTGATCACTGCTGATCCAAACTCTCAGATCATGGATTTTTCAGATGCTATTTTACAGATTAACGACACGAATGAAATGCATGATCAAAATGTTCGTGCTGATTCTCATTTATTAGAACTCGCTGTCAATGATGCTCTCATTTATGTTATTAAAAATTATCCTCTCTTTAATTTTGATGATAAATTGCCAACTCAGATAAACGATGTAGAATTATTGCTTAGCGAAACTAAATTTTAGATATGAATTTTTATGTAGATGAAATATATTTTTATTTCATCTATTTTTTATTGACTTTTGTGAAAATATTTTTTATAATAACCACAATCCCAAAGTTTCTATGAAAATATTTTTTACGAAGGAGGTATTTATGTTAGTTACAATGAAGGAAATTCTTGATCGAGCAAAAAAAGATAATTATGGTGTTACTGCCCCGAATGTACAAAGTGAGGATACCGTACGTGCTGTTATCAAAGTTGCTGAAAAGTGTAATTCTCCAATGATCATTGATGTGAATGCTTTTATACATCCCGATCTTCCGTGGTTTATACACATGATCCGTGATCTTACAGAAAAATCACCTGTACCTTTTGCAATCAATTTAGATCATGGAAAAAGTTATGAAGATATCATGTTAGGAATCAATTCTGGTTTTACTTCCATTATGGTTGATTGTTCTTCTTTAAGCTATGAAGATAATATTGCTCAGACAAAAGAGACTGTAAAAATGTGCCGTCCTCTTAATATCAGTGTAGAAGCTGAATTAGGTCACGTTGGTCAGGGTGTTGATTATTCTTCCGATGGTTCTGATCATTTTACAAACCCTGAAGAAGCAAGAAAATTTGTGGAAGAAACAGGAATCGATTGTCTTGCTGTAGCTATCGGAACTGCTCATGGACGTTATCACGGCACTCCTCACATCGATTTTGATCTGTTAAAACAGATTACCGATATTGTAGATATACCACTTGTATTACATGGTGGAAGTGGAACTGGTGATGAAAATTTAAGAAAAGCTGTAAAAAATGGTATTCAGAAAGTCAACCTTGCAACAGAACTTGTCGTTGCCGGAAAAGAAGAATTAGAAACTTTTATTCAAGATAAAAACTTTGATAAATGGCAGTTGATTCCGTCTTTTATCAAGGGATATTCTGACCGTCTGGAACATTATGTGAAATTATTTGATCAGGAAAATAGAGCTTGGTAAGGAGGATTTTATTATGATACGTTTTCATGATGCCTGCGGAACTACAGGTAAAACAGTTGCTGCAAGATTACTGCCCGACACAGATTTGATCGAAGGTATTGAAGAAGTATGTAAAAAAAATAATATTAAACATGCTTATGTTACCTGTTTTGGAAGTTTTAAAAAATGTGGTTATATGTATCTTGTTCCAAAAGAAGATGCGAAAGTCGGCGCTGGATATGGGAATGTTCTGCAAAAAGACGGCCCAGTAGAATTTCTAAATGGAACCGGTGTTGTTTGTCAAAATAATAATGCCTATGACACACATTTTCATGCGACAATGTGTGATGCTTCTGGTAATGTCTTTGGTGGTCATATTGTAAAAGGATATACTCCAACACTGACAACCGTTGATCTTATTATTTTTGAAATCAAAGATATTGAAATGCTTCGTGTTTACGATGAAGAAACTGATCTTACACAATTTCTTCCTGAGTAATATCGTTTGTTGGAATCATTTAGTTTTTTAACGGAGGGCATACTTATGAAACATATAAAACTTGCTTGTTATTGCAGATGATTTTACAGGCGGGGCAGATGCCGCAAGTTTTTCTAAAACGGAAACACGCAAATGTTGTTTTGTTAACAGGAATCCCTCAAACTCTTCCTGATTGTGACTGTGTAGTTTTTGCCTTGAAAATACGCAGTATTCCTGTATCTGATGCGCTTAAGAAAGTTCATGACGTTCTGCTCTTTTTAGATCAGTATCATGTTGAACATTTATATTATAAATATTGCTCTACTTTTGACTCTACACCAAAGGAAATATTGGACCTGTTATGGATTTCCTTCTCGACTACTATGATCTTCCTTACAGCATTCTCTGTCCATCCCTTCCAGTAAATGGGCGTACTGTTGAAAATGGCATTCTTTATGTGAATCATCAAAAAGTTATCAGAAAGCCCTTTAAAAGATCACCCGTTAAATCCCATGTGGGATTCTTATATTCCTAAAATTATGGAACTACAAAGCAAATACCCTTGTTTTGTACTGAAACGAAACGAGTCTTTAACGTCATTTCTGGAAGAGAGAATGAGATCAGATTCAAAGTTTTATATTGTCCCTGATTATTCTGATTCTCAGGATGCTAAAAGAATCGTATCTTGTTTTGGAGATAATTTTCTCTATAGTGGTGGAAGTGGATTATTAGAATTTCTTTTTGATTTTCTTCTCCAGAAAAAATTTTTCAGACATCTTTTGATAACCGCACGATCATTTTAATGTGGAAGCTGTTCAAAAGCTACCAGGCTGCAAATACAACATTTTAGCGAAAATTATGAATGTTTATCTATCAATGAATCCAGTGATGATCTGACTTACATAACATCACTTATTGATGAGCAGAAAAGTCCATTGTTAATATATAGTGATGCTGTGTTGAAAAATTTTAAAACAGAAAAAAAATCCTCTGCACTTTATACAGCTGCCAGGAAAATAGAGTCTATTCTATCTTCCATTGCTGTTTATGCAAAAGATCATAACTATCACAAAATCATTGTTGCTGGTGGAGAAACTTCTGGAGCTGTGACCTCAAGATTAGGGTATACCGCTTTTTATATCGGTCAGGAAATCTGCCCTGGGGTTCCTGTTTTAATCCCTGAAGAAGATGAGCATTTACAGCTTATATTGAAATCTGGAAATTTTGGTGGTAAGGATTTCTTTTTGAAAGCTATGAATATGTGATTTCTGGAAAAGGGCCAAAAGGACAGAAGATTGATAATTTGGAGCAATCTTCTGTCCTTTTGTTTTGATTAAATTCATGCTAATATCTCTTTCACTTCGGATTCTTCAATGTTACATTCTTCTGCTATCTGTGCTGCAGTATAACCCTTTTGAGATAACTTGAAAACTTTCTTTGCCAGTTGTATTCCCTCATCCTTAGCAGTTCTCATCCGGCTCACCTCGTCACTCACTGCCATTTCCTCTCTCAGATATAAATACCGTTCTTTCTCATCCTGACTCATCTTATACATCTCATTCTTCACCGCCTCTCTATATGGGTTCCCACGAATTGTTTCCTCGACCTGCTTCCAATCCTTTGCCTGCAAGTAATTTCGCCCAATAGTACAATTCTGTCTGTTTTCTTCTTCTGTTGCTGATTCTACTTGTTTTAATTGTACCACATGAAATTGTAACTTACTACTATATTCCTCGTTTGTCTTTATATCTAATAATTTAATATGATGATGAAATCCAGGTGTTTTCATTAAATCAAAATCCAAAATCCCAACATGAATACATGGTTCTAAATCGCCATATGGCTGTCCATGATAAAGTCCTTCCGTAAACATTCTGCAATTATAAAACAAACTTCGTTCTGTCCAGTCTTCTTGATAACGATTCTGCATTTCAATATTAATTTTCTTATTGTCGTTTAAATAAATTTTTATATCCAGAATTCCCTCTTTTTCTTCTTCATTCTCCCCCTCTTCAAACGGATCAATAACTTCTAGCTTCACAACATCTTCTTCATCCAATCCCAATAATGCAATCAAAAATCCTCTTGCAATATAATTCATTTTAAATAATTTGCGAAATGCATAATTGTTTGTCAATTGAATGTTTAATGGTTCTTTTTCTGCTGCCTTTTTTCTTAAATACTGTTCTCTTGAATAAATGGTATCTTTCATGCCCTTCCTCCTTTTTACATTAATATCCAATTTTTGTAATTTGAATTATACCAAGATGCTCTATTTATTTCAAGATATTTTTGTAATATTTTCCATTGTTTTACATTTCATTATTGCAAAAGCTTATTATAAAAGGAATCCTGCCATACAGGATTCCCTCCATTTTTACTATTTGATTTCACACGCCTTAACCTTTCTGCTTCATCCGCTTAATCACTTTAAGCCGTGTAAATTCCTCTCTTTCCTTCTCTTCCAGCTCATTCGAAATCTTATAAACCAATCCAGTATAAGTTGGAATCGTAATATTTTTAAGAGCATTTGCCCTCTTCTGTGTCTTCTTAATACTCGTTGCCAACCGATAAGCTGCATTTTCCACCATAGAAAGCTTGATCGTCAGATCCTTCACCTGCCGAAACGCTTCTCTTGCAATATCAATTGACTCAAATGTCCCATCCATCGCATACGTCAACTGATTCTCATGTGCATCATATTTCACATATGGAATCTCTGTTCCCATGATACTTCTTGTCTGAATCTGTATCGAGTCCTCGATCGGAACTGTATAGGCAAGTTCTTCTACCTTACTGATCCCATGCTGGATATTCGCTCTCTGAAGGCATGCATACGCTCTTGCAAATGTTGTATCAATCTCTTCCTGAATATCTTTCGCCTCATCGATCAGATCCATCAGCTCACGAATCAGGATATTTCTTTTTTTATCCATCAGATCGTAACCCTGTTTTGCCAATGTAAGAGAGTTCTTGGCTGCGATCAGATTTCCTTTGGTCGGGAATTCTCGTGGGTCCATAATCTCACCACCTTTAGCTTTCCTGCTCTTTTGGCAGGTATTTATCGATGATCTTCGTGTCGATTCGATCCAATTCTTCTCTTGGCAGGATTTTTAATAATTCCCATCCAAGATCCAATGTTTCGATCATGGAACGGTTTTCTTCCGGCCCCTGACCGATATATCGTTCCTCAAATGCCTTTCCAAATTCCAGATATTTTTTATCAATTGGGGATAACTCATCTTCTCCGATAACAGATGCTAAGTTTCTTGCTTCTCCCACTTTCGCATAAGCGGAAAATAACTGATTTGCAAGATCCTGATGATCTTCTCTTGTGTATCCTTCTCCGATTCCATCTTTCATCAGACGAGAAAGCGATGGCAAAACACTGATCGGTGGATAAATGGACTGTCCGTTTAAATTACGATCCAGTACGATCTGCCCTTCTGTAATATAACCAGTTAAGTCAGGAATTGGATGAGTGATATCATCATTTGGCATAGTTAAGATTGGTAACTGTGTGACCGAACCTTCTGCTCCTTCGATAATTCCTGCACGTTCGTATAATGTTGCAAGTTCACTGTACAAATATCCTGGATATCCTTTTCTGGATGGAATTTCTCCTTTCGATGAAGATACCTCACGCATCGCTTCCGCAAACGATGTCATATCTGTCAGGATAACTAAGATATGCATATTACAGTCAAATGCAAGATATTCTGCTGCAGTTAAGGCTACTTTTGGTGTGATCAATCGTTCTACAACTGGGTCATTTGCAAGATTTAAGAACATACATACATGATCTGCAACACCACTTTCCTCAAATGTCTTCTGAAAGAAATCCGCAACATCATGTTTGACACCCATTGCTCCAAAGACTACCGCAAATGGCTCATCTGAACCATCACCAAGAGATGCCTGTTTTACGATCTGGGCTGCCAGCTGATCGTGTGGAAGTCCGTTTCCTGAGAAGATGGGAAGTTTCTGTCCACGGATCAGTGTTGTTAATCCGTCAATTGCTGAAATACCTGTACGGATATAGTTTCTTGGATATTTTCTGCGGACCGGATTTAATGGAAGGCCGTTGACATCTCGTTTGACATCGGTGATCAGTGGTCCTAATCCATCGATTGGTCTTCCGATTCCATTAAATGTTCTCCCTAGCATATCTGGTGCAAGAGAGACTTCCATCGGGTGTCCAGTTAATTTTGTTCTTGTATTATCAAGGGACATATTTTCCGTTCCCTCAAATACCTGAATCACCGCTTTATCTTCGTATAATTCAATGATCCTTCCGATTTTTTTCGTTTTTCCATCAACCGTAAATTCGACGATCTCATCAAAAAATGCGTCCTGTACTCCTTCCAGAATGACAAGCGGACCATTGATGCTGCTTAGTCCTAAATATTCAATTCCCATAAAATGACCGCCTCCTTATGCATTCTTTTCCAGTACTGCGTCATAGAAATCATCAATCTGTTTACGGTAGAGATCCAGTAATTGCAGATTGTCATTCGGAACATCGTATTTGATCGCAATGACTTTCTCAAAGATCCCTTCTGCTTTTAGCACGCTCATTGGCATTCCTCTCGCTACAAGTTCCCTGCTCTTTTGATACAGATATAAAATAACTTCCATCATTTTAAATTGCTTCTCCATGGACACGCAAGTGTCATCTTTATGGAAAGCATTTTGCTGCAGAAATCCTAATCGGATCACCCTTGCGATCTCTAACGTTAATTTCTGATCATCTGGAAGAACATCCCCACCGATCAGTTTTACGATCTCCATCAAACTACTTTCCTGATTTAAGATCGCCATCAGACGATTTCGATAGTCCACAAAATTGGGGGATACATGATCTCTGTACCAGCCGCCGAGATCTGTCAGATATTCACTGTAACTCGTTAACCAGTGAATCGCTGGAAAATGTCTTGCGTAAGCCAAGGATTTATCAAGTCCCCAGAAGCAACGGACAAATCGTTTGGTATTCTGTGTAACTGGCTCTGAGAAATCTCCTCCCTGCGGAGATACTGCACCGATGATCGTTACAGAACCGTCCGTTCCATTTAAGTTGTGCATCATTCCAGCTCTCTCATAAAAAGCTGATAATCTGGAAGCTAAATATGCCGGAAATCCTTCTTCTGCTGGCATCTCTTCCAGACGACCGGACAATTCTCTTAACGCTTCTGCCCATCTTGAAGTAGAATCCGCCATGATCGCGACATCATATCCCATATCACGGTAATATTCTGCCAGCGTAAGTCCTGTATAAATAGATGCTTCACGTGCTGCTACCGGCATATTGGATGTGTTGGCGATCAGTGTTGTTCGGTCCATCAATGGATTACCACTCTTTGGATCAACTAATTCTGAAAATTCTTCCAATACCTGTGTCATCTCATTTCCACGTTCCCCGCATCCGATATAAATGATAATATCCGCATCGGACCATTTCGCAATCTGATGCTGTGTCATTGTCTTTCCAGTACCAAAACCACCTGGAATTGCCGCAGTTCCACCTTTAGCAATCGGAAACATTGTATCCAGTATTCTCTGGCCTGTTACCAGTGGCACACATGCCGGAATCCTGTCGTGAACAGGTCTTGGAACCCTGATTGGCCATCTCTGGATCATTGTTAACTGTTTTTCCGTTCCATCATCCAATCTTAACGTGATCATATGATCCTTGATCGCATGTTCTCCATCAGATGCCACAAAGGTAACCGTTCCTGTAAGATCTGGCGGCACCATGCATTTGTGTACGATGGCTCTTGTTTCCTGCACTTGGGCATAGATATCACCGCCATGAAGAATATCTCCTTCATTGACAACTAATTTTGTGTCCCACAATTTCCCCATATCAAGTGAATCTACGCTGATACCTCTTGTGATAAATGCACCTGCATTTTCTGCGATTCTCTCTAAAGGACGTTCAATTCCATCAAAAATGTTATCAAGGATTCCGGGAGCTAATGTGACGGATACTGCCTCCCCGCTTGCTTCCACGATCTCGCCCGGTTTTAATCCTGATGTTTCTTCATATACCTGAATCGTCGTACGGTCTTTATCCAGAGAAATGACTTCTCCAACTAATTTTTCTTTGCCGACATAAACCATTTCTGACATCTTAAATCCAGTATTTCCAGCCAGATAAATGACAGGTCCGTTAATTCCATAAATTGTTCCAGTCTTACTCACCTGTCACACCCCCTTTAAAGGTAAATTCTTCGTATTCTTTCTCCAAAGCACCTGAAAATGAATGATCGATCAAGATATTTCTTCCCGGAATAATCGAACGGATTCCTCCAAGAAAATCTTCTTCGCTGACTGTTACTGTCATTCCAGTTCGTTTTTCGAGGAATTCTTTTTTGTCCTCATCCGAACTGTTAATATAGATTGTCAATGGATTCCCATCTGCGAATCTCGCCGCTTTTGCAATATAGGATACAAGTAATTCTTTATACGCTTCGGTTTTCATGTATTCTTCTGTCATTGCCCGGACTTCCTCAAACAATTTATTTTTTAATTCATTCTGCACTCGGCTTAATTGTCTTCGAAGTTTTAGCTGTCCTTTGGATGTTACTGTATTTAACTGCTGCCTTGCCGATGCTGTTTCGGTCTTGATCCTCGTATCTGCCTGCATCACAGCTTCTTGTTTATGTGTTTTGAACACGCCTTCCAATGCCTTCTGATGCTGATCTATGATTTCATTTCCTCTGGCTCTTGCTTCTTCCATGGCAGCTTCTCTGATATGTGAAATCTTTTCTTCTACTGTCAATGTTGTCACCTTCCTTCTACAGCCGGCTTACAATTTCAATCCAATCGCCTCATTGACATAAGACGTGATAAAATCTTTCTTCCGTCCAGTTCCGTGCCTGTCAGGAATCTCGATCAGAAGCGGCATTGTCCGCTCCAGCTTGATCTCGTCGATCAATTCTGGAAATTCTCTTCCAAATTTCTCTGTCAAAAGCACGATTCCAATCTCTGGATCACTCATAGCTTTCTCGATCGTTTCTTTTAATTCATCCCTTTCATGAACTACGATCCCATCAACCCCGGCTAACCGCATTCCTGTCAATGTATCTAAGTTATCGCTGATCAAATACATCTTCATAACTATCACTTCCTGATCTATCCAAGTTTACCAATGATCATAAATGAAATGATCAATCCATACAGACATACACCTTCTGCCAGACCTACGAAGATCAGTGATTTACCTAAGGCACTTGGATCTTCACTGATCGCTCCTAAAGCTGCACTTGCGGCACTCGCTACGGCGATACCACCACCAACACAAGAAAGTCCTGTTGATAATGCTGCTGCCAGATATCCAAGTCCTGTAGCCATTCCTGCATCAGAACCTGCTGGTGCTGCCTGTACCGGATCTGTGACAAACATCATCACTCCGGCGATCACAATGATCCCGAAGAAGAAAAAAGCGTTAAATGCAATACTTCGTTTATAACGTTTCTTTGTTCTCTCTCCATGAAGAAAATAACCAAATGGAATAAATATACTTAAGATTAATGCTGCGATGATCGCTAATTTGATTGCTAATGTCATAACCGATACCTCCTAATTTTCCTTGCCTGCATGATTGTCATACGGATGGAATTCTCTTCCTGATCCCGTATAGAAACGACTGAACATTTCATAATATTCCAGACGCAATACCTGAATTCCGACAACCAGACCTTCTAGTCCACACACGATAATATTTCCAAGAACAATGATGATCCAGTTTGGATTTCCTGCTCCATCTGTGATCCCTCCGAGCATCAGAACAACTTCCATCATAGCCGCATGGCTCACTGCAAATGCCCCGATACGCACAAATGAGATCGTGTTAGAGAAGAAACTTAACATCGTCTCGAACAGTTCAAAAAATCCCTGCACCAGAAACATTCCAACGCCGCCTTCTGCTTTTGGTTTCTTTCCTTCCACTAGCTGTCCTAATGGTTCTTTTAATAAGAACATGATCACTGGAATTCCAAGGAAAATGATCATCATGATATTTCCTGGTGTTTTATGACCTGTCATATAAAGCACGATCGTTAAGACAAGGAATCCATAAAATACAAGTCCTGCAACTCCATTTGGGCTGAAGAATAAATTTTCTTTATCCCCACGTTTCTTTGCATTGATGATCTGAAATACCATCGCAAGCAGGATCAGTGCCATACCAAATGCAACTGCCACGATAAATACAGTATTTAACTGCCCAACAAACGGTAATTTCATCATCGCATGCATTGGCGATAACCACATTGGTTTAATGATCGTTCCTTCAAATCCAAAGAAGCTTCCAAACATAAAGCCAAAGAATGTAGAAAAAATTCCGGCAACAGAAATGATTCCTGCTAGATTCCATTTCTTGATCTTATATAGTAATCCCCCGCCGACAAACAAACACAATCCCTGACCAACATCCCCAAACATCGCTCCGAAGATAAAGGTATAAGTCAGTGCCACGAAAATGGTTGGGTCCATCTCATCATGAGATGGCAGTCCATACATTCTGATAAACATTTCAAATGGTTTGAAGAATTTGGGATTCTGTAATTTCGTTGGTGGATCACCGAAGAATTTTTCTCTTCCTTCTTCAACAATGATCGTGATCCTATCATCATCTTTTGTCTCCTCAATAAATGCCTGTGTATCTTTTTCACTCATCCATCCACAGAGAATATAGTAATCTTCCTGTTCTTCATTTTCCATACAGGCTGCCATTTTACGCACATCGAAGTTATTGGATAATTCTTCTAACTTATATCTCGCTCCTCGAATCTTCTTTGCCTTGACTGATAAGAAATCTTTCATCTGTTTCTGGACATTTTCAATTTCTTTTTCAATCTCATCGATCTGATTTCTTAAATTCCTGCAGATCTCTGCCGGCATTCCTTCGTAATCGTCTGGAAGTGCGATATTTTCAAAATGCAGAGATTTAAAGGTAGAATCAATCTTTCCCATCTCCTTATGTGCCGCAAAATAACATCCATACACATAATTTTCATTTCGGATTCCTTCTAAAAAAATTGCATTGAGATCATCGAATAAATATTTTTCAAGTTTCTGATAATACTCTACGTTTACTCGTCCGAATCTGACTTTCATATATTGATAGCCATAAACTTCTTTTAAATTTAACTCTAAAGGCTGAAACGGTTCAAGTTCATGAAGTTTTTCTAATAATTCTTCTTTCTGCTTCTTTAACCGGTCTTCCCTTGCCTTAAAGGTCCAGATAATCATTGATTGAGATCCCTGATCATTGTCAGGATCTCATCTGCCGTAAGAGATGTATCCATCTCTCCTTTTGGCTGTGCAAGCATCAATATATACTGTTCCGCTTTAGAAAGCGGTTCTTTGTAAGGATTCACATCCATAAACGGCATGAGGTTATCTGTCGTTTTCAATTCTGTGATCGCATTTTCCAGCTGCATTTCGTATTTGGAAAGGTAAAATGCACTTACCCTGTCAATATCAGTTCTCGGTCCGGAAATGCTTAAGAATTTCATCTTTACGATCATGATGCATTACCTCCTTGACGTCGTTGCTTTTGCACCAGATACTGTAATGTCTCCCGTTGTGATAATCCATAGCGGATACATTCCAGTGCCGTGGTGATCTTATAAATCTCTTCCTCCTTTAAAAATAAATATTGTTGTATACTTGCCAGAGAATACGGATGGTTTCTGTAAGCGATCGTTAAGATATGTTCCACACATTCATTCACAATACTCTCAATCTGCACCTGTTCTCCGAACTCATATTTCTTTCCGTAATAAGTTTCATTTAATCTTCTTTTGAATTCTTCCACTGATGGCGCTTCGACCAGATCTTTAAATTCCTGATTCGAAAGTTTATGTTGAATCGGAATTAACAATGTGTAAATATCTGGTGCAAGCATATGGTAATATTTCTTTGCTCGGTAAATCCATTGAAGATTTAATAGATCGATCTTTGCTCCTAATTCTTTAGTCAGCATTTTCCTTATCCTTTTTTTATCCCCAATTTCCCTT
>ENA-OQDT01001372-OQDT01001372.1-human-gut-metagenome-genome-assembly--contig:-NODE-1372-length-14271-cov-3.057268_pt1 | contig 14271 bp, 12 predicted proteins | sample MGYA00242786_ERZ504617 | MGnify/ENA primary metagenome ERZ504617 (study PRJEB26092, sample SAMD00036337) | human gut metagenome | host: Homo sapiens | study: EMG produced TPA metagenomics assembly of...
TTCTCGCTCTCACGTTTCGGGGAGACCTTGATGGAGCCGGAGACGCCCATGACCGCCGCAGCTCCGCAGATGCCGGTGCCGCAGGAGACCAGTATGGCCATGAGCGGGTCGACGCCCATCCAACGGCAGATCCAGTAGGTGACGAACACGGTGACGGTCACGACGAGCGCGGCAAGGGGCAGACACTTCGCGCCGGTGGTGAAAAGCAGTTCGAGATTGAGCTTGAACCCAAGCAGGATGATGCCGAAACGGAGGAACTTGTTGGCGATGAGACCAGCTGCGTCCTTCACCCCTGCCGCACGTTGCGGATCATCCTTGGTGTACCAGGCACGAATCGGGAACTGAACCACCATGCCGATGAGCAGGGCGATAATGAGCGCGCCGAGGATCTTGAGACCCTCGAACCGCGCGGCCCACATGCCGATGAGTGTGGCCGTCAATGTGATGATGGCAATCAGCGCCATCTGTTTCGTGGCAATGCGTTTGGCCCATTTTCTACAGAATTCTTTCATGGTTTTCATAATACAGTTGCTCCATGCATGAGACGAGTATTTCATTTATTTGAGCAATTGCCGTGGAAGTCATACTGAAACGCCGGCCATTCAGCTCCCGTGGCGTGTCCGGTGGGCCCATTTGGTTGTGGCCGTCCGCTAAACTGGGTGAGTTTGCGCACTCGCGCATCGTATTACGACCTGAAAGGCCATCGTGCCACTTACACCATCGTTGAATGATTTAGATACCACTATGAATGATGCAGACTCTGTATATGAGGAGCCCGCGCAGTCGTTCGGTGAACTCGGCGTGCCCGGGCTACTTGTTCGCCTGCTGGCCGCCGACGGCAAAAAGACCGCGTTCCCCATTCAGCAGGACACGCTTCCGGATTCGCTTGCCGGGCGTGATGTGCTCGGCCGAGGACAGACCGGTTCCGGCAAGACCCTGGCTTTCGGCCTGCCACTTGTCTCCAGACTCTCCAGCATGGATCGCGCCGACGATCAGGATTTCCCCCGCGACATGGATTCGCAGACGTTGCGAAAATCGCTGCGTTTCAAGCGCGGTGTCTCGAAGTACATGCCGCATCCGCGCGGCCTGGTGCTGGCGCCGACCCGTGAGCTCGCCAACCAGATCAGTGACGTGCTCACTCCTCTCGCAGATGCCTATGGCATGGCTGTCACTACGGTGTATGGCGGTGTCAAGTATGAACGCCAGTTCCGTGCTCTCGACGCAGGCGCCGACATCGTCGTTGCCTGCCCGGGACGTCTGGAGGACCTGATCGAGCAGCAGGCGCTGACACTCGCCGATGTGCGCATCGTGGTGCTCGACGAGGCCGATGAGATGGCCGACATGGGTTTTCTTCCGCCGATCAAACGCATTCTCAAGCAGATTCGACAGGATGCGCAGCATATGCTGTTCTCGGCCACGCTCGATCATGGCGTGGACGAGGTGGTCAGTGAATTCCTGCATGATCCGAAGGTGCATAGCGTCGACGAGGTGACGTCGAACGTCGATTCGATGACCCATCATCTGTTCCTCGTCTCCCGCAACGACAAGGCTGCCGTCGTGAGGGAGCTCGCCAGTGGACGTGGGCGCCGCATCCTGTTCACGCGTACGAAGTTCCAGGCGAAGAAGCTCGCCCATACACTGACGCAGAGCGGAATCCCGGCAGCCGAACTCCATGGGAACCTGAGTCAGCACCAACGCGATCGGAACCTGCAGGTCTTCGAATCCGGTCAGGTGAACGTGCTCGTGGCCACCGATGTGGCTGCCCGCGGCATCGATGTGAGCAACGTTGGTCTGGTGGTGCAGGTCGAGCCGCCGGAGGATCCCAAGTCGTTCACCCATCGTTCCGGCAGAACCGCACGTGCCGGCCAGTCCGGCGATGTAGTCACACTCATGACGCCGGATCAGAAGCGCAAGATTCGTCACCTGTTCAAAGAGGTCGACATCAAGCTCAAACCAGTCGAAGTCACCCCCGAATCCCCACAGGTGCAGGAACTCGTGGGGCAGAAAGCCGATCCGGTGCATGGCTGGGAGCTTCCCGAGCTTGAGCGCAGACCTCGTAAAGGCAATGGCGGCAAGTCGCGTCGTGACCGGGGTCGCACGAACCGTGATGAGGAACGGGGCAACCGCTCGGCCCGTGGTGGACGCCGTACCGGCAAGGGCGAGCATAGGCCCACCGAACGCGAACGCCGGATTGCCAAGGAGCAGCAGGAATTCGCCGCATTGTTCCTCGGCGATGTGAGTTCGGACAACCCACGTTACTCCGAGCCTGCGGAGTCGGAACAGGCGAGCCGCCATGAGCGCAATCATCGGCGCGACGAACGGCCGTGCAACCGGCAGGAACGTCGCGCCGAGCAGTTCGGCGAGGCCGGTGACGACCGCGATTACAAGAAATCACGCCAGAACCGCAACAACGGCAAGAAACGCATCGAACGGCGTCGTGCCCGTCGCGAGGAGGAGCGTGAAGAGCGTCGGGGTGGCAAACGCATCCACCACCACGACAACGGCCGTCTGTTCGATGCCCGCGATGAATCGGTCAAGCGCCATGAACGCAGGCTCGAGGCCCGCGAGCAGAGTCGAACCACCCCCAAGCGCGCCCAGAAATCGGCAAGCATGGGCAGTTCAAGAACAAGGGCAAGCGCCGCAACAACAATCCGTTCCGCGGGGGCCGTGGCCGTCGCTGAACGTGTGTACGGGTTCGCCCTTTGGCCGTGAGGGTGGGCATAGGCATCGTCACTGTCGCAAGCTCCCTTACGTTCCTCAGCCTATGCCCACCCTCACGGCCAAAGGGAGTGCCATCTCGCATGTTCAGGCTGTATTGCCGGTGTTTGGGGTGGGGCTGGCAGGCACATCGAGGAACGTAAGGGAGCTTGCGACAGTGACGAAATGTGCCTGCCAGCCCCACCCCAAACACCTCACCTGATTGATTGTAAGAATTATTTCTGGGGGTTCTCGGATGAAGTTGTAGCCGAGGGATCTCCGCCGTTCATGAAGCCTGCGCAGAGCGCATTGAGGTATTCGGGGGCGAGGCGGGTGGCGAAGGCGACGCCCTTTGCAAAGGCTCCCGCATAGCCCAGCGCACGGCCGAGTTGCATCTTGCGGTACGCGAACTGGGCAATGGCCTTTGGCGTGGAGGGCCTGACCATCGTGAAGAAATTGTGCCCCTGCATGGCAGCGGCCTTTTCGAATCCGGTGCTGATGGATCCGGGGCAGATGCATGTGACGGTGACGCCGGTGCCGCGCACCTCGCGGGCCACGGCCACACTCAGTGAGCGCACGAAGGCCTTCGAGGCGTAATATGCGGCCATATACGGCCCCGGAATCGTCGCCGCGACCGAGGCGATGTTGAGAATCCGCCCGCCGTGACGGCCCACCATGTCCTCGCCGAACAGACGCATGAGCTTGGCCAGCGTAACCATGTTCACCTGCATCATCGCATTGAGTTTCCGCCTGTCCTCATGCATGAAGTCCGCCCAATCCCCGAAGCCTGCGCAATTGACGAGCGTATCGATCACGATGCCTTTCTCCTGGGCATAGCGGAACAGTTTCTCGGCGGCCTCGGTGTCGGAAAGATCGAGCACCACCGACGTGACGTGCACATGGAACTGCTTGATCAACTTCGCCTGCAGCTCGGCAAGCTGGTCCGCATGCCGAGCAGTGAGCAGGAGATCGTGATCGTCGTTGGCGAACAGCAGCGCCAGTTCGCGCCCCAAGCCGCCTGTCGCACCGGTGATCAAAGTGGTCATAATGCCTCGATTCATGCAATGTTCTGATGCGTGGGTATTGACATGCGCATCGATATGCCCCACACTAATCACGCGGGTTGCCCATGGCATGCATTTCCGCCACGCGTGGAGCGCGGCGGGAATATGTGTGGACGCGCCCACGTTGTCGTAACGCAGGCATTCATCCAGTGGGAGGTGCAACATGACGTTGGTTTGGTCGATTCTAGTTGCCGTGGCACTCACCGCGTTCATCGTATGGTTCTTCTTCGCCCCTAGGAAAGCCCACAAGGCGCAGGTCTCACAGGGTATGCAGACCGCGCATGTCGTCGTCCGCGGAGGCTACGAGCCGTCGCTCATTGAGGTCAAGGCCGGGACGCCGATCGTACTCGACTTCGATAGGAAAGAGAGCGGGGAATGCTCCTCCCACGTCGTGTTCCCGGAGCTCGGCATAGACCGCACCCTGCAGGCGTTCGCCCATACGGAGGTGAGGCTGCCCGCCCTCGCACCCGGGGAATACCCGTTCGCCTGTGGCATGAACATGCTCCATGGGATGCTGCGGGTGACCGGTAAAGGCAACGGGGAAACCGCAGCAGCCGAATCCAATGGCGTGTCGGAGGCCACGGGACTCTCCGATGCGGAGCAGCTCGAACAGCTGCAGTCGGCGGACGACGCCGAGCGGGAGCATGAGATCGGCGAGCTCAAGAGAAGACTGATCGTCGGTATCGCGTTCACGGTGCCTGAACTGCTCATCGCCATGCTGCCCATGATCCCCGCTGTGGGGGCATGGATGGCGCATACGTTGCCCGCATGGGTGATGAGCCCGTGGCTGCAGCTCATACTCACGGCACCGGTGATGTTCTATTGCGGTTGGCCCGTCCATCGTACCGGTTGGCTCGCCATTGCCCACCGCGCACCGGAGATGAACTCACTGGTCACCACGGGCACCTGCGTGGCCTTCCTGTACTCACTGTTCGTCACGATCTGGCCAGACGCGCTGCCCGTGGGGTCACGCGAACCCTATTACGAGGCGGTGGCGACGATCATCACGCTGATGATCCTCGGACAGCTGTTCGAAGCGAAGGCGCAGGCCGGCACCGGTGCGGCGATCAAGGCGTTGGTAGGACTTCGGGTGAACACGGCGCATGTCGTCACGGAGCATGGTATGCGGGATATCCCCACTGCCGACGTTGCGGTGGGCGACATCATCGAGGTGCGCCCCGGCGAGAGCCTGCCGATCGACGGCATTGCTTGTGAGCGGCCACACAAGCATCGACGAGTCCGATGGGTGACAGGCGAGTCGATGCCGGTGGCCGGTGGGGGAAGGAGCCAGCGTGTCGGTTCGACGGTCAACGGCAATGGACGATCCGCTACCGTGCCACCCGTGTGGGATCCAGCACCGTGCTCGCACAGATCATTCGGCTCGTGCGTAACGCGCAGACCTCGAAGGCGCCCATCCAGCGCATTGCGGACCGGGTGGCCGGCGTGTTCGTGCCGGTCGTCATGATCATCGCCGTCTGGACCTTCGTCTTCTGGCAGATGGCTCCGATGCCATTGCATGTGCTCTACGGCATTGTCTGTGCGATCAGTGTGCTCGTCATCGCCTGCCCGTGCGCGCTTGGACTGGCGACCCCATTGAGCATCACCATCGCCACGGGGAAGGGTGCACAATATGGTGTGTTGTTCCGTCGGCGCAGCGCTCGAGAACACGCATCGCATCGACACCGTGGTGCTCGACAAGACCGGTACGATCACCGTGGGCAAGCCGCAGGTCGTCGACGTGGTGGGCCTGGCCGATGATGACGGCGGTCCGATCGACGTCTCCCATATGGCTAAGATACCGGGATTCTCGTATGTCGCCGCAGTAGAGGCGAAATCCGAGCATCCGCTTGCCGAGGCGATTGTGCAGGCATATCGCTCCGAGGTGCAAGCCCCGCATGGGGCGTTGCCACAGGTGCGCGATTTTCATAACGAGCCCGGTGGCGGTGTGAGCGGCCATGTCGAAGGCCACCGCGTGGTCGTAGGCAATGAACGCTTCGTGCAGGCGCATGTTGATGAAGATGCAGCTGTTTCGAAGCGGGTGCATGACGCCGTCGAACAGATGGCCGAGAAAGCACGCACGCCGGTCGTCGCTGCCGTGGATGGCGTCGTGATCGCGGTCGTCGCCCGTCGCCGATGCGCTCAAGGAGACCTGCGGCCCAGGCAATCGAAGCATTGCAGATGCGGGGCATCGACGTCGTGATGCTCACCGGCGACCATGAGGCCACGGCACAGGCAATCGCCCGGGAGCTCGGCATCACCCATGCCGTCGCACAGGTCACGCCTGCCGATAAGGAGGCCGTTGTACGCGAACTGCAGAACCAGCACCGCGTGGTGGCCATGGTGGGCGACGGCATCAATGACGCGCCAGCGCTGGCCAGGGCCGATGTCGGCATGGCGATGGGTTCGGGCACCGATGTGGCGGTGGAATCCGCGGATGTGACGTTGATGAATTCGTCGCTCGAGTCGGTGGTCACCGCCATCGATCTGTCGGATCGCACGATGCGCAACATCCACCAGAACCTGGGTTTTGCGCTTGGCTACAACGGACTGGGCATCCCGGTCGCCGCCGGTGTGCTCTACCCACTGTGGCATGTGCTGCTCAGTCCGATGATCGCAGGTGCCGCAATGGCATTCTCCTCGTTGTCCGTTGTGCTCAACGCAAACAGACTGCACGCCTTCGTGCCGAACCATGCTAAGCCTGTACGCAGAGGTGCGCGCACGCCGTTGAATCTTCGTTTCGCGTTGCCGTCGCAGACTCTCCAGTCCTGCGGCACGCACACCGACTGCCGGCATGAATCCATCACGGAACATGAACATAAGGAGCATACCATGGCACATCAGGAACACATCGACCCAATCTGCGGCATGGTCGTCGATCCGAAGGACGCCGCCGACACCCGCGTCTATGACGGGCGGACAATCTACTTCTGCAGCAAGCATTGCGCAGGTGTCTTCGACGAGGATCCGGCGAAATACGAAGTCGGGCAGTGAGATGACAATGCAACGGACGGAGGCGGCCGCCCCCGAGACGCATGTGGCCTATATGGCCGGCGGATGCTTCTGGGGACTCGAACGAGCCATGCAGAATGTCGATGGCGTCCTTGACACCACGGTGGGATACGCGCAATCCATTACGCCGGATCCCACCTATCGCATGGTGTGTTCGGGAACGACCCACGCCGTGGAAACGGTGCGCATCGATTACAATCCGACGCGGGTGAGTCTGCGAACACTGACCTTGCTGTTCCTGAGCATCATCGATCCATTCAGCGTCGACCGTCAGGGCAACGACGTCGGGTCGCAATACCGTTCCGGACTGTATCCGGCCGGTGCGCATGCCGCCGAGCAGCGCGCGGTGTATGAGCAGGCGTTGGACGAACTCGCGCAACGCTCCGGATCGACTCCGGCCGTTGAGATCGAGGATTTGCGCAATTTCACGATTGCGGAGCCCGAACATCAGGATTACCTGCTCGCCAATCCAACAGGCTACTGTCATATTCCACTGAGCGTGATCGACCACATGCGCGAACGTCAGCGTCATATCGAACGCATCTGGAGCCTGAGCCCGGAACAGTATGCGGTCACGCAGCAGTCTGCCACCGAACCGCCGTTCCATAACGAATATGATCGTCTGTTCGACCCCGGCATCTATGTGGATCGAGTCAGCGGCGAACCGTTGTTCTTCTCGACCGACAAATTCGATTCCGGCTGTGGCTGGCCGTCGTTCAGCACGCCGATCGATCAGGGGTCGGTACGCATGGTCAAGGATTACAGCTTGCCGCTGCACCCGCGCCTCGAGGTGCGGGCCGTGCAATCCGACAGTCATCTGGGCCATGTGTTCGCAGACGGCCCCCGCGAACGTGGCGGCATGCGGTACTGCATGAATTCGGCGTCACTTCGATTCGTACCGCGAGATCGGATGGCCGAGGAAGGCTATGGGGATTTGGTAGGAGAGCTCGACGCGCGGCTGAGCGCTTCTGCCGGCGAGTGAGGAATCCCGTTCCGGTTCAGTGCGTGTGCATGCGTTCGGCAATGCTCACGATAATCCCCACGACAAACCCGGCGAGCGCTGGAACGACCCAACCAAGAGCCACCGAGTTGAGTGGAAGCCAATTGCACGCAGTCTCGAGCCATACCAGCCGTCCGCCGAATGCGGCGACGAGATTGGCGATGCCATTGGCCACGCTGTCGATGGCGGTGAACAGCACCGTCCAGAAATAGACAGCAGGGAAATGCCGCGTGAACACGCCATGCAGGAGCGAGAGCAGTACGAGCACGATGGCTATGGGGTACAGGGCCTCCAACACCGGTACGGAGAGTTTGATGATGGCGCTCAGCCCAATGTTTGCAATGACCAGTGCGATGAGTGTGAAAACGATGGTCCAACCCCGGTAGCCAAGCACGGTGCCGAACTGCTTATGGAAGTAGGACGAACAGGTGGAGAGGAGTCCGGAGCACACATTGAAGCAGGCCACAATGAAAATGAGTCCCACAAACATGGTGCCCACATGGCCGAACAGACGGTCGGTGAGATTGGTCAGCACGGTGGCGCCTGTATCGGTGGCGCCATCGATTGCCTGGTACGAACCGGAGACCGCCCCCACAAAACCCAGCATCGCATATATTATGGCGAGCATGATGCCGGTGAAGATGCCTCCGATGCCGGTCTCCGCGCGATTGTCATGCTCGTCTTCGACGCCCATCGAGGAGATGTTCGCGGAGATGACAATGCCGAAATAGAGGCCGGCGAGCAGGTCCATCGTCTGGTAGCCGTCGATGAAGCCCTGCATCAGCTGATGGTGCGCATAGGAGCCCTGCGGATTCGCGAATCCGGGATGTTTGGCGAACAGGCAGGCGGCGAACAGCACGACGATCATGACGAGCAGCAGTGGGCCCATCACCTTGCCGAGCACCTGCGACAGCTTGTCGGGATGCTGGGCCACGAGGAACGCCAAGCCGAAGAACACCAATGAATACAGCAGACGCACCAGCCACAGGTTCTGTTGGCCGGCGAAGGGAACGACCGCCATTTCGAACGAGGTGGAAGCGGTGCGCGGAATGGCGAACAGCGGGCCGATCGTGAGCATGATGGCCACGCCCAGCACCAGAGCGAAACGTTTGGACACCCTGGCGCTCAGATTGCCGAATCCGCCCGCCTGCGCCACGACGATCACGCCGAGGATCGGCAGTCCCACTGCGGAGACGACGAAACCGACCATGCCCACGAGTGTGCGATTGCCGGCGAGAGCCCCGAGATAGGGGGGAAAGATGAGATTGCCGGCACCGAAGAACATCGAGAAGAACGTGATGCCCACGATGATGCGTTGGCGTGTGTCGAGTCGCTTATGCGAATGAGGATTCAGTTTGCCCATGTCTGCTCCTGTGTGCCGTGTGTGCCGTGTGTGTCCTTTCCTATTGTGCCTGCCTATGCGACAGATTTGTGCACGCTGTCAGAGGAAAACGTGCCTGTGCCGTATGTTCGGTTCTAGTGTGGCGCTTGAGCGACATCGAGGAGACGCCATATGAATGTGAACACGCACGTATGCGGTCCCACGCTGGTTCTGGCCTCGTCGAGCACAGGGCTCATGCCTGTGCTGAGACGTGAGCTCGGCCCGTTGCGTGGCGTCCGCATGGCATTCATACCGACGGCGAGCACGGTGGAGTCGTATGGGGTGCTTGTCAGGCTCATGCGCATACGGTTCGCGCTCGCTGGATTGCGGGTGCAGATGGTGGATCCCGAACGTATGCCCGCCGCTCAAGTATGTGCGCGATTGCAGTCCAGCGACATCATCTATGTGGGTGGCGGCAACACATTCCATTTGATGCACCATCTGCATGCGGCCGATGCGGATGACGTCATTCGCAAGCTGGTGCGCGAAGGGGTGCCGTATGTGGGGGAGTCGGCTGGGGCGGTGGTGGCGTCTGACGACATCTCGTACATCGCGCCGATGGATGAGAACAGGGGGCATACGCGTATGCGGGGGCTCGCCCTCACGCGCTTCCATGTCATTCCGCACGTCGGCTCGGTGTCGATGGGCTCCAGCGCACGTCGGATCGTCGCCATGCATGCCGGGCAGCAGGACTATGTCCCGCTGTTCAATGGTCAGGCATTGGTCGTTCGAGGTCATGTGGCTCGAATTGCCTCGATGCCTTTGGTCGAGCAATTTCGCCGACTACGCAATGCATGCCGTGAATGCATGCACAGTGCAGGGAAGATGCATGTGCATTAGGCAGAATGTGGGCTAGACTTGGTGACGGAACACAATCGAATACAGGAGGCATACATTTATGAGTGCACCGGCAAATGTGGGTGTCGTGGGACTTGCTGCCATGGGGGCGAGCCTGGCTCGTAATCTGGCCCGTCATGGCAATGCCGTGGCCATCTACAACCGGCATTATTCCCGTACCGAGAAGCTCATGGAGGAGTATGGCGACGAGGGCGCGTTCTACCCGGCGAAGACCGTCAAGGAGTTCGTCGATCTGCTCGAACGTCCCCGCACCGCCATCATCATGGTCAAGGCAGGATCGGCCACCGATGCGGTGATCAACGAGCTTGCCGAATATATGGAGCCTGGCGACATCATCGTCGACGGTGGCAATGCCTATTTCAAAGACACCATTCGCCGTGAGAGGGAACTGCGCGCCAAGGGTCTTCATTTCGTGGGCATGGGTGTCTCCGGCGGCGAGGAAGGCGCATTGCTTGGACCATCGATGATGCCGGGTGGCAGCGATGAGTCGTGGGAGCGTCTCAAGCCGATTCTCGAATCGATTGCGGCCAAGGCAACGGATGGCGAGCCGTGTGTCATGCATGTGGGGGAAAACGGGGCCGGCCATTTCGTCAAGATGGTGCACAACGGCATCGAATACGCCGACATGCAGCTCATCGCCGAAAGCTACGACATCATGCGCCGTGGCCTGAACATGACGCCCGATGAGATCGGCGGCGTGTTCGAAAGCTGGAACAAGACCGACCTCGACTCCTACCTCATCGAGATCACCGCCGAGGTGCTGCACAAGAAGGATCCGCGCACCGGAAAGCCGTTGGTCGATGTGATCGTCGACCATGCAGGCATGAAAGGCACCGGAACCTGGACGGTGCAGACCGCCCTTGAACTCGGTGTTCCGGTCACCGGCATCGCCGAGGCCGTGTTCGCACGCGGGCTCTCCGACCAGAACGTACTGCGCGAGATGGCACAGCAGAATCCGTTTGCAGGTCCCGACGGCCATATCGATCTCGGCGATCTGAGCCGCGAGGAGTTCATCGGGCAGATCCGTAACGCACTCTATGCTTCGAAGATCATTGCCTATGCGCAGGGCTTCAATGAGATCAGCGTCGCGGCACGGACCTATGGATGGAACATTGACATGGCGCATCTGGCACGCATCTGGCGCGCCGGCTGCATTATTCGTGCGCAGTTCCTTGATCGCATCTCCGAGGCCTTCGAATCCGGGCAGGCCGATGTCTCGCTGTTGTTCGCCCCGTATTTCAAGAGCGGCATAGAGCACAGCGAGGCGGATTGGCGCAGCGTTGTGGCCACCTCAGCCAAGTCCGGCCTGCCGGCGCCGGTGTTCTCGTCATCGCTCGCGTATTTCGACGGCCTGCGTGCCAAGAGGCTTCCAGCCGCGCTCACGCAAGGCCAGCGTGATCTGTTCGGTGCACACACCTATGGCCGTGTCGATATGCCGGGTGCCTACCACATCCTGTGGGCTACGCCTGAGCAGAATGAAGTCAAGATCTCCGACTGATTTCGCTTGTGGTATGGGAACGGGGCGGATGCATGAACATGCATCCGCCCCGTTCCCATACCACAAGCCGTGCGGATATCAGCAGTCCCGGCCGGCCGCCTCGTCAGTGATCCAAAGCACCTGCTGCACAGCATCCGCATAGGAGGCGGGAAGGGCAGGATTGTTCTGGGCGTGGAACGTCAATCCCATCGCCTCGGCCTTGCCCTCACGGGAGCCGCACACCCATACGTAATCCGTCCTCACGATCATCGGCACCGTCAATGACAGGCGCAATGGAGGCATCTTCGGCGAATTCGTCACACCCGTCACCAGCACATCAGGGTCGTTGATGCCGACTTGGGGCATATTCGGAAACAGGGAAGCGAAGTGACCGTCGGGTCCCAGGCCGAACATCGCGATGTCCAAATGGCCATTCTCACCGAGTTCCTTTTCGAGCTCGTCCTGATAATCGGCCGCCGCAGCCGCCAACGCCACGGCGTTGTCCTGATCGGTGGCGGCTGCGAGCTCCTCCTGCGAACGGCGGTCTGCAGGCATTTCGTGAATCTGGTTGCGGGCGATGCGTTTCGTTTCCAACAGCATGTCGAGCAGCGCGTCAGATGCTCCCACGGCATTGCGCTCGGCGCTGTTCGCAGCCACGAAGCGCTCGTCCCCCCACCACAGATGCACCTTGCTCCAATCGGGAACGTCAAGCAGCGGACTGCCTGCGAGGGCGCGGAGGATGGCGGTGCCATCGGTGCCACCTGTCAATGCGATGTCGACGCGTTCGCGGTCGGGACGGCACAGAATGTCATTGGCCAGCAGCAATGTGCGTGCCGCCACGGCATCGGCGAGAAGTTGGGGGGTGGAGTAGGAGATGTGTTCGCGGTTCATGAGTCCTCGTCTTCGAAAGGGTGGTAAACAAGATGCTGCCCGCTCAAACAAGCGGGCAGCATGCGGGGCAGGGAATGTGTTAGCGGATGCTCGGGTGAATCTTCTGCCAGCCCTTGGTGAGCACTTCGGCATAGATTTCATCGGGGTAGAGTCTGCCGAGTTCCTCGCTCATGCAATCGATCATCGAACGGATCGGCAGCGGCATGGCCTGTGGTGACTGGCCGGGTACGCTAATGCGCGCAATGCCCTCTTCACTCGGACGCCGTTCCAGACTCAGCTCGCCGTCCTTGCGGGTGAGGTAGACGCCGGTGATCGCCTGCGCATTTGGCTCGATTTCCATGGTGACCGGCACATTGAGTCGCAGGGTCAGCCATGCGGCCAACAGATCCATTGGCGGGTAGTCCTGCTCGCCGGTGATGCGCACCGACTGGATCGGCAGATGCGGCGGCTGATCCACCATTGAGGCGAGCACGGCACGCCACAGCGTCAGCCGTGTCCACGACAGGTCGACGTTCTTCGACGACCAGTTGCGGCGTAGATCCTCAATGGTGCGTTGCGGGTTCGATGAACGATATGCGTCGGTGATGCGCGTGTGTGCCATCTGTCCGAGCAGGTCGTGTGACGGGTTCGCCGGCGCTTCGGTCGGCCACCACACCACCATCGGGGTGTCAGGCAGCAGCAATGGGATCACCAACGTGTCGAGGTGATGGGTGAGGCCGCCACGCGGGCGCAGAATGATGATTTCGCCGGCGCCGGCATCCGCGCCCACACGCAGTTCCGCATCGAGATAGGTGCGTTCGGACTCGGGTTCGGTCATCTCCCTATGGCTTGGGCAGATGGCGATGACACGGCATGGGTGATCGCGGCTTGCCTCGTTGGCAATGCACAGTGAACTTTCGAGGGTTTTTCTCGTCGGTTGCGACCACAAGCGTGAGCACACGGCCGAGTGCGGCCTCGCCGCGCTCCTCGTGGAGCTCGTCGATCTTTGCCGAGATTTCATCGGTCTGGGTATCGGTCAATGTCAGGATCATGGCATCCTCCAACGGTGTCCATCACGGGCAAGCATCTCCACCGCCTCCTGGGGGCCCCCATGTGCCGGCACGATATGGTTGTGGTTGGCCGAGCGTGGACCAGAAATCCTCGATGGGGTCGAGGATCTTCCACGACAGGTCCACTTCCTGTGTGGTCGGGAACAACGGCGGATCTCCCAGCAGCACGTCGAGGATGAGGCGCTCGTAAGCCTCGGGTGACGATTCGGTGAACGAACGGCCGTAGCTGAAGTCCATCGAGACGTCGCGCACCTCCATGGTGGTGCCTCCGGGGACCTTGGATCCGAAACGAATGGTGACGCCCTCATAGGGCTGGATGCGAATGACGATGGCGTTCTTGCCGAGTTCCTGTGTCGCGGTGCTGTCAAAGGGCAGATGCGGGGCGCGCTTGAACACCAGCGCAATTTCGGTCACGCGGCGGCCAAGGCGCTTGCCGGTACGCAGGTAGAACGGGACGCCAGCCCAGCGACGCGTGTCGATATCGAGTCTGACGGCCGCATAGGTTTCAGTGGTGGAATCCGGGTTGATGCCCTTCTCCTCCAGATACCCCACAACCGGACGGGAGCCCTGCCAGCCTGCTGAATACTGTCCGCGAGCGGTATGCGCGGCAAGGTCTTTCGGCAGGCGTACGGCCGAGAGAATCTTCGTCTTCTCATCGGTCAGATCACGCGCATTGAACGAAACCGGTTCCTCCATGGCCGTCAATGCGAGCAACTGCAGCAGATGGTTCTGGATCACATCGCGTGCCGCACCAATGCCGTCGTAGTAACCGGCTCGCCCCGCCACGCCAATGTCTTCGGCCATCGTGATCTGCACATGGTCCACATAGTTCGAATTCCATATCG
>ENA-OQDT01001374-OQDT01001374.1-human-gut-metagenome-genome-assembly--contig:-NODE-1374-length-14261-cov-3.194425_pt1 | contig 14261 bp, 16 predicted proteins | sample MGYA00242786_ERZ504617 | MGnify/ENA primary metagenome ERZ504617 (study PRJEB26092, sample SAMD00036337) | human gut metagenome | host: Homo sapiens | study: EMG produced TPA metagenomics assembly of...
TCATGGACTGCCGCCGAGGTAGACGCTAAATTACATCAGATCATGAGCGCAATCCACGAACAATGCGTAGCTCACGGTAAAGATGGCGAATATATCAATTATGTAAAAGGTGCGAATATCGCAGGCTTCATGAAAGTAGCGAAAGCTATGATGGCGCAAGGTATCGTATAAGAATAAGGTCAGTTTAGGCTAAATAAAAACATAGTTATGAATTCTTTGAACCTTAGTTATGGTTTGAGAATTTCATAACTATGTTTTTTAAGCTCATATCAGCGGACTTTCCCGGGGTTCTTAGCGATAAAATCCTTCCATCCCGTATACTTCTTTTCCGAGATCGGATTATTGGTTTGGAAATAATGACAAACAGCCGCCGCCAACCCATCCGTAGCGTCCAATTGCGGAAGCATAGACTCATCCGGTATCTTCAGATAGCGTTGTAGCATGCCGGCCACTTGTTCTTTCGCCGCATTTCCATTCCCCGTGATCGAGAGCTTGATTTTTAGAGGAGCGTACTCGAAGATCGGGATATCCCGCTCTAAAGCCGCCGCCATCGCTACTCCTTGTGCCCTTCCGAGTTTCAACATACTCTGTACGTTCTTCCCGAAGAAAGGCGCCTCGATAGCCAACTCATCCGGATGGTATTGATCGATCAAGGCCAAGACCCGTTCGAATATCTTACGCAGACGGAGATAATGATCCTCATATTTATTCAATTGCAGGATTCCCATAGCTTCCAGCATCGGTTTATTCCCCTCGATCTTCAAGATTCCGTATCCCATCACGATCGTACCGGGGTCTATGCCTAATATAATGCGGTCCTTTATCATTTAGGCAACTCTATATCTTCCAACAGGGTAGAGAATCCTGCGATTTTCTCTTTATAACGTCCTATCAAATCTTGCTGCAAGGCTCCGCCTTCCTTACGCACCCACTCATTCAACGAATCGATATCCCTCGTATGGAACTGTACGGAGAAACTTTCACCTTCCTCATTCCGCGAATCCAAGATCCGTCTCAAATAAGGACTATAAAGGATACCGCTCTCGGAGGCTTTCGGTATATAACTATTCTTCAAATATTCCAGACACTCATCCACGATATCCTTATGGATATGAAAAGTCGTATTATAAATTATCATCTTCTTTCCTTTCTCTTGAAATTTCTTATACAAAGATAGCGCATATATCAAGAAAAGCCTTATATTTGCACATGAATTAACAAGACGGGGCATTAGCTCATCTGGCTAGAGCGCGACACTGGCAGTGTCGAGGTGATCGGTTCGAGTCCGATATGCTCCACCAATAATAAATCAAGCGGTTACAAAACAAGTAGCCGCTTTTTTATTGATAAAAATCGTTTTGTTTTGGCGTTTTGTTGCATTTGGTGACGCAAATTTGACGCAAATAATAACGCTGTTGCGTTCATTGCATTTCCGGTTTAACACCCAGTTTAACCTTACCTCCCAAACCTCGCTAGAACCGCAGCCTTATCAAACAAAATTAGGCAGTTACCTAAAAGATAACTGCCTAATTTTGTGAGCCGAAAGCCGGACTTGAACCGGCGACCTACGCATTACGAATGCGTTGCTCTACCAGCTGAGCTATTTCGGCGACATTTACTTCCTGAATGCGGGCAGCAAATATAATATGTTTATTTGACATCTGAAAGAAGTTTTGCTAAAAAATCATCTAAATCTGCATCCAAATCTTTTAAAAGAGGATCATCCAAACGAAGATTTTCATCGTCCAAGAACAGAAGTTCCTCAATGACAGAGAAATCCTCGTCAGTCAGGCTTACCGAGAACGGTTTCAGAAAACAAGGGTTATCAAAAACTTTTTTTGTAACCAGAACGGCAAGCACAGCTTTCAAAGTTGCAGCAACCTGTTGAGTAAATTGATCATCATCACATGCCGTATTCACCCAATCGAAAATGATTGTCTTTTCAACCAGCACATCCTCTTCATCATAAATAAGCAATTCACCACTTTCAGCATCTACCTGCACGTATAAATCGCTGTAACAGTTGCCAGCTTCATTCGCAGCAAGCTTATTGATGGCCGAATTGAAAGTCGTTTCTATGACAGCCTGAACCTTTGCATTATTTGCACTCATATCTTAGTTATTTATTCTTTATTCGAAACGTCTGCCAAAAGTAATAATAATTCAGAGAATATAAGATTATTATTCTCCAAATTGCTTATTTAGTTTCTGATCTGAACGGATACGCTTGCCAAGAGCCTCTACATACAGCCGTTGCATTTTCGTGTAATTATAATCTTCGCCCTTTTTATTATTAAAAATCTCGTAAGATTTAGCAGCCCAGTCATAGGCATCCTTCAACTGAGTCTTCATTTCATAAAACAAAGCCAAGTTCGATGCAGCCTTTGCCCGCTCTTTCCAACGTGAAGAATTTTCATACACATGCTTCCAACGTGAAGCCGCTTCCTCCCATTTGTCAGACAAGGCATAGGCGGTCGCTTCTTTCCAACGCGCCCCCTCACCTTTATAGAACCAACGGCTTTCATTATCCCAATGAGGAACAAAGTTCGGAGTAACCTTCCTACCAATATACTGCCCAGCAGCCCGTAAAGCTTCATCCGGCGACGGTAAATAAAGTTTCAACAACTCCATATTGTCCGCACTTTCAGACCAGAAAACACTATCCTGCACGTAAACAGTAGCCAACGGATTATCCCGTCCGGGAAGATAACCACGGACGACCCCAGTAATCTCGATATCGACTCCTCCCACAACAAAGCCTTCGGCAAAAGCGACAACATCCTTTTCCATCCGGAACAACAGGCGATCGAGCGAAATAACAGCATCCGTCCCTGTCTCCCGGCACAATTCTTTCACCGTTTCGGGTGTCAACTTTTCATCCACCAAATATTTTGTATCCTGACGAGTGCCATCATGATAGAGAAGAACATCATTGAAAAAAGAGACATCCACAATCGATTTGCCTAAGGAATGGCAGGCATCATACAAAGCGCTATCCGCATGGGCACGGGCCGTGTCCTGCACAGTTCCATATAAATTATAGGTATAGCCGACATCGTCGGGCTGGGGAACGGCGTTATTAACAATCAAAACCTTGTCGACATTCTTCGGGAAAGTAATCTCGGCCGGATTATAAGTTTCTATTCCAATATATTCAATGGTGCTGCACGCCGAAAACAGGCAGGCCATCAACAGATACAACGTTGTTCTCATCTTTACATTTATGATTTATAATTTATGAATTATGCTTCACAACTTGTGCTTCATAAATCACAAATTATAAATCATAATTCTTATCATGCCATATCACTAACGGCCTTGAAATAGCCGATAGACTCTGCGATACCGAGGAAAGGATCTTTCATGTCCTTTTCGAACTCAAGACTGCACATTCCTGTATAGTTCACCTCGCGCATCATACGAATCAATGCGGGGAAATCGATCTTTCCGCGCCCGATCTCAATGCCGCGTCCAGCCTTTGAAGAATCCGTCACATCCTTAATGTGCATATCGAACACACGGGTATGATATTTCTTCAAGTCAGCAACAGGATCACAACCGTTACGCAGATCGTGACCAACATCCAGACACATACCGATACGCGGGTCCAAATCTTTCGTATGTTCCCAAACGTCCGTTGCATCCGGATAAGTCTTGATATCGGGTCCGTGCAAATGGATCGCATAATTGAAGTCGTACTCTTTCACTTTCTTGTCCACATAGGGCAAAAGTTCGTAATTCGGTACGCCGACAATCGTTTTCACGCCTACTCGTTTCGCATATTCAAAACCACGATCTATTTCAGCCTCGCTCTTCATATAGATAGGACCGACAGCATATCCAGTCACACCATAAGAAGCGCATTTGTCATGGAAAGCCTTGATTTGATCGTCATTGCTATCCAACGGCAGGTGAAAATCCTTGATACAAAGATAATGAATATCCAGACGCTGCAAAGTTTTTAACGTAGTTTCCAAGTCAAAGTTTACAAATGTATACCCGGCCATACCCAAATGAAAAGGATTTACGGCCTTAGCAGCCTTAGGCTTCACGGGATCGGGCAATCCGGCCTTTGCTACGCTTGCCGTACCCAACAGGATAGCTCCTGCCAGCCCTTTCTTAAAAAAAGATCTTCTTGATTTCTCCATGATATTAAATTAAAATTATGTGTTTGTATATTATGACAGCAAATATAATCTTTTTTTAGTGTGCACGATAACATTTAGAAAGAAAATAGAAGGCTTTACAATAATTAATCCATGATTATACACGAGGCAGCTTTACATAAAAGACAGAACCTTCACCAACTTTCGAAGTTACACGGATGGATCCGTTCATTTTTTCAAGCAAGCCTTTACAAATAGCCAAACCGAGCCCAACCCCCTTGTTCCAGTCGTCAAGCTGGACGAAACGGCTGAATATCTGCTCCTGCTGTTCCTCTGGAATCCCTTCTCCCGTATCTTGCACGAAAAAACAGACTTCGGATTCTGCAGCCTCATAACCGAAACGGATAAAACCAGCTTTCGTATGTTTAATTGCATTCGTCAATAAGTTTGTCAGTACTTGCGTCAAGCGATTACGATCAATATACAGCATACAGGGAGGACAATCGGCCAGTTGCAATTCCACCCCTTCATTCATTCTGAGCAAGATGATATTATAAATCTCACTCATCAGAACAGGCAGGTCGTATTCAGCATAATGAAGCGATATCGTGTTCGATTCGATCTTCGAAATATCCAGCACATCTGAAATCAATCGTTGCAACAGATCATTATTACTTTGGATAATATCGGCAAATTGCCTACGGGCTTCCTGGTCTTCTTCATCGATCAGCACTTGGGAAAAACCGACAATCGCATTCAATGGTGTACGAATTTCGTGGTTCATATTAGCCAGGAAAGCAGATTTCAGCCGATCCGACTCCTCTGCTTTTTCTTTTGCTTTTCTCAATTGCATACTATGCCGACGGTGTAGATATACAAGAAAAAACAACAAACAGCAGACGAATACGAGGGCAATCACACCGGTCCAAAGATAAAACATTCGGGTACGGTCACGCAACGCTTCCACCTCCAGTTTCCGGTTGGCTAGTTCCAACTTGTCGATGTTGTGCCGGGTCCGCATATTAGCCAACTCCCTATAGTAGTTCGCGGTAGACAACGAATCTTTTTTTATCGCATATAACCGGAAGACCTCCGCCGCCTCCTGGAAACGCCGGGCTTCAACCAGCAAGTTTCCTTTGCTATTCAGTAAATTAATATAGGTAGATGTTCTGTCCAGATGCTCATAGCACTGCAATAATTCATCGTACAAGGCTATCGACTTATCCAGTTCCCCGATGTTCCAATAATACACGGCATAGATCGTTTTTATCTCCAACTGCCTATTGGCTATATTATACTCTTTCAGCAGAGCTTCGGCCTGTTTTAAATATCTCAGCGCCAAATCATTCTTGCCCAAATGAAGATAGGTCATGGCAAATCCACGATTCATCGTATATTTAAGAGTGCTAACCCGATTCTCGTCATCCAGTTTTACGATACCATCCCGATCACACTGATCGAGATACTTCTTCAACAATCCTAAATATTCCAGTTTCTTTTCTTGCCCCGGCGCTTTATTCAGAAGCTGACGAATAATATTGATACGTTTGACAAGTGGAACGTCTTTCTTTTCCATTCCTGCTAGGATATCTTCATACAAAGCCAGCCCTTCCTGCTTCAAATCATTGGACAAATAGTAATCAGCCAATGCCTGGTTAGCCATATCTATCCCATCCGGATAATCAAGATCCAAAGCCAATCGCTTCAGAGAATTGATGCTATCCAGAGCCGCCTTATTGATTTTTTCCTCTTGTCAAGGCATAAACATACCAGGCTTTCATGCGGGAAAAAGTTCTTCCAATCTGTTTTGCTTATATAATAATGGTAGGGCTTGTTGCATGTAATAGACCATGCTGTCGACTTCACCCCCATAATAATGTTTCGCTAGCAAGAAAAGAGCTGTACCTTCATAATAGGTATTCCGACGCTTACGAGACTCGTTCAGCAACCTGTTGAAAAGCACTTGCCTGTCGCTTTCGTCCAGCTTCCCCATAACGGTATCACACAGATGTCGCAAGAACAACGAATCTGCACCCAATTGCCATTCTGCAGGCAGAGCCTTGCATGTACAACAATAACTCCATAATAATAAAATTACCCCCAATACAAGCCTTTTCATCCACTAGTTATTTTCCAGAATCACACTTATGCCTTCTGAATGGGTTTTGAGTAACGTAAAAGACATAGCCAGCTCTCAATTTGGAAGTCACGGCAATCGTACCCCCATTTTTGGTATGCCTTCACCCGTATCCTTAACAAAGAATTTAATCTCCGTCTCCAATACCTCATACCCAAAACGAATAAAACCTTTTTTCCGTATGCTTCATCGCATTATTCAGCAAGTTAGTAATTATTTACGTAAGACGGCATACGATCCGTATAAAAATTTATCGCGGGACATTCTTTTAACTCCAAAACAACCTTTTCAGGCATACAAAGTTGCGTCGAACTATAAATCTCATCCATCATTTCGGGCAAGTAAATATTGAAGTTTCTCCGTTCCATCCTTTCTCCGGCAGGAAGAGCCATTAAAGCAGAACGCAAACTATCTGTCTCATTGTTTGCATTCAACGAGACAGTAGTTTGCGTCAATAATAAGACTAACCAGAAGAGATACTTCATCTGATTATATTTTTGAAGCCTACTTCTTCAAAGCTGCGATGCTTTCCTCTATAGACTTGATTTTACTTTCTGCATCGGCCTGTTTCTTACGTTCCATTTCAATGACTTTGGCCGGAGCCTTGCTTACAAAACTTTCGTTGCTTAACTTTTTCATGACAGAAGCCAGGAAGCCTTGCTGGTATTTCAGTTCGTCCTGAAGCTTAGCCAGTTCCTCCTCTACGTTGATCATATTACCCAATGGGACAGCATATTCCGTCGTACGCACCAGGAAGGAAGCAGAACCGGCCGCTTTTTCTTCCGTACGGATGATAGACGACAAATTACACATCTTGGCAATTACGGAGTTGAAGTGATCGTTGTGTTCACCCAGTACCTGCAATTCCAATGCTTCCTTATTCGGTATATTTTTCTGAAGACGTATCGTACGCACTCCACCCACAATTTCTTTTGCAATTTCGAAATCTTCCAGATATAAGTTATCAACAGGAGCAACCTCCGGTATCAGTGCGACCATCAAGCTCTCGCCTTCCTTACGCGGCTCCAACGCTTGCCACAACTCCTCTGTAATAAAGGGCATAAACGGATGAAGCAGGCGAAGCAGAGCATCGAAGAAGCCAAGTGTCGATAAGTAAGTTGACTTATCAACAGGCTGTTGATAACCCGGCTTAACCATTTCTAAGTACCAAGAAGAGAACTCATCCCAAAAGAGTTTGTAAACAGCCATCATTGCTTCACTCAAACGGTATTTGCCGAACAGATCGTCCATTTCAGCGATCGTCTTGTCCAGTTGCATCTTAAACCATTTGACAGCTGTGGCTGCCGCTTCGGGCTGTTCGATAGTTGAATCAACCGTCCATCCTTTAATCAGACGGAAAGCATTCCATATCTTATTGTTAAAGTTACGTCCCTGCTCGCACAACGCATCGTCAAAAGGAATGTCGTTTCCGGCAGGCGCCGCCATCATCAATCCCATACGCACACCGTCAGCACCGTATTGCTCGATAAGCTGCAGCGGGTCGGGAGAATTTCCCAATGACTTGGACATCTTACGACCCAGTTTGTCACGTACGATACCGGTAAAATAAACATTCTTGAACGGCATCTTACCCCGATATTCGTAACCGGCCATAATCATACGGGCTACCCAGAAGAAAATAATATCCGGTCCTGTCACCAAGTCGCTCGTCGGATAGTAGTAGTTAATCTCCTGGTTGTCCGGATCGTTGATGCCATTAAACAGAGAGATCGGCCATAACCAGGAAGAGAACCAGGTATCCAGCACATCCTCGTCCTGACGCAGGTCAGCCATCGTCAAAGAAGCGTTACCGGTCTTTTCTTTTGCCATTTCTAAAGCTTTCTCTGCCGTTTCGGCTACAACATACCCCCCTTCGGGCAGGAAATAAGCCGGAATACGGTGTCCCCACCACAACTGACGGCTGATACACCAGTCCTTGATGTTTTCCATCCAATGACGATAGGTATTCTTGAACTTCGGAGGATAGAACTTGATATCGTCCTTCATCACCGGTTCCAAAGCGATCTGTGCGAGGTGTTCCATCTTCAAGAACCATTGCATAGACAACTTCGGTTCGATAGGCACATTGGTGCGTTCGGAAAAACCGACTTTATTTTCATAAGCTTCCACCTTTTCCATCAGGCCGGCAGCCTCCAGGTCTTTTTCGATCTGCTTACGAACATCGAAACGGTCCATATCCGACATACAAACCGCCAGCCTCGCTGATCGTACCGTTATCATTGAATATATCGATAGAGGCAAATTATATTTTTCGCCCAACATATAGTCATTCACATCGTGTGCCGGAGTTACCTTCAGACAACCTGTACCGAACTCGATATCCACATAATCGTCCTCGATCACAGGAATCACACGGTTTACCAACGGAACAATCACTTTCTTCCCTTTCAACCAAGTGTTCTTCGGGTCGTTCGGATTGATACACATGGCCGTATCCCCCATGATTGTTTCGGGACGGGTTGTTGCGACAATCGCATAACGGCCTTCCGGATCACCTTCCACCTTGTAGCGGAGGTAATACAGTTTGCTGTGCTCTTCCTTATATATAACCTCTTCGTCGGACAGGGCAGTCAGCGCTTTCGGATCCCAGTTCACCATACGGACACCACGATATATCAGTCCTTTATTATAGAGATCGACAAAAACCTTGATCACACTTTCGGAACGCAGTTCGTCCATCGTGAAAGCAGTACGATCCCAATCACAGGATGCCCCCAGCTTACGCAACTGCTTAAGGATGATGCCTCCGTGTTCTTCCTTCCATTCCCAAGCATGTTTCAGGAAGTCTTCACGTGTCAGGTCTGTCTTCTTAATTCCCTGCTGTGCAAGGCGATTCACGACTTTCGCTTCGGTTGCAATGGAAGCATGGTCCGTTCCCGGCACCCAACAAGCGTTCTTCCCCTGCATACGGGCACGGCGGATCAGAATATCCTGAATGGTATTGTTAAGCATGTGTCCCATATGAAGCACGCCTGTGACGTTTGGGGGCGGAATAACAATCGTATACGGCTCACGACCATCGGGTTTCGACTTGAAAAAGCCGTTATCCAACCAATACTGATACCACTTACCCTCTACTTCTGCGGGGTTGTACTTACTTGCAATTTCCATATTGTTTCGTTATAATTATATCTATGTTCGGCACAGACAAAAGAAGTCCGCTATTTTAAGATGCAAAAGTACAAAAATAATATAGATAAGCATATAAGAGCTAAATTTTATCTTCTTTACATTTAGAATCAGTCATTAATGCCAACCCCGAACTGCGTTTGTTGCTTTTCAACTTCTTTTACTTTTAATTGATTCAATTCTTTACGCAAACGTTCATTTTCTCTCTCTAAATCGCTCTTACTTACAACTTTTTTCATATTGGATCGTGACTCGCCACCACCTAACAATTCTTCTTGTAAAAAGATTTCTTTTTGATCGTTTGCTACCGTTTCAAACTCCAAGATACCTTCCAATGGACGGGATTGTCCCGAATTTTGCATAGACGCAATAATTCTCACCTTACCAGGCTTTGTCGTTGATTGCACCAAAACAGGCGCCGATCCCCAAATTACCGGAGCCGGATTCGTACCAACGGAAGCATCCCCCCAACAGCCTACCTTCTCCTTGGATGTCAAAACGGACGTGTGAATTATTCAGCCGTTTCACCGTTCCGCGTTTGTCTACCACTTCGGCTATGACGGTCACTATATCGGAACCATCGGCTTTCAGAGAGACATTCTCGTTATCCAGACGAACAACCAGATGATCGGCTTGTCCGGAAGGATAGCGTTTATGACTGACAACAACTTCCCCACCAATCAAACCTTCAGCCAGTAGATAGGCGTCATCCTGCTTTCCGGCACGCGCCATTGCTTTCCATTCCATAAAATGATAAACATCCTTAAAAGTGATGATCGGAGAAGGCATACCTTTATGATTCGGATCTTTTTTATAGACATATTCTTTCCACCTTTAAACACAGTCAGACGAATTTCTTCGCAATTCGAATAGACTGTCACATCCGTCGGTGAGAAAGGTGTAATTTCATGGGCGATATAAATCATAGGTCCATTGTCAGCAATCAAATCACTTTTCTCGGGAGAACGTTGCGCCATAAACATATAATAAGATGTTTTCGGCTGGCGGAAGGCATCCATGATTCCTCCATAGAAAGGATCAGCATGATAGCCACGCTGATGGTCAAAAGAGTGCCAGAAACAAGCACCGACTATTTGCTTCGGTTTATTACAGATCGTTTCATAACATAAAATAGGATAATTTTTTTATATACGAAGGATTCGCATAATGCTCAGCTTGAATCAACATCGGGACTTCTCCCCAACCGCGCGCCACACGACTATCGGAATTCTGCGCGTTCCAATCGTCAACATTATCTCCCCATTCGCGAATGAAATAAGCTTTTATCATCGCGCAGGTCCGATTCGATTGGACGCAATAACAAAGAATAATAATGATCGCCTGCCGCTCCATGATCACAGGCTGCGATACTATAAGGATAGGGATATTCTTCTTCACAAATGTCCAACGCCTTCTTAGCAAATTCATCAGGATAATGTGTTTCGTTCAAAATAGGTTCCCAGAAAAACAAAGAGGCATGATTTCTATGTATGCGGATCATATTGCGAATATCCGAGTAAACACGTTCACCAAAAACCGACTCATTGTTCCAAAACTGCCATCCGGGAACTTCTACCAGAGCGAACACCCCCAAACTCGTCACAAGCATCCATAAAAGCCGGATCAATCACATAATGAGTACGGATCACCTTCAACCCGGCATCACGCAGTTTTTTGGCATCTCTCCATTGCATGGAATTAGGTAAGGCATTTCCTAAAACAGCGAAATCTTGATGACGGTTTGTCCCCATTAATTTTCCATCGTATGGTTTCCCGTTTATCCAAAGCCCTTCATTCTGCTTGAACTCGATACTCCTGATACCAACACGTTGACGATATCCATCAATCACCTTTCCTTGTTCGTTATGAACCATGATATCCAAGTCATACAAGTACGGATCTTCTGGACTCCACAAGCAAGGCGACTCAATCAGCATAGAGCTAAGCGCATAAGAGGCTGTTCCTTTTTTCACAGAAATCTTCTTCTTCGTTTGCTTAACCACTTTTCCCTGCTTGTCTTTCAGTTCGAAAGAAACCGTAACCCGTTCCCCCTTCATCGAGTTATTGCGGATATGAGCCTTCAGATTGACCACTGCACTCTTTTCAGACACATCGGCAAAGGAGACAAACAGACCTCCGCCTGCCATTTCGTTTTCATAATTCGCATTCGTTATGAACACATCATTATGCGCCACTAGCCAGCAGTCTCGGTATATGCCTCCAAAATATGTAAAATCCAGCATATTCTGTGCTTTCCCAACCGGATAAAGCGGATCGTCGCTATTGTCGGCTTTTACTGCAATAACGTTTTCTTTTCCCCATTCTAGTTCCTCCGTCACATCTAAAATAACAGGCAGGTATCCTCCATACTGTTTTTTAAGAAGTTTTCCATTCACATAAACTTCGCTTTTACCCATTATAGCCTCAAAATGAATGAACAATTGCTTCCCTTTCAAACAAGATTCCGGTATAAAACGCTTACGATACCAAACAACACCTTGATAATTGACGCAACCACTTGCCTCTACCGGCAAATATTCCAGACCATGTGGTATAGAAACTACCTCCCAACTGGAATCATCAAAATCCACTACATACGGAGTACCTTCTACATCCCCTTTTATGAATCTCCAAGCCAAATTCATAGAATAGACTTTACGACCAGTATTCGGTAATTCATAAAATCCCGCAGTAGAAAACTTCGGTAAATCCATTGCTAATAAACAGGATGTTCCAATTAAAAATATTATAATTAATAAATTCTTTATCATATAATATACCTTTAATTACTTATTTAAAAGAATCCCCGAACCTCGTTCAAAGAACTCAGGTTCAGGGATCAAAACGTGAATTACAATCTATTTTACCAATCTGGGTTCTGAACTAAATTACCATTATTATCCATTGCCTCTTGTGGAATCGGGAAAAGATACATCTTGTCATTCCAAAAACGTTCTTCCACATATTTATGATCCATATTTTCATTAACAGCTTTCAAACGAGCACCATAAACTTTCCCTTTTTTCACTTTATCTGCAATACGCCAACGAATAATATCGAAATAACGCAATCCTTCAAAAGCCGTTTCAATTCTTCTCTCATGACGAAGTCTCTCTCTTAACACAGATTGTGAAGCCATTCCGATAACAGGCATATTGACACGCGTACGGATCTGATTAATCAGTGAAACTGCTTCCGGCAAATTCTGGTTCAACTCAATTAATGCCTCGGCACGCATTAGGAGAATATCAGCATAACGTAAAATTGTCATGTTCTTGTCTGCCAATGTACGATCCGCATACTCACCCCGCAAATCAATCCATTTTTCACACATATAACCTGTCATATGTGTCTCTTTCTGCACATAATCACCACTATTAGGATCATCCACTCCATAACGGCAACGTACATTCCCATCTACAACCCATTCCTTATATGGCCAAGTGATAGTTGTATTCAAGCGAGGATCACGGAAATCAAACTCCCCCCGGTGGGTTTCCGTTTCAGCATCTTTCCTTTTCTGAACATACTCACAACCTAAAGATTCACATTCTGAAACAGGATGCCCGTTTAAACATTCATAGTCATCAACCAACTCATTTAAAGCAAGTACATTAGACCAACCGGAATAAACACCAGAAACATACGACAAATTCCTGTTTAAATCATGAACGACTAACGGTGAACTATATTGACGTTCAAATATTACCTCTTTGTTGTTTCCATCCGATTGCGGACGGAACAATTCATCATAATCGGGATACAATTCGTAATCTCCTGACTTTATGACTTTATCTGTGTACTCTAAAACCTTTTCATAATTCTTTTCATACAAAAAAATACGAGAAAGATATGCATTGACTGTCTGCTCGTTCACCCGACCGCTTTCTTTAATTTCAAGCGCATTTATATTAGGGAGAACAAAATCTTCCAACTCACTTAATATAAAATCCAAAACTTCCTGGCGAGGTTGGCGAGAAGTCTCACGAGACTCCGCCACAGTCAGTGTTTTGGTAATCAGTGGTATATCACCAAAATAAAATATCATATCATAATATACAAAAGCCCGGATAAAACGAACCTCTGCACTGAACCTCAAATATTCCGCTTCGGTAATTTTATCTTTGGCCTTTTCTAAACCCTCTATTATATAATTTAACTTGGCTATAGAAGCATATTTCCACTCGCTTTTCACTGCGCTATTCTGAGTCGTATAAGTACCATTGCCTATTTCCGTCTGAGCAGAACTTCTACGCATTCCGTTATCACTGAAACAATCCCGATAGGCTACTTCTTCCGTACCATAAATATAATTATAAGCACCTTTAACCATCATCTCCGTCTGGCTTTTATCATTCCACCACTGATCTTCCGAAATTTGATCCAAAGGCGGAGTTGTTAAAAAGCTGTCACACGAAAATAACCCTAATAAAAAGGCTATCGCACACAAATATTTATTTATTGTTTTCATCTTTCCTTACTTTTAAAATTGAACATTCAAACCAAACGAATAGGTGCGGGCAAACGGATAGGCCCATGCGCTGGATGCTTCCGGATCCATTCCTGGCACAAAATCAGAGATCGTAAACAGGTTGTTAGCTGTAAAATAAACACGTACACGACTAAAACCAGTAGAGGACAAAACTTTACGAGGAATAGTATATCCTAATGTCAAATTCTTCATACGCAAGTAGCCTGCGTTGATCATCCAGTAATCAGAGTTCTCATAATTATGATTTGCATCATTCATTTTATTCAAAATACGCGGATATCTGGCAGTCCGTATTCTGGGTGTCCAATAATCCAATTGATGTTCAAAATAAGAGCATCATTCAAATGTCTTACAAAATTATCATTCACAATCCTGT
>ENA-OQDT01001379-OQDT01001379.1-human-gut-metagenome-genome-assembly--contig:-NODE-1379-length-14238-cov-4.917440_pt1 | contig 14238 bp, 13 predicted proteins | sample MGYA00242786_ERZ504617 | MGnify/ENA primary metagenome ERZ504617 (study PRJEB26092, sample SAMD00036337) | human gut metagenome | host: Homo sapiens | study: EMG produced TPA metagenomics assembly of...
TATCACGAAAGTACTGAAAGCTATGCAGAACCGTTGAAAAAAGTAACTATGGAGAATGCAAATGAATTTCTTGACATGAAAAGAAATGGATCCAAAGTAGTGGCAAACGCAACAAGTATGTGTATCTTAAGTCCAATATTATTGATTGTTCTTGTGACAATGGCAGAAGATAGCGTATTTCATGTTTCGGAATCTCTGGCAACAGTATTTGGATGTGTTTTTTTGCTTGGAATGGTTGCGGCAGCCGTCTTTTTGTTTATTACATATGGAATGCGTGAATTACATATGGAACATTTTGAAAAAGAATGCTTTGAAACAGAGTATGGTGTATCTGGAATGGTACGAGAAAAAAAAGATTCCTATGAACCAATTTTTATCAGAGGAACAGCTGTTGGGGTAGTGCTTTGTATACTGGCAGTGATTCCGACAATTATTGCCGGGTCTATGGAAGCGTCCGACTATTACTGTGGTCTTTCCGTCGGATTACTGCTATTCATACTTGCAATAGGAGTGAATCTGTTGGTTCGTGTTGGGATGGTAAAAAGCAGTTACGATACCCTTCTTCAGGAAGGCGAATATACAAAAGAAGAAAAACTGTTTAAGAAAAAGACTGACACGTTTTCTGGTGTATATTGGTGCTTGACTACAGCGATTTACCTTGCATGGAGCTTCTGGACGATGAGCTGGGATATTACATGGATTGTATGGCCGGTTGCTGGTGTTTTGTTTGCAGCATTGCTTGGTGTGGTGAAAATGGTGTTAAAGAATGGCAGTGAAACTCAGCACTATATTTAAGATGGAGTTAAGTTTATTTTCCGCATATTATACTCATCCAGGAATTCAAGTTTGTAGAATTCAAAGTACTTCCTATATTAGAAAAATAGTGTATACTTTACAAGTACATATGTTCGAAAAAAAGGGGAGCGAAAAATATGAGCAAAAAGAAATTTAAAACAATATTATGTGGATGCATAACGACTCTTTGTCTGCTTCTGACATCCTGTGGACCACTGCAGATATCACAAGGATCAGGCAATCAGGACTCTGGTCACAGAAATCAAACGACAGCAGAGACAACATTTGCATCAACCGGGCAGATAGAATCTGTAGATACGCTGGAAGAAGTACCGGAGTATACAGGACAGCCATATGTGGAGATCAATGACAATGAGCCTTCATTTACAGAAGAAGATCTGACGACAGATTCTTATGAAGAATATAGTCCGTTGGATGAACTGGGAAGATGCCAGACAGCGGAGGCCTGTGTAGGTGAAGATTTGATGCCGACACAGAAAAGAGAAAGTATCAGCAGTGTGAAGCCAACAGGCTGGGTGAATAAGGAATATGATGGAATTGACGGTGGGTATCTGTACAATCGCTGTCATCTGATCGGTTTCCAGTTGACAGGTGAGAATGCAAATGAGCGCAATCTGATTACAGGGACCCGCTATATGAATGTAGATGGCATGCTCCCATTCGAGGATGAGGTGGCAGATTATGTTAAAGAAACGGATAATCATGTGATGTATCGTGTCACTCCGATCTATAGCGGCGATGATTTGGTGGCTTCCGGAGTCCAGATGGAGGCGAAGTCTGTGGAAGATGATGGCGCAGGGGTAACATTTAACGTATACGTATATAATGTACAGCCATATGTTGTGATCAATTATGAGACAGGAGAGAGTTATCAGACGGAAGAACTCGCAACGCCGGAAGGTGAGTGGGCTCCTGAAACAGAAGCTGAAGTGACTGATAAAAATGTATCCAATTCGTCAAAAATATCAAATTCAACAAAAAAAGAAACTTATATATTGAATAGGAATACAAAAAAAGTTTCATAAATCAACTTGTTCTGGTGTGAAGGACATCAAAGCAGAGAACAAAGAAGAGTATACAGGAAGTAGGTCGGATTTGATTAAAGAAGGATATGAGCCTTGTGGCAGATGCAAGCCATAAGAGTTATGAGATTAGAAATGGTTGCTGGTCGCACAAAGTGAGAACAGCAACCGCTAATGTGTAAGCACATGTGGTATCAGACCTTTTATTTTCTTTAAGTTTGTCGCATTGTTCCAGCCACTTTCGAAGTACTGTCAGTAGAAGTACAATCAGTATCATTGTCGGAATCATAAAGGAATCCGCTCCGAAGAGAATCAGACATACAAGCGAAACCAGGATTCCAATCATAGAAGAAACATGGATTTTTCTTCCATCCAAGTCCTTTGAATTTATCTGACATGGAAAGTCCATAGAAAAGATGTCTGGCCTGGATCATCACAGCCATGTTCAGTACCTCCTGATATAGTTCAGAATTATAGCATGATAGGCTTGATTTGTGTTAATGTCTTTCGGATTGTACAATTTTTTTTGAAAAAAGTGTTTACAAACCACATAAAACCATCTATAATACAAATAGAAACCACAAGAAAACAATAATGAAGAAGAGATAAACCACACAAAACAACATTGCGGTAAATGAGTAAAAACAGGAGGAGTAGAATAATATGAAGATTTTAGATGCGAAGTTTGTACAGGATTTTATTAAAATGGCAAATGACGGATTCCTTCAGGGATGGCATGAGAGAAATGGTGGTAATTTAAGTTATCGTCTGAAACCAGAAGAGGTTGAACTGATCAGACCACGTCTGAATGAATCAAGAGAATGGACAGAAATCGGAACAGAGGTTCCGGGGCTTGCAGGAGAATTCTTCCTTGTAACAGGAAGTGGAAAGTATTTCAGAAATATTATCGTTGATCCTGAAGTATGTCTTGCAATTATTGAGATTGATTCTACAGGAACAAAATACAGAATCCGTTGGGGACTGGTAGAGGGAGGAAGACCGACAAGTGAGCTTCCTACTCATCTGATGAATCATGAAGTGAAGAAAAGAATCACAAATGGAAAACATCGTGTAATCTACCATGCACATACAACAAATACAATCGCGTTGACATTCGTACTTCCTTTGGATGATCAGGTGTTCACAAGAGAACTTTGGGAGTCAGCAACAGAGTGTCCGGTTGTATTCCCGGATGGAGTTGGAGTTGTAGGCTGGATGGTTCCGGGCGGAAGAGCAATCGCAGAAAAGACAGCTGAATTGATGGAGAAATACGATGTTGCTATCTGGGCACATCATGGAATGTTTTGTTCAGGAGAAGACTTCGATCTTACATTCGGTCTTATGCATACAGTAGAGAAGTCAGCAGAGATCCTTGTGAAGATTCTTTCTATGACACCAAGAAAGATTCAGACAATCACACCGGAGAACTTCCGCGAACTGGCACATGACTTTAATGTAACACTTCCAGAAGAGTTCCTATATGAGAAAAAGAAATAATTAAATTTCTAAGAAAACAATAAAACGTATCAAATTGACCGAATATTCAATAGTGATAATTGAAATTCAGTCGGTTTGATGCGTTTTTTTATAACCATTTCTTAAAAGTGCGTGCTATAATAAAACAGGTCGGAAATTCTATAGATGATCAGAAAAGCGAAAGGAATGGAAAAAAGTAAATCAATGTTATATACAATCCCGGATTATTATCATGAATTTACCTGTGTTGCAGGAAAATGTGAGGACACTTGTTGTGCCGGATGGCAGATCGTTGCAGATGAAGCTGCATTAGAGAAATATAAAAATGAAACAGGTGCATTTGCAAAGCGCTTGAAAGAATCTGTCAACTGGGAAGAAGGAACATTCAAGCAGGATAAAGACAGAAGATGTGCTTTCCTGAATCAATCAAACCTCTGTGATATGTATACTGCACTGGGAGAAGAGAGCCTGTGCAGAACCTGTAAATTGTATCCAAGACATATCGAAGAATTTGAAGATGTGCGGGAGGTTACACTTTCTGTATCCTGTCCGGAAGTGGCGAGAATCCTGATGAATAAAAAAGAACCGGTACATTTTCTTACTTATGAAACAGATGAGGAAGAAGATTATGAAGATTTTGATCCGTTTTTATATTCGAAACTGTTAGATGCAAGAGATGTGATGATTGAGATTTTACAGGACAGAGAGAAAAAGCTGAATCTGCGAGCAGCTCTTATTCTAGCGATTGCACGTGATCTGCAGGAATGTATTGACGAAGAAGATATATTCTCGATGGATGATGTATTTGATTACTATCAGGCTGAAGAAGGCGTGCGGGAAGTGAAAAATGCTCTTGCAGAAGTGGATTACTATACATATAGTAGAAAGATGTTTCAAAATCAGTATCAGATGGAACATTTAAGAGCGGATTGGGAGTCTTATCTTCAAGAAGCAGAGAAATTATTATATAGAAATGTAAATGAAAAAATAGACAAAAAACGGTATATTGAGATGATACAAGAATTTCATGCCTGGATGGCGAAAGAGATGCCGGAATATGAAATACAATATGAACAGCTCCTTGTATATTTCATCAGTACCTATTTTTGCGGTGCGGTATACAATGGTGAAGCATTTGCAAAAGCACAGATGGCTGTTGTCAGCACCCTGTTGATCCATGAACTTCTGATGGCACAGTGGATGAAGCAAGAAAAAGTGCTAGATATAAATGATGTAATAGATACGGTGTATCGTTATTCAAGAGAACTGGAACATTCTGATTCGAACCTTAATTTAATACAAGAATTGCTGCAAGAAAGTAACGAATAGATGGGAGAAATTCTTGACAGTGCTTTTTTTAACATGTTATGCTATAGTCGATTTTGAGAGACGAAGATGCAGAGTAACAGACAGAGTCTTTTCAAAGCAATTGTTTCGGACCACCCAGCGAGGTTAAGGCCATACGGACAGCCGGGTCCACTGCCGATTATGGTAACTTTGGTTGCCTTATTGATTGAGTGAAAAGCTCTAATTTTATAAGTAGGTTTCTTTGATAGCCTTATGCGCCAGACGCGCAGACTTGTGAAACGGTCAATAAGAGTAGTAAAAGTATAATTGCTATATAGACTCTGACACGCATGATCCAGAAGTTTTATTTAAAAATCTAAGAGAAGATATTGCCTTTTCTGTTACAGCTGAGAATAAAACAGACGAATACATACCGAACGCAGGTTTGTGGCTTAGCGCCCTTATCTGCGTTTTTTTCTGTATTAAGAAAGTGTTTTGACAAAGGAACCTGGAAAGAGAGGAAATATGAAAGGGAGTCGTTTTAAATTAAACCAGAATCATGCACCGATCCATGAGGCTCTGGAGACTTTCCGGCGAATGAGAGTTGTGCCATTTGATGTCCCTGGTCATAAACGGGGAAGAGGAAATCCGGAGCTGACAGAATTTCTCGGACAAAAATGTGTAGGCGTCGATGTCAACAGTATGAAACCACTGGACAATCTTTGCCATCCGGTATCTGTAATACGGGAAGCAGAAGAACTGGCAGCAGATGCCTTTGGAGCAGCACATGCATTTTTAATGGTAGGGGGCACGACAAGTTCTGTACAGACAATGGTTCTGACTGCCTGCAAACGTGGAGATGAGATCATATTGCCACGTAATGTTCACAGAAGTGTGTTGAATGCACTTGTTTTATGTGGTGCGATCCCTGTTTATGTAAATCCGGAGGTAGACCAGCGGCTTGGGATTTCCCTAGGAATGCAGAGAGAACAGGTAGCAAAAGCGATAAAAGAACATCCAAAGGCAGTCGCAGTGTTAGTAAATAATCCGACTTACTATGGAATATGCAGTGATCTGCGAGCAATTGTCAAGATGGCACATGAGGCAGGAATGATGTGTCTGGTAGACGAAGCGCATGGAACACATTTTTATTTCGGTGGCGGACTTCCTGTTTCAGCTATGGAAGCAGGCGCAGATATGGCGTCCGTATCCATGCACAAAAGCGGAGGCAGTCTTACACAGTCGAGTCTGCTTCTTACAGGTCCGGACGTACATGCCGGGTATGTGCGGCAGATCATCAATCTGACACAGACAACATCAGGAAGCTATCTTCTGATGTCGAGTCTTGACATTTCAAGAAGGAATCTTGCACAGCGTGGTCGTCAGATTTTCCATCAGGTAGCAGATATGGCAGAATATGCCAGAGAAGAAATCAATGCAATTGGTGGTTATTATGCATTTGGAAAAGAACTGGTAAATGGAAATTCTGTTTTTGATTTTGATATTACAAAATTAAGTGTACATACGTTAGATATCGGACTCGCAGGAATTGAAGTTTATGATATTCTGCGTGACGAATACGACATTCAGATTGAATTTGGAGATATCGGAAATATTCTTGCCTACCTTTCGATCGGAGACCGTGCACAGGAAGTAGAACGGCTTGTGAGTGCACTTGCAGAGATCCGCAGACGTTTTCAGACAGACGGAACAGGACTTCTGAGTCAGGAATATATTGATCCTCAGGTAGTGACCAGCCCACAGGATGCTTTTTATGCAGATAAGTGCAGTCTGCCACTCAGGGAAACAGAAGGTATGGTCTGTAGTGAATTTGTGATGTGTTATCCGCCTGGAATTCCGATCCTTGCGCCTGGGGAACGCATTACAGCAGAAATTCTGGATTATATCGAGTATGCAAAAGCGAAGGGTTGTAATATGACTGGACCGGAAGATCCGGATATTTTGAAACTGAATGTTCTGACAGGGAGGTAATAACAATGGAAATGTGGTTTTCAGAATTCCATACACCGGATGTGAAACACAGTATCCGGGTAAACCGTCAGCTCTTTTCCAGACAGAGTGATTATCAGAGAATTGATATTTTTGAGACACCGGAATTTGGCCGTGTTCTGACTCTGGACGGAAATGTAATGCTGACGGAGCGTGACGAATTTATTTATGACGAGATGATCACGCATGTGCCGATGGCGATCCATAAAGAAGCAAAAGAGATTATGGTGATTGGAGCCGGAGATGGCGGTGTCGTTCGTGAACTGACCAGATACGACAGGGTCAGGCACATTGATCTGGTAGAAATGGATCCGATGGTTGTCGAGGCATGCCGTGCATACCTTCCGGAAAATGCATGCAGACTGGATGACAGAAGAGTACATCTTCATTACGAAAATGCACTCCGTTTCATCCGAAGATGCGAGGCAAAATATGATCTCATTATCGTAGATTCTTCTGATCCGTTTGGCCCATCGGAAGGATTGTTTACCCGAGAATTCTATGGAAATTGTTACAATGCGTTGAAAGAGGATGGAATTATGGTCAACCAGCAGGGAAGTCCATTCTACGCAGAAGATGCACATGCAATGCAGCGAAGCCATAAAAGAATTGCCAGTACATTTCAGATCAGTCGTGTTTATCAGGCACATATCCCAACCTTTGCCGCAGGTTACTGGTTGTTTGGATTTGCCAGCAAAAAATATCATCCCGTAGATGATCTGGACGCAGAAGCATGGAATGCATTAAATCTTCGTACACGTTACTATACAACAAGACTCCATAAAGGAGCATTTTATCTTCCGGCATTTCTGGAAGATATGCTGAAAGAAGTGGAGGAATAATTCATGATTTTACCGAATATAGAAACTTTTATCGGATGCGAAAGCAGCTTTGAGGAAGCATCGATTGTCCTTTATGGTGCGCCATTTGATTCGACGACAAGTTTTCGTCCGGGCGCAAGATTCGGTCCGGCAGCTATGCGCCATGAGAGTTTCGGACTTGAAACTTACAGTCCATATCAGGACAGAGACCTTATGGATATCAGTGTATTTGACAGTGGGGATCTGGAACTTTGCTTTGGAAGCAGTGAAATGGCGCTTTCGGATATTCAAAAGAGAGCAGAAGAAATATTGAAATCAGATAAATTTCCATTGCTTCTGGGAGGAGAACATCTGGTGACGCTGGCAGCAGTACGCGCTGTAGCTGCGAAATACCCGGATCTACATATCATCCATTTTGATGCACATGCAGATTTAAGGGATGATTATCTGGGAGCCAGATTGAGTCATGCATGCGTTCTGCGAAGATGCCATGATCTTCTGGGAGACGGCCGTATTCATCAGTTCTGTATCCGAAGCGGAGAGAGAGAAGAATTTAGATTTGCCGCGCAGCATACAGATTTCCATCCACTTTCTTTTGACGGACTGGAAGAGACTGTAAAAGAACTGAAAGAGAAAAATGTACCAATTTATTTTACAATTGATCTGGATTGTCTGGATCCGTCAGTATTTCCAGGAACAGGACTCCGAGCGGGGAGTACTTCTTAGAGCTTCTTGAAGCCATCCGTACAGTTGCACAGGCAAATGTAGTAGGAGCGGATGTGAATGAACTTGCCCCTATGCTGGATGCAAGTGGTGTCTCAACCGCAACAGCATGTAAGGTTCTTCGTGAACTGCTTCTTGCAATTGCAAAATAAACCGGCAACTTATAAGAGAGCAATTATAAATATACAACTGTTGAGAAAACAGTTACATGTCAAGAAAGGAGAAGAGTTATGAGTAGAGTACTTGTAATCGGCTGCGGAGGAGTAGCCAGTGTAGCAATTCAGAAATGTTGTCAGGCAGATGAGGTCTTCACAGAACTTTGTATTGCAAGCCGTACAAAGGAAAAATGTGATGCACTTGCAGAAAAGCTAAAAGGAAAGACAAAAACAGTTCTTACGACAGCTAAGGTTGATGCAGACGATGTGGATCAGCTGATCGAACTGATCAATGATTACAAACCGGATCTGGTAATGAATATTGCGCTTCCATATCAGGATCTGACGATTATGGATGCGTGTCTGGCATGTGGCGTAAACTATATGGATACAGCGAACTACGAGCCGGAAGATACGGATGATCCGAAGTGGCGTGCGATTTACGAAAAACGCTGTAAAGAAGAAGGATTTTCCGCATATTTTGATTATTCCTGGCAGTGGGCATACCGCAAAAAATTTGAAGATGCAGGTCTTACAGCACTGCTTGGATGCGGATTTGACCCGGGTGTCACACAGGCATATTGTGCATATGCATTAAAACATGAATTTGATCAGATTGATACCATTGACATTCTGGACTGCAATGGCGGTGATCATGGATATGCATTTGCGACAAACTTTAACCCGGAAATCAATCTTCGTGAAGTAAGTGCACCGGGAAGTTACTGGGAAAATGGACATTGGGTAGAAATCCCGCCGATGGATATTAAGAGAGAATACAACTTTGATCAGGTCGGAGACAAGGACATGTATCTGCTTCATCATGAGGAAATAGAGTCTCTTGCGAAAACAATTCCAGGGGTAAAACGTATTCGTTTCTTTATGACTTTTGGACAAAGCTATCTGGATCATATGCGTTGTCTTGAGGATGTGGGAATGCTTTCTACAACACCAATCCAGTACAATGGACAGGAAATCGTTCCGATCCAGTTCCTGAAAGAACTTCTTCCGGATCCGGCAAGCCTTGGTCCACGCACAAAAGGAAAAACAAATATCGGCTGTATTTTTACCGGTGTAAAAGATGGAAAAGAGAAGACTTACTATATCTATAACGTATGCGATCATCAGGAATGCTACCATGAGGTTGGAAGCCAGGCAATCAGTTATACAACAGGTGTTCCGGCAATGTGCGGAGCATTGATGATGCTGACTGGAAAATGGATCAGACCGGGTGTATATACCGTAGAGGAATTTGATCCGGATCCGTTCCTGGACGCACTTGACCGTTATGGTCTGCCACGCAGTGAAAATCATGATCCGAAGCTGGTAGACTGATGGAAAGATTAGATAAAAGAGCACCATTTACAGCCACCGGCGGAATTATTCCGCCGGAATTTCAGAACATCAAAACACCTTGTTATATACTGGATGAAAAAGCACTTATAGAAAACGCAAAACTGCTTGGTGGAGTAGCAGAACGGACAGGATGTAAGATGCTTCTGGCACAGAAAGCATTCAGTAATTATGATTGTTATCCTTTTTTTGAACCGTATCTGGCTGGGACAGAGGCCAGTGGATTGTATGAGGCAAGATTAGGGGCAGAGGAAATGGCGGGAAAAGAAGTTCATGTATTCTGTGCAGGTTACCGAGCGGATGAATTCGAGGAACTTCTTCAGTATGCCGATCATATTGTATTTAATTCTCCGTCCCAGCTTCTTCGCTTTGGAAGAATGGCGAAAGAGGCAGGAAAAAGCGTGGGACTTCGAATCAATCCGGAATGCTCTACCCAGGAGGGACATGAGATTTATGACCCTTGTGCACCGGGAAGCCGCATGGGTACAACAAGAGCACAGTGGGATGAAGCAATTGTGAAGAATCCGGAGTTAATGGAACTTTTGGATGGGGTTCATTTCCATACCCTCTGTGAGCAGGATTCGGATGATCTGGAGACAACCCTTGCTTCCGTAAAGAAACAGTTCGGTGATTTGATTGCCAAAGCGAAATGGATTAATTTTGGCGGTGGTCATCATATTACAAGACCAGGATATGATATCGGGCGACTGGAGCAATGCATTCGAACGGCACAGGAAGAATGGAAGGTAGAAGTTTATCTGGAACCGGGAGAAGCATGGGCATTGAATGCAGGATTTCTTCTGACCAGTGTGCTGGATGTTCTGAAAAATGGAGACACACAGATCGCAATCGTAGATACCAGCGCCGCCTGCCATATGCCGGATGTACTGGAAATGCCTTATCGTCCACCGCTTCTTGGAGCATCGGATGAGACAACAGATAGTGGGATTACAGTCCGACTTGGAGGCCCAACTTGCCTGTCCGGGGATGTGATCGGAGACTATAAATTCAGCAAATTACCGGAATACGGAGATCTTCTTCTGTTTGGAGATATGGCGATTTATACAACTTGCAAAAATAATACATTTAACGGGATGCCATTACCGGATATCTGGATCAGACATGCTGACAGAACCATGCAGCAGCTAACTTTATTTAATTACACAGATTTTAAAGAAAGATTAGGAAGCCGTGAATAGCGGCTTCCTAATACATTTATCTAACACATTTCTTGTTTCACATCAACGTCCATACCCAATATACAACTCCAAGCGCCCAGCTCGTCACAATTCCATACAGGATCACCGGTCCGGCAATCGTGAAAATCTTACAGCCAATACCAAAAACCTGGCCCTCCTTCTTATATTCAATCGCAGGTGCAGCAACAGAGTTGGCAAAGCCGGTAATCGGAACAAGTGCACCGGCACCGCCCCATTTGGCAAGCAGTGGATAAATTCCGGTACCGGTAAGAAGGATACTCAGAAGAATGAGCAGAATAGAAGTCCAGCTGCTGCAGTCATCCGGGGAAAGATTTTTCAATTCACAGAAATGATAAATACATTGTCCGATCAGGCAGAGCATTCCACCAAGGAAGAATGCCTTCATCATGTTGAACCACACATTGTGCTGTGGTGTTTTCTTTTTGACATAGGCCTCGTATTGCTTCTGTTGTTTCAATTGTTCTATTTTGTCCATAAATGAAAATCCCTTCTTTTTGTTTTTAAATTCTACACATAGTTTTTCACAAAAATGAAAATAATATCCTTAAAAATAAATAATGAAGCATCAGAAATGAGGAAATGATATGAATGATACGGGAAACAAGAACCGGGCAATTGAGTCGGAGTGCGGTCCTTTTCATCTGTCACAGCTCCGTGGAGCACAGAGTATTGTATTCACAAAAGCTCCTTATCTTCTAAGTGCAGCATCTGTTGCCGGAAGCAAAGAAGCGCAGGGACCGCTTGGAAAATACTTTGATCTGACAAATGAGGATGACCTGTTTGGAGCAGAGACCTGGGAGGAAGCCGAAAGCAACATGCAGAAGGAAGCCTGTGTACTGACGCTTGGAAAGTCACATGTGGATCCGAAGTCTGTGCGTTATCTCTTTGGAGGAGATCTTCTCAGACAAGGAATCGCAACTTCTATGGGCGTTGAAGATCTGCAGATTCCCATATTTAAACTGCTTTCCCACGTGAGGGTTCTGGATATCGTAGAAAAGCCGAAGGAAACCTTTATCGAAAATGCTGACGTCCTGGTGGTAGCCGGACGAGGCGTGAAGAAGCCGGAGATTTGAAATGACTGGAAAAACCTGGCAGATCTGCTGGGAGGTCAGCTTGCCTGCACCCGTCCAATGGTGGAAGCCGGATGGCTGGATGCCAAGTGCCAGATCGGTCTGAGTGGCCGTACGGTCCGCCCAAAACTCATCATCACCTGTGGCGTGTCCGGTGCGGTCCAGTTTACTGCCGGCATGAATCACGCGGAGACGATCGTCGCGATCAATAAAGATCCGAAAGCGCCGATTTTCAAGACGGCACATTACTGCCTGACTGGTGATCTCTATGAGATTCTCCCGAGACTGATTGAGAAGATTGAGATGGGAAGATAAAGATTCACAGGAAGGAGAGCAGGATATCATGGGAAATTACAAGAAAATAGATAAAGATGATATTTTATATATAAAAAACACAATTCAGGATGACGAGCGTGTCCTCGTAGGTGAAAATATCAACGAAGAGTACAGCCACGATGAGCTGAGCGGCACCAGCAGTTATCCGGATGTGGTGGTAAAGGCAAAATCAGCCGAAGAGATCGCGGCGATCATGAAATATGCATACGAAAATACGATTCCGGTGACACCGAGGGGCGCCGGAACGGGTCTGGTTGGTTCTTCGGTTCCGATGGAACATGGCATCATGATCGATACCACCCTGATGAACCAGATTCTCGAATTGGATGAGGAAAATCTGACGGTCACGGTGGAACCAGGCGTCCATTTTGATGGAATTGTCCGCTTATGTAGAAGATCACGATTTCTTCTACCCGCCGGATCCGGGTGAGAAATCAGCGACCATCGGCGGCAACATCAGCACGAATGCGGGCGGTATGCGTGCGGTCAAATACGGTGTGACGAGAGACTATGTCATGGGGCTGGAAGTGGTTCTGCCGGATGGCACGATCACTCAGTTTGGAGGCAAAGTCGTAAAGAATAGTTCAGGCTATGACTTGAAAGATCTGATTATTGGTTCCGAGGGAACGCTTGGCTTTATTACCAAGGCGATCTTAAAGCTTCTGCCGCTTCCGAAGCGTGTCATCAGCCTTCTGATCCCGTTCCCGACCCTGAAACAGGCGATCGACACCGTCCCGGTTATCATCAAATCTAAGACGATCCCGACCGCGATCGAGTTCATGCAGCGGGAAGTGATTGAAGACGCCGAGGAGTATTTAGGAAAAGCGTTCCCGGATAAACAGTCGGATGCGTATCTGCTTTTGAAATTTGATGGTAATTCCACCCAGGAGATCGAAGAAGCGTATGACAAGGTGGCCAAACTCTGCCTGGAACAGGGCGCACTGGACGTGCTGATTTCCGATACCCAGGAGCGTGAGGAATCCATCTGGAAAGCCAGAGGCGCTTTCCTGGAGGCAATCAAGGGATCCACGACTTACATGGATGAGGTCGATATGGTTGTTCCGAGAAGCCGCGTCAATGAGATGGTGACGTATCTGCACGATCTCCACAATGAAATTGATATCCGCATCAAGAGCTTCGGTCATGCGGGCGACGGAAATCTGCACGCCTACATCCTGAAAGACGATTTGAGTGATGAAGAGTGGGAAAAACGGATGTCTGCTGCAATGGAGAAGATCTATCAGAAGGCCCATGAACTCGAAGGTCAGGTGTCCGGCGAGCACGGCATCGGATATGCGAAAAAGCCGTATTTAAGAGAATCCCTGCCGGAGAAGAACCTGGATCTGATGAACGGAATCAAGAAAGTGTTTGATCCGAAGAATATTCTGAATCCGCATAAGGTGGCGCAGAGATAGAAGAAAATAACTGCATTGATATTTTTTGAGCACCACGCGGTAAGGCTGATTCTAGGAACTGCAGAAGATTTTTGGCAGAAAAACAGAATAGAACAGCAGGTTTTTTGAGAAAGCCACGATCTGAATCAAAGAGTTCAAATCGTGGCTTTTTAGAGTGGTTGAACTATTTTATAGTTTATATCTATCGACCTATCTTTTCTTCTTCAACGCCTGCATCACCCGAACCAGCGGAATCGTCTTCCTATAAATCCGTTTCCCACTCTTATTTTCCAAAAATTCCCGAAACGCGCCAATTGCTTTCAAATTTTGGCTCTCATCCGAATTTGAACAGGACCCCGCGCTTGCGTCAATCCCCTTTTTCGGCACCATATACCCGCCGTAGGAATCGCGGAACAGATAGAAATAATCGCGGTCCTCCCCCAGCTTTTCAAATTCATTGTAAGCCAGTGTGCTTTCGCGTGTGTTTTTCGGAAGAGAATAGACTTCCAGATGATTTTCACGGAATTCATAGCGGGACGCCGGGAACGGCATGCC
>ENA-OQDT01001382-OQDT01001382.1-human-gut-metagenome-genome-assembly--contig:-NODE-1382-length-14219-cov-4.482543_pt1 | contig 14219 bp, 20 predicted proteins | sample MGYA00242786_ERZ504617 | MGnify/ENA primary metagenome ERZ504617 (study PRJEB26092, sample SAMD00036337) | human gut metagenome | host: Homo sapiens | study: EMG produced TPA metagenomics assembly of...
ATGCGGTATCGACCCGGCGAAGTCCACGATCTTTACCAGTCTATGGTACCGGAACTGACAGAACTGACATTTTATTATATGAACCTTGTTACTGTTGCACGTGTGCAGCGTAACCCTACCGTTAAATCCGAGATCCAGATGCGTAACTTCGAAGCAAGCATCCCGGTTGGATTTTTCTGTTATCCGATCAGCCAGGCAGCAGATATCACTGCTTTCCGTGCAACACATGTGCCGGTTGGCGAGGACCAGATGCCGATGATCGAGCAGTGCAAGGAGATCGTGCACAAATTCAATACCGTATACGGTGAGACTTTGACCGATCCTAAGATCGTTCTGCCGTCCAACAAGGCATGCTTACGTCTGCCAGGTATCGATGGCAAGGCCAAAATGAGCAAGTCCCTTGGCAACTGCATCTACCTCTCTGACGAAGAAGCAGATGTCAAGAAAAAGATCATGTCCATGTTCACAGACCCGAATCATCTCCGTGTACAGGACCCAGGCCGCGTAGAGGGCAATCCGGTATTCATCTACCTGGAAGCATTCTGCAAGGATGAGTATTTCCCGGAATTCCTGCCGGAATACCAGAACCTCGAAGAGCTCGAGGATCACTACCGCAGAGGCGGTCTTGGCGATGTCAAGGTTAAGAAATTCCTGAACAACGTTATGCAGGCAGAACTTTCACCGATCCGTGCAAGAAGAAAAGAATGGGAGCAGCGCATCCCGGATGTTATGGATATCCTCAGAGAAGGCAGCAGGGTAGCGGAAGCCAAAGCAGCCGAGACCCTGAATGACGTCAAAGCATCCATGAGGATCAACTACTTTGACAGCGACCAGTCTGATATGTATCAGAAATGATCAGCCTGCAACGGCTATATGTAATAATCACAACTGCAAGTGGTATGACCAACAATAAAAAATAGTATTGACAATTGTCGAAAATCAATGCTATAATACCGCATATTCCGAGAGGAACTAAGCAGACGAAGAAGTCTAGGAGACTTTTTCGTTTGCTTTTTTTATTTTCTAAATACCCATAAAGGAGGAAATGTAATGCGTTTAAATCCAAAGGAACAGGAAAAGCTTATGCTCCATATGGCAGGAAATCTGGCAAAAGAGCGGAAGGAACGAGGCGTGAAACTGAATTATGTGGAAGCAGTTGCCTATATCAGCTCAGAACTTCTTGAACTTGCAAGAGACGGCAAAGAAGTAGTCGAACTGATGCAGCTCGGTACCAAAATGCTGACAAAAGACGACGTTATGGACGGTGTCGCAGACATGGTACATGAAGTACAGGTAGAGGCAACATTTCCAGATGGAACCAAACTTGTAACAGTACACAATCCGATTCAGTAAAGGAGGACAACTATGAAAATTGGCGAAATCATTCCATTGGACAGAGAGATTACATTAAACGAGGGCAAACCTACCGTCACAGTCAAAGTGGCAAACACCGGCGACCGTCCGATCCAGGTTGGCTCACATTTCCATTTTTTTGAGGTAAACCGTTACCTTAAATTCGACAGAGAAAAAGCATATGGTTTTCATCTGGACATCCCTTCCGGAACTTCTGTCCGCTTTGAACCAGGTGAAGAAAAAGAAGTCCAGCTTACCGCGATAGGCGGAACAAAGAGAGTCTTCGGTCTGAACGACCTGACCTGCGCGCAGATTTCAGAAGTCAACAAAGAAGCAGCTCTTAATAACGCCCGCACCAAAGGCTTCATGCCAAAAGAGTAAGTAGATTCTGACAGAAAAAAGGAGGAAACAGATTCATGAGTGTAAAAATTTCCGGTGAAAAATATGCAATGATGTACGGCCCGACAACTGGAGATAAAGTACGTCTGGCAGATACAGATCTGATCATTGAGGTAGAAAAAGACTACACCACTTATGGTGATGAAATTAAATTCGGCGGCGGCAAGACGATCCGTGATGGTATGGGACAGTCCGTTAAGACAACAAGCGCAGACGGTGATCTGGATCTTGTTATCACAAACGCCCTGATCGTAGACAGCACAGGAATCATCAAAGCCGATATCGGAATCAAGGATGGCAAGATCAAAGGAATCGGTAAAGCAGGAAACCCAAGCGTGATGGACGGTGTGACACCGGGCATGACCGTAGGTGCTTCCACCGAGGCTCTTGCAGGCGAGGGAATGATCGTGACAGCAGGCGGTATTGATACGCATATCCACTTCATCTGCCCGCAGCAGATCGACTGTGCGCTGTACTCCGGCGTGACAACCATGATCGGCGGCGGAACTGGCCCGGCAGACGGAACAAACGCAACGACCTGTACACCAGGACCATGGAACATGGAAATGATGCTCAAGGCAGCAGAGGAATATCCGATGAACTTAGGTTTCCTCGGAAAAGGAAACTGCTCCGATGAGAAACCTCTGATCGAGCAGGTCAAAGCAGGTGCGATGGGTCTCAAGATCCATGAGGACTGGGGGGCAACTCCGGCAGTCATCGACCATTGTCTGAATGTGGCAGATGAATATGATGTACAGGTTGCCATCCATACAGATACCCTGAACGAAGGCGGATGCGTAGAAGATACCATCAATGCCATCGGAGGAAGAACCATCCATACATACCATACAGAAGGTGCCGGCGGCGGACATGCACCGGACATCATCAAAGCAGCAGCAACCCCGAACATCCTTCCTTCTTCCACAAACCCGACCATGCCATTCACTGTAAATACTCTGGATGAGCATCTGGACATGCTGATGGTATGCCACCATCTGGACAAAAAGATCCCGGAAGATGTCGCTTTTGCAGATTCCCGTATCCGTCCGGAAACGATCGCAGCAGAGGATGTCCTTCACGATATGGGTGTGTTCAGCATGATGAGCTCCGATTCCCAGGCAATGGGACGTATCGGTGAGGTCATCACCCGTACCTGGCAGACAGCAAGCAAGATGAAAGGCGAGAGAGGACCGCTTCCAGAAGATGAAGGTCACGGAAACGACAACTTCCGTGTAAAACGATATGTTTCCAAATATACCATCAACCCGGCAATCACACACGGTATTTCCAAGTATGTAGGATCTGTGGAGCCAGGAAAATTTGCTGATCTCGTTCTCTGGAACCCGGCATTCTTCGGAGCAAAACCGGATATGGTTATCAAAGGCGGTATGATCATCGCATCCAAGATGGGTGATGCCAACGCCTCCATTCCGACCACACAGCCGGTATTCTACCAGCCGATGTTTGCAGCACATGGAAAAGCAAAATACGCATCCTGCCTGACCTTCGTATCCAAGGCAGCCATGGAAGAAAATATCAAAGAGAAATACGGTCTGGAAAAAAATGTCGTGCCTGTAGAAAACTGCCGAAACATCGGAAAGAAAGACATGGTATTTAACGACAAAACACCGGAGATCACGGTAGATCCGGAAACATACGAAGTAAAAGCCGACGGAGTCAGCATCACATCCAAACCGGCGAAAAAACTTCCGCTGACACAGTTATACAATCTGTTCTGATGACTTTCTGAGGAGGGCATAAATGTTAGGTGTTTGTTTATTATTTGTAGGAATTGTCCTGATCAACAACGGTATCTGCAACTTTTATAAAGTAGATGGAAAATCCCTCGCAGTGATGAATATTTTTACCGGAGGACTTTCTCTGTTCATCAACTTTGTAAATCTTGTGCAGGGAAATTATTATGCAGCAGGAACAGGACTTCTGTTCTGCTTCACTTATTTATTTGTGGCAGTCAACAATATTTTTAAACTGAGCGGCATTCCGTTCGCATGGTTTTCCACATTTGTAGCGATCAACGCAGTGGTATTTGGAACACTGGAAGGTTTTACCGGAAGTACAGCTCTTGGTATCCAGCCGGACATCCGCTGGGCTGCGATCTGGTATCTCTGGGCGATCCTCTGGGGAACATCCTTCGTTGAGGACATCATGGGCAAAAACTCGGCAAGTTTGTGCCGGCCCTGCAGGTATTTGAGGGCATCGTGACCGCCTGGATCCTGGCGATGCTGATGCTGATCGGAAAGTGGTAAAAAGGTAATTCCGCGAGGAGGGACATACAATGATTTGTGAAAAAATTCTGGGAAAACTGACAGACGGAGTGTTCTCCGGAAAAAAGGTGGATTACGTGGACATCCACTGGGATGAAGCATTCAAAAAACTTCACAGAAAAACAAGTCAGGGAGGCACAGAACTCGGCATCCGCCTGGATGACTCTGTGCTGACCAGAGGGCTGAATCAGGATGATGTTCTCGCAGTGGAGGGTGATACCGTGTATGCGGTAAACATCCCTCCCTGCGAGGTGATCGTAGTCACTGTCGACGAACATCATCCACATATGGTGGCAAAGGTGTGCTACGAAATCGGAAACCGTCATGCACCACTGTTCTGGGGTGCGAAAGAGGGAACTTTCATCACACCATATAACGAACCGATGCGGGTAATGCTGGACAAACTCCACGGTGTTTCCACAGAGGTAAAAGAATCCAAACTGGATTTTGACAGAAGGATTTCTGCTTCCGTACATTCCCATACCCACTAGGAGGTACGTCTATGACAGAAGGAACAGCGAAATTTTTTCTGCTACAGGTAAATGATGCACTGTTTCCGATTGGTGGATATTCCCACTCCTACGGGCTGGAAACTTATATCCAGAAGGGAATTGTTCATGATGAGGACAGTGCAGAAGAATTTATCCACAAGCGGCTCGAATATAATTTTTTGTATAATGAATTTCTGGCAGTGAGACTTGGCTGGGAGTACGCGGTCAGTGGAGATCTGACGGCAATCTCCCGTCTGGAAGAGATCATGGAAGCCGGAAAAATCCCGCGCGAAACAAGAGAAGCAAGCCGGAAACTGGGTTCACGTTTTATCAAAACTCTGTCGGCGCTTGAGATTCCACGCGAGAACCGTGTTTTTGAGGAATACAGAGAGGCACGGAAAGGAAAAAGCGTGCATCATGCAGTGGCATACGGTGTTTTCTGCGGGGCGGCAGGGATCACCAGAGAAGAGGCACTGGAACATTTTCTGTATGCGCAGACCTCTGCAATGGTCACAAACTGTGTAAAAACGATTCCGTTAAGCCAGTCTTCCGGGCAGAAACTTTTGAGTGGGTGCTACCCGCTTCTCCAGAAACTGACCAGGGAAGTGAAAGAGCTCGGGGAAGAATGGCTCGGACTTTCCGGCCCGGGATTTGACCTTCGGTGTATGCAGCATGAAGGACTGTATTCGAGGATTTACATGTCCTGATACCAGGGAGAAAAGTTCAAAAAGCCGTTCGTGCTTGCACGATAAGGATTTTGAATGATTATGAGAAAATAATGAGAGGATGAGGAACAATGTCATACGTAAAAATTGGCGTGGCAGGACCGGTTGGTTCCGGCAAGACTGCCCTGATCGAATGTCTTACAAGACAGATGGCTTCTGAATACAGCATTGGTGTTATCACCAATGATATCTATACAAAGGAAGATGCAGAATTCCTGAGCAAAAACTCTGTTCTTCCACGCGAGCGGATCACAGGCGTAGAGACCGGCGGCTGCCCGCACACCGCAATCCGTGAAGACGCTTCCATGAACCTGGAAGCAGTAGAAGAGATGATGGAAAAATTCCCTGATATTCAGCTTCTGTTCATCGAGAGCGGCGGTGACAACCTTTCCGCAACTTTCAGCCCGGAACTCGTAGATGCGACGATCTTCGTCATTGATGTGGCAGAGGGCGACAAGATCCCGCGAAAAGGCGGACCTGGAATTACCAAGTCAGATCTTCTCGTCATCAACAAGATCGACCTGGCTCCGTATGTCGGTGCGGACCTTTCTGTTATGGAAAGAGACTCAAAGAAAATGCGCGGCGAGAGACCGTTCCTTTTTACAAATATCCGCGGACTGGACGGCACAGATGCCGTGATCGACTGGATCAAGAAAAATGTACTTCTGGAAGGATGTTAAAGCGTGACGACAGAAAATAAATTTGGAAAGACATCGGAGGTAAGACTGGAAACAGAACTGAGAGATGGAAAAGCCGTGCTGAGTGATGTGTTTTTTACAGCGCCTTTCAAGGTGATGCTTCCATTTTATCTTCGGGAAGATTTTATGCAGGTGATGGTGCTTTCTGCATCGGCTGGCATCATGGAAGGGGATGTGCAGAAATTTGACATCCATGTAAATCCGGGAACCAGCCTGGAATATTTGTCACAGGCATATGAGAAGATCCACAAAATGAAAGAGGGCATGGCGCGGCGGGAGACCAGGATCGTCGTGGAGCCGGATGCGTACCTCAAATATGCACCGCTTCCAACCATCCCGTTCAAAGATTCTGCCTTTGAGAATCATCTGGAGATCGAGCTGAAAGAAAAAACTTCCCGGCTTCTGTTCCAGGAGATCCTTTCCTGTGGAAGAGCTGCCTGCGGCGAGGCGTTTGCCTATCGTTTTTACCATAACCATGTGGCAGTCAGAGAAGAGGGGAATCTCATTTATCTTGACAATACCCGGTATGACCCGAAGCTCTTTGAAATGAGCGGAACCGGGATGTACGAAGGATTTACACATCTTCTGAATCTGGTGTTTTTTAACATTGAGAAATCAGAATCCTGGATGAGTGAAGTGAGAGAACTCCTCGATGAAACACCGGAGATTGAAGGCGGTGTGACAAGGATCGCAAGCGGCGATGCGGCTGTGCGTATCCTTGGAAGAGGCTCAGAGCCCCTTCTTAAGATATCAGAAAAGATCCAGAGCATGGATTGAAAACTATATTTATATTCAAAAAAGCAACTGTTTTGGAGCAGATCCGGAGCAGTTGTTTTTTTGTGCATTTTAAATCCGATAGAAAAAACAAAATGTTGTTTTGTGTGGATTCCTTTTTGTAAAATAGTTGTTTTTTGCTGACTTGAAGGAAAATCGCCTTGACATTATGTATACAAAATAGTACAATTAGTAATATTAGATAGAGAGTATTTGGCACTAATATACATAGTGAAAGTGAGGAGCTATTAATGGCAGATGAACATAGAGATCAGATCAGAATCGTGCAGGAGACTGTAGCAGGTAAGGAGATTACCTTTGCACATGTAATGGGCGGCCCGGCTCCGATCATATATCAGAAACTCGGACTGAACCCGCAGGTGGACTACCGTTCATCCGCGATCGGGATCATGAACATGACTCCGTCAGAATCTGCAGTCATCGCATCCGATATCGCAGTCAAGAGCGGCAATGTCTATCTTGGATTTGCAGACCGTTTTACAGGAACCATGATCATTACAGGAGAGATTTCAGACGTTATGTCCGCGATGACAGAGGTTGTCGATTATTTCCGTGACACTCTGGGATACGTAGTCTGCAAGATCACCAAGAGATAGGACGTAGGACATGGAAGAACGAATAACGAGAGAAGAACTTCTCGAGAAGCTGTTTAATGATGATTATGAGCATCTGAAGGGAAAGAAACTCCGCATGACACGTGTACGGGTTCCTGGTAAATCCATCGATTTTGCCCATGTTTTTACACCTTCAGATCCATCGGTGTATCAGAATCTGGCACTTCATATTGGTGTACATGAGGGCGAGGATCATACAGGAGAGTCCATTGGCATCATCCGTATCACACCATGGGAGGCAATCGTAGTTGCGACAGATGTTGCAGTCAAGGCTGCTGATGTTGAGGTTGGTTTTATGGACAGGTTCAGTGGTGCGCTGATCATACTCGGCGGTTTATCACAGGTGCTGACTGCGATCGAGGAAGTCGTCAGATTTTTCCGCGATGAGCTGAACTTTAATGTATGTGAGATTCACAAAAGCTGAAACAGGACAGGATAAATAATGAAGAAAGTTTTTTTGATGGGGCGAAGTGAGGCAGGTAAGACTTCCCTGACCCAGGCTTTGAAGGGTGAGGAACTTCACTATCACAAGACCCAGTATACAAATTCAAATGAAGATACGATCGATTCCCCGGGAGAATACGCAGAATCCAAGCATTTCAGCGTCGGCTTGGCATGTTTTTCCTTCGAGGCAGACGTGATCGCGATCGTGCAGGCGGCAAACGAGCCGTTTAACCTGTTCAGCGACGGAAGCAGGAACTTTCTCCTTCGCCCGCTGATCGGCATTATCACGAAAGTAGACTCCCCCTATGCGAACCTTCCAATGGTCCGCCAGTGGATGGAGAATATGGGCTGCGAGCGGATCTTCGAGGTCAACAACGTAACGAGAGAAGGAATCTCAGAACTGATGGATTACCTCAAGGATGACCTTCCGAAACTCACCTTGGAGCAGGCGAAGTTCAAGCAGAGCCTTGGCCTGAACGAATGGCAGCCACTTCCGGAGGGCGTGGAGTATCCGGAGAGCATTCGGTGATAAATGCGAGAGTCGTATATATAATTAAAAAGATAAATTACTTATGAAGAAACTGATCGACGCAATGGAACATCCGGAAAAAGAAGAATATCAGAACTTTACCATCCGTGTTTCCGGATACGCTGTTAAGTTCATTTCCCTGACAAAGAAACAGCAGCTTGACGTTATCGCACGTACCTGCCATAAGAGACTGTAATAAGGGACTGATATTGTTATGGCATTTGGATTTGGACCGCAGGAAATGCTAGACAGAGCACAGGTGCCTGACAAATGGCAGCTTACGCCACTCAGGAATTTCAAATCTCCCCGGATCCGGGCGAGGATGTGGCGTACTGCTCTGGCAGTATTGATCACCGCCGTAGTTTATGAATACCTCCTAAGCAAAAGAAATCCGTGTTTTGCACTGGGTGCAGACTCAGCGATTCAGCCTGGAAGTGTTATTTACTTTGTCGTGATCTACACAGTTGGTACGGAGCGGGTACTCCCATACACAATCGCCCGCATCCTTGATACAGGAGGAGGTGTGCTGATCGCACTTCTTTTGTATGTGCTGTTTCCCTCAAAGCACGACAGAGAAAAAGGTGTTTCTTTACTGACCTTCTGGGCTGGAACAAAAGATGCCTTTAAATCTTACATAAACAAAAACCGCACATCCCGAAAAAAAGAGCGTGAAAATTTCGGAGCGGAAGATGAAAATTTCTTCACTATAATCTCTAAAATAAAAGATAGACGAAAGTAACACCAAAAAGAGCATTTGACTGTCCCGGACAGCAGGTGCTCTTTTGGCGTAGAAAAGCCTGGAACGGGTCGGTATGACCCATTCCAGGCTTTCACTGAATATGTGTGCAACATTAAGATATCACAGTTGATTCTTGCATGCAGTAGCACATATTATAGAAACATTGCACATTTTTTATTTCATTATAAAAATCACATACCATCTTTCAGCACATCATAATCTCTCAATACTTTCTCGATCACGGTTCCCTTGATGAAATGAAGTACTGGTTTCAGGATAAGGTTTGCACCCGGGATGTCAATCTCCAGCGGGGATTTGCCGTCCATCAGCTTCACGCTGCTGCTTAAGAGTTCACGGATATCGTAAACGCTTCCCCATACTTCCGGTACGCCACGGTCAACGCCGAGGAGTCCGTAAACAGCTTCCATAGCGGTTCTGACAGAGTATTCTGTGGTGAATACGGTATCACGCGGAGTATCTGCGAACTGGCCGAGGAATGCGAAGTTTACACAGCCATCCGGGATAACGTCCGGGCGGTCGCCTTTGGTTCTCGGCATGAAGAATGCGGTGATATATGGCATCATGGTCGGTACACATACCGCACTGTTTTCTGCGAGGTCTTCGATCTGGTCTTCCGGAACACCAAGATGGTACAGCCATTCTTCGGTGATCTCTTTACCGGTACAGTCTTTCATCGGTTTCTTGACATAGTCGCCAGGTACGTCTGTAAACAGACCGTAAACCCATACGCAGACCTTATCTTTGTCCTGATCCTTGAACTGTCCCTGACGGTTGATAGTCCAGCTTAAAAGCCACTTGGAATCCTGGCAGCTTACGATACCGCCTGTAACAACCTTGCCGGTACGTGGATCACGTTTGCAGATGTCCGTGATATAAGGAATGATCTTGTCATCCAGAGTTGTGACAGTTGCAGATTCCCAGTTGGTCTTGCTGATATCGGAGCAGAATTTTTCTGGATGTCCGAAAGATGGATCCTGCGCTGCGATATTTTTCCAGAGGGACCAGCAGCCGCTTGTACGAACTTCCGCGTCGCCGTTCGGTGCATGGTTCTGATCACCATAGATCGTACCTTCTGTACAGCTTCCGTTTGTGACGAATACGAGGTCGTTTTCAGTAAGGACGATGCCTTTTTCTACGCCATTTACCTTGCATTCGATCGCAGATGCGATCTTCTTGTCATCCTTGAATTCAAAGATCACGTTGGTAACTTCTGTGTTGAACTGGAAGTCAACACCTGCTTCCTCCAGATATTTCTGCATTGGAAGGATCAGGGATTCGTACTGGTTGTATTTGGTGAATTTCAGGGCACTGAAATCCGGAAGTCCTGCAATGTGGTGGATGAAACGCTGGAAGTAAAGCTTCATCTCCAGGGCACTGTGCCAGTTTTCGAATGCGAACATGGTTCTCCAGTACAGCCAGAAGGTGGAATTGAAGACTTCATCATCGAAAACATCCTCGATGGTCTTATCGTAGAGGTCTTCATCTTTAGTCATAAAGAGCTTCATGATTTCCATACAGCCCTTCTGGCTGAGGTTGAATTTGCCGTCTGTATGAGCGTCTTCTCCGCGATTTACAGTTGCACGGCAAAGAGAATAGTTTGGGTCATGTTTGTTCAGCCAGTAGTATTCATCCAGTACGGAAACACCAGGTGTTTCAATAGAAGGAATGCTGCGGACAGATCCCAGAGACACTCGAAATGGTTTTCCATTTCACGGCCGCCTCTCATGATGTAGCCACGTGTCGGATCAAAGATACCATCGCAGGCACCACCGGTGATGTCCATAGCTTCCAGAATGTGGATATGGGAACCAGGCATCTGACCGTCACGAACGAGGAAGCAGGCAGCAGCGAGTGAAGCAAGCCCGCTGCCTACGATATAAGCGTTTTTGTCATCGACGCCTTCTGGCTTTTCCGGACGGGCGAATGCTTCGTAGTTACCGTTTGTATAATAAATACCTTTGCTGTTCTTTTCATATTTGCCGCGTTCTGTGTTGCGGTAATCAGATCTGGCAGCTTCGGCTTTTTTGGCCTTTGTAGCTTTGATCTCTTTATTTTCCTGAGACGTTTTGGTAAGAATAGCTGCTGCGCCGGCTCCGGCTGCAAGTGCAACACCAAGTTTTAATCCTTTTTTTAGACATGTAAAAAAACCACCTTTCATTTGTTTGTGATGATGTGTAGCTTTCCTTTTCTGTCTCTTATAGTATTGCCATTTGTGTTTGAATTCAATTTACAAAAAATATGGAATGAGTAAAAACTTATCATTTGGCATGTTTTGTAAAGTTTTGAATAGAATTTGTGATGTTTCCATGGATTGTGATGCACATGTTTTTCCAGATGTCGGTATAGTCTGATTTCATTCCCTGTCGGATCCAGTCGAGCATGATGCCGACAAAACTGTATTTATAAAAATTCTGCGATAAAACTTTTCTGTTCCTGCGTAAGGGAAGTGGATCTTGCCTGCTCTTCGACGACACTCATGATCAGGTCGTGGGTCAGCTGGAAGAGAAAATTCTCAATCTGTTCCCGACTGATTGCGTTGTAAGCATTTATAATGAAAGGTTTGTTTTCATAGACTGCTTCAAAAAATTCTGAAGAAGTCCTTCCTGCCAGGTATCATAGGTCTTTTTTCCCTGGAGAGCTTTACGTGATTCTTCGAGACATGCCCATTCGACCAGATCGTAGATATCTTTGAAATGATAATAAAAGCCATACGGCTGATGCCACAGTCGGTGGTCAGATCGTTGATCGTGATTTTGTTCAGCGGCTTTTTGAGAAGAAGTTTTTTCAGGGATTCTGCCAGAGCATGTTTGGTGATATTTGACATGGGATTCCTCCGTTTGTGTGTTGGTTTTGAAGTGCATATTTCGGGATTTTGCCATATTTATGACAAAACACTTCACGGGATAGTGCCAGTGAGCAGTAACTGTTTATTATTATAATAGGATAACGGAATGTCTGCAAGGTTGACAGTTACTGGCACTGGTGAGAAAATTAGGATACAATTACTGTTTACTCAGTTGTTGTGAACGGTCAGATATAATGAACATCGGAGGCAGGATATATATGAGTGGATTAAAAATAAAACAGGAATGGATGCAGAAAACAGTTGTTGTCTGGTTTGGCGCACTTTTATGCTGTCTGTTGTGGGGAAGTGCATTTCCCTGTATCAAAATTGGATATCGGCTGTTTGAAGTCGATGCAGCGGATACGGCATCGCAGATCCTTTTTGCCGGCTGCAGATTCACGCTGGCAGGAATTCTGGCAGCTGGGATTGGAAGTGTAATGGAGGGACGTTTTTTACGTCCGGAGAGAAAAGCAGCAAAAGAAATTATCTGGTTAAGTCTGCTTCAGACGATCATTCAGTATTTCTTTTTTATATGGGACTTGCACATACCAGTGGAGTAAAAGCTTCTATTATAGAAGCGGTGAATGTATTTATTGCGATTCTGGTAGCCGGATTTTTGTTTCATCAGGAAAAGATTACATCAAGAAAAATCACCGGCTGTATTCTGGGATTTGCAGGAGTAGTATTGATTAATCTGAATGGAATGAACTTTCAGTTCAGTCTTGCAGGAGAGGGAGCCATTTTCTTTTCTACGATCGCTTATGCATTTTCTTCGGTGTTTGTAAAGAAATTTTCTCAGAAATTTAATCCGGTCATGCTCAGTGCTTATCAGTTTATTATCGGAGGAATCGTGCTTATGGCAGCAGGAGGCGTTATGGGCGGACATATTACAAAAGTAACACCAAGTGGAATCGGACTGCTGGTTTATCTGGCGCTGGTTTCAGCAGTGGCATATTCCCTCTGGGGCATTCTTCTGAAATATAATCCGGTTTCAAGAGTTACAGTATTTGGATTTATGAATCCGGTATTTGGCGTGCTTCTTTCGGCACTTCTGCTGGGCGAAACAGATCAGGCATCCGGAATATTGGGATTGCTTTCACTTCTGCTTGTAAGTGTTGGAATTTATGTGGTAAACAGTGGAAAGTGACCATGGATGATCGAACATGAAATACAGCGTAAAAAATCGTAAAAATTATGGAAAAAACTGTTGACATATGAATGCCCTTATAGTAAAATAACCCAATGTGACATAGTGCGATGACTCCTGAGCCAAAGCCCCGGCGAAGGTGTTTTTATCAGCGGTTTCGGACATTTCCGCAGTATAGATTTGCACTGTTCACCAGGAATTTTATACATGATATTACGGATGACCGTAATTACACAAACTATCGTTGATAAATAACAGGAGGTAAAACCATGCAGACTTATATGGCTAATCCAGATAAAATCGAAAGAAAATGGTATGTAGTTGACGCTGAAGGCTGTACACTGGGCCGTCTGGCATCTGGTGTTGCTAGCGTATTAAGAGGAAAGAACAAACCTCAGTTTACACCACACGTTGACACAGGTGATTATGTAATCGTTGTTAACGCTGATAAGATCAAAGTTACAGGAAAGAAAATTGGATCAGAAGATCTACTACAATCACTCTGATTATGTAGGTGGAATGAAAGAGACTACATTAAAAGAGATGATGGCTAAGAAACCATGAGAAAGTTGTTGAGCTGGCAGTTAAAGGTATGCTTCCAAAAGGACCATTAGGAAGAGAAATGTACACAAAACTTTTCGTTTATGCCGGACCTGAACACAAACATGCGGCTCAGAAACCGGAAGTTTTAACATTTTAATGAGGAGGTAGAAAACATTGGCTAGCGCAAAATTCTACGGAACAGGAAGAAGAAAAAAATCAGTAGCAAGAGTTTACCTTACCCCAGGTACTGGTAAAATCACTATCAATAAAAGAGACATTGATGAGTATTTTGGATTAGACACACTTAAAGTTATCGTTCGTCAGCCACTGGCTGCTACCGAGACAGAAGGAAAATTTGACGTACTTGTAAACGTACATGGTGGCGGATACACAGGACAGGCTGGTGCTATCAGACATGGTATCTCCAGAGCACTCCTTGAGGCAGACAAAGAGTACAGACCAGTTCTTAAAGCTGCTGGATTCCTTACACGTGATCCACGTATGAAAGAGCGTAAGAAATACGGTCTCAAAGCAGCTCGTCGCGCTCCGCAGTTCAGCAAGCGATAATCGACTGCTCAGACTATATCAAAA
>ENA-OQDT01001384-OQDT01001384.1-human-gut-metagenome-genome-assembly--contig:-NODE-1384-length-14196-cov-3.265477_pt1 | contig 14196 bp, 14 predicted proteins | sample MGYA00242786_ERZ504617 | MGnify/ENA primary metagenome ERZ504617 (study PRJEB26092, sample SAMD00036337) | human gut metagenome | host: Homo sapiens | study: EMG produced TPA metagenomics assembly of...
ATACGATGAGCCAGGCGATGTCACCGCTGAAGGACTCACCGGGATTTCAGGAATTCATTCTGAATGCGAAGAACCCACTGCTTGGCTTTGTAGTCGGAGTCATCCTCTGTGCTGTGATTCAGAGCTCTTCGGCTGCTGTCGGTGTCTTGCAGGCTCTGGCCATGCAGGGACTGATGCCCTTGTATTTTGCGGCGTTTGTAGTCTGTGGTATCAATGTCGGATCTTCGACACCGCCGCTGCTCTCCGCACTGAATGCAAAGAACAATGCGAAGCGTGCCGCCTGCATTTATCTGATTTTCAACATTGTGGGTGCAATTTTATTTATTCCGCTTACGATCCTGTTCCCGATCACACAGATGATTGAGCGGGTGATTCCGGATCCGGTATTTCAGATCGCGGTCTACCATATCATCTTTAAGGTCGTAACTGGTGTGATCCTGCTTCCGCTTGTAAACGTTGTTGTAAAGTGGACATACCGGATTATTCCGAAGCAGGCGCACGAGAGTGCATTTCGTTTTGAATATATCGACCCGAATATGGTCGGATCTCCGGCAGTGCTTTCTCTGCAGGTCGGACGTGAGGTGGAGCGAATGTGCGACATGGTCCGTAAAAAATGTATCCGATGCGGCGGAAGGCCTGATTCAGAATGACATCATGTCAGCAAATGTCATTCGCGAGCGGGAGCAGGTTATCGACTATCTGGCTTCTGAGATTACCGATTATCTGACGAAGGTAAATGCCCTGCAGCTGCCGCAGAGCGTTTCCAACTACATGGGATGTGTATTTCATGTCATCAATGATCTGGAACAGATCGGCGATCATGCGATCAAGATTCTCGTACAGACGGAGAAATGCGTAGAGATGGGGCAGGCCTATTCACAGGCCGCGCAGGATGAGCTGCGCCAGATTTATCAGATGGATATGGATCTGCTCGATAAGACGATGAAGCTGTTCCGCGGACAGCGTCCGACGCCGGAGGGCTGGCTGGATATGAAGCTGCAGGAGCGTACGATCACGAAGCTGGCTGTTAAGGCGCAGAGCAATCATATGGAGCGTCTGCAGGAGAAGACCTGTACATTTGAGCAGGGACTGACGTTTGTCGAGTCGCTGAACAGTCTGACGCGAATTGTCAACCATGTAATGAATATCGCAGAGGCGAGCGGAAGTGAGCTTTTGCTGAACACAGCGAAGGAATAATGAAAATACGAAACACCCCCTGAGGGATATCCCACAGGGGGTGTTTTGCGGGTGAGCCTAGCGGCGCAGTCATTTCTTTTTCTTCATGAGCATCCGAATGCTTTTCAGTCTTGGAAGAAAATACCAAAGTGCAATCGGCGCGGCGATCAGTGCGAGGATGCAACGCCCCCAGAAAGGGAAACGGAAGGCGGCCATCGTTACGACGCAGGTAATGAAGTAGGCACAGGAGATGCAAAGCGTTGTGGAAAGCGGGATGATCTGTGTGCCGGTCAGGCGCTTTTCCATGAAGGCCTGCATGATCATCAGCACCAGGTAGGAGAAGGCTGTCGTGTAGGCGGCAGCCTGGTAGCCAAAGGCGCGGATGCCGACATAGTTCAGGAACACATTCAGGAACATGACGGATACGGTCGAGATCGCCACGAATTTCGTCTTCTTGTGAAAGTTCTGGATCGCGGTGTAGCTGTAGCTGTAGAAGCGGAATAATGTGCCGGTCACCATCGGGGCGATGAGCCAGATGGCATCGGCATATTTTTTGCCGCCAAGGATCAGGATGATCTCCGGTGCGAAAAGTACGAGCACCCAGGAGATGACGCCGAAGCCGTGCATCAGGGTCGACCAGGAGCCGCGGATTTCGCCCGCTTCGTTGCGGGCAATTTTTTCGTACATCCACGGCAGCCAGGCATTCCAGACGGAATCCTCCAGAATCCAGATAATGTAGGAGACTGTCGTTGCGACCGCGAAGATGGATCCCGGAATATCACCGGTTATTCGTGTGACCATGAGCTTGTCCGCCTGATTCATGATCTGGATCGAGAGCACTTCCGGAATCAACGGAAGGCTGAAGCGGAGCGCATACTTCCAATAAGAGCGGTCGATGAGCTTTTTGCCCTGTATTTATCAAGTTGGAAGAGCTGGATGCGGTGGTGGGTATCACCAGTACACGTCATTTGTTTAACAAGAAAATAAATGATCGTTTGAAAGATGGAAGCATTCATAAGATAGGTATTGAAGGGAATTTCGATAATGAGGTGATTATGAGTGTAAACCCGGATTTGATTTTGATCTCTCCTTTTAAACGAGGGGGGTACGATGCTTTGAAAGAGGTAGGCATTCCTTTGATGCCGCATTTGGGATATAAGGAAATGACTCCGTTGGGGCAGGCTGAATGGATAAAGTTTGTGGGCTTGTTATTGGGAAGAGAAGATAAAGCTAATGAGCAGTTTGCCGCTATTAAGAAAAGATATAACGAGCTGAAGGAACTGACCGGTCGGGTGACAAAACGCCCGGTGGTATTCAGTGGAGAATTGCGGGGCGGCAATTGGTATGCTGTAGGAGGGAGGAGTTTTCTCGCACAATTGTTTAAAGATGCCGGTGCCGATTATTTTTTGAAAGACGATGAACAGTCTGGAGGAGTCACCCTCGATTTTGAAACAGTTTACAGCCAAGCGGCAGGTGCCGATTATTGGCGTATTGTGAATAGCTATCAAGGAGAATTTTCTTATAACACGTTGAAAGAGGAAGATGCCCGTTATGTTGATTTTAAAGCATACAAAGAGAAAGGGGTGATTTATTGTAACATGCGTGAAAAACCTTTTTATGAGAGTATGCCTACAGAACCGGAAGTTGTTCTGGCAGATTTGATTCAAATCTTTCATCCGCAGCTTTTGTCCGGTCACCAACCGGGATATTATGAATTGCTTAAATAGGAAAATAGTATATGAAACGACCTGTTGCATTTTATATGCTGTTAATTATGGCTTCTATTTTTCTGTTTTTCTTCCTGAATCTGGTATTAGGTTCTGTTTCCATACCGCTTCGTGCTGTGTGGAATATCCTTTGGGGAACAGGGAATGAGTCTGTTATATGGCAAAATATTATTTGGAAATCACGGGTACCACAGGCGCTTACCGCATTGGTGGCGGGGGCGGGGCTCTCTGTCAGCGGTTTACAGATGCAAACTGTTTTCCGCAATCCTTTGGCCGGTCCGTCGGTACTGGGCATCAGTTCGGGAGCCAGTATGGGAGTTGCTTTTGTGGTGCTTCTTTCGGGCAGTTTGGGTGGTGTTGCTTTGAGCAAGCTAGGCTTTATGGGGGAAATAGCCCTTACCATAGCAGCTATTGCAGGTTCACTTTCCATTATGGCACTTATTGTTTTCGTTTCCCAAAAAGTAAGGGGCAATGTTACTTTGCTGATTATCGGTGTGATGATTGGTTACATAGCCAATGCGGTGATCGGTGTGCTGAAATTTTTCAGTGTGGAGGAGGATATTCGTGCATATGTCATTTGGGGGTTGGGAAGTTTTGCCCGTGTATCGGGAGATCAGATGACTTTATTTATATGTATCATGGTGGTATTGTTGCCACTTTCCTTCCTGCTTGTCAAAACATTGAATCTTTTGCTGCTGGGAGATGCATACGCACGGAATCTCGGATTGAATATAAAACGTGCCCGTCTGCTTGTCATTACTTGTTCGGGAGTATTGGTAGCTATTGTTACCGCATATTGCGGTCCGATTATTTTTCTGGGGCTGGCCGTTCCGCATCTTTGCAGGGGAATGTTCCGCACATCCGATCATCGTATTCTGATGCCTGCTTCTTTACTGGCAGGTGCGTCATTGGCATTGGTATGTAATCTGATTGCCCGTATGCCCGGTTTCGAAGGTGCATTGCCGGTAAATTCGGTGACGGCTTTGGTAGGTGCTCCGGTAGTGATGTCGGTTTTATTCAATAGACGTCGCAATGAAATGAATGAGTAATGATGAATCAAGAAACTATACATATTCGGAAACTGACTACCGGTTATCCCGGGTAAGGGGGGGACCAAGATTGTAGCGAAGGACATTGATGCTACTATCCGCAGTGGGGAACTGACTTGTCTTTTGGGGGCGAATGGAGTAGGGAAATCTACTTTATTGCGTACTTTGTCTGCCTTTCAGCCGCCTGTAGGAGGAGAGATAGAAATAATGGGAAAGAAACTGACGGATTACACCGATAAACAGTTGGCGACAGTTATCGGAGTGGTATTGACCGAAAAATGCAGCCTGCGGAACATGACCGTGGAAGAACTGGTGGGTATGGGGCGCAGTCCTTATACCGGTTTCTGGGGAAATTTAAGCAAGGAGGACAAGAATACAGTAAACGATGCCATTGCGCTGGTAAGGATTGAGGATTTGAAATACCGGATGGTACATACTTTGAGTGACGGTGAGCGTCAGAAAGTAATGATAGCAAAGGCGTTGGCACAGGAAACCCCGGTGATTTTTCTGGATGAGCCGACTGCTTTTCTTGATTTCCCCAGTAAAGTGGAGATTATGCAACTGCTTCATCATTTGTCACGTTCTACCAACAAGACGATTTTTCTTTCCACCCATGATTTAGAGTTAGCTTTGCAGATTGCTGATAAGATTTGGCTGATGGATAAAGCCAATGGAGTGACTATAGGAACTCCTGAAGATCTTTCCATAGACGGATGCCTGAGTAATTTTTTCTCCCGTAAGGGAATTGTTTTGATATGGAAACCGGACTGTTCCGCATTGACAATGAGTTTGAAAAAGAAGTCCGTCTGGTGGGACATGGGAATAAGTATGCGATGGTACGGAAAGCCTTGCAGCGGAATGGTATTCTGGCAAGCCGGCGTGTTGAGTCCGATTTTTATATTGAAACGGGAGATATGACTACCAGTGGATATATTATCCACCCGGTAGCCGGGAGGACGATAAAGGTAGATACCATAGAGGAATTGTTAGAACAAGTCACTGCTATATTAGCTTCCGTTTAGCAGCAGCGTCTAAATAATCAGTTATTGTATCCTGAAAGGAATATTCCCTTCTTCATCAATCAAGAGGATTGTCAATTTTCCTTCGGGCAATAAGGGGACGCAATGTGCAAAACAATGTTCCAACAAACACGGAAAGAACTTTCCGCCGTCTTCTTCAGACAGCAAGGTCCATAATTCACGGGCTAATGTCAACCTTTCTATCATGCTTTCAACATCCGGAGAGCATCCGGCTTCCATTGCCACCTGCCTTAGGAATTCTTTATTCATCACCACTTTCTTACTGTGTGTGTCCAGATTTCCTTCGGCCAGTTTCACCGCCTTGCCTATCATAATGCCTAAAGTAACCAATGGAACCTTAAGCTTGGCAGCTATCTTGAGTGTCTCCCCTATAAAATTTCCATAATGTACAAAAGCCTGAGCAGGTAATCCCGGATACTCCTTCTTCACAAAACGTTCGCTTTTTGCTCCCGAATTAATGATGAGTCTGGATGAGCCCACAGCCACACAAACCTCCACTTCCCTGCGGATAGCCTCGACAAAAGCTTCTGAAGAAAAAGGACGGACTATGCCCGAAGTTCCAATGATGGAAATGCCGTCCACAATTCCTAGTTTAGGATTGAAAGTACGTTGTGCCAACTCTTTTCCTCCGGGAACGGAAATGGTAATATCCAGCCCTTTGTCATAAAGCGCCGATAATTCTTTCATTATCATTTGTCGGGGGATGCGATTGATGGCGGGTTCCCCGATTTCCAATCCCAGCCCCGGAAGGGTGACTCGTCCCACTCCTTCACCTTGCAGGAAACGGATGTCCGGGTGATTGCTAAAACTTACCGTTACCACAATGGATGCGCCGTGAGTGACATCCGGATCATCTCCCGCATCTTTAACAACGGTGCAGGTGGCACTGTTCTTTTCTATTTCTGTATGGGCTACCGGTAAGGTCATTTCCTCGTCATCGGGAAGGCGGAAGGATATCATTTTCTGTTCTTCCCCTAAAATCAGAGCCGTCAATGCTGCTTTTGCAGCTGCAGTAGCGCAGGCCCCTGTGGTGTAGCCGCTTCTCAACGGGTAAAAAGCAGGGATGTTCTTTTCTATCTGTTTTCTCAATCCATATTCACCGGTAACGATCATGAAATGCCTGGGAAGGGGAGGGCGTTTTATAGCAAAGACCGGGATTTTTGCAGCCTGTGCCGCTTTCACTTTCTCCGAAAATCCTCCGGATTCTCCGCTTTCCTTGGTCAGAATGGCCTGTGGATGTAGTGTCTCTAATAAAAGAGCTTCGGATTCTCCGGCATGATAGAATACCAGATTTCCTTTCGGGAAGCCTTGTTCTTGGGCTAATGTGATGGAAGTTTCCCGTTCCAGTACGCGGAACCAACAGGTATGTTTCTCCCAATAAGGGCGTAACTTCCCGATGGTCTGTACTCCGGTCAGTGCCAGCAGGTGATCGGTTCCTGCTTTCTCTAACCGGTAAATGGCATCTGCATAGTCTTCACACCAGATGATGTTTTCGGTGCGTGGAGGATACTTCCTTTCAAAAACGTATGACAGGAAGATGTAGCGTCCGGCTTGTTTCATCCACAGTCCGGTGGAGTTGGGAGGCAAACGGGTGGGCAGCATCCACCAACAAACGGATGTTGTTTTGGCGGCAGAAACTTTCCATTTTCTCCGTGTCCATTCCTCCGGTGATACGGATGCCGTGCTTGCATTGTATCTCCTGCCATTCTCCTTTGGTAGAGTAGAAGTAGGGCTTTCCGGCTTCATCGGCAACTTTCACGGCGGTGCGTCCTTCGTGTCTCCTAAATCAGTATCATAGGCTGGATGTGAATGATTCTTTTTTTACTTTCTGAACAAGTGTTTGAACTCGTGCGCATAGAGCCGGGACAGACCTTTCCGGTTGTCTATCGCTTCGCCTACTACCAATAAGGTAGTCAGCGTCAGGTTATTGTCACGTACTATCTTAGCCAAATCCTTCAACTCTCCGCGATAAATCTTTTCTTCTTTCCAAGTCAGCTTATAACAGGCGGCAACCGGAGTTTCGGGAGGATATGCCTGCATCAGCTCTTCCTGTACCTGTTCCACAATGCCCGCACTTAAATAAATGCACATTGTACTTTGCGATTGCGCCAATTTATGTAATTGTTCTTTTTCGGGCATCGGAGTACGGCCTTCCCCACGGGTGAGGATTATGCTTTGTACTTTTTCGGGGATGGTGAACTGTGACCTCAATGCTGCCGCAGCCGCCTGGAACGAGGAGATCCCCGGAGTGATATGATAACTCATCTTGTAGCGGTCGAAGAAAGCCATTTGTTCCTGGATGGCTCCATAAATGCAAGGGTCTCCCGTGTGCAAGCGTACAATAAACAATCCTTTATCATAAAACTCTTTCATCAAGGCGAACTGTTCCTCCAAATCCATACCGGCGGAACTGCGTACGGTCGCTCCCTCTTTAGCATAAAAGGTCAGTTCGCGGGGAACAAGACTTCCGGCATACAGAACAAGATCCGCTTTCTCCAACATTCGTTTTCCGCGTACCGAAATCAGTTCGGGATCACCGGGACCTGCACCCACTATCTCTATATGTCCGCCACGCATGGCTGTCGCACTGACGGCTATGGCAAAAGTGAAGTGGTTTCCTTCTGTCAGCATGCCCTTTTGCTTTTCCAATACAATGTGTTCCTTCACCGCTGCTTTTCAAGGCTGTGCTTTCGGCCACTCCATAGACGCCTGTCACTTCGAATGCCTTTTCAGACGGATGGGGAACTGTGATATCTTTCAGTTCTTCCGCAGGATAAATATGGGTTTCCGTATCGGCCCATCGCCGGTGGAGGATTTCCAGCAGAGGCTCGTCTTTTTTGCAGTTCGATGGTATTGAGGGAGGCGAGAGAGAACGGACACAAACCATGTCTGTGCATCACGGCTTCTATGTATTCCGCAATGCCCGAAGGATCGCATTGTTTCCGGCAACCTATTCCCAAGTGGAGGACGGCGGGATGGAAACAGAGCATGGGAATCTCCGCACTATATATATAAGGTGTAACAGCAATAATCAACTTGAATTCCGATTGGGGCATGTCTTCGAAATGATAGAACAGCTTTTACGTGTGCGGGAAAGCGTGCGTTCCAGATACTCCGTACCTTTATCCTTTATATCGAGCAGCAGCGCCGTTGGTTCCCGGTTGACAAAAAGTGTGACCAGTCTGTTCATTTTTGCATGAGGAACAGTTATTTTCCAGCCATATTTTCCAGCCAGCGTGTCCAGCGCCCATAACCCGGCATTGTCACTTTGGGTGGTAATCACAGCTTCTCCTCCTGTAATGGCGGCAATATGGCGGGTCAGTTCATTGGCTCCCCCCACATGCCCGGAAAGTACTGAAATGACAAAGCGCCCCGTACTGTCCACACAGACCACTGCCGGATCTTTATATTTGTTTTTTATGCATCCTGCAATGCTGCGTACACAGATTCCCATGGCACCGATAAAGATGATGCTGTCGAAGTCATTGAAATGCTCCTCTATGAACCGATGGCAGGATGTGATGGAAATACAGCCTTCGCATTCGTTTTTGGTATAAATAAGGGTATCCGGCAACTCTCTTTGTAGTGTTTTTGCCAACGGCAGGCTGGCTTCTGATATCAGTATGATTGCTTTCATTTGTTATCTGTTTTAAATCATTTATTCCGCTCTCATTATCTCTATCGGATTAAAGGCATCCACAGCAATACGGGTACACTGTGTTACCTTCTTGTTGATTTGCGTTATACCTTTTGTGAACAGGGCCTTGCTCTCTTCCGAAACCGAATTGAATACAATGACTCCGTCAGGCAACAGCACTTCTTTGATTTTTTGTAGAATCTCTATCATTTTTCCTCCATGACCACCTATAAATACGGCATCGGGGGCGGGAAGCCCGCCGAGTTCCGTTTCCAGAAAATCACCCATGACGGTTGTAATGCCGGGCGTGCCGAATTTACGACTGTTGCGTTCCATTAGCTCTTTACCTTCCGGACGCTGTTCGAATGCTGTCACTTTCAGTTCCGGAAATTGGAGCTTGGCTTCTATGGAAACAGAGCCGGTGCAGAAACCGATGTCCCAGAATGATTTCTTTTCCCTTAATGTCAGCATACTGAGAGTAAGCAAGCGGACAGGCATTTTGGTAATCATTCTGTTGCGTCCGTTCAACAGATGAAATTCACTTTCGGGAATTCCGAACGGACGGGGATGCACCTTGTTTCTTTGCAGTATCAGGCAATTGGGAAAGCGGAAAGCAGATTGGGAGGCTTCCTCTAAAGAGAATGTACGTACAGATTCTTCCTCGCCATTGCCTAATGCTTCCCCCACGGTCATGCGGTAGTTGTCATATCCATACTCCAGCATCCGGGCGGCAATGGTGGCAGGTGTCTTTTCCCGGTCGGTCAACACGCCTATCAGTTTATCTCCTCTGATTAAAGCAGAGTCGAATGCATCCCAAGGACGTCCGGTCAGCGACAAGGTCTGCATCTCCTGATAGGGGAGCAATATACGGTGTGCCAGCATTTGCAGCGAGTTGAAGGTGGGGAATAAGATAATCTTTGCCGACGGGAGTTTTCTCATGACGGTATTGGCGAAGCCGAAAAACAACGGGTCGCCCGAAGCGAAAACGATTATTTCGGGATGTTCCTCGTAACGGCAGAATACCGCATCCAGCGGGACGGTGATGTCTATCCATACGGCATCTTCCGGCAAATAAGCGTGTACCAGTTCGTGATGACGTTTTCCTCCCGAGAAGACTTTCCCTTGAGAAACCAAGTTCCGGATTTCAGGAGAAAGAAATTGATTCCGGTTATCGCTTATACCTATTATATAGAATGTTTGCATGGACTTATACATCTCTTCCCGGTTTCAGTTGTTCCGCATCATCAAAAGTAAGGATGGCATTTACCAGAGTCGCTGCCAGATTGCTTCCCCCTTTGCGTCCTTCTACTATCAGTTTGGGGATGTGGCTGAAAGGTTTCACCATGTGTTTGCTTTCGCAAACGTGCACAAAGCCCACCGGAGCAGCGATGATGCCGCATGGATGCGCTTTTTCTTTCCGTATCAGGTCACACAGTTCCATCAATGCTGTAGGGGCATTACCGAATACATATAAAGCTTCCGGATGTTCCTCTGCTGCCATACGTATACCGGCCTGTGTACGGGTGATTCCTTTTTCTTTTGCCAATGCTGCCGCGCGTTCGTCACCCAGATAGCATTTCACCCCGATGCCCATCCGTTCCAAAGCACCTTTACGGATGCCCGCGGCAGCCATCGTCACATCCGTAATAATTGTACGTACTTTTCCTTCATTCAATATTTTATACAGACATTCTACGGCAAGAGGATCTATATGCAATATGTTTTCCATTTCGAAATCGGCTGTGGTATGGATGGCATGCAGTAATGCCCATTTGTGATCCGAAGGAATATTTTTATTTTTCAATTCTTTCTCAATAGTACGGAAACTGTTTATCATAATCTCCTGACCGATTCCTGTCGCATCGGTGGTCTTTTCCCGGTAATAACCACGTGGAGTGATTAATTTCCCTTCCCGATAATAAGATTGGGAGTTGCCAATCAATACCACTGTAAACATATCCACCTGTTCGGGATCGAACTCTTGCAAAGTGGTGATTGTCACGGTTTCTTCCTTACGTCCGGCCTGACGCACAAAGCCTACCGGGGTTTCGGGGTCACGCTCTTTCAGAAAAATTTCTTTTAATCTGTAGAGTTGCCAATACCGCCCTTCGCTTTTGGGATTATAGACCGCCGTTACAAAATCTGCCGTTGCGGCTGCATGGATGCGTTTTTCAATCCGGTCCCATGGTGTCATGAGGTCGGAGAGGGAGATCACACAGAAATCGTGACCGATGGGTGCTCCCAACAGGGAAGCCGCTTTCTGAAAAGCACTGATACCCGGCAATACTTCTATTTCCACCCGGCTGCCACGCTCGCGTTTCATTTCGTAAACCAGCGGAGCCATGCCATAAATTCCGGCATCTCCCGAGCTGATAACGCATACAGTCTTTCCTTGTTCCGCCAGCTCGAAAGCCTGTTCGGCACGTGCTTTTTCACGTTTCATTCCGGTGTCTATACATTCGGTGCCCGGTTCCAGATAGGGTTCGATAAACTGGAAATAGTATTTATAGCCGATTACTACATCGCTGTTCTTGACTGCTTGTATTACAGCGGGGGTTATATCTTCGGGTGAGCCGGGACCAATGCCGGCTACGATTAATTGGGCCTTTTTCATTTTTTATTATATAATTATTCCTTTCCGGAATCTGATTTAAAAGTTTCCTTCAGTGCTTTCAGCCAATATAATCCTCTGAATGACAATGCGCTGTCCTGACAGTAGTTCCTTCATCTTGCTTTCAGGCTTTTACATAGACGGACTGAAAGTGGTGGCTGGCATGAGGAGCCAAACTTAACCGTACAAAGTTACTTATTTGAGCGGGAGAAACAAGTCTTTTCTTTCTATAAATTATGGAAATCTTTTTTTTATCAGGCTTAACAATGAATAAGGCATCATTCAGAATGTGCCGTAGTCGGGAAGTCGGCAAAGCAGAGGATATTGCCGGTGAGAATTAAAAAAGGAACTAAGAATTATAGAGATTTGCTGATAGATAAGTTTGAAGAAAAATGTTGGCGGAATCATTGGGGGCACTATGGGGATGGTTAAGCCTTTTTATTCCTGCACTTAAGCCCCTTTTTATACGGATGTATTCTATCTCCATAGCCTTTGGAGTTAACTCCAAAGCTTATGGAGATAACTCCAAAGGCTATGGATTTAACTCCGCAAGCTTTGGGAGATAGAAATCATTCGTTCAAAAAGGCTTAGTCACAAGGATGTGAGAGCTTAGGAATCGGCTTGCCGGAGTTTGTTCTGTATGGAAGAAGCTGCCTCCGCTGTTTGTATCATATCGGATTCCGTTATTTTAAGGCCTTGCCATCCGAGAAAGCATTACCCACTTTTTCTCCTACTTTCAGATAATCATTATTGAACGGGTCGAAGATGACAGGAATAACTTTGGAGGCATCCACTTTTCCATTCTGATCCAGTACACGTTCATCTACACTTACATTGACTATTTCGCCGCGCAGGATACAGGTTTCGGGATTGTAATCCTTCAGCTTGCATTCCACAGCTACGGATAATTCATCAATCAGCGGGGCATCCACAAATTCCGACCGGGTGGCATGGAATCCCGCACGGACGAATTTGTCCGGAACCTTGTTGCCCGAAACAATGCCTACATAATCGCAAGCGATGATTTGCCCGGCTTCTGCCATGCTCACTGTGAATGCTTTGCGTTTCAGGATGTTGGCCGTTGTCTTGTGACCTTCGCTGATACAAATACTGATTTCATTCATTTCACTGATACCGCCCCAAGCCGCATTCATGGCATTGGGAAGACCGTTTTCATCGTATGCGGCGATGATAAATACCGGTTGCGGATAGGTAAAAGGTTTTTGCTCCTAAATTCTTTCTCATACTATTTATTTTTTAGTCCATTGTTTAATCTCTTCTTTGGTAGCACCGTTCATCAGCCTGCCTTTCTGCCAGTTCAGGCTGGGGTAGGCTTCTTTAATTCTTGTTCGGCGTTAGAAATGCGGCTTCCACCCGAGGTAGCGAATGGAATGAGGATCTTGCCTGTGAAATCACCTTTTTCTATAAAACTGTTGATGATTCTTGGAGCCAGGTTCCACCAAATGGGGAAACCGATATAGATGGTATCATAGGCTGCCAAGTTTTTGGGGCTGGGAACGCAATGCGGGACGTGACGAGGCATCTGCCATTTCCACACTGCTGCGCGAGGAATTTGTCGTGCCAGTCCAGGTCGGCGGAGGTATATTTTCTTTGCAGGTTGTATTTCGTAGAGGGCTCCGCCTGTCACCTCCGCTATCTGTTTGGCGGCTTTCTCTGTTGTACCTGTCGCCGAGAAGTAAGCTACTAATGTTCTGTTGCTCTGTTTCTGTGCGTTTACGGTAATACACAGTATCATGATTACCGTCATAAATAATCCGAGTCTTTTCATACGATTTATGTTATTTGGTTCAAATATACGTTTTAATATTTTATGATGTTGCAAATTTAGGTATATTTGCTTGGGTTCTTTGTAGATAAATTACGGGTATCCTGACCTTAATTACAGATTCTGCCATATATATGGAGTGGGTAGCCCGGCAGGAACATTCCGGCTCTTCTTTTTATTCCCGGATGGGATAAGATTCGGTAACTAAGGTAAGATAATCCGTAATTGGGGTTATAACCTTGTCCGGATAACTTCTTATTTTTGTGACCGGAATATTTCAAATAACTGAAAAAGCTGTATTTTAGCAGACATTAAACAAGTTAGAATGATGGATAAGATATTAAATTTAGACAGTGTGGACCAATATAACAGTCTATACGGACTTGAAACACTGAATCCGTTGGTCAGTGTCATTGATTTGAACAAGGCTACCCGGCAGATGGACTATGTGCACTGGAACTATGGTGTTTATGCACTTTATCTGAAATTGGAGAAAGCTTGTGATATCAAATACGGGCGTCGGAGTTATGACTATCAGGAGGGAACCGTGGTATGTTTTGCTCCGGGACAAACAACGGAAACCACATTTGACCACCGACCGTGTGCAGTTGAATGTGCTTGGCATTCTTTTTCATCCGGATTTGTTACGGGGGACCACGCTTGGAAAAACAATAAAGAAATATACCTTCTTTTCGTATGAAGTGAGCGAGGCGCTGCACCTTTCGGAAGATGAGCGCAATATTATGACAGATTGCCTGAAGATTATCCGTATGGAACAGGAACGGGGAGTGGACAAGCATAGTAAGACCTTGCTGGTAAACTATATAGAACTGCTTCTTAATTACTGTATGCGTTTTTATGAACGTCAGTTCGCCACCCGCAGTCATTCGAACCGTGATGTGTTGACACGCTTTGAAGGGTTGCTTGACGATTATTTTGAGGGCGAACTTGCCGAGCGTGACGGATTGCCTACCGTGAAATACTTTGCTGACAAACTGTGCCTTTCATCCAACTACTTCGGGGATATGTTCAAGAAGGAAACCGGCAAGACTCCACAGGAATATATTCAGGAAAAAGTGATAGAACTGGCAAAGGAACGGATGTCCGACAGGAGAGAAACCGTCAGCAGGGTAGCCTATTCACTGGGATTTCAATATCCGCAGCATTTCT
>ENA-OQDT01001386-OQDT01001386.1-human-gut-metagenome-genome-assembly--contig:-NODE-1386-length-14191-cov-4.425555_pt1 | contig 14191 bp, 12 predicted proteins | sample MGYA00242786_ERZ504617 | MGnify/ENA primary metagenome ERZ504617 (study PRJEB26092, sample SAMD00036337) | human gut metagenome | host: Homo sapiens | study: EMG produced TPA metagenomics assembly of...
TTTTTTATTTGCAGAAAGTAGGAATAAATATTGACGCATTAGGATCAGAAAAGATGTAGCAATGACGTTACATCCTCCCCACCTACTTTGTGACAATTATATAACGTCCTCTTATACAGAAATATGCGGTTTAAGCCATTTTGGTGGCAAAAGAGCCGCATATTTTTTGTAGCAATGACTTGACATCCTCGGGGGCACTTTGTTTGGAGAATAGTTTTCCAAAATGAAAATGTTGTAGGTATGAGGAAAACATGTTATGGTATGTATACAATGCGTAAAGAGGAGCAGAAAAAATGAAGTACGAACATATCACAGAGGGCCGTTTCATAGATCGTCCTAATCGGTTTATTGCACATGTGGAGATCAATGGGCAGGTGGAAACGGTTCATGTAAAGAATACAGGCAGGTGCAGGGAGCTTCTGATCCCGGGTACACAGGTTTTTCTGGAAAAGAGCAGCAATCCGGCGAGAAAGACAGCCTATGATCTGATCTGCGTAAATAAAAAGGGCAGGGGCCTGATCAATATGGATTCTCAGATTCCCAATAAAGCAGCACTGGAGTGGGTAAAGGCAGGACATCTTTTTCCGGAAAAGGTTCAGGTAACGCCGGAGAAGACCTATGGAAATTCCAGATTTGATCTTTACGTCTGTTCAGAGAAACGTAAGGCTTTTATAGAAGTGAAAGGTGTCACTCTGGAATCTGACAATATAGCACGATTTCCTGATGCACCTACAGAAAGAGGTGTGAAGCATCTGAAGGAGCTGATCCATTGTATGCAGGAAGGATACGAAGCTTATCTGCTTCTGGTGATCCAGATGAAGGGAGTTGACAGGTTTGAGCCCAATTGGGGGACTCATCGGGAATTTGGAGAAACATTACAGGAAGCGGAAAGGGCAGGAGTGCATATTCTGGCCTATGACTGCCTGGTAGAACCTGACAGAATGGAAATTCATGATCCGGTACCTGTATGCCTTGCTTCTGACTGGAAATAAAAAAGTATTCCCGCAATCAGCAGGTCCTATTCAAAATTCCATTGCCGCAGGCAATCTGGAATGAATTTTGGCTACGTTACTGTGAACAGTAACGTGTGTTTTATACTTCAGAGCAGTAAATAATTGTAGACATGAAAGTATATGAAATGTATAATATGTATCAGAAGTTTTGTTGACAGATTTATAGGCAGATCAGTCAAAAACCTGAGATGACTATGAAAAAAGTTCCTGTAAAAGTTTTTTACGTGGAACCTTTTTTTGCATCGTTTCGATGTTTATCCGAATCGGATAAGCCCTCTGCTTCAATTGAGGAAAGATGGCCACTTATATGGGAACCGACACGCAGATTACGAAACAGTAATAAATGGAAAGGAACTGGATATGAGAAAAAATCGAAAGAATGACTCCCATACCCGCAGAAAAAGAATTTTTATTGCAGCACTTCTTCTGGCAGGCAGTCTTATACCGGGAGGATGTGGAATAAAGAAAGAGAAAACATCGGACAGTGAACTGCCGGAGATTGTTATCGGAATAGATTATTTTGAACCTTACAGCTATCAGACGAGTGATGGCGAGTATAAAGGTATTGATGTGGAACTTGCAGAGGAAGCCTTTCAGAGGCTGGGTTATCAGCCTGAATTTGAGAAGGTTGTCTGGGAAGATAAAGAGAAACTTTTGTCAGATGGAACAATAGACTGTCTGTGGAGCTGCTATTCCATGAATGAAAGAGAAAACAAATATCAGTGGGCAGGACCGTATATGTACAGTCGTCAGATGGTGGTTGTAAGAGCCGAGAGTGAAATCCGGACACTTCAGGATCTGAAAGGGAAGAGGATTGCAGTTCAGGCGACCACAAAAGCAGAAGATCTCTTTCTTCATAATATAGAATCAAATCTTCCGCAGGCAGAACAGGTGAACTGTTTTTCTTCGTCGAATGAGCTTTATGCTGCACTTAGAAAAAATTATGCAGATGCGATTGCGGGACATGAGGCAATGCTTGGCAGTCTGATACAGGATGGCAAGGGCGCTTACCGTATGCTGGAGGAAAGTCCTTATAAATCAGAACTTGGAATTGCTTTCAAAAAAGGAACTCACGAAGAATTGGCAGAAAAGCTTGCAGAAACGCTTACAGAGATGCAAAGTGAAGGGATTACAGAAAAAATAGTTACAAAATACGGATTGGATGCGGACGAAACTCTGCCGGGAGGAGAAAGTAAATGAGCAGACAGATAAGAAGGCAGATACCGCAGAAACAGAAGAAAAAGAGGGTCGACAGAAATGTGTGTTTGCTTGTGTTTATTCTGATTTTTTCCGGAATACTGACTTTTCTTCTGCTGACAGCGAGAGATAATAGCAAGCTGAACAGTACTCTGGATGAGACCTTTGATTTTGTAAAAAACCGAATTGAAAGTTATGAGATTTATAACACCAATGATCAGGTGAAAAGCCTGGTACGTCTTTTGGACAAAACAACAGAATTAAGCAGAGTCATAGAACAGGAAGGAAATCTCAGTACAGAAATGCTGGACGAATATGCCAGGGAACAGCGCCTGACAGGAATCCTTGTACTGGATCAGAATCTGAAGGTGATAGAACAGAATGCAAAAGATGGAGATACTATGCCGCTTTGGCAGAAGCTGATCAAAAGTGATTATGTACGTGATATTGCAGAGCATCCGGAAAAGACTTATACCACCCGTCTGAGAAATAAAGGAAAGATCTATGATTTTGCGGCAGTGGCAAGACAGGATGCGGCAGGTATCCTGATCACATATGCGCAGAAGGAGGAAGTAAATGAGCTTAATGGAGATCTGACGATGGCATCGTTATTTTCTGACTTTCCTTTTGAGATGAATGGAAGTGTTGTGATCTGTGATGATGATAAGGTTGTCAGTACAAACAGACAGGAGCTGACTGCCCGCTCTATAGAAGAAGCAAAAAGTCAGTATAAAAATAAATTTGAGGCAGATGAGAATGGAATTGTCCATCTTCGTTCAGAGACAGGAAACTGGTTCGGACGTCGGGAGAAGATCAAAGACTACGATGCATATATCTTTTTTCCGGAAAGTCAGGTGTACATCACACGAAATATTATATGTGTGATTTATGTGCTGCTTGCACTGCTTCTTTTCTTACTTTATCGGGTGAACAGGAGCAGAACAGAAAAGAGAAGTATCCTTCAGGACCAGAAAAGACTTCGGGTGATCAATGCACTGGGGCATGCATATGCCTCTATTTCTCTTGTGAATCTAAAAACAGAGGAAATCGAAATCCTGAAATCTTCAGGAAATATGAAGCCGGATCAGAATGGGGATATGCTTTTCAAAGCGCATCAGGAAGAACTTATAAGGCAGGTGATTGCAGAGCCATTTCAGAAGGCATACTGGGAATTTGTCGATATAAGTACAGTGGCAAAACGTCTGGAAGAACGTGAAACGCTGAGTTTTACAGCTCGGACAGTGGATGAAAGATGGATGACAATGATCATTGTGCCACAGGGATATGATAAAGATGGGAAATTGTGTACAGTTCTGGTTGCAATCCGTGATGCGACAGAAGAAAAAGAATGTGAGATTGCGCAGGATAGGAATCTGAGAAATGCACTTGCGGCTGCGGAACATGCGAACAGGGCGAAGACTGTGTTTCTGAATAATATGTCTCATGATATCCGCACGCCGATGAATGCGGTCATTGGATTTACTGCGCTTGCGACAACACATATTGATAATAAGGAGCTTGTTCTGGATTATCTGAAAAAAATCCATATATCCGGTCAGCATCTGCTCAGCCTGATCAATGATGTGCTGGATATGAGCAGAATCGAGAACGGTTCCGTACGGATTGAATATACAGTTGTACACCTGCCGGATATCCTGCATGACTTAAATACAATTATACAGGAATCTGTACATTCTAAACAGCAGGAGTTTTATATTGATACACAGGATATACTCCATGAAGATATCATTACCGACAAGCTGCGCCTGACGCAGGTGCTTCTGAATATCAGCAGTAATGCTGTGAAATTTACACCGGTCGGGGGTACGGTTAATATTCGTGTTTCTGAGAAATCATGCAGAAGAGACGGATATACAACAGTGGTATTCAGTGTCAAGGATGATGGAATCGGGATGTCACCGGAGTTCAGGGAGCAGGTGTTTGACTCGTTTACAAGAGAACATACCGTTACGGAAAATGGAATCGGAGGAACCGGTCTCGGAATGGCAATCACCAAAAACATTGTGGATATGCTGGGCGGTACGATTCATGTTGAAAGCGAAGTTGGAAGGGGAACGGAGTTTACGGTTATGCTTGAATGTGAAATATCAGAGATGACTGTGAAGGAGGAACCTGATCCGGAGCAAAGAGAGCCCCTTAAGAATGAGAAGCAGAAAATCCGGGCAGAAATCCAGAGGCGTTATGAAGGGAAGAAAGTTCTTCTTGTAGAGGATAATGAGCTGAACCGGGAGATCGCAACAGCGATCATGGAGGAAATTGGTCTGGATGTGGATTGCGTTGAGGATGGTACAGATGCTGTGAATATCATGTCATCTGCAGAAGGCAGAAAATATAATCTGATCTTCATGGATATTCAGATGCCGAAGATGGATGGATACACCGCAACCCGGGAAATCCGTACATTGAATGATCCGAAATGCGCAAATATACCAATCATTGCGATGACTGCCAATGCTTTTGAAGAAGACCGTAAAAAGGCAATCAAAGCGGGTATGAACGCTCATATTGCCAAACCAATCAGTGTAGATATAATTCTGGAAAATCTGGAGAGAATGCACCAAAACAGAAAGTATTTTAATGAACCTGCTGAGAAAAGTTAAAAACTTTTCAGCAGGTTTTAATTTATCCAAAAAATTACATGCATACTGTCAGAAGTGCTAGTGTAAATATCTGAGCGTTCACGTATAATGTAGATAAACAAAAAATCTTCTCACAAAATTAAGTAAAAAAGAGTCCGAGGAGTACATTAAAAAAGAAAGGAGATGTTTGTATGAGTAAAAAAATGAGGTTGTGGATGGCAGGAACAGTAGGAGTCTTAATGGCAGGCTTTATGAGTGTAAGTGTTTATGCCCTTGAAGAAAAGGATGTTATTGGAACCTGGTATGTAAATGAGCTTTCTATGGGCGAAGGTGCATCCTTTCATCCGGGGGCAATGGGAATGGAAGTGACCGTGGACATTAAAGAAGACGGTAAAATGGAAACAACAAGTTCTGTTTATGGGGAAGAGCCTGAAGTAGATGAATCAGAGTGGAAAATAGAAAATGATAAAATTTTGATGACTCATAATGATCAGACAGGAGAATGTGAGTACAAGGACGGTAAGATAACCTTAACAGCAGATGGAACGACAATGATCCTGAGTCAGGAAAAGGAAGAGTATGAGCCTTATGTGCCGGGCAAACCGGTAGAAAATCCAACCATGAAGGATTTTGAAGGAGAATGGAGCTGTACTCTGATGGAAGCATTTGGAATGCAGATGCCAGTTAATGCTGACTTTACAGGATTTGAAATGAGTATGTCTGTGGAAGACGGAAAGGCTGAAATTATCTTAATAGAGAGCGGAGAAGAGACAAAAGTAGAACTTCAGGGCGACGTGGAAGGAAACGCACTGGTATTAAAGGCTGTAACAGAGGATGAGGCAGGAACTATGTTTTTCAGTCTTGATAATATGAAGTTCAATTTACTGGATGATGGAAAACTGTGTTTGATAGCAGAAGACGATGCAGAGGAATCTGATGACGGCGAAGAAGCAGATGATTCTGAAACAGGTGAAGTTGATTTTTCCGTAAAGACATATTTTGAAAAAATAATTGTTACAGAATAAGGTAAAATACTGCCGCACCATTCCGGTGAGGCAGTATGGGTTTTCAGATAAAAAAGGAGGATAGGGTATGGGATTATTTGATAAGAAAATCTGTGACATCTGCGGAGAGAAAATTGGTTTATTGGGAAATCGAAAACTGGATGACGGAAATCTGTGTAAGGATTGTGCGAAAAAATTTATCACCATGGTTTGAGGAGCGGCGGCACAGTACAGTAGAGGATATCAAACGCCAGCTGGAATATCGTGAAAAAAACCAAAAAAGCGGTAATGGACTTTTGTATAACCCGTCAGATCAATACCAGAAATTACAATGTTTTTATTGATGATAATAAGGGGAATTTTACTGTTGCGCGGAAACTGGATGTTAATGAAAACCCGGACATAGTTCCTTTATCAGCCATTGTACAGTGCAGGGTTGATGTAGACCAACAGCAGCAAGAGGAAACATATACAAAGGATGGAGAAACTGTAAGTTATCAGCCACCGGTATATAAATATGAATTTGATTATACTATGCGTATTAAAGTGAGAACCCAGTGGTTTGATGATATGGATTTTCGCTTGAATACTTTCTCTATAAGCAGTGATAACAGAAGGGAATTGATGGAAGTGGAGCAGACCGCATATCAGATTATTGCGGCACTGACACCAAATGCAGCCGGGATGCAGTCCGGAATGTCAGGAATGAACATGACCGGAGGAATGCAGTCCGGAATGCCGGGAATGAACATGAACGGAGGAATGCAGTCTGGGATGCCGGGAATGAACATGAACGGAGGAATGCAGTCTGGGATGCCCGGGATGAATATGAATGCGGGAATGCAGCACGGGATGTCAGGAATGAACATGAATGCGGGAATGCAGCCTGGAATGACCGGGATGAACATGAACGGAGGGATGCAGTCTGGGATGCCCGGGATGAACATGAATGTGGGAATGCAGCACGGGATGCCCGGAATGAATATGAATGGAGGGATGCAGTCTGGGATGCCGGGAATGAACATGAACGGAGGAATGCAGCAGACGGGAATGTCAGAAACGAACATGACTGGAGGAATGCAACAGAATAACAGTTCGTGGAAATGTCAGTGCGGTGCAGAGAATACCGGAAAGTTTTGTGAATACTGTGGTCAGCCAAGACCGTTTTAAGCAATGGGAAACAGAGTGGACAGGATTGTTCACTCTGTTTGTGATAAAAACTCTGAAAATAGATGATTCTTCTGAAAGCTATATGATAAAATGGTGCTTTATAGTATAATTATTACAAAAATGGATTAGAGCGTATTTGAAAAATCATTCCTGCAAATTGTGACGCACATCTTGCGTAAAGCATTTTTCAAACCCGCTCCGGTAAGAGAGGAACTTTCATGACATACAGTAAAAAGAGGACTCTGTCATATGGAGTGATTCTGATAAGTGTGTTGCTGGCTTATTTCTGCAGGCAGGTGAGAACGGAAAATGTTTTTATGAGAAATCTGGCAGATCAGTGTCGTAGCTGTATTTATCTGGGAATGTACTGTGCCTGGGTGATTTATCTGGGAAAGCATGTAGTACATAAAAAAACGCGCAGATGTCTGACTGCAATTGGCTGTCTGATGGTATTCTGGTTCTTTGTGCGGACAGTAAAATTTCATATTTTTCATGATCCTCTTGGAGAACATATCTGCTGGTATCTATATTATATTCCCATGCTCCTGATTCCGGTTCTGGGTTTGGCAGCAGCAATGTTTTTGGGCGAAAAGGAGGAAGAGAAAACGGTCAGAAAGGTTATAATTTTATTGACCGTGGCAGCGATATTGATCGTAAGTGTTTTTACAAATGATTTGCATCAGCTGGTATTTCGTTTTTCCAAACAGCCCCCATTTTCGGATGAAGATTACAGCTATGGCATTGTTTTTATGGTGATTCAGGGATGGATCTTGATCTGTCTGACAGGGATGGAAATCATTCTGATCAGAAAAAGCAGAATTCCGGGAAAGAAACAGTTCTGGCTGCCGGTGATTCCGGGAATATTGCTTCTGGGGTGGAATATCGGAAATATACTCCGCCTGCCTTTCATCAAAATCATTGCAGGGGATATGACGGCAGTGTGCTGTCTTTTAATGGCGGCAATTTTTCAGGGTTGTATATTATGTGGATTGATACAGACCAATAATCGATATTTTGAATTATTCCAGACTTCCGGAGGACTGGATGCAGAGATTACAGATTGTTCTTTTCAGCGCTATTATCATTCCGGTGATTTTCCAGAGCTGTCGCCTGAACTGCGTAGAATCATAATAGACAGATCATCCGTACAGGAACAGGGAATCCGGATCAACCATATTCCTATAAGGGGAGGACATTTGTTTTGGTCAGAGGATATTTCGGTACTGTTGGATCAGTATCAGGATATTCGGGAACAGCAGGAGGAACTGACGGCCAGAAACCGTCTGTTACAGAAAGCTTATCAGAAAGAGGCTGAGCGGAGAAAGACAGAAGAACAGAACCGTCTGTTAAATATGATACAGAATCAGACCGTCGGTCAGCTGGAATTGCTGTCACAGTTTATGAATGAGCTGGAGCGGACAGAATCGAGGGAACAATATGATCGGATTCTCGGTAAAATTGTAGTTGTTGGTACGTATTTGAAGCGGAGAAAGAATCTGGTGCTGACACAATATGCATCAGATGGAAATCTGCTTACAATGGAAGATCTCAGACAAAGCCTGGCGGAATCCTGTGACAGTTTAAAATTATGCAGGATCCGGGCAGCTTACTACGTGGAAAATGCGGATGTGCAGCTGAATGCAGAGGATATACTAAATGCTATGACACCTTTGAATGGCTTGTGGAACGATTGGTTGATATCATGCAGTCTGTTTTTTACCGTGTGTCGCAGATTGATGATGCTCTGCGGATTTCAGTTCATATTGTATCAGAGGTGGATCTGCGTGGATTCATGTCGGAAAGGCCGGAATTAAAAGTGCAGCAGGAAGATGAAAACGAATGGTTTATCAGATGTATCGTCTTCAGAAAGAGAGGCGGAAGATGATCAGTTTTGTGGAATGCAGTATGGCAATGCAGGATTTTCTGATGATTCTTCTTGAAATCTGTATGATTCTGGAATTAATTCTCCTGCTGGTAAGAATCACCTGTTTTTCCGGGAAAAAGAAAATCGTAACGGCAGTGGCTGTCTTTGCTGTTTCTTTTGTATTTATGGGCGTTCTGATGAATGATCACAGATATTGCCTGGGAGAAAGTTCCTATCAGCCAATGCTTCAGGGTTATCCGGTCAGTGTTTTAATGACGGTGGTTATAGGATTATTGCTTTATCTTTGCTGGGCAATCCGGAGCGAGAAACGCAGATATTATCATTCTCTGTCTTACTGGTCTGTGAACGAGGCTGTGAATGACGTTCCCTGTGGAGTCTGTTTTTCGGATCCTCTTGGAAGGATTGTTTTGTGTAATACCAAGATGCAGGAGCTGAGCAGAATCATGACAGGTTCTTATCTGCAGGATTATGACGCATTAAGGAAAGCAATGAGTGGGGAACCTGAATCGGAAGGTCTTTGCAGATTGAGCAAAGACAGTAATGTGTTTTATTTTCCTGATGGTTCCGTCTGGATGTTTCAGGAATATAGTCTGCAGGAGCCGGATTGTGCAGGATATCTGCAGACAGTGGCAGTTAATGTATCAGAAATTTATTACAATGGTGAAAAAATCAGGGCAAACAATGAAAAGTTGGAAATCCTGAATCATAAGCTGGAGGAAATGTACGAAAAAATCGGAGATAAAATCAGAGAGCAGGAGACGCTTGTCATGAAAATGCAGGTTCATGACAATTTTGGACGAAGCCTTCTGTCAATACGAAGAATACTGGAAAGAAAAGAAGACCCGGATAAAATGGATAAACAGTTGTCTGTATTGAAACATCTGGTTTATATTCTTACCGATTCTGCTGTTGAGAGTATGGAAGAAGTATATAAGGATACGATCAGACATGCAGAAGAGCTTGGAATTTCAGTTCAGATCAGTGGGAACTTTCCCATGCATCCATCTTACAGGCTGCTGACAGACAGGGCAATCCGCGAATGTGTGACAAATTGTGCCAGACATGCCCATGGCAGTACTGTTTGGGTGAAGATAGACAAAAATGCAGATGAATATACTGTTCAGATTACCAATGATGGAGAGGTGCCTGACAAAAATGCGGAAGAAGGCGGTGGTTTATCTGCACTGAGAAAGGCAGCTGAATCAGGAAAATGCAGGATGCAGGTTTCTTTTTCCCCTGAGTTTTGTCTGATATTGAAAATGCCACTGACAGAAAGGATGGGATTCGATGGTACGGATACTGATAGTAGAAGATCAGAAGATCATGCAGAAGTATTTTGAATATATTATTATGCAGGAGCCGGAATTCCGACATGTCCAGACAGTTTCAGATGCACGTGAAGCTGTAAAAATCTGTGATTATTCGGCAATTGATCTTATGATCATGGATGTGCAGACGTTTCATAATCATGATGGACTCAGTGCCGGAAAAGTGATCAGGGAGAAGTATCCCTATACAAAGGTATTGATCGTTACTTCCCTGATCGATCCCAAGGTGCTGGAAAGGGCAAAAAGTGGATGTGCAGACAGTCTCTGGTATAAGGATCACGGGGAAGAGAAATACGGAGTGTGATCCACAGAACCTTAAATGGTGAGCATGTATTTCCGGATATGACGCCGAAGGTGGAGCTTAACTGGATCACAAGCGGCGATATCAGTCCCAGGCAGCTTGAGATGCTCGCCTGTATATCCGTGGAATGTCATATTCAGAGATTGCAAGAGAAATGAAATGCTCTACCTCCGGGGTGAGATGGAATTTCAGGAAATGATCGCCAAGGCAGGATACAGCTGTAAAGAAGATCTGATAGCGGCTGCACTGGAAAGTAAGCTAATCGTAACTACGTTAAAATAGCAAGCTGATAAACTACGAAGTTATTCTATTATGAGCAGAAAGCGAAGCGGAGTGCAAATATCCGCTTGATAAGAAGGGAGATGAGAGTATGAAAAAATATTCGATTGCTGTATGTGTTTGTGCGGTACTGTTTTCTGTTGGTATCCATGGCGGAGGTATGAGAGAAGTATTTGCCAGAGCACCTGGGGCAGATGAGAATCTGGCAATTCTGCAGGACATTATCAGGGAAAATGAATGTCAGGCCGGAATGGCATTTCTGGGATATACCTATGAAGGTGCAGAGGCAGCAGAGATACTTGAATATACCAGACAGGGAGAAGTGGCAGCTGCGTATCCTTTTTTACAGGATGGAACAGTGGTTGATGCAGGGGGATATGAAATTTATGCCATTGTCCCGGGGGATGATTGCAGGGTCAGCGTTTATCCGGCTCAGCCTACGGAAGAAGGGGAATATCTGGATGATCTGAACGCCCCATATTATACAGGGAAGGAGAATGAAATCATTATCCTGCGCTGCAATGTGAGTGAGATTCATTCCAATGTGATGGTTTCTGTACAGAAGCAGAATATGAGTATACAATACCATCCTATGGTGTCGTTAAAGGATGGACATCTTGCAGCAGAAACCCACTGCTATGATTTCTCCATATATTATAATTGGGATGAGTATGATCCGGAATATAATCCCGTGTATGAGTCAGAGTACGACCAAGAGTGTAATCCGGAGCATGATTCAGCATTGAATATAAAGATTGCCAGAGAACAGCTTTCTGAGACAGATGAAGTCAGCTATTACCTTGGTCTTGGGATGTCTCTGTGGTATACAGGCACTGAGGAGTACATTGAAGGAAGAAATTGTCCGGTATTTGTTCTGGGAACGGATCATGAGGATCATTTTACAAAAGAACATTATTATGCAGTAGGAGACAATGTGGTTTATTATTATGATCCGTCAGGTGATGCATGGCTTCTGCTGGGGGCAGGCTGACAGAAGCTTCACCAATATATTATAGAATTTTGATTAATCAGAGAAAGAGGAAACAGACATGAATGATTTTTGACAGAAAAAAATAAAAAAGCAGGGGGTTGGGAAAACTGAAGTGGGTTCTTTGTGGCTTCTGCATACTTTTATCCCTGGGAGCTATTGGTGCATCGGAGAAGTATATTGGTGAAGGACGCTGGGGAATGGCAGCAACAGAGATCCTGCTCTGTCTGTTATTTTTTATATCCGACTTTCAGGGAAGTTCAGAAAGCATTACGGAAGAAAAAAAGCCAGGGAAATTGCCTGCTGGTTTGAATCTTATGCCCAGAATACGGTCTCATTTGAGAAACTTGAGCAGGAACTGGGAAAAGGCGCAGTAAAAAAACTGGAAAAATTTATTGCCAGGGGATATATCCGGAATATCCAGATAGACAGAGAAGGAAATTATATTATGATTACTGCACCAAACAGACGTGTAAATGAAAAGATTTATATTACAGTTACCTGTACCAGCTGCGGTGCAAAGAATCAGGTAATAAAAGGACGTCTGAGCAATTGTGAATATTGCGGACAGCGTCTTAACTCATGATAAAAGCTCTATGAGTGAGAGGAGGAAAATGGTTATGTAACTAAAGGAAGGATTCAGAAAGGAGAAAGCTATGAAAAGTTTAAAAAGAGTGATGCTTCCGATTGTATTTTGGTGTGTTTGTCTTTTGTGTGCATGTGGTGAGAAAAAGCCTGAAGAAGCAGCGCCCACAGCAACTCCTGCACCTACGGTAACCCCCACACCGCTGCCGGAGTATAAAGAATATGATTATGCGGAGGGGAAATTTACGGTTACTCTTCCCTATGAAGCAAAAGAACCGACAGAAAAAGAGGGGTATCTGGAATTTACAGATCCGGACGGGAAATGGACAATGACACTTGCTCCCATAACAGCAGGACAGATTTCTAATCGCATTACGGAGCTTGAATATGCACAGAATGCCCGCGGAGGAGGAGCAAAGCAGGTAAAAACAGAAGAAACCACCATCAGCGGTATGAATGCAATTGTATTCAGCTCTAATCTAGATGAAGCTAAAAATGGACCGGATCAGACTGCAGTATATCTGGGAAGCGGAGAATATGCTGCAATTCTGAAATATGAGGATCATTATGTGGGAAACTGGGATGGTCTGAAGATTGAAGTAAAAACAACAGGGCGTTTTGATGATATCTATACTGTGATGGAAGATAAGCTGATACAGACGGTGATGAAGGGAATAAAATTCCAGGAAGGAATTGAGTATGAAGAGGTGACTGCCAAAGGAATTTCCGTGAAATTGCCAACTCGGTGGCAGGGCAGAGAATATGCAGAGTTCTTTGTGAATGGAAAGATCCACTGTGCTTATGAGGGTAACCTGAATATTCAGATCGTCCACTTCCCGGATGCAAAGAAAAATGCAGAAAGAAAGGCAGACGGAGAAATAAAAGAAACAGATGTGGGAGAAAACCATTACTATGTGGCATGCCGCAGGGAGGAAGGAGACATTACTCTTTACAGAGATCTGACAGATCAGTATATTTTAAGCATACTGGTGAGCATTCCTGATTGTCCGGAAGAAGAACTCTGGAAATTCCTGGACAGGGAAGAGATGAAAACATTGCTGGAAAGTCTGGAGATTGACCTGGAACAGCTTGAGGAGGAACAGCAGGATAATGGCGGCTATGAGAAAAATGGCTATGAGGAGCTGAGTGGTTATACAGGAGAAGGAACGGAGCTTGTTCTGCCTTCCAGCATTGAAGACACGGTAATGAATGGTGTTGCTAGACTGGCATTTAAGGATAATACAAAGATTAGTTCTGTTGAAGTTCCAGAGGGAATGCGCTATATTGATGTTTCAGCATTTGAGGGCTGCACCGGTCTGAAAAAAATAATACTTCCGGATTCTCTGACCTGGATTGGAGGCTACGCTTTCTCAGGCTGTACCAGTCTGGAAACTGTGGTTTTCGGTAATCAGGCAGTAGAAATTGAAGGATCTGCATTCAGAGATTGTGTAGCTTTGAGAGATGTGGAACTGCCTGCCAGTGAAAATTATCTTTGGGATTCCGCTTTCAGTGGGGCAGGAGCCGGGGGATATATACATATAGGAGATGGTTCAACAGTAAAAGGCTGTTGCTTCATGGACACTGGATTTGAGGAAGCTGTCTTTGGAAAGAAATGTATTTTCGAAGGATTCGGAACCTTTTCCGGATCAAAAATCAAAAGATCACATTGGGTGAAGGGATAACGGAATTACCGTCAACATTTGCTTCCTTCTGCGATAATCTGGAGCAGGTAGATATGCCGGAAAGTCTGACGAAATACCGGATGACTGTTTTTCGGCAAGTCCAAAGATGGAAAAAGAATCAGTAGATTTATCAGATGTGCTCAATCAAAAATAGCGGCG
>ENA-OQDT01001388-OQDT01001388.1-human-gut-metagenome-genome-assembly--contig:-NODE-1388-length-14163-cov-3.106013_pt1 | contig 14163 bp, 13 predicted proteins | sample MGYA00242786_ERZ504617 | MGnify/ENA primary metagenome ERZ504617 (study PRJEB26092, sample SAMD00036337) | human gut metagenome | host: Homo sapiens | study: EMG produced TPA metagenomics assembly of...
GTGACGGTCTGGGGGCGGTATTCCGGTACAGCCGTGCGTCCGGCATCGTTCCCGTCAGGCCGCGCAGGGGAAGCGTCTGCTTGGAGAAGCGTTTGGAAAGGATGGTTTTCGGGCAAGGAGGAGGCCACCCGTTTCAGGGCTTTGGTGATTTCCCGGCAGGCCTGTGCCGGTTCTATGCGTCCGTAGACGAAGAAGACCATCCGGTCGGGACGGTACAGCCGCCGGGCGAAACGTTGGATGTCCTCGCTGCGGAATCCGCGCAGGCGTCCGGCTTCGCCCAGGATGTTACGTCCCAAGGGGTGCCCGCAAAAGATAAGGTTTTCGAAATCATCGAAAATCAATTCAGAAGGCGAATCGTTGTAGCTTTCTATTTCGTCGATGACCACCTCCACCTCTTTGTTCATCTCCGTTTGGGGATAGGTGCTGCCCAACACGATGTCGGCCAACAGGTCCACGGCACGTGCGAAGTGTTCTTTCAGGAAAGCCGTATAGTAAATGGTTTCCTCTTTGCCCGTATAGGCGTTCAAGTCCCCTCCCACGCTTTCCATGCGGTTCAGGATATGCCACGAGCGGCGTCGGTGCGTCCCTTTGAAAGTCAGGTGCTCGCAAAAGTGTGCCAACCCGTTTTCGTCAGGCAGTTCGTCGCGCGTGCCGGCATCGACGGCAATGCCGCAATATACCACGTCCGTAGCCGAAGGGGCACAGATGACGCGCATGCCGCAAGGAAGGGTATGGGTATAGGGAACAGCCGAAGCGGGAGAATTTGTTGTCATGTCGTTATGCTTTATGTTTAGCCGCACAAAGTTACTGCAAACCACGGGAAGGAAAAGGAACGGGCCGTTATTTGCATAAATCGCTCCCACTCGGCAAGCTTCGGGCAAGCTCGGTCTGCGCTCGCTTAATCGCGATTTTCCTTTTATTCCGTTTGCAGTCCGCAGTTGTCCGTCCGGTATTTACTATCGGCAAGGGGAAAGTGCCTTTGGGCTTTCCCCTTGCCGGAAAGTTTTATGTTTTGCTTAAAAGAACAGTGCCATGCGGTAGACGGCAAAAGCCGTCACGTAGGCCAGTACGGTGGTGTATGCCGCCGTAAAAATGGCCCACTTCCATGTGCCGCTTTCCCCTTTGACGGCTGCAATCGTGGCCAGGCAAGGGAAATAAAGCAGGGCGAAGACCATGTAGCTCAATGCGGCTTCGGGTGTGGTGTGTTGGCTCAGTATTTGTGCCAGACGGGTCTGCGAAGCGTCTTCGGTGGTTTCCGGTTCCGCGTCTTCGGCCGCGCAGTTGTACAGCACTCCCAGTGTGCTGACCATCAGTTCTTTTGCACCGACACCGGCTATGATACCTACGCCCATTCGCCAATCGTAACCTAACGGACGGATTACCGGTTCGATGGCATGGCCTATCCGGCCCATGTAGGATTGTTCCTGTTGTTCGGCTTCTGTCAATTCACCGTTTCCCGTGGGGAAATGTCCTAAAGCCCAAATCACGATGCTGGCCACCAAGATGATGCCTCCCATCTTACGTAAGTATTGGCGTCCTTTCTCCCACGTATGGCGGCAGACACCGCGTGAACTGGGCAGGCGGTAAGGAGGGAGTTCCATGACGAAATGGCTTTCATACCGACGCATGAAGATCTTGCTGAATACCCATGCTACAAACAAGGCCATACCCGTCCCGAACACGTAAAGGCAGAGCATGACGGTGGAGGCGTTTTGGGGAAAGAATGCCCCGGCAAATACTACATACACCGGAATGCGTGCGCTGCATGAAATCATCGGAGTGACCAGCATGGTAATCATACGGCTTTTGGGATTTTCTATCGTACGGGTAGCCATGACGGCCGGTACGTTGCATCCGTAACCCATCAGCATGGGGATGAAGGATTTGCCGTGCAGTCCCAGCCGGTCGAACAACGGGTCGGCCAACATGGCGGCACGTGCCAGATAGCCCGAATCTTCCAATATGGAGATGAAGAAATAAAGAATCAGGATGTTGGGCAAGAAGACAATGACGCTGCCCACACCGCCTAATATGCCGTCGCAAACCAAAGCTTGCAGCGTGCCTTCGGGCATTTGGCTCTCGCAAAGGGCGGTGAGCCATGCCACACCGTTGTCTATCCAGTCCATGGGATATTGTCCGATGGTGAACGTGACCCAAAAGATGAACCACATGATGGCCACGAACAACGGATAGGCAATCCAGCGGTTGGCCAGCAGTCGGTCTAACGTTGTGGTGACTTGATGGCTGCGTCCGTGTTTTTTAATGTAAATGCCGTCGAGTATTTGTCCGATATGGGAATAGCGTTCCACATCTTCGTGTTCGCGTTCGGGGCACGGACAGGCCGTGTCGCTTCCGTTGTCTGCGTCCATATCTTCCGGATGAGCTCCTTTTCCGCTACAGTGGGTACAGTGCTCCGGATCGTTGCAGCAGGCGGCCTCGTGGGTATGTCCTTGTATGCCTGCACGGTGAAGTGCAATATGTTGGTCGGCCAGTTCGATGGCTTTTTTCAGCAGGGTATCGATACCGATGCGCTTACGGGCTACGGTAGGGTAGAGAGGCATATCCAAACGACGGCTCAGTTCTTCGATGTCGAGTGTACTTTGGCTTTCTTCAAACTCATCATACATGTTCAAGGCTCCGACGAGCGGCAGGTTCCGTTCCTTTAGTTGCATGGTGAGCAACAGATTCCGTTCCAGATTGGTTGTGTCGAGCACATTGATGACGGCGTCTATCCGGCCGCTTTCCAGTTCGTGTGCCACATACGCTTCTTCTGGACTGAAAGCGCGGATAGAGTAGGTTCCCGGCAGGTCGACCAGACGGATTTTCCGACCCTCGAAGACCATTTCCCCGACCACGCTGCTGACGGTCACTCCGCTGTAATTACCGGTACGTTCGTGTCCCCCCGAGGCTGCATTGAAAAGTGAGGTCTTGCCGCAATTCGGATTACCGACCAAAGCTATCGTAATCACTCCGGCTTCGGCCGGCGTGTGGGTGGTGATACGGTGTTTGGACGGACCGCAACTGGGGCATCCCGTGTGGGGGGATGGCGGCACGACGGTTCCGTTTCTTCGTTGATGCCGGTCTGAACGGAGCTTTCGATTCGGGAGGTCTGTGGGGATGCCTGTGGACGGGGTTGGGGCATCCGTTTCCTGCACCGGAGATGAAGCATCCGCTTCTCCCGGAACGGTGACTTGAATTTTTTCCGCTTCGCTTTTCCGGAGTGCGATTTGCCCACCCATCAATTCAAAGACGATAGGATTCCCCACGGGAGAACAAAACAACTTCTTGACTTTTTTCCCCGTAACAAACCCCATTTCGCTCAAGCGGGCTCTGAAGGCTCCGCTGCCTTCTATGTGCGATATCATCACGGTTTCGTTCGTGTTGACATCCGATAATCTCATCATTACTACTTATATATAATTATACAGCGTGCAAAAATTTACTTGCATTTTCCGGCTTGTGCAATACCTGATAGTGGTGATTTTGTTAAGAATTGGCATAGCTGTGCATGCCGCCAAGCAGATAATTGACTCCGAAGTAGGTCATCAGGACTACGGCGAAGGCAAAGACCATATAGCCATGGAATACCCATGGACGTTGGAAACAGGGCAGACTGTTACGGTGGAAAGAGATGCCGTAAATGATGAACGCCGCAAGTGCCCACACTTCTTTCGGATCCCACGACCAGTAACTGCCCCACGACACGTTGGCCCATACGGCTCCCAACACAATGCCTATGCCCAACAGGAAAGTGCCCGGATATAACAGAAGGCGGCTCAACAAGGTGAGTTGTTCGATTTGTTCTCCCGTAACCGGCGAAGCGGTGTTTTTTTGTTTCCCTATCAGGCACAAGGCCAGGATGCCGTTCAGAAAGGTGAAAGCAAAAAGGCCGTATGAAATCATGATGAGCGACACGTGCCAACTCAGCCACGGGGATGCCAGTACCGGCATGAGAGGCGTAATTTGCGGGTTCATCTCGCCCAAGTAGGCCACGAGCAGGGTGAATCCGGAAAGCAGGAAACCGAAAGGCCGGGTGAAAGGGAACCTCCGTTGAAGCAGGCAGGCGGTCAGGAGGACGGCCAAGGCGACGAACTGCATCGTTTCGTATCCGTTGCTCAGGGGGAAGCCGTCTCTGATGTAACCGCGCAAGGTGTATCCTGTGGGCATGGAATAGGGGTGGTGAGGCAGAGGGCTGTGCCCCATACCCGTCGGCTTACGGCTTTCTCCTTACGGCCCGTCAGTATCCTGAACATGAATAATCCGAAGGCGGCAAAGCCTAAAGTGAGGTTGGCCATGAACAGGATTTTGCTGAAGGGAATACGGTTGTACCACAGTTCGGCGTTGACTTTCTGGCTACTGAGATGTGGAACGTCGGGCGGCAGCGGACGGACGACGCGTGCCTTTGCCGGAGCATGAGGATGAGTCCTACTTTTTCGTCCGTCTCCTGTATGGCCCGAGCCAGTTTGCTCCGGTTGCCTTGTTCGCGTTGCCATAAAGGCTGCAACTTGTATTGTGTCCCGTCGAACAAATGATTGAGCGAGGCATATTCTTCTTTCAGGCCCAAAGCGGTGCGCAACTCCTGATTTTTGATGCGGATAATGGGGGTGCGGTTCCATTCTTCGGGGTAGAGCATCCAACTGCTCACCACCTGTTCCGGGGTGATTCCGTGGAAGGTTGGCCGTCCGTATACTTTTTGTACGAAATCCCGTGCAAGTGTGTTGAACGGGGCGACGCGGTCGTTGTAGACCACTTGTTGGATAGCCAGACTGTCGGCTTGTATCCGCTTGACTACGGGCAAGGCCGGGTCGGCTTTCAGTTGAAAGCCCCAAAACAAGGTTATCAGGAACAGTCCGCCTTTCCGAATCAGCGGATGCCTTAACAGACGGCGGAAACCTCCGTCCCGGGCGCACAGCAGGAGCAGGCACCCCAACCCCAACTCAGGCAGAAACCGGCATAGGTGATGCCCGTCCCCCAAGGGTCATAGTTTACCGAAAGCCAACTGCCTTCCCCGTCTTCGTCGTAGGAAGACTGGTAAAAACGGTACCCTTGTGCAGAAAATATCCGGTTCATGGAAACAATTGGCCGGGCAAAGATGTCGCCGTCGATATGTTGGCAGGAGATTTGGCTCACGTAGTCGGCAGGAGCTTCCGTGCCCGGATAATATGCTATACGGAAGCTGTCCAAACGCATCATGAAAGGCAGGCGTGCCACTTGTTTCCTTTCGTTGACATATTCTCCTGTAGGTTGGCCTTTACGCAAGTGCAGTATGCCTTTATGTCCGGTAAAGGCGGTGGTGAGCGCTCCGGTGAATATCACGCCGAAACTGAGGTGAAGGATGAGAAGCGGAAGGTTTTTCCACATTTTACGGTGTGCGAAAAGTGCGGCCGAAGTGACCACTACGGTGGTCCATAACAGTTTGAACCACCAAGTGCCGTAAACGTAGGTTTGGACAAAAGGCGTGTCGTGGGCATCTTCCACAAACGTGGATATGCCGATGCCTGCGGCAGCCAAAAAGAGTAGTATAAAGGGGACAGGCTTCATGATGTAGGGAGAATATACCGGATAAGTCCTTAAAAGTCGCGATACTTTTCGTTGCAATGCTTTTTCACGGCAATACACTCCATTTCGATAAGCCATGTAGGCCGGCATACCGGTGCCAAAGTGATGACTTTCGGCATGTCGGGGAATCGTCGGTCGAACATCTCTTTCACGGTCTGGTAGTCGCAGATATCGCGCAGGTAAACGATGATTTGCATGACATCATCGAAAGATGCGCCGCCTTCTTCAAGCAGGACTCCTACATTTTCCCACATGCGTTCGGCTTGTTTCACGATGTTGCCCACATGCACCACCTCCCCTTTGTTGTTGATGCTGGCCGTGCCGCTGATGAACACATGGGCACGGTCGCCGTATTCCATGACGGTACCTCGCTCGAAGGTTACTCCGTATTCGTAAGTAGGGTTCAGGTGGGTGGGGGCGTACAAATAGCGTTGCTGTGAGGGCTCAAACCCCGTAAGGGCATACGTTCCCATCTGTACCAAAGCCCGTGTATCCGCAGGCAGTCCGCCGATGCCCGTGCTGCTGATGTAGTGGGTCCGTTCGGTGAGTCCTTGCTCGGCGAAGTTTTCCTTACGTGCTTTCACCATGCCGGCGTATTGGGTGTCTACATCGCGTACGAAAAACCACGTACGGATGCAGTTGCCTGCCAACGTGGCGTTGAAGCTTTGTAAGGTCTCCTCGTAACTGATGAGCAGGGATTCTGTTTGCCAGGCCGAGTCGCCCTTGTGTTCGTGCATGCCCATCTTCCATAAATGGCGGTAACCGTTGTGTTCCGCCACGATGACACCGTTTACATTGGCTACTTTACTGCCTTTTTGCAGATATAGCCACACGGCCACCTTGCTGCCGTCAAGCGGTGGCTGTTGGATGACGGACACGGAACAGTCCGCTTCTTCCTTCATCAAAGGCTGTTGGTTGGTCGAATCGCTAAGGAAGTACCGTTTCAGGATGACATCGGCACCCATGACCTGTGGCAACTGTAACAGCCGTTTTTCTCCTTCGTAGATTCGTTTGAGTTGGCCGTCGAAGAGTTCGGCTTTCGGCTCCACATGCAGCATGGCGTGGAACTCTTCTATTTTACCTTGTGGGGCAAAGGCGGATATTTCCGCAGTTACGCCCAAATCTTCCCAATATACTTTGCTTTTATCCATGTTATTTCTATTTTTTGGCACCTGCATTAATCCATTCGTCTATGAGCCGCAGGTCGGTTGATGATGTTATCATATTCTCGTGGCTGAAACCTAAGCCGAGTTCATTGCCCGGATTGATTACCTTATGCAAGATGCTTTCCTCGGCGTTGCCCGGAATGACACGTATGCCACCGGCAACCTCTGTGGAGGGTTGGTTTACAAGGTTGGCATGGCTCTTGTCGGCCGTCAGGTAAAGTCCGGCTGCAGGAGAGGTACTTCCCCCGTGGCACTGTGCGCAAGTCTTGTCGAATATGTTCTCTTGTATGGCCGCATACATGTGGGCATCCACCTGTCCGGCTTCCATGTAGAGTGTGTCTCCCGAAATCGAGGCCGCATCCAGGCTTTGATACGTCAGGACGCGTTTGCGCAACCGGTTGGTCACACATAGCTCGATGGTTTTCACCTCGCTCCCGATGTTAGGCAGGGTGAGGCTCACGTTGCTGTTCGCGTCGGGGCTGACGAGCACTTGCGTGGTCGCGTACGTCGCTGTCTCCGAACCCGGCCAATACAAGTTGGTAATATTCCGGCCAACTGTCCGCACCGGTGATGTGACCGGTCAGTTTGGCCGTAAAACCGGTATGCGTAGCCGTGTGTTCCTTCCGTGGGATGGAGCCGTCGTCGCAGGCGGTGAGTCCCATTGCTACAGACAGGAGAACAAATATACCATAGTTTTTTTTTCATTGTAAATTCTTTATCGGCTGAATTAACGAATATTAGAAAGAGTATTGCAACTGTATGGTGCCTGAGTGCTTGGCCAGCCCAAGGTCGTCGTTATCACGGTCGATTTGCGTGTCGTGTCCGGTGCGTCCGATGAACTGATACATAGCTTGCAGTTTCAAGTTGCAGTTCTTGAAGAAATAATTGCATCCTACGGCCGGCATGTTGAGGAAACCATTCGTGTCTACGCCGTTGCGGTTAAAGAAGTCGTAACGTGCGGCAACCTGTATGCGGGGAGCCACGAAATAACCGCCTTGGACGTAGCCGCCCAAGAAATCGTAAGTCTTGTCTATCTTTTGCCGGTCGGTGAATCCCACGTGCATGTAGTAGGCTTCGGCTCCGATGTAAAGCTTGTTCTTCAGCATGGCAAACTCCAGTCCGGCGCGGGTGTCGTTGGTACTTTCGCTCTCGCTTTCCACATTCAGGTTGGCACTTGCGCCTAACATCCATTTGTCTTCGTGCAGACGGTCGGGGTTACCCTGCGTGGCGGGCATGATACCTTTCGGCATGAAAGTGAAACGTCCGGCATAGAGTAGGGACGGGATGTGCCAGTCATCGCTGATGGTTTTCGTAGCCGTGTTGACCGATGCGCCGGTACCGTTGAAGATTCCTATTTCATATCCGAACTTATTGGCCGCAAAACCGTGGATTTCCACGCCGAGGTCGAATCCCGTCCCGATGTTCGGTGTGACGGCGTTCAACGAATAAGGCATGATGACAGCCGCAGTCAACGAAGTCGGGAGTGTAGGCATCATGGTTTCGCCCAACGTCGTCAGGTAACCGTGGGAAAAGGGTGTCTTGAATTTACCGATACGTACGGCAAAAGCTTCTTTCATAGCCACGTCGATCCATGCCTGCTGAAGGATGGTTCCTCCACTGGCAGCCGCATTGATGGAGAGGTTAAACGAAACCTTGCCCCACGCCTTTCCAGTGAATCCGAGTACGGCGTACGGCACGGCAAACCCTGAATTGGCCAAGTTGTCTTGGTTGTAAGCCTTGTCCAACCCTTCGTCGTCGTACCAGTTGATGTGTGCGGCAGTCTGCACCAACAGGTAAGGTTTCGAACACAAAGTCGGCTTTCTTCGTCTGGATGGAGAACCCTTCGCGTCCGGCCAGGGACACCACGCCGTTTTCGCTGCCCTCTTCATATTGTGCCATGGCGGCCAGAGGGAGAGCCGCCAATAGGGTCATCGCAAATAGTTTTTTTCATTGTTTTCTGATTTTTTTCTTTGTTTGATGCTTGTTCTGTCAAGAGGCTTTCGTCGTCTTGTTATAAGGATTGCAGGAATCGGATGAGTGCCGCACGGTCTTCTTTCTTCATCTGTTTGAACAGGTTTTTCGAGGCTTCCCCTTCTCCGCCGTGCCACAAAATGGCTTCGGTAAAGTTACGGGCGCGTCCGTCGTGCAAGAAGTAAGTGTGACCGTTGACCTTTTCCTGTAGCCCGATACCCCAAAGCGGGGTGGTGCGCCACTCATTGCCGCGAGCTAGCCCGCTTACGTAATTGTCGTTCAATCCTACACCCATGATTTCGCTTCCCATGTCGTGAAGCAGGAAGTCGGAGTAAGGGTGGATGGTCTGGCTGCCCAACCATGTCAGTTGCGTACCTAACAGCAAGGTGGAACCACGGGGTTGGGTATGCAGCGTGACGGTATGGCATAAGTGGCATTTGGCTTGGTAGAACATCTCTTCCCCGCGTTTTTACCGTCGGGGCATCTACGTCGCGACGGGCCGGTACGCCAAGCCCCTGCATGTATAAGTCCACATCCTCCATTTCTTCCGCGCTGATGTCCAACTGGTCGTATGTCAGTCCCATCATGCTTCCGTCCTGCATCTGGAGCTGTCCTTCGCAGATTTCTTCCGGATAGCGGCTGTTCGTGACACCCAAGTCACTGCTGAAGCCAAGCTCCACGGTCAGGTCGGCATGCTGTGCTTTGTTGCCGCTCAGCCCTAATTGCAGTTTCCCTTTTTCCGTGATATAGTTGGCGCGTCCGCTGATACCGTATTCCGGGTAGTTGCTCTTCGCGGCCAGTTGTTCTATTTCGTGGCGGTCGATGGCCATCATCGGCCCCATGCCGACATGGCGCAACGGGATTCTGACAGTGCAGAACAAGTCTTCGGGCGCGATGCTGTCGGCATACCATTCGCTGATGCTGTATTCGGGATAGCATAGTTCGTAGTATTCCCCGTCGGGGAATGCCCCTTTTTCGTAATGCCATTTGACGTTCAGCTTGCCTTCCGGTTTAACACCGTAAATGGCTTGGTCATGAAGTACGCGTCCGTAGTTCTGGAAAAATGCGCCGTTCTTGCGGCTGATGTACACCAACATGGAAGAGAAACCGTAAGAGCCGCTTCCCCCTTCGCCGAAGCTGCCTCCACCGTTCCATAATTCCGGTTTCGTGCGCCCGGCATTGCGGTGGCAGCTTCCGCAGGAATATCCTGCATAGACCGGACCAAGACCTCCCGAGATGGTACGCGTGTCGTCGTACAGCCCGTCGCCGTCGCGGAAGCGCATGGCATAATCGGGGTCGGCATCAATCCAGTCGGCCTGCGTGTCATAGGCCACGGAACTGTTGAGGAAAATGGTAGAGATTCCGGCCGAAAGGGCGTAACCTTGCGGGATTTCCACGTTCCTCACGTCCAATCCGTCGCCGTCACAAGCGGCGAGGCTAAAGGCTAAGGAGAACAGGGCTAAATATTTTACAGTATGGTTCATTGTGATATGTCTGTTTTTTATAAGTCTTTTTTATACCACATAAGTGAAGACAACCGTTGTGAGGACTGTCTCCACTTTTACACTTATACAGTGCGGTTATGAGTTGGGTTTACTGTGCGGCAACGGTACGCGGGTTACCATCCTTGAACAGCAGGAACTCCAAGGTGTGGAAGCCTCTTACCTCTTGTGAGGCTGTGATTTCTTCTTCCGTGTCACCGTCTTCCCAGTTCAGGTCGTCGAAATTGCCAGACTCCAATATGTTGACGATGGCAACCTGGTCCAAAGGCCAACTATCCATGTTCGGGTCAAGACCGAGGATGTCTACCGGACCGAACAAGAAAGCTTCGCTTTGCTCCCACGGAGTACGTGCGACTAACCAAGCATCGCAGGCTGCCTCGAAAGTAGCGTCGCTCGGATTGTTGTAGAAGTTCTGGACGGCAGCGCAGAGGGCGGTGTTCTTTTCTTTCAAGTCCTTGTAAGTAGGCAACACCACCTTGTTCACAAAGCCGTTGGCTACGCTGTCCATTTCCGCGTAGGTAATGGTTCCGTTTGCGTATGCTGCCTGAATGGCACCTTTTAATTCTTGGGTGAGCGTTATCCCTAAGGCGACACAAGCCGATTGTGCCACAGGTACCTTTGCGTCACCGATATTGTTACGGAACGGTTGCGGGATTGGCAAGGATAGCATTCTTAGTACTTTCGATTTCGTTGGCAATCTTCGTGTTCAACGCAGGATTGATTTTTTTGTACCAAGTTATACAATGAGTACTGGCTAACCGTGCTGTCTATGCTGTTGAAGTAAGAGTTACGGATGGAACGGATGTTATTGGAGTAGTCGTCGCGTGAATGGAAGCTATACCAAGATTCCACGGCGTAAAGGGCCTCGGTCTGCTGTCCGGCCGTCCATTTGTTGTAGGGGTCGCCGATTTTGGAGTTGCCCACCTCGTCCGTGATTTCCACGCACTTGTCGATAATCTGTTCGATACAGCTCAATGCGGAAGTGTAAGTACCGCCGTTGTGTTCTATGAAAGTCTTTTTGAAAGCTTCTCCGCCTTGGAACGAAGTCTCCCAACTGTCATAGAGGGTCGTGGCATCCTTCTGCAACAGCTTGGCTACTTGGAGTGAGTAGTTGCGCCAACTGGCGGCGTTTTCCGGAGTATAGTTCAAATTTGCGGCAGCGTCGAACTTTTCGTCAGGCTTCGGACCGCCATTGTTGCCATCGTCGTCGCTGCAAGAAGCGGCTGTGAGACTTGTAAAGGCCATTCCCATCAGGAATAAGGCTGAATAGAAAAATTTCTTTTTCATGACTTGATTTTTTTTGATATGATTTGAAATGATATAGTCTCTTGTTATTTGCTCCAGAACCAACCTACATAGGCCACGCCAATGGCAAATTCATTTTCGCTGTTGTATTTGCCGCTGCCGATTTTACGGGTCGTGTAGTCTGCTTTGAACACCAGGTTCGGCAGGGCCTTCCAGTTCAGGCCGGCTGTCCACATGCTTACTTTTTCTCGGTCATCGGCTCCTTGACGGGCGATTACTTCTTCCTGTGGGTTGTAGTATTCATATCGGGCGAACGGGTAGAGGGCAGGGCATTTGGGAGTGCCTGCTATGCCCTGTAAGTTCAAGCCCAACTCTGTGCCGTAGCTCACTGCCTTCTTGGCGATAGGGACGGCACGGGTATAAGGGCTGTTGTTTCCTAAATTCAGGTTGGCTTGGCTCAGCTTGTCGCTTTTGCCGAGATTGCCGAAGATACAATTTCCACGGAATGTCAGGAAGCGGTTGATGTACTGTGCATCCACCGTATATATCCTTACCGGGATATCGCCGTAACTCGTGTAAGTCGTGGGCTTGTCTGCATTGGCACCTATATTGTTGCAGAAATACCATGAACCTCCCACGCGCAGGCCCGGTACTCCCCGATAATCTACACGTGCCACGTAGGCCGGTGAGGTGAAGTTGTCGTACTCGAAGATGCTGGTCTTGCCGCTTCCGGCCCACGTCTTCCGGTCGAAACCATTGGCGTTGAGGCCGGTCACTACCATAGCCTGGTAGTCGAACGTAGCCCATCCCTTACCTAGCGTACCGAACAATTCAAGACCCGTTTCATGCCAAGTGGAGGGGATGATTTTCGTTTCCCCTTCCGGGCGGCTCGTTCCGAAGAAATTGACGGGTTCGTGGTGGGAATTGGTCAAGCCGACAGGCACGATCAAGTGGCCTACCCGCATGTTGATTTCCGGAAGGATGAGGCGCGTGATGTGGAATTGTTCCAAAGCCACTTCGCCGCCTTTTTCTATTTCCGTTTCGTAATCGCCGTTTTCGCTGTTTTCTAGTTCGTAGGCTGCTCCCGTTCCTCCGCTTTCAAATTCGATTTCGGCTCCTAACACCCATTGGGGAGCGAACTTATAATCGAAAGCGACCACGAAGCGAGGAATGGAAATGGTGTTTACGGTTCGTTTTGGTATTTCCTATCTTGTTGCCCCAATAACGGTTGATGCCGTAGTCTTTGAAGTTGGCTACCATTTCTCCATATCCGCCCACGCGGAATTTCTCGTAAGTGTCGTTGTCACCGGTTTCTTCTTGGGCAGAAACGCTTCCGAACGCTATCAGGCAACCCAAGGCCGCAGCTAAGACAAATCTCTTCCTTTCCATGTTTTTATTGCTTTTTTTTATCTTTTTACCCTTTTCTTTGTTTTGACGCTGCAAAGTTACCGGGTTGGTTAAAAAACAACAATACACAAAAATGGGCAATCTCATTTGAGGGGGGATTAGGGCGGCATACCTACATGAGGTGTTTTTTACCTAATATTTTTTGATAATACTCAACTATAGCGATTTGTCAGGGTCGTTTTTTTTTTCCGTTCTTTGCAAGAAGTTTAACGATTTAAGGTATCATGTCTGAAAAATATAAAGAGACCGACCGTATGGGAGATAATCATTTGCGATGATTACCGCATCTTGCAGGTGATTAGTCGGTTCGGGCTTACGTTAGGGTTTGGCGACCATACGGTGAGCGAAACCTGTTTGGCGGCGGGAGTAGATGCCCCCACTTTTTTGGCAGTGGTGAATTTCATACGTTCCAACGGGCGGACGTCGAATCTGTCCGATATTGTGGAGTCTTTGTCGCTCACGGCGTTAATGAACTACCTTCGCCGTTCCCATGATTACTTTGTGAAGTTCCGTTTGCCGGCCATCCGGCGCAAATTGATAGAAGCGATAGACTGTTCGGTCAAACCAGGCGGTGAAGCTGCCGCCGGAGGTGACGGACAGGCTGGTCATACTGATCCGCCGGGCAAGTTCTTCCTCTGTGATGGGGTCGGTTTCCGGGTTGCGGGGATTTTCCTCATCCTGGGAGAGCCAGTTGTTGGCCAGCTCGGTCAGGTTCTTGGCTGCAAGGTCCCGCATGGCCTTATCCCAAGTTTCACAGTCGGCCAGCAGCTTCTTGGCGGCGCTGCGGGCGCGGGTCCAGGATGGCTTGCTCTCAGCATTGACCTCCAGAGAAAGGCTCACATCCTTTCCGCACCACTGGATTTCGCCCTCGAAGGCATCATAGTCCTTGTCCAGTGTCAGTTCTCCCAGCACCTGGTCCTGGATCACCACCGGCTTGTGGTACTCGTCCAGAACGGCCTGGAGTTCCGGGCAGTCCTCGTGGGCCTTGACCACCTGGGAGATACACCAGGGCTGCACCACCAGATCCTTTGCCCATTCTTCCTTCATCCGGCGGATCTTCAGGCGGCAGATCTGCTCCTTGCCAAAGCGTCCCCAGCCCTTTTCGCCGTTACGCTCCTCCTCGGTGACCGGCCAATCCAGCCGCTCCTCTTTGGTGCTGACCTTGCCGGTGTCACAAAACACTATGCCCAGCGTCACAACGGTCATTTCCCAAAAGTTGCCTTTCCAGTTAAATCCGCCCCCAATGCAGCGATTGATCAGAGCGACCACTTCCTGCTCCTCGGGCTCGTACATCTCATAGAATTCTTCAAACA
>ENA-OQDT01001389-OQDT01001389.1-human-gut-metagenome-genome-assembly--contig:-NODE-1389-length-14153-cov-3.982247_pt1 | contig 14153 bp, 11 predicted proteins | sample MGYA00242786_ERZ504617 | MGnify/ENA primary metagenome ERZ504617 (study PRJEB26092, sample SAMD00036337) | human gut metagenome | host: Homo sapiens | study: EMG produced TPA metagenomics assembly of...
GCTTTGCAGCTGTTGTGGAAACATCAAAAAAGATCTGAAGTTATCTGACAGAGTTTATAGATGTGCGTGTGGGAATATGATTGACAGAGATTTCCAGGCATCTATAAATCTCAAGACTTATGGAGAACAATTTGCAAGCTGACACTGAAACGTTAATGCAAATATGTACGGATACGTTAGTCCGGAATTTACGCCTATGGAGAGTACAAGAACTTGTGAGTAGATTGATATTTATATCATCAAAAGCATACTCGTTGAAGTAGGAATGGAACATAGAAGTTTATAACTTTTTATAAGTTTTCAGTAACGGAACACAAAACAAATGCACCTTGAGTTAGCCAAAACATTGCGAAATTACGACAGAAAAAATTTATCAAAGGACATCCTCACCGGGTTGATCATTATGGCTGTTTCGATCCCGATTTCCATGGGCTATGCCCAGATTGCAGGGCTTCCGGCGGTTTATGGACTGTACGGCTCTGTATTCCCGATTATTTTGTTTGGATTGTTTTCCACATCACCTCAGTTCATCTTCGGAGTGGATGCAGCACCTGCAGCATTGATCGGGGCGGCACTGGTGGAAATAGGAATCCAGAGTGGTTCGGAACAGGCCATGGCGGTTGTGCCAGTGCTCACATTTTTTGTGGCAGTCTGGCTGTTTATATTTGCATTTTTTAAAGCAGGAAAACTGGTAAACTATATTTCCGCACCTGTAATGGGAGGCTTTATCACAGGTATCTGCACCACGATCATTCTCATGCAGGTGCCCAAATTAATGGGCGGAACTGCAGGAACCGGAGAATTGTCGGAGCTGGCAGAGCATATCTGGGCTACATTGGGACAGATCAATCTGCCTTCACTGATCTTAGGTCTGGTTTCTCTGGTCATCCTTCTGGTAATGAAAAAAATCATGCCTAAGTTTCCTATGGTAGTAGTTCTGATGGCTGCAGGTGTATTATTATCCTATTTCGTCCCGATTTCCAACTGGGGAATCCGCACACTGGATGCAGTAGAACCTGGGCTGCCTGTATGGAGTATTCCTGACTTCTCTGCCATCGGTCTGAAGGAAGCAATTATCTACAGTCTGTCTATTGCTGTAGTGATCATGGCGGAAACTTTACTTGGTGAGAATAGCTTCGCACAGAAAAATGGTTACAGGGTAAATGCCAATCAGGAGCTGGTGGCATTTTCCATGGGGAATCTGGCGGCAGCTTTGACCGGATGCTGTCCGATCAACGGTTCGGTGTCGCGTACCGCCATCAGTGAACAGTACCAGGGAAAAACACAGCTGACAGGAATTGTTGCAGGAATTTCCATGATTTTTGTGCTTCTGGGAGCAACCGGGCTGATTGCTTATCTGCCGGTTCCTATGCTGACTGCAATTGTAATCTCCTCACTTCTGGGGGCAACGGAATTTGATCTGGCTGTACGTCTGAGGAAAATCAGCAAAAAGGAATGCCTGATTTACTGGGGCGCATTCTGGGGAGTGCTGACGCTTGGTACCATCAATGGAGTATTGATCGGTATTATTCTCTCCTTTGCCGAGATGATCATCCGTACTGCGAAACCGGCACGCTGTTTTCTGGGAGTGCAGCCGGGACACAGACATTTCGAAGATCTTACGGAAAGTCTGCATAACTGTGAGATTGAGGGAGTAGTGATCTACCGATTCAGCAGCAGCCTGTTTTTTGCAAACATAGATATTCTACAGCAGGATATTGAGAATGCCATTGGATCGGATACCAAAGCAGTCATTCTGGATGCCAGCGGGATTGGTAGCATTGATGTTACGGCTGCAGACAGGCTTGCAATTCTGTATCGTTCTCTGAAGTCAAGAGGAATTCGTTTCTACATAACAGAGCATATCGCTGAGCTGAATGAACAGATGCGCGCACTGGGACTTGGATTTATGATCGAAGAGGGACGTGTGCGTCGGACTATACATGTGGCATTGAAGGATATGGGAATCCATTATCCTTATCCTTTGAAGGGCAATGTAGATAATACAGAACGTTCTCCGTTCAGAAAGCGTGTGGACAACAGTGTACAGGAATTTGTCTGGGCTTTTGGTTCTGATTCTGAGGCAGAGATAGAGAAACAGATCCGTCTGCAGATTGAACAGCTGAAAGAGAACGGAGATATGCAGGAGCTGCTCCATGGTCAGTGGAATCATATGGATGAACTTGATGCAGATGCATGGATTGAGCATCTGGAAGAGCATATGAAAGAAATTGTAAAGATTTCCGGACAGGATGAACAGGAATTGACCGTACGTTTTGAGAAGCATCGAAAAAAACTCCGGGAACAGATGATGAAAGAGCATCCGGAGCTGGTGGCAATGTTCGAGGAGCGCAGGCGGCTTTTGGATGAGCAGCTTGAGAGAAAATGGCCGGATGTGTATGCTCTGGTCTTAAAACAGCGTGAGAAAGATAGCAGGTTAAAATAACAAGCAGTCTGGCATACAAATCAGAGCTTCTGAATCAGCGGATGTTCCCGGTAGTACATCTTGGTGAAGTTCAGGAATTTCTGCATATTGTCACTGATATATTTCCCCTTTTTCCATATCATTCCGATCTTTATGCGGATGGGTGGACTGAGGGGAATTCCTTTTATGCCGGAAGAGGCAAATCTGTCGGTCATGCTGGAATAGAGAAAACTTCCATATTTACAGGTCTTTACTAGCTGCAAAATCGTATAAATCTGGCTGCTGCGCATGACGATATCCGGAATGTAACCGTCCATTTCGAAACGTGTTTTCAACAACTGGTTCTGTACGGAATCAGCATTGAAAAAGATTAAAGATTCTTTAGACATTTCTTTTGTGGTAACCACTTCTTTGTCTGCCAGTCGGTGGTCATCACTTACACAAAAAACAACCTGGTCGTTGGCAAGGAGAGCCTTGTTAAACTTATCAATATTATACTGTTCCATATTTACCAGAGCCAGATCCAGAGTGTCGTCCTGTACCAGATTGCAGGCACGGACAGAGCCATATTCCTCCAGAACAACAGCGATTTCCGGATATTGGTCATGAAATGCGATGAGAAGCTCAGGAAAAAAGACGGTGCTCAGCATAGGCGGAATTCCGATACGAAGAGGGGGCTTTACTCTCGCCATACTGGAGTAATCTGCCTGAAGCTCGGTGCAGTACTGAAGAATGTAGGTAGCTTTGTTATAAAGCTCTTCGCCTTCTTCGGTAAGAATCAGTCGGTTTCCCTTCCTATAGAAAAGGCTGATGCCGAATTCAATTTCCAGGTCGCGGATAGCAACGGACACAGTGGGCTGAGTAACGTATAATTCCTCGGCTGCCTTGGTGATACTGTGGCAGCGGCTTGCTGTGCAAAAGTAACGGAGTTGGTTAAGTGTCATAAGTAAATACCTCTAAGTTCGTTCTATATGTCATTTCTATAGCAATTGCAGTATTTTCTGAAACTGCTTTTAAGTTATCTTCAAATAAAAAATACCATATACCTATCATAAATTTCCATAATTTATTTCTAAAGATTTTTTTTAATGTAGTAATATTGCATAAAAAAAACCTGCTTAAAATTGAGATTATAAAAATTTTTTATGGGGATATGCAACCCATTAATTTGTTTTTTTATACGTGCATGATTTATAATAAACTCATCAAAGGAAACGTGCACGGCCGGTACCTTTCAAGAGAGATTAATAAAAAAGACGGATAAGTAAGACAAAAGCGAAGAGCAAAATAAAAAACGAAATCACAGAGAAAAAGTGAAAGGAGATCAATAAAATGTCTCAACAAACAATCACACTGTTATTTCTTGTGTTTACGATCATTAGTTTCATCCTCGAAAAGATACCACTTGGGCTTACAGCTTCGATCTGTGCAATCGGATTGACACTCACCGGAGTAGTGGATGTATCTACAACGTTTTCACAGTATGTAAACAGTAACGTAATTCCTTTGTGTCGGCATGTTTGTAGTAGGTCAGGCACTATTTGAAACAGGAATGGCAAATAAAATCGGAGGTCTGGTCACCAGATTTGCCAGAACAGAAAGAACATTGATTATTGCAATCATGGTAATCGTAGGTGTGATGTCCGGATTCTTATCAAACACAGGTACAGCAGCAGTGCTGATCCCTGTAGTCTGTGGAATCGCTGATGAATCCGGCTATTCAAGAAGCCGCCTTTTGATGCCACTGGTATTTGCAGCAGCGCTTGGCGGGAATCTTTCCATCATCGGTGCACCCGGAAACCTGATGGGTGTAAACGCACTTCAGGAAATGGGGCTTTTCACAAGCTTTTTCATGTATGCACCGGTGGGAGTCCCGATGCTTCTGGTAGGAATTATCTACTTCGTTTTCATTGGATACAGATTTCTTCCGGATGGAAAAGGGGCTGTAGGGGCAACTGTTGAAAAACAGAAAGATTTCAGTGATGTACCGAAATGGAAACAGACTGTTTCACTGGTAGTTCTGATACTTGTGATTCTTGCAATGATTTTTGAGAAACAGATCGGAGTCAGCATTGAGATTTCTGCATGCATCGGAGCAATCATTCTGGTGCTGGTTGGAGTTCTTTCAGAAAAAGAAGCACTGGCTTCCATTGATCTGAAAGTAGTATTCCTTTTTGGAGGATCTCTTACACTTGCCAAAGCCCTGGATACAACAGGTGCCGGTGAACTGATAGCAGATAAGATCGTAGGACTTCTGGGTGCAGACCCGAACCCGATCGTGCTTCTTCTGGTAATATTCATTGTAACCTGTGCACTGACAAACTTCATGTCAAACACAGCCACAACCGCACTGATGATCCCAATTGCAGTTTCTCTGGCAAACAACCTTGGTGCGGATCCGAGAGCTGTTGTTATCGCAACTGTTATCGCAGGCTCCTGTGCATATGCAACACCGATTGGAATGCCTGCAAACACTATGGTAGTAGGACTTGGAGGATATAAATTCAAGGATTACGTGAAATCAGGTTTACCGTTGATTCTGGTATCCTTCGTGATCTGTATGATCCTTTTGCCTGTTCTGTTCCCGTTCTATCCGTGAGAGGATAAACCATATGAGACGGAAGATTTTCCGCTTAATGTAAATGTATCAATAGAAATAAAGCAGAAAACATGCTGCTTTAGATAAATAACCCAAAATTAAAAGCCAAACAACCCTAAACCATTGAATGATCAGGAGGTAAATCATGACTAAGGAAAATGGAGTTAAAGTATTAACAGACATGGTAGCAGATTTTGTTGCCCATATTGGAAAAAAATTACCGGACGACGTAGTAACAAAACTGGAAGAGCTTGGTTCTCAGGAAAGCGAAGCACTTCCAAAAGTACTTTATGAGACAATGACTAAGAATCAGGGACTGGCTGTAGAACTGAATCGTCCAAGCTGTCAGGACACAGGAGTTCTTCAGTTCTGGCTGAAATGCGGAACTAATTTCCCGTACATCAACGAGCTGGAAGCCCTTTTGAAAGAAGCTGTTGTACAGGCTACTTTTGCAGCACCATTAAGACATAACTCTGTAGAAACTTTCGACGAGTACAACACCAAGAAAAACGTTGGAAAAGGAACTCCGACTGTATGGTGGGACATCGTTCCAAACAGTGATAAATGTGAGATTTACGCATACATGGCAGGAGGCGGATGTACTCTTCCGGGAAAAGCAATGGTACTTATGCCAGGTGCAGGATATGAAGGCGTTACCGATTTTGTTCTTGATCAGATGACAACTTACGGACTGAATGCTTGTCCTCCGCTTCTTGTGGGTGTAGGTGTAGGAACATCTGTAGAGACAGCAGCCCTCAACTCCAAGAAAGCACTTATGCGTCCGATCGGTTCTCACAATGACAATGCAAATGCAGCAAAAATGGAGAAGCTTCTGGAAGACGGAATCAATGCAATCGGCCTTGGACCGCAGGGAATGGGCGGAAAATATTCTGTAATGGGTGTTAATATCGAGAATACAGCCCGTCATCCGTCTACAATCGGTGTAGCAGTAAATGTAGGCTGCTGGTCACACCGCCGTGGTCACCTGACCGTAAATTCTGACCTTACAGTAACCTGTGATACACATTCCACATGGAAATTCAACGCATAATCGGAGGGAAAAAACATGATCGAAATCAGAGGAGATAAAAAAGTTCTTATTACACCAATCAGTGAAGAAGACCTGGCTGACATCAAAATCGGTGATATTGTATGGCTGGACGGAGATCTGATGACCTGCCGTGATGTGGCACATCGCCGTCTGGTTGAGTATGGAAGAGAACTTCCATATGATATCAAGGACAAAGCAATTTTCCACGCTGGCCCAATCGTTCGTAAAATTGAGGGAACAGAAGATGACTATGAAATGGTTTCCGTTGGACCGACAACCTCCATGCGTATGGAGAAATTTGAGTATGAATTTACTAAGCTTACAGGTGTAAGAGTAATCGTTGGAAAAGGCGGAATGGGACCGAATACAGAGCGTGCATGCAAAGAATTCGGTGCAATCCACTGTGTATTCCCGGCTGGCTGTGCAGTAGTAGCTGCAACAGAGGTTGAGAAGATCGTAGAGCATCACTGGGATGAGCTTGGAATGCCTGAGACCTTATGGTGCAACAAAGTAAAAGAATTTGGTCCACTGATCGTATCTATCGATGCACAGGGCCGCAACCTGTTTGAAGAAAACAAGGTTATCTTCAATGAGAGAAAAGAAGCCGCTAAGCAGGCTATTTATCCGGAAGTTAAGTTTATTAAATAATGCATTTCAGTTTTACAAAAGTAAAAACCGTACGATTTCTTCTTTATTGTTTCAAAGATAAAAAAAGATAAACATCATCTAAGATGAAAAGAAAAGGTGGCTCACAGATTTTCTTCATACATGGTCTGTGGGCTGCATTTTTTTCTGTATACGAAATTTAAATAAATAGTAACTTTAACCGAATCAAGTAAGTCCCCTGCGGAGGTTGCGAAAAGCAATAAGCAGTGGGTGGGGACTCGCATACAAATGATTATGCCACTGCTACATCTTTTTCCTCCGCCTTGAAATAAAAAAAAGTTATCCTGCAAGATTGTTTCAGGAATTAACATGTCGACACATTAGAGCGTGTCTGAAAAATCATTCCCGCAATCTGCACGCCCCACTTTGCGATATATTTTGTCCGAATTCGGTTGTCGTAGCCCATGAATTTTGGCAAGTAAAGATTATCTGAAAACTGAAAAAATAGGTATAAAAAATAAATATAGGGCTGTTGCAATGACGGAAAATAAGGTATGATATCTGCAGAAGCATGTTACACGTTTCTATAACCCGGGTGAAGTAAATGAAAAAGGCAATAATCTGTTGAGATATCTTCACCGGATAGACACAAAATCATTTGGAGAAAGTTATATGAAAAAGTTTAAGTTAAATGTACAGAGATATATCTGCATTTTATTATGCTTTATTTTATATATTACCGTGCTTCCCCCTTCCTGTATCAGCAGAGGAAGCAAAATTCCAAAACAGTCAGAGTAGGCTGGTATGAAGGAACTTATAATACCACAGGAGCAGACGGTCAGAGGAGAGGCTACAGCTACGAATACCAGCAGGCAGTAGCTGCGCATACCGGATGGAAATATGAATATGTGGAGGGAAGCTGGGCAGAACTGATGAGTATGCTGAAAAATGGACAGATCGATCTGCTGGGAGGCATTTCCTATACAGAGGAACGTTCCACTTCCATGCTTTTTTCAGAATTGCCTATGGGAGAGGATAAATATTACCTGTATGTGGATACTTCTAATACAGATATCTCCATTTCAGATCTGACTACATTAAATGGAAAAAGAATCGGTATGCTGCCGAATGCACTTCCTGCCGAAATGTTCCATGAGTGGGAGAAAAGTCATGGAGTGAACACGCAGCAGGTTGATATTACCGGTGTAGATGATGTTCGTCAGAAATTGAAAAATCATGAAATTGACGGATTTGTTTTAAATGAATCTCCACAGTGGGAAAGAGACGATATTTCTCCTGCTATTCTGATTGGTAGCTCCTATAATTATTTTGCAGTCAGCAAAAAACGCCCGGATTTGAAAGAAGAGCTGGATCAGGTAATGCAGAAGATAGAGAGGGAGAATCCTTTTTATACAGACGATCTTTATAAAAGGTATCTCTCTGCAAATTCCCTTGAAACTCTTACGGATGAGGAACAGAACTGGCTGGAACAGCATGGGGCGGTCCGGATTGGATATCTGAAAAATGATGTGGGTATCAGCCTTGTGGATACGGAGTCAGAGAAACCGGTAGGAATTATTAACGATTATATTAGTCTGGTATCCGGTTATCTGGGTGAACAAGCCATAGAATTTCAACTGACAGGTTTTGAATCCCAGGAGAAAGAGCTGCAGGCATTAAAGGATAACAGGATTGATATGATTTTTCATATGAACCAGAATCCATATGAAGCTGAGCAGAATGATATTGTATTGTCAAATACTGTTTTTGAAATTAATGTTGCAGTACTCACCGGTGTTAAGAAGTTTGATGAAAATAAAGAGAATACAGTAGCAGTGAGCAGGAATAACCTGCTGGGGAAGTGGTATATTTCTTTTAATTATCCATTCTGGAAAATAAAGGAATACGACTCATCTGCTGAGGCCGATAAAGCAGTTCAAAGTGGCGAGGCAGACTGCTTTGTTGTGAAGGCAGGACAGTCATTAAAGACACTGGAGGACAGCAAAATGCGCAGTATTTTTCTTACGAAATCCGGCGCTTCCTGCTTTGCGGTCACCAGGGAAAACACAACATTAATGAATATCCTGAACAAAACCATTCAGACTCTGCCTGCTTCCAGACTTTCCAGTCAGTTTTACGTATATGAAAACGCACCGGGCAAGGTTACTCTGGCAGAATACATAAAGGATAATCTGCGGGTAGTTTCCATTTGGTTTGTAAGTGTGGTCTTGATTATTGTATGGATTATAGTTTATCTGCTGATACAAGCGAGAAAAGCCAAGATTCAGGCAGAAAAGGCTAATGCCGCCAAATCAGAGTTCCTTTTCAATATGTCTCACGATATCCGGACACCCATGAATGCCCTGCTGGGATACAGTGAGCTGATAAAAAGGGAACTGACTGATCCGAAACTTCTGGATTATCAGGAGAAGATGGAACAGTCCGGAAATCTGCTTCTGTCTATTATCAATAATGTGCTGGACATGGCCCGGATTGAAAGCGGTAAGGTGGAACTGGATGAAGATTATGTGAAGATCAGAGATATTTATCAGGGAATTTACAAAATTTTCCAGGCGGAAGCGGAGAAAAAATGTATTCACCTTAAGATGGAATATGATGTCAAGCATGAGCACGTAATCTGCGATGAGACGAAGAACAAGGAAATTTTCCTCAATCTGATCAGTAATGCGGTAAAATATACAGCTTCAGGGGGAAGAGTTACCATAAGGATCACAGAGCTTGACTGTGACAGGAAAGACTATGTGCGGATACGGACTCAGGTAATTGATACAGGTATCGGAATGAGCGAAGAATTCCTTCCATCTCTCTTTGAGGCTTTTGCCAGGGAACGAAATACAACAGACGGAAAGATTGCGGGAACAGGTCTGGGAATGCCGATCATAAAGAAGTATATTGATATGATGTACGGAACTATTGAAGTAGAAAGTAAGCAGGGAGAAGGAAGTAAATTTACAGTTACCCTGGAATACAGGATTGCTGATAAGAGCTACTATGAACAGGATACGGAAAAATCTTCAGATGTGGATGAAACAGACAGAATCAGCGGAAAACATATTTTGCTTGCCGAGGATAATGATCTGAATGCGGAAATCGCACAGTTTATCCTGGAGGATATGGGACTTATGGTTGATCGTGTTGAGGATGGAGTTCAGTGTGTGTCAAGGATAGAACAGAAACCGGCAGGCACCTATGACCTGATCCTTATGGATATCCAGATGCCGAACATGGACGGCTACAGGGCAACTGAGATGATCCGCGGACTGTCAGATAAAGACAAAGCCACTATTCCAATCATAGCCATGACAGCCAATGCCTTTGAGGAAGACAGAAAAAAGGCACTGGCAAAAGGAATGAACGGACATATTGCAAAACCTGTTGATGCAGAAAAAGTTGAGAAGACTATTTGTTCGGTTTTAGGCAGCCAGAGTGAACAGTAACGCGACACGTTAAAGTACAGAACAGGTATTCGCTTGCTCTGTACTTTTTTTATATGGGATGATATACTGAAAATATAACCATATTAAACATATTTCAATTTTTGATAAGTGAAATTTGATTAAAACAGGAGAATATTATGGATCATTTTGAATTGCATTCCGAGTACAAGCCAACTGGAGATCAGCCCCAGGCAATTGAACGTCTGGTCAGAGGCTTTAAAGAAGGCAACCAGTTCGAAACTTTACTGGGTGTCACCGGTTCCGGCAAGACATTTACCATGGCGAACGTCATCGCCCAGCTAAATAAACCAACCCTCATCCTCGCCCACAACAAAACTCTCGCGGCACAGCTTTACGGAGAGATGAAAGAATTCTTCCCTGAGAACGCAGTGGAATATTTTGTCTCCTATTATGACTACTATCAGCCGGAGGCTTATGTCCCGTCTTCAGACACCTATATTGCCAAAGACTCCTCCATCAATGACGAGATTGACAAACTCCGTCTCTCTGCCACAGCCGCAATGTCAGAGCGGAAAGACGTAGTGGTCATTTCCTCCGTTTCCTGTATCTACGGACTGGGTTCCCCTCAGGAATTCTTTGACATGATGATTTCCCTGCGTCCGGGAATGACCAAAGACAGGGATGAGGTAATCCGGGAGCTGATCGACATTCAGTACACCAGAAATGAGATGGACTTCCACCGAAGCACCTTCCGTGTCCGTGGAGATACTTTGGAAATTTTTCCTGCCAACAGCTCCGATACAGCCGTGAGAGTAGAATTTTTCGGAGATGAGATTGACCGTATTTCAGAAATTGATGTACTGACAGGAGAAATCAAATGCCAGCGTTCTCATATCAGCATCTTCCCTGCATCCCACTATGTAGTGCCAGCAGAACAGATCCAGAGAGCAGCTGTAGCAATAGAAGAAGAATTAAAAGAACGTGTAGAGTATTTCAAAAGCGAAGACAAGCTTCTGGAAGCCCAGCGAATCTCAGAACGCACCAATTTCGACATTGAAATGATGAAAGAAACCGGATTCTGTTCAGGAATCGAAAATTATTCCAGACATCTGTCAGGATTAAAGCCCGGACAGCCGCCATACACACTGCTGGACTATTTTGGAGATGACTTCTTACTTATTATAGATGAATCTCATATCACAGTACCTCAGGTAGGAGGAATGTACGCCGGTGACCAGAGCAGGAAGCAGACACTGGTAGACTACGGATTCCGGCTTCCTTCAGCCAAAGATAACCGCCCCTTAAGCTTCGAAGAATTCGAATCCAAACTGGATCAGGTCATGTTTGTATCCGCCACTCCGGGACAATATGAGTATGATCATGAACTCCTCCGTGCAGAACAGATCATCCGTCCAACCGGACTTCTGGATCCGAAAGTAGAAGTCCGCCCCATTGAAGGACAAATTGACGACTTGATAGGTGAAGTAAACAAAGAAGTGTCAAAGAAACACAAAATCCTGATCACCACCCTCACCAAACGAATGGCAGAAGACCTGACAGAATATATGAAAGAAGTAGGAATCCGGGTCCGCTATCTTCATTCCGATATCGATACCTTAGAGCGTGCCCGCATCATCCGCGATATGCGTCTGGATGTCTTTGATGTACTGGTAGGAATCAACCTCCTCAGGGAAGGCCTGGACATCCCGGAAATCACCCTGGTAGCAATCCTGGATGCAGACAAAGAAGGCTTTCTCCGTTCCGAAACCTCCCTCATCCAGACCATCGGACGAGCTGCTCGAAACAGCGAAGGCCACGTGATCATGTACGCAGACAACATGACCGATTCCATGCACAAAGCCATCACCGAAACCAACCGCCGTCGCACCATCCAGGAAGCCTACAACAAAGAACATGGAATCACTCCGACTACTATCAAAAAAGCAGTCCGCGACCTCATCGCCGTATCCAAAGCAGTAGCCGAAACCGAAGTCCGACTCCAGAAAGACCCAGAGTCCATGACCCGCAAAGAACTCACCAAACTCATCGCCCAGGTAGAAAAACAAATGCGCGCCGCAGCCGCAGACCTCAACTTTGAACAGGCCGCCGAACTACGTGATAAAATGATCGACCTGAAAAAGAACCTTGACGCTCTTGATAAATAGAACAAATGACCTGAAACAAGAAAATACTAATTGCGGTCAAGCCTGCGAGAAGAAAAGAATGACCTGAAACAAGAAAATGATAATTACGGTCAAGGCTATAAGAAGAAAAGAATGACCTGAAACAAGAAAATAACAATTGCAGTCAAGCCTATGAGAAGAAAAGAATGACCTGAAATAGGAAAAGAAAAATTACAGTCAAGGCCAGGGCAGGAAAAGAATGACCTGAAACAGGAAAAATATTTTTATGGTCAATTCCAGAACAGGTTACAAGTAATATGAGATAAAAAATGATGTTACAGTCAATTTCTCACAGCATTCTTTTCATCAAATCAAATAAATAATATTGTTATGAAATAACAAAAAATTCACAAAATAATATTGACAAACCAAATCAAGAGTGCTATCTTATGAGCATAAGGTGTTAGCACTCCTAAAACATGAGTGCTAACAAACCAAAAACAAAGGCAGTAAAGGAGTGGAACTTCATGGATCAGGAATTAGATGATCGTAAAAAGAAAATACTAAAAGCCATCATCAAAACCTACATGGAAACAGGCGAACCGGTGGGTTCCCGGACCATTTCCAAGTTTGCAGATTTAAATGTAAGCTCTGCCACCATCCGGAATGAGATGTCAGACCTGACAGATATGGGATATATCGTACAGCCCCACACCTCAGCCGGAAGAATTCCTTCTGATAAAGGTTATCGCCTCTACGTAGACGAGCTGATGAAAGAAAAGGAATCAGAGGTTCAGGAAATCAAGGATCTCATGATAGAGAAAACTGATAAACTGGATAAAATGCTGAAACAGGTGGCAAAGGTACTTGCCTCCAATACCAACTATGCAACTATGATTTCTGTTCCACAGTACAGTGGAAGCAAGATTAAATTCATCCAGCTTTCCCGAGTGACACCACTTCAGCTTGTGGCAGTAGTAGTGAGTGATAACAATGTCATCCGAAACCAGATCATCAATCTGGATGAGGAGATGGACGATCAGACAATCCTGAAATTAAATCTTCTTCTTAACACCAACTTAAATGGGGTGCCCATTCAGGATATCAACCTGGGAATGATTGCCCGCCTGAAAGAACAGGCAGGTGTACATGGCTCTGTGGTTGGCACAGTCCTTGATGCAGTGGCAGACACCATCCAGGTAGACGAAGATGATATGCAGATATATACTTCAGGAGCAACCAACATTTTCAAGTATCCGGAGCTTGCAGATACAAGTAAAGCGAGTGGACTGATTTCAGCATTTGAAGAGAAGCAGGATCTGGTAGACCTGGTAAAAGAGAGAATGTCTGATACTGAGAATACAGGAATTCAGGTATACATCGGTGATGAGATGCCGGTGCAGACTATGAAAGACTGCAGTGTGGTGACAGCCACTTACGAACTTGGAGAAGGAATGCATGGTACCATCGGTATCATTGGTCCGAAGCGTATGGATTACGCAAATGTCGTTGACAGCCTGAAGGCTTTGAAAGTCCAGCTGGACGAACTGATTAAGAAAGAGAGTTAGAAAGGCGGTAATAGAGAGTGTCAGAAGAAACAAAGAACACAGCTCAGGAAGAAGAGACAACAGAGACTCCTGTAACAGAAGAAACTGTTGAAAATGAACCTGAGGTTGTAGAAAACGGTGAAGCTGAAACTGAAGAGATTCCTGTAGAGGATGGCGAGGAAGAAGCCTCCCAGGATGATAAAGACAGCAAATCAAAAACTTCTTTCTTCGGCAAGAAGAAAAAGAAAAAGTAAATTTGAACAGCAGATCGAAGAACTTACAGACAGACTGAAACGAAACATGGCTGAGTTCGATAACTTCCGTAAGAGAACGGAGAAAGAGAAATCCAGTATGTATATCATCGGAGCCAAGGATATTGTTGA